>Ga0307374_10002821_pt1 | contig 30456 bp, 22 predicted proteins | sample OX3MG_FD_202532 | JGI IMG/M metagenome (GOLD analysis project Ga0307374, IMG submission 202532) | Soil microbial communities from Risofladan, Vaasa, Finland - OX-3 | ecosystem: Environmental > Terrestrial > Soil > Coastal area > Acid sulfate soil | place: Finland: Risofladan, Vaasa | collected... | reverse complement strand
TGGGCCTGGAGCAGATGAAGACCGTCGATTCCGCGACCGGCGGCGACTTCCTCGGCACCGCGGGATGGTACGAGCGCGAATGCAAGGGAGTGGCCTACCCGTTCCCGGCGCTGTTCGGGCGCCTGGGCGACGAATACGACAAGCGCTACGGGCTCAAGGACGAATACCTGGCTCGCATCTCGTCGATCAATTTCTCCAACGCCCGGCGCAATCCGCTCGCGCAAACGCGCGGCTGGCCCCACAGCGAGAGCGATCCGCAGCAGGCAAACAGGTTCAACCAGCCCATTGCCGGCCGGATCAAGGTGCGCGACTGCTCGCAAGTGACCGACGGCACCGCGGTGCTGTTCCTGGCCTCGGAGAAATTCGCCGCCGAGTATGCGAAGCGGCGCAACCTGGAACTCGACGACCTGGCGCGCATCCTCGGCTGGGGCCATCACACCGCGCCGATCGAATTCGACAAGAAGATCGCCGAAAGCCGCGAGGACATCTACGTACTGCCGCATACGCGCGAGGCCATCCTCGACGCATTTCGCCGCGCCGGCCTCTCCGGCGTTGCCGACGTCTCGGGTATCGAGACCCACGATTGCTTCACCACCTCCGAGTACATGGCGATCGATCACTTCGGTATCACCAGGCCGGGCGAATCGTGGAAGGCGATCGAGGAAGGCGCGATCGAGATGGGTGGCCGGATGCCGATCAACCCCAGCGGCGGCCTTATCGGCGTGGGACATCCCGTCGGCGGCACTGGCGTGCGCCAGATGCTCGATTGCTATCGCCAGGTGACCGCGAGCGCCGGTCTGTACCAGGTCGAGGGCGCCGAGCGCTTCGCGATGCTCAACATCGGCGGCAGCGGCACGACCAGTTGCGCCTTCGTCGTGGGCAAACGCTAGGGAAGGGCGCGCACGGCGGAGCTTGACCGCGGGAAAGGACGTTCACTTCGCGCCGCGGTGAAAGAGCGATTCAAGTGCCGGATTCACTGCCGAGCTTTTCGCTCACCGACCAGCACAGCCGGACGCATTCATTTCCCGGCGGGCGGCCCGCACTGCTCTGTTTCGTCAAGGAGGATTGCCCGACCTGCGGGATGACGATGCCGCTCGTCGAAGCGGCGTGGCAGGCCCTTGGCGGCGAGGTCGATGTTCTGGCGATCGGCCAGGACGCCGCGGGCAACGCGCTTCTCATCGAGCGCCACCGCCTCACGGCGCCGATGCTCGACGATTCGGATCTGAAAATTTCCTGCGCCTACAATGTCGAAATCGTTCCGACGATCGTTCTCGCGGACGCCGGCGGCGCTGAACTGCGCCGCTTCGAGGGCTTTGGCAAGTCCGACTGGCAAAGCGTGCTTTCCCAACTTTCCCGGGACGCGCATCCGGCCGGCGCGCCTGAGCCGCCATCGGAGCCGCGACCCGAGCTCCAGGTTGACTGGAGCGCCTATCCGGATTCGCGTCCCGGATGCGGTTCGAAGTCGGTCGAGCCGGGCGTGGCCGAGCGGCTCGCCGCAGAGGCTTCGGGCTCGCGCCTGCGCGCCCGCCAGATCGAGCTTGGCGCCGACGAAGACCCGTTCGAATTCATGTTCGAGCGCGGACTGACCGACGGCCTGCCGGTGGTTCCGCCCACACCCGAGCGCGTGATGCGGATGCTCGCCGGAACGCGGCGCGACCCGCGGGAAGTGATTGCGACCGTGCCGCCGAACCTGGCGCCGCTCACGATCGAGAAGGTGGCGGCCAATGCCGTGATGGCGGGATGCAGGCCCGAGTATTTGCCGGTGGTGATCGCGGTGCTCGAAGCGGTGTGCACCGACGAGTTCAACATCCACGGCGTGATGGCGACCACGGCCGGCGCGACGCCGATCGTCGTGGTCAACGGACCCATCCGCCATCGGCTCGGGATGAATATGAAGGTTGGCGCGCTGGGCTCCGGCAATCGGGCCAACGCAACCATCGGCCGCGCGGTCAAGCTTGCGCTGCGCAACGTCGGCGGCGCGCGGCCGGGCGAGATCGAGCGCACTGCGCTCGGCGGGCCGGGCAAATACACCGCCTGCTATCCCGAGTGGGAAGAGCGCAGCCCGTGGGAGCCGCTCCACGTCGAGCGTGGCTTTCGCCGCGAGGACAGCGTGGTGACGGTCTTCGGCCTGGAGCCGGGACCGCGGCTGATCGTCGACCAGCTCTCGCGCACCGCCCACGCGCTTTGCGGGAGCCTCGGGATGGCGCTCGAGGGCTGCTGGCATCCCAAGCTTCACGGCTACGGCGAAATTCTGCTGGTCGTCTCGCCCGAGCACGCCGACACGATCAAACGCGACGGCTGGAGCAAGGCGCAGGTGCGCGGCCGGATCCAGGAGGCCAGCGCGCGGCCGATTCGCGAGCTGTTGCCTGACGCCGACGCGGGCGAGGGGATGGCGCTTCGGCAGTTCGGGCTCGCCAACCCGACTGCGGAGCAGCTCGAGCGGCGCATCCCGAAATTCCGCAAGCCCGAGAATATCAATATCATCGTGGCCGGCGGTGAGGCCGGCAAATTTTCGAGCGCGTTTGGCGGATGGTTTAGCGGTCCGATGGGCTCGATAAGCGTGAGCCGGAAAATCGAGGAGGTGCCAAAATCCGAATGACCCGCATGACGCAAACAATCCGAATTGTCGACCCGACCGACGAGCGCGTGCCGCTTCGCCGCACGCTCGCGTCGCGCCCGCGACACTTGAGCGGCGTGGTGGCGCTGCTCGACATCGTCAAGCCGCGCGGCGACGTCCTGCTCGACCGTCTCGAGCGGCGGCTGGCCGAGCGCGTGCCCGGCTTGACGCTCAGGCGCTACCGTAAACCGACCTTCGCCAAGCCGGCGCCCGATGAGCTGCGGCGGAAAATCGCCGCGGAGAGCGACTTCGTTATCGAAGCGCTCGCCGATTGAGGGTCCTGTACAACGTGCAGTGTGCACGACTCGGTATGGTTTGAAGTGAACGGCAAGCCCTCGGTGGTGGTGGCCTCCTCGACCTTCGTCGATGCGGCCGCGGCGCAGGCCCGCGCGCTCGGATTGCCCGAAGTCCGCCGCATCTTCGTTCCGCATCCGATCCAGGACGCGACCGACGACGAGATGCGCGCGAAGGCCGACGCGATCGTCGAGCGTCTGATCGAAGCGCTCACCAGCTAGCGCGCCGGGCTGCCGCGGACGTGGCGCGCCGCCGGCGGCTTGCGCGTCGCCGCGCGCTCGCATTTAGTGACCTTGACGATGCCTACAAGCAAGCCGCAGCTATTCGATACGGCCAATCCTGATGCGATGCTGCCGCCGGCGCTGGAGGCCGAGTGGTCGGCCGAAGGCGCGTCGCTCCCGCCAGCTCCCAATCCGCGCCCGCTGCCGCCGCCAAGTCCGCATCGCATCGTGGTCAAGGCGGTCAACTGGCTGGGCGACCTGGTGATGAGCGGTCCCGCGTTGCATGCGATACATGACGCCTTCCCCGGTGCGCATCTGGCCGTGCTCGTGCGCGCCGAATTGGCGAGCTTTTTCGACGGCGCAATGTGGGTGAACGAGGTGATTCCCTATCGGCTGCGCGGCGGCGCGGCCGGCCTGCTCGACCAGCTTTCGATCGTCAGGCGAATTCGCGCGGGCCACTTCGACCTCGCGGTGGTATTTCCCAACAGTTTTCGATCGGCGCTGTGGATGGCGCTGGCCGGCGTGCAGCGGCGCGCCGGCTACGAGGCCGACCGCCGCGGCTTCATGCTGTCGCACAAGGCCGCGCCGCGCGCGGACGTCGAGCGCGCCCACCAGGTGTATCACTGGCTGACGATGGTCGCGGAGACGATCGGGGCCCGGGGAACCGCCCGGGCCTATCACCTCGACGTGAACGTGCAGAGCCGCGACAAGATGCGCGCCTGGCTGGCCCCTCGCCGCACGCGGCCCGAGCGCCCGCTGATCGCGCTGGCGCCCGTCGCGGCCTATGGGCCGGCGAAGGAATGGCCGCTGGAGCGCTACGCGGCGCTGGCCGACCTGCTTGCCGAACGCCACGGCGCCGAGTGCGTGCTGGTTGGCGGAATCGACGATCGTCCGCAGTGCGAGCGGATCGCCGCCGGGTGCAAACGCGGCGCGCTCATCGCCGCCGCCGAGACCACGGTGGGCGAACTTATCGCGCTGCTCTCGCTTTGCCACGGCTTTGCCGGCAACGACTCGGGATGCATGCACCTGGCGGGCGCGCTCGGGGTGCCGACCGTGGCGATCTTCGGCTCGACCAATCCGGCGCGTACGGGTCCGATGGGGCCGCACTGCACGGTCATCTATCGCGGCCTGGAATGCAGCCCCTGCCTGGAGCGCACCTGCCGCTTCGGACACTACAACTGCCTGCGCGACATCGCGGCCGAGGAGGTCGCCGGCGCGCTCGAGGCGTGCGGAATTTTCGCCTAGCCGCTCCGCCTGTCTGCGCGAGGCCGGCCGCGTGCGCGATACGAGCGCTGAGGCGAAAAACCCGCTACGCTTTGAGTCGCTCGCCAGGCCCGGACCGTAAGCCCGGCGGCGGCGATGGAGAGCCGTAAAACTATGAAACTCGAGCAACTCGCGTCCCGGCTCGGTTTGACGCTGCGCGGCAGCGGCGAAGTCGAGATCGGATCGCCGGCGCCACTGGAAGCCGCCGCGCCGGGAACGATCATTTTCGTCGCCGCGCCCAAGTATCTCGAAGCGCTGCGAACCACCGCCGCCGCCTGCGCGATCGTGCCCGCGGAGTTTGCCGCCGCCGCGCCCTGCGCGGTGCTGATAAGCGACAATCCGTATTCCGACTTCGCCCGCGTGCTGGAGATTTTCTTTCCGCCCTACCGACCGCCCGCGGGAATCGATCCGACCGCGCGCATCGCGCCCGGCGCAAAGCTTGGCGAAGGCGCTTCGGTTGGCGCCTACTGCGTGATTGGCGCGGACGTGACGATCGGCCGCGATGCGGTCATCCATCCGCACGTCACGATCTATCCCGGCGTGCGCGCGGGCGACGGCCTGGTCTGCCACAGCGGCGTCGCGATTCGCGAGAACGTAACCATCGGCGACCGCGTGACGATTCTCAATGGCGCGGTGATTGGCGCCGAGGGCTTCGGGTTCGTCGAGCATGCGGGCGCGCTGGTTAGGATTCCGCAGGTCGGTTCGGTGGCGATCGAGGACGAGGTGGAGATTGGCGCGCTGGCCACTATCGACCGCGCGACGATGGGCGCAACCGTGATCCGGCGCGGCGCCAAGCTCGATAACCACGTACATATCGGCCACAACTGCGAGGTTGGCGAACACTCGCGCTTCTCCGCCCAGGTCGGCCTCTCGGGTTCGGTCAAGGTGGGACGCTGGTGCCAGTTCGGCGGACAGGTCGGGGTCGCCGACCACGCGCAAATCGGCGACCGCGTGCGCGTGGTCGCGCAGTCTGGAATCCCGCACGATCTGGCCGACGATGCGACGGTTGGCGGCACGCCGGCGGTCGACGTGCGCGTCTGGCGGCGGATGGCGGCGATCGTGCCGCGGCTGCCGGCGGCGATGCGCCGCCTGCGGGCGATCGAGGAGCGCCTGGGATTGCGAGCCACGGATCAAGGCGGATAAGCGGCGGGCGAAACCGGTTTCGAGCTTGGATGGCTTCGACCCGTGAACGTTGCCGGCGAGAGAGGAATCAGGATGGAATATCAGGAGCGCAAGCGTAGGGAGCGATGGATGTCGATGGCGATCGCGGCGGCTGCGATGCTGGCGGCGACGGTGTGCGGCGGCTGTCTGTACACGGTGATTCCGGCGATGGCCGGACCCAGCACCACCTATCCGCAGCCCGCCGATAGCCAGCCGGCCCAGGCATCGCAGCAGTCGCAGCAATCGCCGCCGACGAACGGTCAGACTAATCAGAACAAGCAGCAAAATGGCGTGCAGCCCGCGGGCCAGGGCGCAACTCCATAGCGGATGCGGCCGCGCCGGCAAGCCGCGAAGCGGGACGAAGCAGGGATGAAATTCAGATGGCGGTCGAGATTGACCGTGATGGCGGCGGCGGCGGTGCTGTTCGCGATGAGCGTGGGATGCGGCGGCTGTCTGTGGATTGCGATCCCGAGTCTCGCCTACCAGGGCTACAAATACGAATCGAGCGGCCAGAGCGGCCAGGCAAAACAGCACCAAAGCTCGCAGCCGCCGGCCAACGACGACGTCGAGTAGAAGACCGCGGCGTCAGTTGCAGGCGCAGACGTTACAGAACGTCTGCCCTGTGAGCGACGGCGAGTTTTCAAGCGCGGCGGACGGTGAATTCGAGCTCCCCGCGCCGGGCGGCGACCCCGAGGTTGAAGATGTGCCGGACGAAGAAGTGCCCGACGTTGTGTTGGACGATCCGGTAGTGCCGGGACTGATGTTGCTGAGCCCGGGAGATTGTCCGGGCGGGATGAACGGTGACTGTGGCGCAAGCGTGAGGTAGCTCACGCAGGCGCCGGAAGCGGCTGCGCGGGCAGCGGCATAACTGGCTGCGGTCACGGTGCCCGACCATTGCGTGCCCGAAGCGGCGGTGAAGCAGCTGCAATTGAACAGCCGCGGAGCGGGGGTCGGCATCGCAGTTGGAATCGCCACCGGCGTCAACAGCGGCGTTGCCACGACGCCCGGTACGCTCACCAGCGGCGACGGCGCGCCGGGCAGGATCGGCACCGAGGGCTGGGTCAGCGGCGGCGGGCCGGGCGGAGGCGCGGGTACCTGCGCGCGGGCCACGCCGGCGAACGCGGCGAACGCGAGCGCCATCGCGATCGCGAAGCGAATTGGGGTGGCGGATGTCGAACAAGTTTTCATTGGAGAAAAATTTCTCATCGGATGACGGAGCGGCCTCGCGTCCCCGCGAGTGCGGCGAAGCGATGAAGCGCGCCGCTATGATCCGGAAGCCGGACGCGCGTTGCAAGCGTGGCGCGTTTGGGCAAAAGTGCCCTGTACGCTTTCGCTCGATCCAAGTGATTTACGAAACGCGACACCCGGCGGTTTCGTCTTTGTGAAGTCCTTCAGGTTAGTCCAAGGAGGTCCCGGACCCAAATGTTGCGCAAGATATTTGCCGTGCTCGTGATCCTGATGACGCCGGCGCTGGCGGGCGAGCCTTTGGTGCTCGCGCAGACGGCGCCGATGCCGGCCCCGGCCTCCTCGGGTTTGGGCGTCGGCGTTCCGAAATTGCCACCTATCGCCACCCCGCGCAACCAACAGGTCATCCCGGCGCCCGAGCAGGCCGCGCCCGATCTCAACACGCCCTCGAGCCAGACCGCGCCCTTCGAGCACGGTGCGTCGGTGCTGTCGCTGCCCGGAACTTTAGCTGGCCAGTTGTCGCCCACCGAGCTGGTGGCGCCCGAGAGTATCATCAGCCAGCCCTACCTGCTGTCGCGCGACGACACGGTGCGCGGGCTCTCGCTCAAACAGGCGATCTATATCGGGCTGATGAACAATCCCAACGTCAAAGTCGCCGAACTCGATCCGCTGGCCAGCGAGGAAGCGGTCGAGGTCGCCAACGGCGCGTTCGATCCGGCGCTGACGGCCGAGGGCGATATCATGAAGAGCGTGGTGCCGGTAACCTCGCCGTTTCAGGTCACCGGCAGCCGGGCGTTCACCAACAAGCTGTACGACTGGAACTTCGGGCTCAGCAAGGCGTCCGCGTTGACCAACGGCACCTTGGGCATCACTTTCGACAATGAACGCGCGTATTCCAATTCGAGCTTCGCGTCGATCAATCCCTCCTATGTTCCGCAACTCGCGCTGTCGGTATCGCAACCGCTGCTGCGCAACTTCGGTTGGGACTTTGCCACCCTCGACGTGCGTATCGCCGAGTCCTCGCAAAAGCAGTCGCAGTGGAACATGGAGCAGACCATCGAGGACTTCGTGTTACGGATCGGCACCGACTACTGGAACGTGGTGCAGGCCGAAGAGAACCTGCAGGTGGCCGAGTATGCGCTCAGGCTCAACAGCGATCTGGTGCGCCAGAACCGGATATCCTTGCGGGTCGGCACGCTCGCTCCGATCGATCTGCAGGAGGCGCAATCGGCCGAAGCCACCTCCGCGGCCAACGTCTACACCGCCCAGGCGACGCAGCGAGCCGCGCGCGCGGCGTTGCGCCAGGACGTGATGATGAATCCGGCGTCGACTTTCGTGCCGCAGGAGATCGAGCCCACCGACAAGCCCAATCCGGCGCGCCAAACCAGGCCCAACGAGGAAGTCGCGCTGGAGACCGCGATCCAGTACCGGCCTTCGCTGGGGGCGATGCGCGAGGCGATCCGCGGCGCGTTGATGCAGGTGAAGTACTCCGAGAACCAGACCCTGCCGCAGCTCAATGTCGGGGCGCAGTTCGGCCTCAACTCGACCGCCGGCACTTCCCACTGCATCCGCAACTTCACCGGCGTCACGAGTGGCAACTGCGCGGCGACGCCGCTGCTGCCCAATTCCGGCACCAAGCTGCCCTTCGGCGGGATCTACGGCGACGCGCTCAACCGCCTGTTCGGCACCAGCTTCTACAATTACGCCGCGGTGCTGAACTTCGAGTACCCGATCGACAACGCCGCCGCGCGCTCCGTGCTGGCGCAGACCCGCGTGCAGTACGAGTCGCTCAGGATGCAGTACCGGGCCTCGATTTCGAGCGCGGTGGTCGCGGTGCAGACCGCGCTCGCCAACTTGGCGGCCGACCAGAAGCGGGTCCAGGCCACCCGCGAGGCGACCTACTATGCCGCGCAATCGCTGCACGACGAGGAGATACGCTTCAAGGTCGGGATGGCGACCACGCACGACCTGCTGCAATTCCAGGAACAGTTGATCTCGGCGCAGGGCAACCAGGTGCAGGCCGAAGTCGATCTCGAGGACGCCCGGCTTTCGCTCGAGCACGAGCAGGGCACGTTGCTGCGCGCGTTCAATATCGACTTCCACCTCCAGGACCCGCATCGTTCGCCCTGGTACTCGAAGTTCTAGCGCATGACAAGGAGACCGCGATGGAAAAGAAGTTCATCAACCCCGACACGATTCATACCCCGCGCGGATACACCCACGTCGTCGCGCTGCAGGGGGGCCGGATGCTTTTCGTTTCGGGCCAGGTGGCGATCGACAAGGACGGCCAGATAGTGGGGCGGGGCGATCTGAAGACGCAGGCGCGCAAGGCGGCCCAGAACCTCGTCGCGGCGCTCGAGGGCGCCGGCGCCTCGCTCGCCGACGTGGTCAAGATGAACACCTACGTGGTCAACTACAAACCGGACGACTACCGCGCGATTGCCGACATGCGCCGCGAGTTTTTTGCCAAGGAGAACCCGCCGGCTTCGACGCTCATCGGAGTAGCGGCGCTCGCGGTGGACGGCTTGCTGATCGAGATCGAAGCCGTCGCCGCGTTGCCTTAGGCGCGCACGGGCGGGTCTGGAGGGCGGAACGCGAGGGCATGCACCGCGCCGCGGTCGCCGAAGCGCCGCGGTCGGCGGTGCGGGGTGCGGGTTGGTGAAAGATCAGTTCTCCATCGGGAGGTAAACGACCTCGAGTCGCTCGAGGAAGTTCATCAGGTTGATTCCCAGGCGCCGCGCCGCCTCGAAGTCGCTCTCCTTGCCCGCCTGCTCGATTTCGCGGCCGAGGTCGGTAATCGTGTCGAATCCGTAACTGCCGCCTTCGCCCTTCATCTTGTGGCCCAGCCGCGCGATCGCTTCGGAGTCGCGGCGTTCCGCCGCGGCCAGGATGGCGCGGGCGTCTTCGCGTTTGCGGGTGAGGAAGCCCGGCACGAGGTCGCTCAAGTCCTGCTCGATCCGGACCACGATGGGCTGCTCGGAGACCGTCGCGGCGGCGCCCCCGGCGCCGTTCTCCTTCCCGGCGGATAGCGCGTCGCGCGAGGCCGGCTCGACGGCGTCGCGAATCGCTTCGAGCAGGGTCGAACGTTTTACCGGTTTGGTCACATGCGCGTCGCATCCCATTTTCAAACTCCTGCGAACGGCCTCATCCTGGGCCGAGGCGGTCAGTACGATGATCGGTGTGGGGCGGCGATGGTCGCTTTGTTCGAGGCGGCGAATCTCGGCGGCGGCTTCGTAGCCGTCCATCACGGGCATCTGGATGTCCATCAGGATCGCATCATAATGGCTGGTCGTGAACTTGCGCACGGCACTCTCGCCATTCTCGGCGTATTCGAGATGATATGGCGTGTCCTTCAAATAGGCTTCGACCAGGAGCCGGTTGTCGGGCGAGTCCTCCGCCAGCAGAATTCTCAGCGGTCGTTTGACCAGTATGGCGGCGTTGCGCGGCGCGGCAGGTTGGAGGGAGGCTTCGTGCCGCGTGGCGTAAACGGTAGCGGCCGCCGCGACCGCGCCATTGTGAGCCGTATGCTTGTCGACGGCGCCGGCACACGCCGCGGCCAGCGTCGCCCACAGATCCGCCCGCCGCACGGGTTTGAGCAGATAGCGGCAACGCTGACCTTCCTCCAGGCCGCATTCGCGCAGCCGTGCAAGCTGCAAATTGAGGTCGTTCGCCGTCAGCATCAGCACCAGCGCCTCGCGTGGCGTATGCGCCGCGCCCATGACCTGTTGGCCGATCGCGGCGCCGTCGGGCGCCGGCATCCGGTTGTCGGCCACAACCGCGTTGTAGGGCCGTCCTGCCGCACGCGCGCGCGCGATCTCGGCTATCGCGGCGGCGCCGTCAGCGGCGGTTACGACCTCGGCGCCGGCCAGCTCCAGCAGTTCGGCCACGATGGTGCGGCTTGCGGGCGAATCGTCCACCACCAGCACCTGTTTCCGTATCAGGGGCGGGGTGGGGGCCCGCGGCCGCGCCGCGACGCCCGCGGATTGAAGTTCGAGCGCGATGGTGAAGCTGAAAGAGGAGCCCTCGCGCGGGTGGCTCTCGAGCGCGATCTCTCCGTTCATCAGTTCGACCAGGCGCTTGACGATCGTGAGCCCGAGGCCGCTGCCGCCGTACTTGCGGCTGGTCGCCGAATCGGCCTGGATGAAGTTCGAGAAGATCGCCTGTTGCCGGTTGAGGGGGATGCCGATGCCGGTGTCACAAACCGTGAAGCGCAGCGGTTGGCGCCTGCCTGGCGGGGCGGCGTCAACCTCGGCGCCGGCGCCCTGTTCGGTCCCGGCTGAAGATTCGCCGGCCTGCGTGACGTCGTCGGCCGCGTCGATGGTCAGCGTAACCTCGCCGCGCTCGGTGAATTTGATTGCGTTGCCGAGCAGGTTGATCAGGATTTGTCGCAGGCGCAGCGGATCGCCGGTCAGCGCGGTGGGAAATGTGGCCGGGATGCGCAACGCCAGTTCGAGGCCCTTTTCGTGCGCGCGCGCGCCCAGGGTTTCCATCACATCCTCAGCGAGTTCGACCAGGTCGAAATCGACGCGCTCCAGGCTGAGCCGTCCGCTCTCGACCTTGGAGAGGTCGAGGATGCCGTTTACCAGGTTGAGCAGCGAAATGCCGTTGTTGCGCATGGTGTCGAGATAGCGGCGCTGCTCGACGCTGATTGGCGTCTCCCACAGCAGGTCGGCCATCCCGAGGATCGCGTTCATGGGCGTGCGGATTTCGTGCGACATGACCGAGAGGAAATGCGACTTCGCCTCCGAGGCCGCCAGCGCCGCCTCGCGCGCGGCGATCAGCTCGCGCTCGGTGTGCTTGAGCTGGCTGATATCGCGCAGGGTCGAGACCGCGCACTGTTGGCCGTTGAGCTCGACCAGCGCCGAGGAGTACAGGAACGGTCGCACCGAGCCATCCCGCACGACACATTCGATCTCCATGTCCTGAACGAAGCCGTGGGCCGTCATCTGGTGGAGGTAACGGCGAAACTGATCGGGTTGGGCCCACAGCCGGAGGGAGCGGGGAGGCGCGGCCAGCGCCTGTTCCTTGGGGATACCGAAGACCCGAGTATGACGCTCGTTGAGGTCGACGAAGGTCAGGTCGGGCCAGCGGTTGATGGCTATCACGTCGAGGCTGGCCTCGAAAATCCTGCGCAGAGTCTGTTCGCTCTCCTGTACGCGCCGCTGCGCGAGTTCGCGCTCGGCGCTCTCGGCGTGGAGGCGATCTTGAGTCCGCAGGAGCTGCCTGACCTGGGCCGAGAGCGCCTCACGGGCAGCGGTCAACTCGCGTTGGGTCTCCTTGAGCTCGGTGATGTCGCTCTCGATCGCGATCACGCACTGCTCGCCGCCGAGATCGACCATGGTCGCCGAGATCAGGGTCGGCACCATCCGGCCATCCTTGTTGCGCAATTGGGCCTCGAAATTTCGCACGGCGCCGTGCGCGCGCAGCGCGCGCACCAATTCGCGAAGCTGCGGGCGAGACCAGCGGCCCAGCTTGGGGGTCGAGATGCTGAAGAGTTCTTCGCGCGTGTAGCCGGTTTTGAGGAATTCGTGGTTGACCTCGATTATCGCGCCGTCGGACATGCGGCTGATCGCGATGTTGTCTGGGGCCGCGTCGAACAACTTGCGCAACATCGCCTCGCCCTCGCGCAGGCGGCGCTCGGCCATCTCGCGCTCGGCCATGATGGTTGCGCTGCGCGCGAGCGCGTCGGCCAGCTCCTGGCGGCTTGCGCGCATACTGTCCATCCACCCGGCCACTTCGGCGCGGTAACGCTCGCGCATCAGCAGGATAAAGTGGCCCAGGGCGACGGCTATCAGCAGGCCAACCCATCGGTAGACTGCCTCCGGGCCGATCAATGCACGCTCCGAGGCCGGCGCCACCGCTATGATCAGCGCGACCGCGCTTAGCCCCAACTGCCAGCGAGCCGACCATGGCAGTAACGCGCCGGCGCCGATGAGCGTGAATACCAGGGTGATGAACAGCGGCTGGGTGTCGCCGGAAAGCAGGCGCAGCGCCAACGTCAGGCCGTATGTCACCACCAGGTTCGAGAAGCAGACCGGTCGCCAATTGCGCTCGAACCACTCTGACCGCGTGAGCGCCAGCACGAGCGCGCTGATGCTTACGGCGCCAGTATGCAGCGCGAGCTTGGCCAGCGTCATCGGTGGAGGAATGCAAAAATCGACGACGAAATAGATGATCTCGAAGCCGACCAACAGGGCTGCGCCCGCGCGCATTAGGCGCAGGCTCCAACCCAAGTTCATCGTCTCGGGATCGTGAAACCCGATCAGCCGCTCGCGCTCGCGCGCCGCTTGTTCCGCGGCCGGCGTCGCCTCCGTGGCCATCGGGCCATCTGCGGGCCTCCGCGTGTCAACGGTGGGATCCGTCCGCTCGGGTTTCCTGACCGCCATCGACTATGCACCCCGGTTTCTGATCAATGGCTCCACGGGATTCAAAGGCCAATTTATAGTAGCAATTTGCGGTAACAAGCGCGATCTTTCGCTTTTGCAGCTTAATTCGGGCAGAAAGCTTGCCACACTCTAAGTGTGCCCGTCGTTAGTTCATCGTCAAGGGAGCATTGTGGCTCAGAACCGAAGCATGGAAGGCTGCGATCTGTCTCGGAATAGACGCAACAGTGGCGTTCGCCTGTCGTTCCGCCCATTAGAGAGCATAAAGCGCGCCGCAGCGGGAACCGAGTGCGGCGACAGACGCCGCACTCAACAGGCGGCAAGGGAACGTGTGAAGTCCTCGATGAGATCCTCGGTCGCCTCGAGGCCCACCGAGAATCGGATCAGACCCTCTGCGATTCCCGCTCGCGAGCGCTCTTCGAGCGTCATCCCGGAATGCGAGGTCGTCGCCGGCCGCGTGATCAGACTCTCGACCCCGCCCAGACTGGGCGCCGAGATGGGCAGCGTGACGTGGCCGATGAAACGGTCGGCGGCGGCCACGCCGCCCTCCAGTTCGAAGCTCAGCATCCCGCCGAAGCCGTCGAGCAGCTCGCAGGCGCGCAGATGATCTGGACTACTCTCGAGTCCCGGGTAATTGACGCGCCGGACCTTGGGATGCGCTTCCAGAAAGCGCGCAATCTTGAGCGCGCTCTCGTTTTGATAGCGGACTCGCACCGCCAGCGTTTTCATCCCGCGATGGAGCAGGAAGCAGGCGTGCGGATCGAGCACGCCGCCCAGATGGTTGAGCTTGTACGCCACCTTGCGCACCAGGCTCGCGCGCCCGATTACCGCGCCGGCCACGATATCGGAGTGGCCGTTCAAATACTTGGTGCCACTGTGCAACGAAAGATCGAACCCCACCTCGGCCGGGCGGAAGTTCACCGGGCTCGCGAAGGTGTTGTCGATGATCGACACCAGTCCGTGCGCGGCGGCGAACTCGACCACCGCGCGCAGGTCCGCCACGCCCATCAGCGGATTGGAAACCGTCTCGACGTAGATCGCGCGCGTGCGCGTGGTGAGTTGCTCGCGCCACGAGGCCGGATCGTTGGCGTCGATGAAGTCCGTGCCTATCCCCAGCGCCGGCAGATCGGCCGTGAGCAGGTCGTGGGTGCCGCCGTACAGGCAATCCTGGGCCATTAGACGGTCCCCGGTCACGAGGAGCCCGAGCAGCGTGGCCGAAATCGCCGCCATCCCGCTTCCCGCCACCAGCGCCGCCTCGGCATTTTCGAGCGCCGCCAGTTTGCGATGGAGCGCCTCGTGATTGGGCGTGTTGCTCAACCGGATGTAGCGCAGGTCGTGGTAGCTCTGCTCGCCGCGGTAGGCGAACGTCGCCGACTGGAAAATCGGCATCGCCACCGCGCCGCCGATGAGCGGCTCGGGCTCGCCGGCATGGATGAGCTTGGTTTCAATTGCCCGGATAACCTTTGGGATGACCTTCGCCATAGCTTTCCTCCGCGGACATGGCCCGATGCCGCCCGCTTCAACGAGGCGGTCTGTTTCCGGCCCCGGGCGGCCCCCTTCAGTGAGGGTTTTTAGCATCAGAGTCGGCGCTTTCACACCGTCGGGCCGCCGCCTTTCGCACCGCGCCCGGCGCAGCTAAGCTTAGGGCTGCTGGACGGGCGGGCGCGCGCGGCTGCGTCGGGGAGAGCGTAAAGAATTGAAGGCGATCATCATCGGCGGTGGTATCATCGGATGCTCGATAGCCTGGCGGCTGGCCGCCGAGGGCGTCGCCACCACCGTACTCGAGCGCGGCCGCGTGGGGCAGGAAGCGTCGTGGGCGGCGGCCGGAATGATTGCGCCGCAGGCCGAAGCCGACGGCCCTGGACCATTTTTCGATTTTTGCATGAAGGCGCGCGACACCTTCGAGGCGATCGTCGATCGCCTGGTCCGCGACGGCGGCGTCGACCCCGAGTACGACCGCGCCGGAATCCTCTACGTCGCACTGGACGCGGATGAGCGCGTCCAACTCGAGCGGCGCGCCAGGTGGCAACGGACCGTTGGCGCCCCGGTGGAAGAGTTAAGCGGCGTCGAGGCGCGCCGGGTCGAACCGATGCTCTCGCCGGAAGCCGTTTACGCCATCCACATGCCGACCAACCGGCGCACCGACAATCGCAAGCTCACTCAGGCCTACGCCGCCGCTGCGCGCAACGCGGGCGCCGAATTCGTCGAAGGCGCGCGCGTCGAAGCGCTGGCGATTCGCGGCGAAGGCGCCGCCGGCGTCAATTTGCACGCCGATGGCGTCATCATGGATGACGGTTCGACGCGTGAGGCCGACGTGGTGATTAACGCGGCCGGGTCTTGGGCCGGCGAAGTTCGCGGCCTGGAGGCCGACCGCGTGAAGCTTCGTCCCGTGCGCGGCCAGATCGTATGCTTCGAGGTCGCGCCGGGAACCATCGGCCCCGCGCTGTTTTCGCCGCGCGGCTACCTGGTCCCCCGGCGCGACGGCCGCTTGCTCGCGGGCTCGACGATGGAGGAGGCCGGCTACAACAAGACCGTCACGCTGGCCGGGCTCGACAAGATCGCGCGCGGTGCGGCCGCGATCGTGCCCGCGCTCGGCGCCGCCGCTTTTCGCCAGGCGTGGGCCGGCCTGCGTCCGGCCACTCGCGACCTGCTGCCGGTGCTCGGTTTCTCGCCCAGCGTGTCCAACGTGTTATGGGCCGCCGGTCACTTTCGCAGCGGTATCCTGCTCTCCGCAATCACCGGCGAGATCGTCGCCGATTTGGTCAAGGGACGCCGCCCCGCGGTGGAATTGGACGCGTTTTCCCCCGCGCGCTTCAGGGAGCAATAACCCATGAGTCGAATCCTCGGCCTGATGCACGATCTGTTTTTCCGCTCCAAGGTTGACGCCGTGTCTCACGCCCTGGGGATCGAAGTCGTGTACGCGAGTTCCCTGGACGAGGCCAACGCGCGATGCGCCGAGGAACCCCCGGCGATGATCTTCGTCGACCTCGCCGACCCGCGCTTTCCCGCGGTCGAGACCGCCGGCGCGATGCGCACCGCGGCGCCCGCCGCGCGGCTTATCGGTTTCGCTTCCCACGTGGACCTCAAGGCCCTGGGCGCGGCGCGCGAGGCTGGATTCGAGATGACGCTCTCGCGCAGCGATTTCACCCAGCGCCTGCCCGAACTGCTGAAGTCGTAGGCGCCGCGACCGCGCCAGGGACATCCGGCTGGCTACGGCTCTATAGACGCCGCTACTTTCGGCTGTCGCCGGCCTTGATGCGGATGGTGCGGCCGGCATTTTTCGGCTGGGGCAGCACTGCGTGCGCGGCCGCCATCAGGCCGAGTCGGCGCGTCGTCTCATCCGGCCACGGAATGGTCCGCCGCGTCTTGTACTCGACATTGATCATGAGCACTTCGTTGGTGGCGACCGGCCATCCTTCCGCGCCGTGATACATGTGATGAAAAAGGTGCAGGCGCTTGGCGTCGTGGTCGAGAATCTGCGAAGTGACCCTAAGCGGCGCGCCGAGGCGCACCTCGCGCGCGTAGCTGAGATGGTTTTCGAGCACGAACAGCATTCCGAGTTCGTGCTGGGTGTAGAGCGGCCCCACGCCGAGAAGTGCGCACAACACGTCGGCCGCCTGGTCGAAGACGGTTACGTAAACGGCCATGTTCATGTGGCCATACGAATCGATCCATTCGGGAAGTACGACGGCGCGGTAGCGGTCCAGCGGCGCGCTGAGATCCAGATCGGGAAGAGGGTAGGGGAAGGACATTTGCGCGATACGCCTCCTTGCGGCTGTTAAACGGCCCGCTTCTTTTTGGTGCCTGCCGGGATTCTACTGCGGGATTCTACAGGTAGATGCTATAAGCTAGAAATTCGACGATGGCTTCCGTGCTCGACGCCTTTCATCCCGCCGTTCGCGCCTGGTTCGCCGAGCGCTTCGGCGCTCCCGCGCCCGCGCAGAGTCTGGGATGGCCGGTGATCGCCGGGTGCGACGCACCCCCCGGACACGACGTGCTTCTGTGCGCGCCCACCGGCAGCGGCAAGACCCTCGCCGCCTTCATGTGGTCGATCGACCGCCTTTTCCGCGACGCCGAGCGGGGTCAACTCGGCGACCGCGTCTCGGTGCTCTACGTCTCGCCGCTCAAGGCGCTCGCCAACGACATCCGGGTCAACCTCGAAGAGCCGCTGGTTGGAATCCGGCAGACGGCGCATCGCCGGGCGGCGGCCGAGGGTCGCTCCGACGAAGTTAAACGTATACTTGAAGTACGTGCGGGGCTCCGCACCGGCGACACTCCGGTAAAGGAGCGCGCCGCGATGCTCCGGCGACCCCCGCATATCCTGGTTACCACGCCCGAGTCGCTCTTCATCCTGCTGACCTCGCCGCGCTTTCGTCAAAGCTTGAGCGCTGTGCGCTACGTGATCGTCGACGAGTTGCACGCGCTCGCGCCCAACAAGCGCGGCGCGCATCTGATGCTCACGCTGGAGCGGCTGGAGCGGATGGTGCGCGCGTCCGGCGCACCACGTCCGGCACGAATCGGGCTCTCCGCGACGCTCAATCCGATCGAGCGGCTGGCCGGCTTTCTCGCCGGTGGCGAAGTCGGCGCCGACGGTGCGTGCCGCCCGCGGCCGGTGAAAATCGTGCGTGCCGAAGGTTCCGAAGAGCGCGCGCGTTCGATGGATCTCAAGGTTATCGCGCCCGGGCCCGACCTCGGCGCGCTCGCGACCCATCAGCACTGGGAGGCGATGTACGACGCGGTCGCCGCGCTGGTAAGGGAGCATCGCACGACCCTGGTCTTCACGCTCAGCCGGCGCTGGGCCGAGCGCGTGGCGCTCAACCTGCAAAGGCGCCTCGGCAACGACGCGGTGATGGCGCATCACGGCAGTCTCGCGCGCGTCGAGCGCCTTGCGGCCGAGCAGCGCCTCAAGCGCGGCGAGCTGCGCGCGCTGGTCGCGACCGCCTCGCTTGAGTTGGGGATCGACGTCGGCACGGTCGACCTGGTCTGCCAGATCGATTCACCCAAAAGCATCTCGGCCGCGATTCAGCGGATCGGCCGCTCGGGCCATCGCCTCGACGCGACGCCGAAGGGGCGTCTGTTCGCGCTCACGCTCGACGATCTGCTCGAATGCGCCGCCGCGGTGCGCGCAATCCGCCACGGACGGCTCGACGAGGTCGAGATTCCCACCGGATGCCTCGACGTCGCGGCGCAGCAAATCGTCGCGATCGCCGCCGAGGAGGACGAGATTGGCGAGGCCGACCTGCTGCGCGTGCTGCGCGGCGCGTACAACTTCGCCGAGCTTGACCGCGAATCACTCGCCCCTTTGCTCGATCAGATGGCGGCCGAACTGCCGGCGCGGATCCAGGGCGCGGCGCCGAAAATCTTCCACGACCGCATCGGCGGGCGCGTCCGTGCGCGGCGCGGCGCGCGCCTGGCCGCGATAACCTCAGGCGGCACCATTCCCGAAAGCGGCAACCTCGACGTCGTAATCGAATCGCAGGGCCGCAAGATTGGCGACGTCGAGGAGGACTTCGCCCAGGAGTCTTCCCGCGGCGACATCTTTGCGCTGGGCTCGATGCCGTGGCGAGTGCTCGGAATCTCGCGCAACCGCTTCCTGGTCGAGCCGGCGCCCGGGATGGCGCCGTCGCTGCCGTTCTGGCAGACCGAGGCGGCGGGCCGCTCGCCCGCGCTGTCCGTTGAAGTGTCCGACCTGCGCGGCGAAATCTTCGAACGTATCGCGCACGGCGGCGACGCCGCCGCGGCGGCCGCGTTCCTTTGCGGCGAGTGCGCGATGGACGAGAGCGCGGCGCGTCAGGCGCTCGATTACGTGCGCCGTGGCCAGGCTGCGCTCGGCGCGATTCCCGGCCGGCGCACGCTGGTGGTCGAGCGTTTCTTCGACGGCCTCGGCGGTACCCAGGTGGTGATTCACGCGCCGCTCGGGATGCGGGTCAATCGCGGGCTAGGGCTGGCGATTCGCAAACGCCTTTGCCAGTCGTTCGATTTCGAAATCCAGGCTTCCGCGACCGACGACGCGGTGTTGCTCGCGCTGAACGCGCGCCACAGCTTTCCGCTCGAGTCGCTGATGACGATGTTGTCCTCGCGCACGGTGCGCCATGTGCTCGAGCAGGCGCTGCTGGCCGCGCCGATGTTCGAGGTGCGCATGCGCCACGTCGCGACGCGGGCGCTGGCGGTGATGCGCTCGGCGCGGGGGCGCAAGGTGCCGGCGTGGATCCAGCGGCTGCGCGCGCAGGAACTCGCCGCCGCGATTTTTCCGCAGCGCGAGGCCTGCCTGGAGAATCGCCCGCCGGACATCGAATTGCCCGATCATTTCATCGCCGCCGAGACCATGCACGAGTGCCTCAGCGAATCGACCGATATCGCCCGGATCGTCGAACTGCTCCGTGCGATCGAGCAAGGCGAGACGCGGGTTGTGACGGTCGACGCCATTGCGCCCTCGGTCTTCGCCCATCGCATCCTGCTCGCGTGGGATTACTCGTTCCTCGACGACGGCGAGCGCGCCAACCGCCGCAGCCGCACCGTCTCGCTCAACCGTGCGATGGCCGAGGACGTGTTGCGTACCGAAGACCTGTCCACGATGCTCGCCGCCGATGCGGTCGAGGCCGTCGAGGCCGAGGTCAGCGGCCGTGCCCTCGCGCGGCGCGCTCGCGATCGTGACGAGCTCTACGAATTGATCCGCGCGCACGGCGCGCTCGGAACCGGCGCTTTGGAAGAGCGCGTCGCCGGCGAGGCGTCCGCGATGCTCTCCGCGCTGGAGCGCGAGGGCCGCGTGCTGCGCGCGCGTCTTTGCTCCGGCGCGCCCGAGATGCTGATCGCGAGCGAAGATGTCGCGCTTTTCACCGCGGCCTATCCCGAAGCGGCCTTTCCTGAGTCGATCCGGCCTGGATCGATCCTGGAACGCCATGCCGAGGCGCCGCCGCCCGCCGCCTCCGGCGTGCCGGCTCTGGAAGCCGACGACGCGGGGCGCGAGATTGTCCGGCGCGCGATGGCGACGTCGGGACCGGTCGCGATCGCGGACCTGGCCGAGCGTCTGAAGATGGAGCCGGCGACGCTGGAGCGACATCTGCCGGCGCTCGAAGCCAAGGGGCTGGTCTTTCGCGGACATTTCACGCCGCGGCGCGCGACCCTGGGCGCGCCGCGCACGCGCACCGCCGGCGGCGGCCCGGAGCAATGGTGCGACCGCTACAACCTGGAGAAAATCCATCGCCTGACGCTTAACCGGCTGCGCTCCGAAACCGAGCCCTGCGCGGACCACGAGTACGCCGCCTTTCGTATGGGCTGGAATCACGTGGGCGGCGTGGGAATCGCTGCCGACCAGTCCGGCGTGGCCGCCGTGCTGGAGCAGCTCTCGGGCGTCGCGCTCAGCCCGGAGCTGTGGGAGCGCGCGATCCTGCCGTCGCGGATTCCCGGCTATCGCCCCGAATGGCTCGACCTGCTTTGTCTTGGAGGCGAAGTGGTATGGGCCGCGGTGCCGGGTGAGGACGCCGGCGGCGAAGTGCCGTCGCGAATCACCTTCCTGCGGCGCCGGCGCGCCGGCGCCGTGGCGCTCGACGGAGCCGCGGCGGACGCCGCCGGCGCCGGCGAATTCACCGACCGCGACGAGCAGCGCGTTTTCCGCGCGCTCGCCGCCGGCGGCGCGCAGTATCTCGACCAGTTGGCCGAGCGCGCCGGGTTGGCGGAGCGGACGGCGCTGGCCGCGCTGTGGCGCCTTGCGGCCGCCGGCCTTGTCTCCAACGATAGCTTCGCGCCGTTGCGCCTGCTGTGGGCCGCGCCCGAGGCGGTGCGCGCGATGGCGCCGGGCGCTCATCGGCGAGCCCGTCACGACGCGGCGTTGCGCGCGCGTTTGCGCTCGAGCGTGACCGGGCGCTGGTCGGCGCTGGCGCGACCCGAAGTACGGACTGACGCGCGAACCGACGCGGGCGCCGCGATACGCGACCTGGCGCGCGCGCGCGCCGAGATGCTGCTCGACCGCAACGGGATCGTGACGCGCGAGATGCTTGGGCTTGAAAGCCAGCCCCTTGCCTGGCACGAGATTTCGTTTGCGCTCCGCAGGATGGAATACAGCGGCGCTATCCGGCGTGGCTATTTCGTTCGCGCGCTCTCGGGCGAGCAGTATGCGCTGCCCGCCGCGCTCGAGATGCTCGCGGCGGCGCGCACGCTCAGCCCCGCACGCGAGCATCCGGTGGCGCTCAGCGCCGCCGACCCGGCCAATCCGTACGGCGCCGTGCTGCCCGGATGCGGCGTGGCGCGCGAGGCCGGGAACTTCGTCGTCCTGCGCGCGGGGCGCGTGATGCTCGGGTTGGCGGGGCGCGCGCTGGCGAGCCTCGACGCGCTCGACGACGAGGCCTTCTCGGTCGCCGTGGGAGCGCTTATCGAGCTCAGGCGCAAAGTCGTGGTCGAGACGATCGACGGCGCACCCGCGCTCGGCTCGGTACGGGTCGGCGCGATGGCCGCGATGGGGTTTCATTCCGACGGCCGCGCGCTGGTCTACGACGGGTTGCCGGGCCCGGCACCGTCGCGTGCCGCGGTGGCCCGCCGCTAAGGCGACTTGCTTGCAATGACACCTGAGGACGAAAGTTCGGCCGGCTCGCGGGATTTACAGAGCCTGCAAAAACTAATGGACCGGAGCGCCGCGTCGGCTGGCCCCGCCGCCGCCGATTCGCTCGCCTATCCGGCGCGCCAGATGAGCGCGGCCGAGTTCGTCGAGTTCTGGCAAAGCGTGAGGCTGGTCGCGATGGCGACGACGGGCGAGAACGGAAGTCCCCACGTTGCGCCGGTGCATGCGCGCCTGGACGGTCTCCGGCTGCGGCTCGTGATCTACGACAACACCTTGCGCAGGCGCGATATCGCGGCCAATCCGCGGGTCGCTTTCACGACTTGGCGGGCCGACGGCGCGGCCGCAATCGTTTATGGCGTCGCGCGCGAAGTCGCCGGCAGCCTGCGTCCGGCGCGCGCGGCGCAAAGCGGAAAGGCGCGTCAGGTGATCGAGCTCGAGGTCGAACTGACGCGGGTATACGCGATGCGTCCGCCCGGCTAGGAAGGCCGCGCTTCGCAGGGCGGAGCGAAGAATCTCACGGATTGCGCCGGTGCGAGTTCAGAGGCGGCGGATTTGCGGTGGCGGCGCGGGCGGATGGCCGGCGCGCGCGCAAGCGACAAACGCGGCCACGGCGTCGCGTAACTCACCCAGCGCGATTCCCATGTGCTCCGCCGGCAACGGATCGAGTTTCGCGCGCGCCTTGTCCCAGGTCGATCGCGCGCCGCGCGGATTGCCGCGCTGGGCGTGCAGGATCGCCACCGCGGCCTGGATCATCCCTTGGTAGAAAAGCTTCTCCGCGCCGTCCGTCCGCTTCCAGACTTCCTCCCACACCTCGTGGCAATCGAAGAACCGACCCGCGTTGAAAAGCTCGATTCCCTCGGCCCACAAACGGTGCGCGCTGCGACGTGGCATCATGCAATCATAGCGAGGCTGCGCACTTGACGCGCGCTGCATGACTTCAAGTAACACTTGAAGTCGCGCAGCGCGGCACCAGGTAGCAAACGGCAACGGCCCCGCCGGCGCGATTCGCGCCGGCGGGGCCGTTGCTCGTTGTTCAGAGGCCGACTGATGCGCGCGGCTATGCGGCCAGGCCGTGGCGCAACAGCTTGCCCGGCGTGGCGCCCGTGCAATCGCCCTCGGTGAAGGTCACCGCGCCGTTGACCAGGATATGGCGGTAGCCTTGCGCGCGCTGCACGCGGCGCCATTCATTGCCCGGCAGATCGTGCACGATCTCGACCGGCCCGACGCCGAGCTTTTCGTAGTCGTAGATCACGATATCGGCCGGCGCGCCCTCGCGCAGGAAGCCGCGGTCCTTGAAGCCGGCGCAAAAGGCCGGCAGCGCGCTGAGCCGCCAGTGAATTTCCTCCAGCGTCAACCATCCGCGCTCGCGCACGAAGCTCGCGATCCCTTCGGTCGGGTAGCGGCCGGCGGTGAGGAACTTGGTGTGCGCGCCACCGTCCGAGACACCGAAGGTGATGTACGGATAGTCGATGATTTCCTTCATCAGCGCGGGGTCGCGATTGATCGCGGGCGCGAAGAACTCGGTCTTGAGGTTGTCGGCCACCGCCAGATCGCACATCACGTCGACTGGGTCCTTGCCGTCGCGCTCGCCGGCCTTGCGCAGCGTCATCCCTTCGAGATGGCGCAGCTTCTCGTCGATCACCTGCGTGATGACGATTTGGTCGAAAAAGCTCGTGACGAGGCCCTCGCGCGGCAGGTTGGTCTTGAGCCCGTGACGGCGTGAGGGGTCAGCGAGCTTGGCCTTGCGCTCCGCGACGGTGCCGGTGGTGACCTCGCGCCACGAATCGGAATCGTCGAACAGGTTCCAGTCCTCGAAGGTGAAGGTCAGCCCGGCCTCGGTGGTGATGCCCTGGCCGTAGACCGGAATGCCGTTTTGGCGGCAGCGATCGAGCCATCGAATCATGTTGCGATGGCGATGCGGAAAGCGGTCCTGCGACTGCACCGCTTCGAACATGATCGGGCGGCCGCTGATTTTCGCCAGCTCCTCGTAATGGCGCGCGTCCTCTTTCGGATTCCAGCTCGCCAGGGTCAATTCCTGGAAGCCCTCGCCGCGCTCGCCGAGCACTTTGGCGAAAAGCTTGCAGGTCTCGTCGTGCATGACGTCGGTGTTCATCGGCGAGCCGTCCCAGTCGCGCTGCACGGCCGACGGCCCGTCGGGTTTGAGGCGCTGCGCGGACCATCCGTAGGCTCCGGCGTCCATCGCTTCGTTGAGCAGATGGGCCATCATGCGATGCTCGTCGTCGGTCGGCATGCGGCCGGTCTTGGACTGCTCGATCCCCATCACGTAGCCCATCAGCGGATTGACCGGCACGTAGGGCAGCACGTTGACGCCCTTGGGCAGGCGCTCGATCCGATCGAGGAACTCGGGATAGGTGTGCCAGTCCCACGGCATCGCGGCCTTCATCGCGGCCAGCGGAATTGCCTCGGTGCGGGTCATGGTCAGCATCGCGCGCTCCTCGTCGCCCGGCTTGACCGGGGCGAAACCGAAGCCGCAGTTGCCGATGACCACCGAGGTCACGCCGTGCCATCCGGAGATGGTGAGCCACGGATCCCAGAACAGTTGCGCGTCGTAGTGGGTGTGGAGGTCGATGAAGCCCGGGGCCACGATGAGGCCGCGCGCGTCGATCACCTGTTTGGCTTCGCCGGCCGGGATACGCCCGAGCCTGGCGACGCGTCCGTTTTTGATCCCGAGGTCGCCGCGGATGCGCGGGGCGCGGGTCCCATCGATGATCATTCCGTCTTTAATGACAATGTCGAATTCTGGCATCAGCAGATCTCCGCATTGGTTGGATTGCGTAACCCTTGTTGCTTCGCATTAATTTGGATGCGAGGCAAGGAAAGCCGGTCTTATCGAACAAGCGTTTGGCAGATTGTCGCCGCGCCCGTTGGCGAACGACTTCCGCGCGGACGCGGAGAGCGTCAGTTCTTGCATGCGTCGGGCTCGAGTTCGACGCCGATCGGCACGATGATCCGCACCACCGCGTTGTAGAACGCGACGTTCATCGCGAGTTCCATGATGCGCCGATTGTCGAGAAACTCGCGCAGCGCGTCGAAGGTCGCGTCGCTCACCTTGATGTTGGTGGTAACCTCGGCCGCGTAGCGCATCACGGCGCGCTCGTGCTGGCTGAAGACGGGCGAGCGCTCGAAGTCCGCAAGCTGCTCGAGCTGCTCGCGGCGCACGCCCACGCCCAACGCGATATTCCAGTGATGGACGAATTCGTACTCGGCGCCGGCGATGCGCCCGACGGTCATCAGGGCGAGTTCGCGCAGCCGGGGGTCGAGTTTGGTGTGGTTGCGCAGCTCCAACGCGAGTCCGGAAAAACGCCGCAGCAGATTGGGCGCATTGGCGATCGCGCGGTGGATATGTCCGGGCGGAGCGCCGCGGTCGCGCTCGTGTTCGTCGAAAACCTCGCGCTCCTCGACGGTCAGATCTTCGCGGCTAACGTACGGCAATCGCGCCATAGTGAATTTCCCTTCTTGGTTGCGAGGCGTTGGAGCAGCTCTGTCTTTGTCTACGGAACCTCTCCCTCACCCTCTCCTTGGACAAGGAGAGGGGATAGGAGCAAAGCCTTAAGCGAGTCGAATACGCGAGGCTATCCGGGGTAGGGGGCGCGATCCACTCGAAGTGACTGTGGCCGGCGCAATTCAGACTGACCTCTCCCGCCGCTCGCGATGCTCGCGGTCGGCCTCTCCTTGGACAAGGAGAGGCCATGAACAGCGATGCTGCGCCACTGCAGCTTACGCGAACAGCATCTCCGACATCGCGCCGCCCGGCGGAATCATCGGCATCACAGCCTCTTCCTTGGGAATGACGATGTCGATCAGCACCGGCCCCGGCGTGGCGAAGGCCTCCTTCATCGTGCGCGCAAGCTCGCTCTGCTTCTCGATCCGGAAACCGCGCGCGCCGTAGGCCTCGGCCAGCATGACGAAGTTGGGCACCGACATCGCCGAGTACGAGTAGCGCTCCTGGTAGAACTTCTCCTGCCACTGCCGCACCATCCCGAGGAAGTAGTTGTTCAGGATGATGACCTTGATATCGACGTTGTACTGCACGGCGGTGCCGAGTTCCTGGATGTTCATCTGGATCGAGCCGTCGCCCGAAACCACCACCACCTTGCGGTCGGGCGCGGCGAATTTGGCGCCGATGCCGGCCGGCAAGCCGTAGCCCATCGTGCCGAGCCCGCCCGAGGTCAGGAACGAGCGCGGCTTCTCGAACGGAAAGAGCTGCGCGACCCACATCTGATGCTGGCCGACGTCGGTGGCGACGATGCAGTCGCCCTTGGTCAGCCCGTGCATCTCCTCGAGCACGTGGATGGGCGAGACCGCGTCGCCCGCGCGCGGCCCGTTGCCGTTCTCGTACAGCGGCTTCTCGCGCTTCCACTGGAGAATCTGCTGATGCCATTTCGTCCAGGCCGCGCGGCGCCGGGCGATCGACTCGCGCCCCTTGACCACCGCCAGCATGTCCGCGAGCACCGACTTGATGTCGCCGACGATCGGAATGTCGACCTTGACGTTCTTGGAAATCGACGAAGGGTCGATGTCGACATGGATGATGGTCTCGGCGTGCGGCGCGAAATCGGCGATGCGTCCGGTGACGCGGTCGTCGAAGCGCGCGCCGATCGCCACCAGACAATCGGTGTTGCAAACCGCCGTGTTGGTGCCGTACGAGCCGTGCATGCCGAGCATCCCCAGGCACAGCGCGTCCGAGGCGGGCACCGAACCGAGGCCCATCAGGGTCTCGGTCACCGGGATGCCCATCCCGCGCGCAAGTTGGGTAAGCTCCGGCGCCGCGCCAGACCATTGGACGCCGCCGCCTACGTAGAACAGCGGCTTGTCGCTCTTTTCGATCGCCTCGATCGCGCGTTCGATCTGGCGTGGATTGCCCTTGTGCGTCGGCTTGTAGCCGCGCAATTCGACCCGCTCGGGATATTTGAAAACGTGCTCGGCCTGCTGCACATCTTTGGGAACGTCGATCACCACCGGACCCGGACGCCCGGTGCCCGAGATGTAGAAGGCCTCCTTGATGATGCGTGCGACGTCGCGCACGTCCTTGATCAGGTAATTGTGCTTGGTGCAGGGGCGCGTGATGCCGACGAAATCGGCTTCCTGGAAGGCGTCGTTGCCGATCATCGTGGTCGGCACCTGGCCCGAGATGACGACCATCGGGGTCGAGTCCATGTTGGCGTCGGCGATGCCGGTGACCGTGTTGGTCGCGCCGGGGCCGGAGGTAACCATCACCACGCCCGGCCGTCCGCTGACGCGCGCATAGCCCTCGGCCATGTGGGCGGCGCCCTGCTCGTGGCGGACGAGGACGTGCTTGATCTTGGAATCGAGTAGCGCGTCGTAGGTGGGCAGAATCGCGCCGCCCGGATAACCGAAGATTACGTCGACGCCTTCGGCGATCAGGCTTTCGATGATGATTTGGGCTCCGCTAAGTTTCTTCATCGGCGACACGGCTGCACGGGACAGACCTCCTCGGGGTTAAAAAGTAAAGTTACACTAAACCGAGGGAATGGCTCAACGCAGGCCGCGGGCGGATGGCCGCCACCAGCGAGGCCTCCTGGCGTCAATCACCGGCCCCGCGACGTGAGCGATGGCCGCCCCGCCGCTCAGTAGCGCAGCACGAAGCGCACGTCGCCCAGGCGCACTTGGTTGCCGCTGCCGACGCGCACCGAGCCGTGCACCGGTTGCTCGTTGAGGAAGGTGCCGTTGGTCGAGCTGAGGTCGGTCAACTCGAAGACCCCGTTGCGGCGCATCAGGCGGGCGTGCGCGCGCGAGACGCTCGCGTGCGGAATCACCACGTCATTGTCTTCGCCGCGGCCCAGCGAAACCTCGTCCTTGAACAGGCTGTACTCCGAGGGGACCGGGTCGATCGGCTCGAGCAGACTGAGCCGCGCCTCTTGCGCCGTCAGCGGGGTCGCCAGCGGCGGCGGCGGCGCGGCCGAAACGGTGCGTGCGGGGGGCGCGGGGGAGGCGGTCGCCGGCGCGCGCGGGGCGGGCCGCGGCGGCGGCGGCGCGGGCTGGTTCTGCGCCTCGACGATCGCCTTGAGTTCGTCGGCCGAGAGGCCGAAGCGCATCCGCGAAAGTCCAAACAGCCCCATGATCGCGATCAGCGGCACCGCCAGGTTCCACCAGTTGAAGGACAGCTGCTGGAGTCCCGTTCCGCCCAGGTTCGCGCCCGCTCCGGCGCCTTCGCCCTCGGGGACGTTGATGGTCGCGCCACCGACGCCATGGACCTGGTAGGAAGTGGTGGCCGAGCCGGTCTGGCCGTTGTAGTTGATCTTGAGTTCGACTGTGCGATCGGTACCGTCCTCGATCGGCCGCGGTGTGAGATAGGTCAGCGAGTACTCGGTTGCGATCGAATGTCCGATCTCGCGCACCAGCGAAGCGAAGCGGCCCTCCTCGGTCACGATGTTGTAGGAGCGGCCGTGCGTGGCCTCGACTATCTCGGCGTACTCGGGCGCGATGAACGGCGGCGGCACCACCGCGTACAGGGTCAACCCGTTGCGCTTCATCATCGCGGCGACGTCGCTGCCGGTCAGGTCGGTCACGTCCTGGCCCTTCTGATGGTGATCCCAGAAGGCCTGGTCATGCTGGGTGTTGGCCGAGCCGTCGCCCTTATGATGCGGCGGGGCGTCGGTAATGATGATGATGATGCCCTGGGCCTGGGGACGAAAGGGAAAACTCGAGGCGTAGGCGAGGGCGTCGAGCTGGTCCTCGGGGATATCGCCGCCGCCCGAGGCGTGCAGGGTGCCGACCCAGCTGATGAACTGGTTGACGTTCGAGGTCATGGTTTTCTGATAGGGGCAGTTGCAGTCCGGGTATTTCGAGACGACGTAGTCCTCGAAGGTCACCAGGCCCAGGCGGTAGTCGCGATTGTTGGCGGCGAGGTCGTGGGCGAAAGTCACCATGTTCTGCTTGATCGCGTCGATATACGGCTGCATCGACTCGGTCACGTCCATCACGAACACGATGTCGACCGGGCGGCCCTGTCCGACTCCGCGAAAATCGAGAATTTTGGCGCGTTTGCCGTCCTCGAAGACCTGCAAATTATCGGGGCGCAGATTACCCACCGGTTGGCCGTTCTGATCGGTCAGTCCGAAATCGAGCTCGACGCCGCCATCCGAATCGAAGTGCTGCAGGCCGGGATTGCCGACCACGACCTGCATTGCGGCAAACGCGCCGCCGGCGGCGCACAATTGAAGAACGAGCGGCGCGGCGAGAGCCAACGCCATGCGGGCCACGACGGATGAGATGCGCTTCATTTCAAGCAAAATTCTCCGAGTCTCCAAGTCCTACGGTCAAGTCCCACCTGTCCCGGTTACGCCGCGCGACGAACATGGTTGCTTGCCTTCGCGCCAAGGTTAGGTTATCCCAAGCGGGAACCGAAATCTCTTTTGCAGGCTTAACGAGTGAAACAGCTATCGTTCTGGCGGGCAGGGATTGCCCTGCTCGTCCCCGTGTTGGCGATTGCGGCGGCGGGGCCGATCGGGACCGCGCAGGCCCAGACCTCGGGTCAGGTTTCGGGCCCCGCAGGTACCATCGTGATCGCTTTGACCGGCGCCCCGCCCGTGCCGAATCCGCCCTACACCCCTGGTTTCCAGAGCCTTTCATTCAACGTCCTGGCGGTTAAGCTCAACCCGAGCACCGACCCTGCGGTCTTCCAGAATCAGGCCGATCCCAACTGGACAACAGTTCCGGTGGCCCCCGGTGTCGGTCTGAACACCGACGCCTCGGTGGACGTGTACACTCAGCTCGCCACCCTCTTCAATCTCAATACCTTTGGTCCCAACCCGGCCGGCGCCGGCACCGGCCCCAGCGAATTGCAGGTCGACCTCAATCAAATCCAGACGGTACCGCAACTGTTCAACAGCGCCCTGGTGCCGGCCACCACATACCATGCGATCGAACTGGTACTCGACGGGAGCAACGCCGGCACCGCCGTTCCGACCTGCCTGGAGACCCCACAAAGTTTGCTCGAGGGATGTATCGCGTCGCAAATCTCGATGGTCGATCCCTCACAGTATCTGGCGACTTCGAGCCCTGGCGGCATCACTGTGCCGCTCAACGGTCTGGCCACCCTGGTCATCGACATTACGCCGGTGACCTCCCCGGTCCCGCAGGCTTTTCCGGCACGGCCGAGCTTCAGCGGCGGCCTGTACCAATTCTCGCCCAGCATCTCGATTCCACCCAACTCCGTCAACTTTCTCGGACTGATTACGGGCCATGCATATGGGGCCAACAAAGTCGCGGCGGAACTGGCCAGCACCGGCCAGGTGGTCGAAACGACGACCATCGGCGGAGGGCAGTATCAGTTGCCGCTGCCTGCCAGCCGCAACGGAACGCTTTACGATCTGGTGGCTTCGGGTCCGGGCTTCGCCTACTCGTTCGCGCATAATGTGCTGGCCGAGCGGAACCATGTGAAAACGGTGCAACTCGGCGCGGCGGCAGCCGGCCAAATCGCTCTCACCGGCAAGGTGACGGATGCCTGTTCGGGAGCGCCGCTGCAGGGCGCCACGCTCGAGATTGTGGCGCCGGCGCCGGGGAGTGGCGCCGACTGCACTCAGGTTCCCACACCTTCGGCCTGCGTTGTGCTGGCAAGCGCCAACACCGACGACACCGGCACCTATCCGATGCCGGCCAGCAACTTCGTCCTGCAGAGTTTCAACAGTGTTCCCAACGGCAGCTATACGATGGTCGTCACCGACGCCGGCTACGACACGGTGGCCTCCGGCCTGTCGGTGAGCGGCGGGGCCGCATGCTCGGCAGGTACGGGCG
>Ga0307374_10002820_pt1 | contig 30471 bp, 34 predicted proteins | sample OX3MG_FD_202532 | JGI IMG/M metagenome (GOLD analysis project Ga0307374, IMG submission 202532) | Soil microbial communities from Risofladan, Vaasa, Finland - OX-3 | ecosystem: Environmental > Terrestrial > Soil > Coastal area > Acid sulfate soil | place: Finland: Risofladan, Vaasa | collected... | reverse complement strand
GCGGCTGGCGGACATTGGCGTAGACGTGGCCCGGCAAGCTTCCGAGCCACGCCTCGATCGCGTTCACGGTCTCGCGCATGCAGGTGAAGTCGTGGCCCTGGACGGTCTTCTCGACCAGACGCAGCCGCTCCTCCGCGATCCGAGAGTCAGTGTCCCACACCGTGACAACAGCGGTGACATAGGCTTGGCCGACGAGATCGGAGCCGAGCTCCTGCAAGGCCATGTCGGCGTCGAGGGCCTTGTTGGCGGCATCGGAATCCATCAGGACCGACGCTTCGTTGGTCATCACCTCCTTCAGGATCGCCATGATCGATTTGCGCTTGGCGAACCACTGCCGGCGGATGCGGCCGAGCACCTTGGTCGCATCGGTCTTGTCGAGGCAGATTGCGCGGGTCGACCAGCGATAGGGGAAGGCGAGCCGGTTGAGGTCGTCGAGCAAGCCGGGCCAGGTCTGCGACGGGAAACCCATGATGGTCAGCGTGCGCAAATAGGCGCGGCCAAGGCGCGGCTCGAGCCCGCCGGTCAGATCCTCGTCGACGAGAATGGCGTCGAGGTGCATCGGCGTCTCCGGCACCCGCACGCTCTGGCGCCGCGTCGAGACGCAGGAGTGCAGGTAGGTCAGGGTCTCGGGATCATCGAGCCAGGAGGATTCGGGCATGAAGCCCTCGATCAACGCGAGCACCCCATCGGTGCGGTCGATGAAGCCGGCGAGCGCCGCGCGCCAGTCGACGCCGTCGCGAGACCGGCCCTCATAGAGCCAGGCCTCGGCACGTGCCGCGTCCTCGGCCGGCGGCAGCCAGACCAGGGTGAGGAAATACCGGCTCTCGAAATGCGCGCCTTCCTCCTCGAACTGCGCGCGGCGCTCGGCGTCGACGAGCCCGGAGGCGGCGTCCGGAAAGACGCTCTCGGGATAGCGGTTCGCCGGTTGGCGCTGCGCCTCGATGAAAATCGCCCAGCCGGAGCCCAAGCGGCGCAACGCGTTGTTGAGGCGCCCGGTGATGGCGACGAGCTCGGCGGGCGTCGCCGAATCCAAGTCGGGTCCGCGGAAGCGGGCGGTGCGCTGGAACGAGCCGTCCTTGTTGAGGATGACGCCCTTCTCGACCAGCGCGGCCCAAGGCAGGAAGTCGGCGAGGCTCTGATTGCGGCGGCGGTACTCGGCAAGATTCATCATCGGCGAGCCTCACGCCACCAGGTGTGGCGGGTAGCGCAGATGGCGGCGCACGACATCGACGAAGGCGGGATCGCGTTTGGCGGCCCAGACCGCGGCGAGATGGCCGATTAGCCAGATCGCGGCACCGACGATCCAGAGGCGCAAGCCCAAGCCGACCGCGGCGGCGAGCGTGCCGTTGACGATCGCCACCGCCCGCGGCACGCCGCCGAGCAGGATCGGCTCGGTCAGGGCGCGATGGAGAGGTGCATAGAAGCCGGTGGCGAACTCCTCATGCGCCATCAGACCAGCGCTCCGCCGCCGAAGGAGAAGAACGTCAGGAAGAAGCTCGATGCGGCGAAGGCGATCGACAGGCCGAAGACGATCTGAATAAGCTTTCGAAACCCGCCCGAGCTCTCGCCGAAGGCGAGCGTCAGGCCGGTCATGATGATGACGATGACCGCGATAATCTTAGCGACGGGACCCTGGATAGAATCCAGGATCTGCTGCAACGGCTGCTCCCAGGGCATGTTGGTCCCGGCGGCATAGGCCGGCGCGGTGAGTGCCGCGAAAAGGAGGAAGGCGCAGGCCGTTGCGAGACGCTGGCGGATGCGGTGGATGAGCATCATGGTTCTCCCGCTTGGGTGAGGACGTAGTCGCCGCTGGGGCCGATTCCCTCGACGATTGCCAGTTCTGCGAGCCGCCGCGCCGAACCGCGGCCGGCGAGCACGGCGATGAGGTCGATGGTCTCGGCGATCAGGGCACGCGGGACGGTGACGACCGCTTCCTGGATGAGCTGCTCCAGCCGGCGCAGCGCGCCTATTGCCGTGCCGGCGTGCAGCGTGCCGAGGCCGCCGGGATGGCCGGTGCCCCAGGCCTTCAAGAGATCGAGCGCCTCGGCACCACGCACCTCGCCGATCGGGATGCGGTCGGGCCGCAGCCGCAGCGATGAGCGGACAAGATCGGACAGCGAAGCCGCCCCGTCCTTGGTGCGCAGCGCCACGAGGTTCGGCGCGGCGCATTGCAGCTCGCGCGTATCCTCGATCAGCACCACACGATCGCCGGTCTTTGCGACCTCGGCGAGGAGCGCATTGACCAGCGTGGTCTTGCCGGTCGAGGTGCCCCCGGCGACGAGGATGTTTTTCCGTTCACGCACCGCTACGCGCAGCAGCTCGGCTTGGGCTCCGGACATGATGCCGGCCTCCACATAATCGCCGAGGGTGAACACAGCGACGGCCGGGCGGCGAATGGCGAAACACGGCGCCGCGACGACGGGCGGGATCAGGCCCTCGAACCGCTCCCCGCTTTCCGGCAGTTCGGCGGAGACACGCGGTGAGCCGGCATGGACCTCAACGCCGACATGGTGGGCGACGAGCCGCACGATCCGCTCGGCGTCGGCCGGGGTGACGCGGCAGCCGGTATCTTCCAATCCGCCCGACAGCCGGTCGATCCACAGACGACCATCGGGATTGAGCATCACTTCGACGATGCTGGGGTCTTCGAGATAGCCGGCGATCGCCGGTCCGAGCGCGGTGCGGAGCATGCGCGCGCCACGGGCAAAGGCTTCGGACCGGAAGGAGAGCTTCGTCACATCGAACCCCGCAAACTCGCCTCGTCGAGGCGGATGGATCAGCAGGGTTGATTAGAAAGAGCCGGAAGCGGGCAAGCGCAACAAGGCTGATAGGGACGTGGGGCTGCGGGATAGAAAGACATGCGGCCGGTAGGGTCGCCGATCAATCCCGCAGGGGCTCCGAACCTCCGTCCGACGTGGCGGGACCGATGTCGGCCGCGATCTCGTCGGCAAGCGTGCGGCCCTTCGCCACCCGACGCCCAAGCGCTTCGACGAAACCGTCATAACGTTCCTTGCCCTTGGCCTGCGCTGCTGCCTGGGTAGCGTCGGGCAGCGCTGGCGTGCTGGTCAGCCAGAAGCGCACAAACAGCGCCAGCGCCTCCCCCGAAATACGGCCGTGCCGTTCAAGCCGCTCGAGCTGACGGGTCACGCGGTCGAGGCGCCGGGCCAGCGCGGCCTCAAGCCGGTCGGCACCGTCGGGGGACAGATACGAGGCGAGCGCGGTCTCCACGACCAGCGCCTGCGGCACATTTTTCCGAGCTGCGTAGTCGGCGAGCTTGCTCGCGAGTTCTGGGGGTAGCCGGAATGTGTGCTTGGTGCGCATCTATATTCACAATCCCATGTCGTCGCCGGGATCGAGCGTGGCCTGGCGCGCGATGCTGCGGACCGTGCGCTGCAACGCGCGAAGGCGCTGCGTATCGTTGTCGGGGTCGTCTTCGGGGAGCTCGAATTCCTGGGCTGGCCTGCGCGGCTCCGGCGCGATTTCTTCGTGCTCGGGGAGTTCCGGTTCACGCCGAATGCCGGCATTGTCCGGGTCATCGGTCGAGGCCCGAGCGACGATCGATTCCTGCCACTCGCTCGCGTCTCGCGGCGGTGACGCATTGGCGGAGCCGGCGACCGAGACGGCAGCGTGCGGTTTGGGTGGCGGCAGGATCCGCGCCTGCAATTGCCGATCCTCGTAGTAGCGTGCCTTCTTGGCGCGGATCGGATGGCACCCCGAGACGAGCACCAGCTCATCGTCGGGTGGAAGCTGCATCACCTCTCCGGGCGTGAGCAGCGGTCGCGCCGTCTCCTGGCGCGAGACCATCAAGTGTCCGAGCCACGGGCTCAGGCGGTGACCGGCATAGTTCTTCATCGCCCGCATCTCGGTCGCGGTCCCGAGCGCATCGGACACGCGCTTGGCGGTCCGCTCGTCGTTGGTGGCGAAGCTCACGCGCACATGGCAGTTGTCGAGGATCGAGTTGTTCTGGCCGTAGGCCTTCTCGATCTGGTTCAGGCTCTGGGCGATCAAGAAGCTCTTCAAGCCGTAACCGGCCATGAAGGCCAAGGCGCTCTCGAAGAAATCGAGCCGGCCGAGCGCGGGGAATTCGTCGAGCATCAGCAGCAGGCGGTGACGCCGGCGCTTCGAGTCCAACTCCTCCGTCAGGCGTCGGCCAATCTGATTGAGGATCAGCCGGACAAGAGGTTTGGTCCGGCTGATGTCGGACGGCGGCACGACGAGATAGAGCGTCGCCGGCCGCCCGCTCTCGACGAGGTCACGGATGTGCCAGTCGCATCGCCGCGTCACGGTCGCCACCACGGGATCGCGATAGAGGCCGAGGAAGGACATCGCCGTCGACAGCACGCCGGAGCGCTCGTTCTCGCTTTTGTTCAGAAGCTCACGCGCGGCGCTGGCGACGACGGGATGTACGCCGCGCTCGCCGAAGTGCGGCGTCGTCATCATTGCGCGAAGCGTGGTCTCGATCGGACGCTTGGGATCGGAAAGAAAGTTGGCGACGCCGGCGAGCGTCTTGTCCGGCTCGGCGTAGAGCACATGCAGGATCGTGCCGACCAGCAGCGAGTGGCTGGTCTTCTCCCAATGGTTCCGACGTTCGAGCGCCCCTTCGGGGTCGACCAACACATCGGCGATGTTCTGGACGTCGCGCACTTCCCATTCGCCGCGGCGGACCTCCAGAAGCGGGTTGTATGCCGCGCTCTGCGCATTGGTCGGGTCGAACAACAGCACGCGGCCGATCCGCGCCCGCCATCCCGCGGTCAGAGTCCAGTTCTCGCCCTTGATGTCGTGGACGATCGCCGAGCCCGGCCAGGTCAGAAGAGTTGGAACGACTAGGCCGACGCCCTTGCCGCTTCTGGTCGGCGCGAAACACAGCACATGTTCGGGGCCGTCGTGCCGGAGGTAGCGGTCACGCCAGCGACCGAGGAGAACGCCGTCACGGCCAAGCAGGCCGGCATTGCCGACCTCGCGCGTGTCAGCCCATCGCGCGGAGCCATAGGTCGTGGCCCGTTTGACCTCCCGCGCGCGCCAGACCGACATGGAGACGGCTACGACGACCGCGGCGATTCCGCCGGATCCCGCGATATAGGCGCCCTCGATAAAGACATCACGTGCATAGGCATCGTAGGCGAACCACCACCAGAAGAAGGCTGACGGCTGGTAGACGGGCCATCCCGGAAGATCAAACCACGGGTGGCCGAGCTGCGATTGGAAGCCGAGCTTCCATGCAGTCCATTCCGTCGCCGCCCAGACGAAGGCAAGCACGACGGCGATGACGAGGAGCACCTGGCCCCAGAGGATTTTGGTCGCGGACATGGCGACGAAGGATCAGGGGAGGTTTGGGAACCGACAGCAAGCGCAAAATTGGGGAGAGCGTCCCGCCGGATGCTGTGGCGCACAAATCGGAAAGTTGTGAAGGTCGGCTCGCGTCCCTTCTCAGACATTACATGGCGGATCCCCTAATGACGGGAGTTGGCCGAAAGCGGGACGGCGGCTTGGACAAGCGGCGCACCAGAGCGGCCATTCGCGTCCGCACGGCCTATTGGCAGAGCTCGACCCAAAGGCCGTCACCACACAGATTCCATCCTGCCCCCGCAACCAGCGTTACTTGCAGTCCGTCATGCTTGTTGCTCCTTGAGCTGATTGCTCATCGCCTGTCCAGGCGATTGCGAGTTGAGGATCGCTTGCGCGGGCGGCCCTCGGCTTTGCCGAGGCCGCGCTCTAGTCCGCCAGGCTCAGCCGCCACACAGAGCGCCGCCGGCGGGCCTGGCTCCGCGGAGTCCGGTTCCGCCGGTCTCCGCCTATGCAGGTGACGATCGCTCCCGCGAAGCGACGGTGCACAGACCTCATAGCATCTCTCATGAACCCAGCCGCCTCCGGCGTCTCGGCCTGTGGCTTCGATCCCTCGAGCAACACTCACCGACGTCGGCTTGCACAGGGACCATTCATACCCTGACGATGAATACCAGGATCAGACTGGTTCCGAATGACACCGTAACAACGAGAATGCGCCAGCCTTCCGGGTATTCGTAGGCGCGTCGCGCGTCGGCGACGCCTGGGCGGCACGCTCGAACGCCGAGACGCCGCACGGGTATCTGCGCGTCAGGCTCGACAATCGGAGCCCTGCCGAGGCCGCTCAGTGCCGGGCTGTTCTGGTCGGAGGATGGCACCGAAGCACAGCTCGTCTGGAACCGTAGGCGCTCTGACGGGTGAGCTCGTACGCGGAACGTTTGATGAAGTGTGGTGAGCTGGACCAGCCGATCGCGGCCCGCATGCGGAGCATGCGATGCATTCTGATCATTCGCGCGCGTGGGCTCCTCTGCACCCGCGCTCAGCCACAATGACTCTGTCCTACCTTCGAACAGAATCACTCCAGGCAGGATTTCGCCGCGGCGAACGCGTCGATACCCAGCTGTTTTCGCAAACTCTCCGTGTCCGCAGCCGTTCGCTCGTCCAGCGGTGTCCCCGTCGCATCGGCGACGCGGTCGATAGCATTGAAGAAACCGGCGATTCCCGCCGCGTCTACCAACGCCGCGGCGCCCATCGCCCCGACCATCGCGGCCCGGGCGCGCGTGAGTCTGTTGTCATCTTTGACCAGAACCGCCTCGCCGAACTCAATTAGCAAGTGTCCGTGAGGAATGCCAGAATTGGCAGCAGTTGTCCCGCCAGTAACCGCCGCCAGATCGAAATCACTCCCCGTATGTTGGCTGCTCGCACGGAGCAGTTGCGTATGCCGGGTGGTTCAATAGGTACACTGGTTTATGGCGGAGACCCGTCCGGCCAGGAGTTCGATCTGCGCGTGGGTGATCGCCCGGTACTCCTGTGCGAAATCCTGCATCGCCGGGCCCGGGAGATATTGATGGGAGGCGAGATCGAAGAAGCTCCGAGCCTCGTCAGGCACCAGCGTGAGCGCGATACGGATATTCGATGGGTTGCCGACGAAGTAGTCGGCCTCGTTCGGCCCATGCTGATTCCACGCAATGGTTGGCACCCAGTGCTCGTGCACCCGCGCTTCCGCCGGACGATATCGCGAGGGTGCGCCGCTGTTGACCGCAGGTAGCGGTTGCTTCGGAAAGCCGAGGCCCCGCGCGAACGTGTCGATCGCGACGACGTGGGCAAGCACGCTCACGATCTCAATATATTCTCCATCCGAGATACCGCCTTCCAGCATACGCCGATACCAGCTGCGGGTGAGCCGGGCTGGATCGGACATGACGCGGTGGACCACCTCGACCCAGTTGTCGGGCAGGCTACCGAGGCTGTCGTGCTTTCCAGCGATCGCATAGGGCGACAACGCCTCTTTTTGGTGACGGCAGAGATGGCACTGCGCCGCGTGACGCGTTTCGGCAGCGACGCTGATGCGATGTTCGGCATCAAGCCAGGTGCCTGGGCTTCCCAATCGGTCCCAAACAAGCCCTTGCGCAGCTGACAGATCATCGCGAACCGCAATCGGCGCTCCGTCATATGACAGCGTTGCCAACCATTCCTCCATCGATCGTATTAGAAGTTCTTTGCGAAGATTTCCTCACAGGCTAAGAGGCTAGAATAGCTCCGTCAATCGCCGCGACACCGCTGTTTTCTTTAGTCGTTGCCTGGTTCTTTTCGACAAGGACGTCGTGCATCACGTCGAACACGCGAACGCCGACTTCTCTCGGTTTTGCCGCAAGCCATGGCGCGATACGCAATGTCGTGGAGGCGTCGGACCTTCCTTGCTCCCATCGGGCGGTCATCGCGCCTCGGCTAAACTCAAAGTCCTTTGACGCGCCTTGAGGCTCAAACGGGCGGTAGATGAGCTGGACAATGTCCATTTCGGTGACGCATCCAAACGCGTGAAGCCGCTTGGCCTGTTCCGTCCTTGAGATGCTCTCCGGCAACAGCTTTTCCAGTTCGTTGATCGCGTGGCGGACTTCATGCCGTTGCTGGAAGGCATCCGTGTTGACTCGCGTCCGGCTGGAATAGCGGATATCGTTTTCTCGCTCGCTTACCTCTTCGAGATTTCGGGGGAGTTTGCCGTACCCCTGAAACACGTCGACCTGAAAAGTTAGACGGCTCCGGCGCGGATAATAGTCCAGCACGTATTGCAGCGGCGTATTAGAGACCAGCCCACCATCCCAGTAATGCTCGCCGTCAATCTCGATCGGAGGAAATCCCGGCGGCAGCGCGCCGCTTGCCATTACGTGCTCCGGACGAATGATAATTTCCTCGCTGTCGAAATAGCAAAAGCGACCGGTACGCACATTCACCGCCCCTACGCTGAAGCGCATTTCCTTGGCGGTATTGATGCGGTCGAAATCCACCAGCCGCTCGAGCGTTCCCTTCAACGCAGTGGTGTTGTAGTAGCTGGTGGGCTTTTCGGGCAAAAACCAGGCGTGCACGGCGTGCGGAGCGAAAAAGCCGGGCTGGCCGAACATCAGAGATGAAAGAGCGCTTGCCTTCTGTTGCCAACCGGCCAGCAGCCCGCTCAGACCGGGAGGCCACGACGCGGTGGGCGCAGTAGTTTCCTCCCAAAAGTTTCGCAGGCGCGGTACGCGCGTTTCCGGCGCGTTGCCAGCGATGATCGCCGCGTTTATCGCGCCGATCGAGATACCCGCCACCCAATCGGGCAGATATTGGGACAAGGCTAGCGCCTCGTACACGCCAGCCTGATAGCTGCCGAGCGCGCCTCCGCCTTGCAGAACCAGAGCAATCTTCTTGTCGTAAGATGTTGGGCGGGCCGGCTGCTGGCGATCGGTCATTTGTGCATCCTCCAGCGCAGCCATCGCCGTTCATATGGCCAGCTCGATAAATTATCGGACTTAAGGTGATCGATGACGTTCACTTAAATAAGTTCGTTCGACCAGAGCCAGGGGTTACGGTTGGCTCGAACCCGGCCGGATAAAGGGCGACGTAGAGCAGCGGCGTTCGGTCGTTCGCGTTCTATGGCGTTTTCGCCATCCGCCGCCTTCGGCATGTGCTCTGTAACCTTCGATGGCGCTGAGACGAACCTATTCAAAGGGGCGTGACAGCGTTCCGAAGCCGGCACCAAAGAAATCGCAGGCAAGGTAGGGTTCTAGATGTGTTCGGGTCGAATCACATGACAGAGACCAGGATGAGACCCTGGCTGACCAGTACGACTGGTGCATCGGGAGGCGCGGGGGCGCGACCAGAGAACCTCCGCGGCACCCGACAGATTCGAATTACTCACAGGCGCACCGGCGAGCTGATCGCCCAAGGACCGGTTGGCCTTTGGGGGATCGCCCCCTTTGAAGGTAACCTTTACATCCGACGCAAATACCTCAAGACGGACGGCTTCCGACCCAATTGGATTCCAGGCCTCTGCATTTACAAATTCCTTTACGTTTATCTCGACCTCCGACTAGCCGATGGCAGCAAGGAGCCATCTCTGGGCTGGCTCTACTGGTTGCCAAATCCGCTATTGCCGTTCATCGCCTTCCGGCCCGCGGTGTCACGAATGTCACCTGCCCTGTGCTTCGAAGAGTTCAACGGTTAAGGCACCACTGAATGGAATCTGGTAGGAAGCGCGATAAGGTGACTCAAGAAGCTTCGCTCGAACGTGCGCGGGAGGCGATGCTCGCGACGGGGCAATGGGATCCAGCCCAGTTCATGGGGAGGCGCTTACCTATTGGCTGTGTCGCGCTCGAAATTACGCAGCGGTGTAACCTGGATTGCAGCGCATGCTATTTGTCCGAGCATTCGGAGACCGTCAAAGATCTTCCGTTAGAGGAAATCTATCGTCGCATCGACATGATCCGTGACACCTACGGATCCGATATCGACATCCAAGTGACCGGCGGGGACCCAACTCTGCGAAACCGCGACGAGTTGATCGCCATCGTTCGACGCATTCGTCCAATCGGCATGCGCCCGGCGCTGTTCACGAACGGCATCAGGGCGACGCGCGAGCTTCTGGCGAGCTTGGCCGAAGCCGGCCTGGTCGACGTCGCATTTCATGTCGACATGACTCAGGGACGGCGAGGCTATCAAACCGAGCGCGATCTGAACGAACTCCGCCTCGCCTACATCGAGCGAGCGCGCGGGCTGCCGCTAGCGGTTTACTTCAACACCACGATCTTCGATGGGAACATTGACCAGATACCCGGTGTGGTCGCCTTCCTCGTGCAGCACAGCGATGTTGTACGTTTGGCGTCCTTTCAGCCGCAGGCGGAGACGGGCCGCGGCATTTTGCATCCCCGTTCTCCGGCGATCACAACAGAAGCGGTGATCAGACAAATTGAAAAGGGGGCAGGAACGTCCGTTTCATTCGACACGGCGCATGTCGGCCACTCCCGTTGCAATCGATACGGCATGACCCTTGTGACAAATGGTCGTGTATACGATGTGCTCGACAATAGAACCTTATACAACGCGTTCGTGGACCGGACCGCGTTCGTCCGTTTCGATCGGCAGAGCTCTCGACGCGCGGTTGCGGCATTTATTGGTTGTCTGGTCAGAAACCCCGATATCGTGGTCAAAGGCGCAGGTTGGTTTGCCAAGAAGTTTCGGCGGATGAAGGGAGATCTCATCGCTTCGCGCGGCCGAGTGAATAAGCTGTCCTTCTTCATTCATAACTTTATGGACGCGTGCAATCTCGACCCGGATCGGATCAAAGCGTGTGTCTTCATGGCGGCCACGCAGGACGGTCCTGTCTCAATGTGTCGTCACAATGCACAGCGGGACGCGTCCATTCTTCGACCAATTCAACTGCGCAAAGCGGGCGTCAAATGGTATTGGGACCCAGTATCAGGCCGCCTATCAAAAGACGAACCAAAGGTCATTCCGCACAATCTTGGGTCCGGGCGCCGTGGACTTAAGAGAACGACTGACGTTTGCGTCAATGTCCAGCGGTGAGGTCAGAGACTCGGCGCGGCCGAAGCTGCCGATGCGCAGCCTCGTCATCCTGCTGGGTCTGTTCGCGGCAGTGTTGGCGGTGATCGCTATGCTATTTGTATCGAACCAAGCCGTCTCGAATCCCGGTCCGCCAGACGATCTTAGGATCGATGCTTGGCAAGAGGCGTGGAGCAGGGTTCTCAACCGTCACGTCGATGCAGGTGGTCGGATCGACTTCGCAGGGCTGGCAAGAGACCACGCCGATTTGGATGAAGTGGTAAAATTTGTTGCCGCCGTCGATCCCATTTCGGCTCCTGAACGGTTTCCTACCCGGAACTCCCGGCTTGCGTATTACGTCGACGCATACAATGCAGTGGCGATGCATGGCGTACTGGCGATCGGCGTCCCAAAGAAATTCGGCTGGCTCGGTCGCGTGCGGTTCTTTTACTTCCGAAAATTTATGCTGGGCGGTCGTGCGATTTCCCTTTATAGCCTGGAGAACGGCATCATCAGGCCGCTAGGAGACCCCCGAGTCCATTTCGCACTCAATTGTATGTCGGTCAGCTGTCCGAGGCTGCCTCAAACGGCATTCACTGTCGACGGGCTCGACAGCGAACTCGATGCGGCGGCTCGCGAATTCGTCCGCGACGATCGCAACGTCCATGTCGACCGAGACAGCCGAATAGCGAGACTCTCGGCGATCTTTAGGTTCTACACCGACGATTTCCTCGCCCAGTCGCCCGGCCTGTTGGCTTACGTGAACCGTTACCGCGCCGAGGAAATACCGCCTGACTACAAGATTCAATTCATGGCCTATGACTGGACGGTCAACGATCAGACGCGTCAAAGCTGGTGGCGAGGAGAATGACGGCTTGGATTTGTCCGAGGATATCCGAGCCGCCGGTTTCCAGATGATCAAGGATCGAATTAAACCCACCACTTTCTGGGAAGCACGAAACCGACGTGTGAATGTCTAGCGAGGTGCCGGCGGCATCCCATGGCAGAAACTAAAGCTGAATACGACATTGGCCTTCCCGCCGTCTCCTTTCTCGACGAGATCGACGACCGGGCACGGCAAGTGCTTCTCGGCGAGTTGGAATGGTTCAGCTTGCAGGGCGGCAAAATTCTTTTCAAGGAAGGAGATCCGGCGGACGCGCTTTATCTGGTTCTGACGGGCTGCCTTGGCTTCGTTAGAGGGACGCCGATCGAGAAAGGCACGCTCGTTGGCCAGTTCTTTGCGGGAGAGACCGTTGGGCTGATGGGAATGCTTTCCGGTAAGCCTCAGCCCGCAACGCTCGTCGCATTGCGCGATTGCTCACTCCTAAGAATCGGCAAGGAAGCATTTGAAAAGCTGATCCAACTTCATCCGCGCGCTCTGTTGAGGCTCTCGGCGCAGCTTGTCGATCGCCTGGAGCGCGCGATGGAGGGTCGCCCAACGGAGCCCGTCATTCCCAAGACGCTGGCCTTGCTGGCGCTCACTTCGGACGTGCCGATCGCATGGCTCGCGGACGAACTCGCTGCCGCTGTGGCGCACGCCGGGCTTAAGGTGAAGGTTCTTGATTCGTCGATGTCCGACCAGATCGAGGAGGCGTTCTACGCGATCGAAATCGCCCATGACTTGGTCATCTATCGCGGCCAACCGCAGGAATCCAATTGGGCGCGCATGTGCTTCGGTCGCGCCGACCGTATCGTTCTTGTCGCCGGCGCCGCTTCGAGCGCTCTGGAACCATCGTCAATGGCGGAGAGGATCGCCGCGATTCCCTGGCGCATGGCGGAGCTGGTTCTGTTACAAAAATCCGACGCCCCGCCGACGCCAGCCGCTTCATGGTTGAGCCGCCTTCCGGTTCACTTTCATTCTCGCATCAGGATCGGTAACCAGGAGGATGTAGACCGGTTTGGCCGCTTCCTCACAGGACGAGCGGTCGGACTGGTCCTCTCTGGCGGTGGCGCTCGTGGATATGGCCATATCGGCGTCGTCAAGGCGCTGCGCGAAGCTCGCATACCGATCGATCTTCTTGGCGGCACAAGCATGGGTGGCATCATCGCTGCCGGCGTCGCGTTGGAATGGGACGACGACGAACTCTACGAACGAATTCATCGTGCCTTCGTCGCGTCGAATCCTCTTGGAGACTACGCAATTCCTGTCGTTGCATTCACACGGGGACACCGGGTGACAAGGCGTCTCCGCCAGCACTTCGGCGGGAACCTCATCGAGGATCTATCGCGACCATATTTTTCCGTCGCCTCCAACTTGACGACCGGCCAGACGGCTATCTTCAATCAGGGCGCACTGTGGCGCGCCCTGAGGGCGAGCATCGCGGTTCCGGGGCTGCTGCCGCCATGGATCGACGCCGGTGAAGTGCTGGTTGATGGCTCGGTCATGAACAGCCTGCCTACCGATGTCATGTGCGGCTTGGGCCGTGGTCCTGTCATTGGAGTCGATGTTACAAGATACCGCAGCTTGACGGCAGGGACGACGACCGGCTGGTCCATACAGCGGTTCCTGTCTGGTCAGGACTATGAGGGACCCGGGATCATCAGTCTGCTTTTGCGCGCGGCGACAGTGGGCGGGGATGCGCAGACGCGGCTAAGCCGCGGTCATGCCCACTGCTTCCTCGAGCCGCCGCTGCAAGGCATCGAGCTTCGCGACTGGCAAGCTTTCGATCAGGCGATCGATGCTGGATACCGCTACACGATCGAGCGGATAGATGAGATTAGTGCTGCCGTCAAAGCTGGCCGCCGAGGCGGATGATGCAGCAAGCTGACGGAAAAGGGTAGGAATCTATGCCAAGCACCATATATGACCCAGTTGAATTATCCGGCGCAGCAGGATAGCCGGGCCACGTCCTTGGAAAACGCCTGTGCGGCGAGCTTTAGCGCCTCTACGGTGGTGAGGTAGGGGAAGATTGTATCGGCAATCTGCTCCACCGTGAGACCGCATTTGATAGCCAGCGCCGCCGTTTGGATGCTGTCGGCACCCTCAGGTGCCAAGATATGAGCACCAAGCAGCTTTCCGCTTCCCACATCCGCAACGAGCTTGACGAGGCCCCTGGTGTCCCGCGCCGCGAGTGCCCGTGGGACATTGTCGAGCGTCAGTACCGACGTTTTGACCTGCAGGCCCTTGCCGCGTCCCTGCTCCTCGGTGAGCCCGACGCTCGCCACCTGAGGATCCGTGAAAACAACCGACGGCATCGCCGTCGCATCGTAGCGCCTCCCATCACCGTTGAGCGCGTTCTCGGCGGCAATCCTCCCGCCATAGGCGGCCATGTAGACGAATTGGTCCCGCCCCGTGACATCGCCCGCGGCATAGACGCCGGATCGGGTGGTGCGCATGCGGTCGTCCACCTTGACGGCGTGGTTCGTCAAGACCTCCACGCCGAATTCCTCTAGCCGCATACCCTGGGTGTTGGGTTGGCGCCCGGTTGTGATCAATACCCGTTCGGCCTCAAGCGTCGCATCCTGCCCATCGGAGTAGATGTCGAGGGCAACGCCGCAGTCGGTCTTGCGAATCGCCTTCGTCGCGACACGTTCGCGGATAACGACCCCCTCGTTGCCGAGATAGCCCGCCAGCGCCTGCGAGATCTCCGGCTCGCCTGCCGACAGGATGGGCATCGCGTCGACGATCGTTACCTCGACGCCGGCGCGGGCGAACATTTGACCGAGCTCGCAGCCGATATACCCGCCGCCGATGACGAGGAGCGACTTCGGCAGACGCGCGAGCTCGAGGGCCGTGGTGCTTGTCAGGTGCGATACATCATCGATGCCTGGAATGAGCGGCAGCGCCGGCGACGCGCCGGTGGCGATGATCACTTTGTCGGCCTTGAGCGGGTCCCCGTTTATGGCAACGCCGCTCTCCGTCAACTGCGCTCGGCCATCGAGATACGTCACTGTGTCGTAGCCCGGAAGCAGGTCTATGTACTTCGCCCGGCGGAGCGACGATACCAGCTCGTCCTTGTGACGGACCACGGACTGCCAATCTTGAATCTGCCCTTGCGCCCGGATGCCGAGAAACCGCGCCGCGGAGTTGGCGTTATGAAGTGACTCCATCGCGCGGATGAGGTTCTTGGACGGGACACAGCCGGTATTGACGCACGTGCCGCCGATCATCCCATGCCCGATGAGGGCGACACGGGCGCCGAGTCCCGCCGCCGTGATGGCCGCTGAGAAGCCAGCCGACCCAGCGCCCACGACCGCGAGGTCGTACTGGCCGTACTCTTTGTTGTCTGAACCGGTCATCGCGCCACTCCACCTCGGCCGTGCGCTCAATTGGCGAGGTGCGACGGGTAGCCGGCGTTCGTCGTCGCGGCAATGAGGGTGGTGACGTTGGTGACAGCGTCGTCGAAGGTGATTGTCGCCACGGGGTCGGCCATTTGATCGGATTGTTTCACCTTTACCGATTTCACGCCTGGGACGCGCGCGAGGGTCTTTTGCACGATTGGCGCGCAGAGTTCACAGTTGGCGTTGGTGACATTCAGGACGACCATCTTCTCGGCCGCCTGGACCGTCAACGGCAACGCCATAGCGGCGATGGCGGCGCCTGCGATAATACGTCGGATCATTGAGTGTCTCCTTTTGCTCGATTATAGGAACAAGGGCGCAACCTTCGGGAATCCGAGCGCGACGATGATCAGGACCGTCGCAGTCCAAAGTCCGATCCTCGCGACACGGCCCGAATTCGGCGCGGCGCAATAGGTGCCCTCGGCGCACGTGGCCCTCGGCCTCCGATAGACGACGTAAAATCCATATCCGAGGCAGCCAAACGTGACCGAGGCGAAGATCGGCTGATAGGGCTCGAGAGCGGTGAGGTGGCTGATCCACGCGCCACTGACGCCGAGCAAGAACAGGGCAAACGGCACCACGCAGCATGAAGCGGCACCGAGTGCGGCCAGAATGCCGCCCAATGAGATCACCGCCGCCTTGCCGCTCGGGTCAACCATGCTCGCGGCTCGCAAGGTCGCCATCGTATCCTCCGAGGTCTGCTGCGTTGCTCTGGTCATTGGCGCCCTGCCCTGTTCGTAATCGCACCGAAGCGAATGTGGACCCTGTAGGTGGTACAGGTTCAAGTGAGAAGTTCGCGGCCGCTTAGATTCTGGCGCCAGCCTCTCAGTAGCCCGTCCGTTGCCGGTCCAACTCTTGTCCGCTCGTGCGCCGAGGCTATAAAGTCTGCGTTGATTGCAGGTTTTAGGATGCATCAATTGTCCAGCAACGGGACGAGGCGCCGCGAGCTCCTGACGCGAGGTGAACTCGCCGCCCTTACGGGCTGCAATATCGAGACGATCCGGTACTACGAGAAGGTTGGCCTGTTGCCTCCACCGCCTCGCAGCCAGGGCGGCCACCGCCTCTATGGTCAAGACCTTCTAAAGCGGCTGAACTTCATCCGCCGAAGCCGCGATCTCGGTTTCACGCTTGGTGCGATCCGCGACCTCCTGCGGATGGTCGATGGCCGCCAATACACCTGTGCCCAGGTCGAAACACTCGCGCTCGAGCACGCGCGCGAGATACAGCGCAAGGTCGCAGATCTCAAAAGGCTCAAAAGTGTGCTCGAGACCATGGCATCGCGATGCGGCCGCGGCAAAGTACCCGAATGTCCCATCATCGACGCGTTGTTCGACCCTCGGACTCAATTCGTGCTTCGGGAAAAAACGATGAAAACCGCTCGATCATCGCGTGGACGATGACTCAAGTCACTGTCTGCAGGCGATCTGCGGCGCGGCAGCGGCGGTTCGAAGCCAACCAACACGGAGAATTGCATTGCTGAACAGCGAGGGCCGGCCCCAGAGCAAATTGAAGAAGGTTGCGGTGTAACTCTGATCGCCATCGCCTCCATCGCCCGAACAGGATAGAGAATGCACCTATCGCTTCATTGATCAAATCCGGTATGCGGTCATCTGACCGCGCAAGAGATGGACGACGCCTATTGCGCCCCCTATCGAGATCGGGTCTCCCGGCTCCCGACGCTCGTCTGGTTTCGGGAATTGCGCATCGACGGCGATCCGGCCGACCTCGATATGCTCGTCGAGCGTCACGCGCAATGGTTGCCCCGAAGCATTTTCTCCGCGCTCCTTATCGCAGGCGACCGGGGAGGGATTCTGACCGGACGGTTTTGCGAATTCTGCCGAACCTGGTCAGGTCAGACTAGCAGGAGGTCACTGTCAAAGGCCCGCATTGCCTTCATGAGAATTCTTCAGATGCGATCGGGCGAGCGCCCGTCGTGCTCGTCGACAACGTTCGCAATTAGTTAGCGCGGCGCAACCTGTCGCCGCGCGGAGATCCACGAATCGACCGAATAGGTGTCCAGCCTGCGGAGGAGATAGAGGGCGATAAAGGCGCCAATCACCGTAAGCGGTGGGCTGAGGGCACCTTTCGGACGACGGCGTAAAAGTTGATGGTCGAAGTCTTGAGGGTACGACACATGACGATTTCAGAGCTTACGCTTAAGTCGAGCAATACAGCGCCGACGCGCCGGATCGAGATCTTCACGGGCTCGGGGAGGCCGCGAGACTGGTCGCCGGAGGACAAAGCGCGGATCGTCGCTGTCAATTCGCTTCGAACTGCGACCCCATTTCGCGTCCAATCCGATTGGACGCCGACCACCCGAAAACGGGGTCCTTATTTAATGCCTAATCACAGATACGTGCAGCATCGCTTCCGCCAGCAGCTTCTTCAGTCGGCGGTTCTCGTCCTCGAGCGCCTTCAATCTCTGGGCATCTGACGGCCCCATGCCACCGTACTTCGCCTTCCAGCGATAGAAGGTCTGCTCGCTGACCCCGTGCCGTCGGCATACTTCCGCCGTGACTGCGCCGGCCTCCTGCTCACGCAAAACCCCAATGATCTGCTCTTCGCTGAACCTGCTCTTCCTCATCGTCCGTCTCCCTATGACGGACTCTCATATCGACCCCGGGAGCCTTAGGGGAGCAGGTCAGAAGGTCAGCCGCCTCTCGAATTTCTGTCTTGAGGGTGCCCAACGGCAAAAAGAAGTAATCTGTCGTCGGCATCGCCACATCGGGCGACCCGCTTTTGCCGGCCGCCGATAGACCCTGATCCTCTGACCGAGGATTGACCGATCTCCAGGGACTTCGCGTGAGGCGGCTGAGGTGGTCACCTCGATTTCTTATTCGAGCCCGCCGTAGCTACAGCATATGCCCGATATCGGAGGCCCCCGTCGGGTAGGCAAACATCGTCGTCTTCAAATCCTTGGTTGTGAGGCCGTGTCGTATCGCGAGGCCGAAGAGATTGATCACCTCTTCGGCATGCGGCCCGACGAGATGGGCGCCCAGGATGCGGTCCGTGCCCTCTTCGACCAGCGTCTTGAAACCGTAAACCGATTCATTGAGCCGTCGGGCCGTGTACCAGTCGGGAACCTGCTCCGAGTTTAAGCGGAATTTAAGCCCCTTCGACCGCGCCTCCGCCTCGCCCAGGCCCACTGCCGCTATTGGCGGAATTGTGAACGCGACGCTCGGCACTCCTCGGTAGTCGGGCTTGTGCTGGTTGCCGTCCAGGAGGTTTTCCGCGACGGTCTTGGCATCGTGGCTCGACACCGGCGTCAGCGGCGGGCCGCTGCTTGCCGCATCGCCCGCCGCGTAGACCTTAGGATTAGATACGCTCTGGAGGAACTCGTTGAGCTTCAGTCGGCCCTTCTCGACTGCGACGCCTGCGGCGGCGAGATCGAGTGCAGCGAGATGGGGTTCGCGACCCGCGGCATGCACGACGAGATCGGCAGCCACCGTCTGCGCTTGGCCATCGGTTGAAGCATGGACAAGGTAGCCATCGGCCGTCTTCTCGATCCGCTGCACGGTCGAGCGGGTACGCACGTCAATGCCGAGCTCGCGGAACTTCTCCATGAGCCAGCCGACCAGATCCGGGTCGAACGCCGAAAGCATCCGCTCGCCGCGCTGGAGCACGGTTACCCGTACGTCGGCGCGCGCCGCGAGCTGTGAGAACTCCGCGGCAATGTAGCCGCCGCCAACCAGGACCATGTGCGCAGGCAAAGCATCGAGCTCAAGGAAGCGGTCGCTGGTGATGACGTGGTCTTCACCGGGGATGCGCAGCGGCACCGGATGCGCGCCGGTCGCGATGAAGATGTAACGGGCCTTGAGCTCTTGGCCTTCGACCGCGACTGCATCGGGGCCGGTGAAGCGGGCAAGCCCATGAAAGGCGTCGATGCCCTTCTCGGCGTAGTGTTGCTCCTGCTTGTGCGGGATCGGGTCGGTGAAGCTGCGCTTGAACGCCATCAGTTCGCGCCAATCGATCCGCGGCTCGCCCGCGACGCCATGCCCGCGCATGCGGCTCGCGGCGTCGATCGCCTCGGCGCCGCTGATCAGTATCTTTTTCGGGTCGCAGCCGCGCAGCGCGCAGGTCCCGCCGAACGGCAAGTGGTCGATCACCGCGACGGACCAACCGGCAGAGCGCACGCGTGCGCCCGCCACCTGGGCCGCGGTGCCGGAGCCGATGATCATGAGATCGTAGGTCTTCATCATGCGGTCACCTCCTCAGCGGCAATTGCGAACTCGCCGGAACGGCACGCGGTAGATCGCATCCGGCGCACTCAGAACACACAAATGATGGCGGGTTCCGAGATACAGCCCAAAGAGCGTAACCCGAGCCGATCGCCGACAGGATCGAGAGAAGGGCCGGAAGCCAAGGCAGCGGAGCGCCGCCAAGATCGATCCGCCGATTCCAACCTTGTCCAGATTCCGCTTCCAAAATTCGCCCTTCGGATTGGTGGGGCTCATGCCCGTCATGTCTCTGTCGTGAAATTGAGAGCGGCAAGCTTCGAGCTCGCCATCGTCGTCGATTGATTTCCCGTGTTTTTTTGCCTCTTATAACAAGATGGCACCTGTATGTACTACAGGTTCAAGAGAAAAAACCGACACCGACGTAGAACTCGGTAGGACAAATTTCTCGATGCTCCAAAGTAGCAGAAGGTGCCGAGCGTCAATCGCATGCTCAGAATGCCAAGGGCGGTGTAATTATCGGTCTGTGATCGTTGACTTCGCATGACAATCCCTTGTCGCCGGAGGTCGTATTTTGGGCAAGCCAACCTTCATTCCTTCGCCCGGAGCGTCGCCAAACGAAAGGATGCGGCGCCGTACGTGGCGACGCAGTATGGGACAGCGTAGGTCAGGATGATCTTCGATAGATTGAGCGGCATATTGCTGAAGAGGACATCGCCTTGGTTGATCAAATTGAGGATCGTTCCGACGATGAGTGCGACGACGAACGAACGCCGGGGAATCCCATCGGAAATGCAACACATGCACAACGTTCTAAAGTGTGATGCTTGTCTTGTTCCTGACGGGAGAACTTCAGATTGATGCGCCGGGTCCATGCTCAACGCCCGAGCATCTTTATGAGCGGCAGATAGCCGCCATCTGCCAAGCGTTCCGATGCCGGCTTGACGTAGGCAGCGTCGAGCTCGATGCCGAGGCCCTCGACAAGCCGGTTCATGAAGTTGAACAACGCAGTTACTGCGACAGTGTGATAGATCGCCGTCTCGTCCCACCCCGCCGTGAGGATGGACTGTGCGTCTTCTTTGGTGACGCCATTAGGCTGGCGCGTCAGTTTTTTCGCATAGTTCAAGACCGGCCTCATCTTTGCCGATACGGCCTCCGTCTCGAAGCCCTCCACGAGTTGGTGGATCGCCCCCTTGGGCACACCGAGCCGCTCCGCCGTTGCCGTATGGACACCGTGGCAATATCGGCAGTGGTTGAGCCCAGAGACGTAAGCCGCAATGAGTTCCCTTTCCGCCTCTGAAAAGGGCGAAGGGCCCCTCAGCAAGACTTCGTGAAACTCGATCAGCGGTTTGCTGGTTTCGGGAAAGGCCTTGAACAGGTCGAGGAGGCTTGCTCCGGCGCGCAGCGACGGCAGAAAGGGCATACGGCTCTCCGTGTCTTGCATTCGGCGTTACGTACGACCGACAGGCACCGCTACTGCTGATTCACGTTCCAGACCTCTTCGATCTCGGTGCCCGACTGGCGCAGGATTTTCGAAACGGGGCAAAACCGGCCGAGGTCCGATTTGAGCCTGGCTATCCCACCTGCGTCAGCGTCGGTTCTAAGATTGATGACCAGCTTTATGTTGGGAAAGGGTATGGCCACCTCCTCCTGCAATTGGGTGCCGCGCCGGTCGAGCATCGCCTCTGCTTCGACGGCAAGAGACCGGACGGGGATGCCGTTGTGCTCCGCGATCTTGTTGAGGATGACATTGGTGCATCCGATCAGCGAGGCGATGAGCGTTTCGAGAGGCGTCGGCGCCATATCCGTCCCGCCACGGGACTTAGGTTCGTCGATAACGATCTCATGGATCCCGGATTTCACATGAGTGCGAGCATGGGTCGGGCAGGTGCCCTGGAGCTTCATCGGCACCACGAGCTTTTCCGTTATGGCCATTCTGTTCCTCCTTCATGCAATCAGTGGGATCAGGCCCCCACGAGCGGCGGCAGGTCTGTAAGCGAGGAGATCTCACGATCCGGATTGCCCGGCAAGCGCTCGCGGCGTTGACCGTAGCGATTGCACCAAACGGCACGCATGCCGAATGCCGATGCCGCAAAGGCATCCCACGCATTTGCGGATTGGAACGCGATTGCCGCAGGCGGGATGCCCAGCCGGTCGACGGCGAGCTGATACACCTTCGGATGCGGCTTATAGATGCCGACCTCCTCAACGGACAGAACGGCGTCGAGAAGCGGACCGAGCTTTGAGTTTTCGACGGCTGCAGCAAGCATCTTGGGCGCACCGTTCGAAAGGATCGCGGTCTTCAGTCCGGCATCTTTCAGACGGCGTAATGTCACCGATACCTCCGGAAATGCCTCGAGCGTCAGATAGAGATTCATCAATCGAATGCGAAGATCTTCAGAAGCAAGGTCCAGCGTCTCGAGCGCGAAGTCGAGCGCGTCGCCGGTCACCTGCCAGAAATCGGCATGCTTGCCCTCGAGCGATCGCAACCAGGTATATTGAAGCTGCTTCTCGCGCCAAAGGGCGTTGAGCGGCCCGAGCTTGGCGCCGAGCACATCGTCACAACGGGACGCCGCCGAGGCGTAATCGAACAGCGTACCATACGCGTCAAAGACGCAGGCACGAATGCCCTGAAGTGGAGCAATCATCGGATCTCTTCCTGCTTTCGATGATGGCAGAGACGTCATTGGGATGTCATGCCAAGGTTCCGCGGATCGGATACTTTTTCTCCTGAACGAATTTCAGCCCGTTCAACACCCCTTGAAGATCGGGGCGGGCGAAGGGCGCGTTGGAAATATCGATGATCTGTGCACGGCCTTCCGGATTGATGATGAAGAGACCGGGCTCGGGGAACGGCCGGTCGGTCTCTTGGGGGGACCGCGGCTCGGAAATATAGAGGCCGAGCATCCGCATCTGATCCGGCGTCAAGCCGTAGCCCACGGGGAAACGCCAGCCTTCTTCAGAGGCCTCGCTTTCGGCTTTCTCTCGCGGGTCGCCGGAGATCGCCACCACTTCCGTGCCGATCGAGCGGAATTCGTCGAGAAGCCCATCGAGGCCTTTCAGATATTTTCGGCAGATCGGGCAATGCTTGCCACGGTAGACCACCACCAGCTGCCAACCGGCGACAGCACCGATCTTGACGTCGCCACCCCCAACCTTCGCCACACTGATCGCTGGCATCGCGCCCCCGGCTTGAAGCTTCTGTGTCGTGCTCATCGATCTTTCCTCCAAGGTTTGGATCGCTTTGCGTTTGGCATGTCGCGCATCCACATGCGACGCGACGAGCGGCCTTTCAGAACCGCGTCGTCAACTGGACAAGCCACTCGGGAGAGGCATTGACCAGAAGGGCCTCGAACGGCCTGTCGAGACCGGTGATGATCAGCAGCCCGGCCAGCCCGGCAATCGTTCCCAGTGCAGCTTTGCCCTGCTGCCCCATGACAAGCAGGGAGCCGCGCCACCGTGATGCAAAGTGACGCGAGACGACTCCCAAGCCGATCAGCGGCAGGCTCGCACCCACGCCAAAGGCTAGCATCGTCAGGGCAACCTGTGCGAGCTCACGCCCTTGAGCAGCCAATACGGATGCGGCCCCGAGCGTCGGCCCCACGCAAGGACTCCAGACGATCCCGAGGGTGAGACCCAGCAGAAATTGCCCGCGTAGTCCCTCGACAGCGAAACGGTTGGTAACCGGGCCGATCCAGGCGCTGAAACGACCCGCTGTCAGGGCATACCGATCCTGCAGCCGGGGAAGCAGCATCACCAAACCGAAGCCGATGAGAATGACCGCCGCGATGGGCCGGAAGAAGCCCGCGTCGAGGCCGAGCGAGAACCCGATCGTTGCAACGAACAGGCCTATGCCCGTGAACGACAACGCCACGCCGGCTGCGAGTACCGCCGGGCCCCAACGGTGGCGCGCCATTGCAGCACCGAACACGATGGGAAGGATCGGCAGCACACAAGGCGACAGCGACGAGAGAACCCCCGCGCCGAACGCGAAGACAACGCTTCCCAGCGCCATTGCCCAACCTCATCCTTCTGTCGAGCGGAGCAGCTTCTCGATCGACCGCTCTTCCGTATCCCCGACCGAGCGGACGGTCTCTGTCGTGCCTTTGAAGGCAATCAGCGTGCTCTGCATCTGGGCGTGAAATTCGCGCACGACATCCTTCTGCGTATCGAAATCGACCGTGAAGACAACGAGGTTCTTGAATTCAGGCTTTGCAGTCAGCCGCTCCAGAATCGGCTTCTGCGCCGCACAGGTCGGACACCAGGACGCTCTGATATCGACCAAGATCGGCCGACCTTCCTTCTGTGCCGCGACGAACTGGCTCTGCACGAACGTTACCGTCTCCGCAGCGAAAGCGGGAACCGCGAGCAAAACCAACGCCAAACCTATGAGGACCGTACGAAATGATCGCATAACGCTCTCCATGATAGATTTACGGACTGAGTTGCTTCCCACTCGCATGTCAGCGCGGCCACTCACTCGCCCGCCAACACGTATCGTTTGATAAGCCGATCCAACGAAAGCATACCCGGACCGCGGCAGAGCAGCACGAGCAGCATCGCCGCCCACTGAATATGGGTGGGCCACGCCTCGGGATAGACGAATACCTCGATGACAGTGACCATCCCGAGCAGAACCGCAGCCGCAGGACGCGTGAGAATTCCAAGCACCAGAAGGATCGGCGTGGTGACCTCGATCGATACCGCCATATAGGCTGCCGGCGTCGGCGGGACGAACGGCAGACGGTAGTCGGTCTCGAACAGCTCCATGGTGGTCTGCCAATTGGCAAGATGCGCCATTGCGGAGTTCCAAAATACCGTCGCCACGGCGAGCCGCAACGGAAGCGCGAGCAGCGTGTAGGGAACAGCGTCGAGCCAATTCAGGGCACGGCGAACGAAGCCGATCATCGGCATGCGCTCGCAGAGGGAAGCAATCATCGGACTCATGCCGGCAACTCCGAAACATTTGCTGTCAAAGTCTGATCGGCGAAAGAGAAGTCGACGAAGCGGCCGGCGGCGAGATGCTCGGCCAACAAGACGGTCGTGTCGACCTCGGGGGCATTGTCGATCGCAGTCTGGAGCGAGTGGGAGGCGCAGAGCTCGAACGCGAAGTGCCATGCGGGTTCGTCAATCCGGATGACGTCGATTTCGCTCGCGATGCGCTGCACGAGAAGCCAGACCGGACCAGCGTCCGGGTCGATCCCGGCCAATGTCGCATCATCCTGCGCCAAGACCGCACGCCAGATCACATCGACGGGATATTGTGCGTGAACGAGGCGGACCGACGGGTGTGGTGTGAACGTTATTCGGCCATGATCAGCGGGATCGATAATCGCAAGACGGGAGAGATCGAGCGCCTTGACATCGGCGGCGTGCAGCGCGCGATTGATCGCCCACTCCAATGTCGCGACAGGGGGCAGATAGGGAAGCGTCGCCGCGGGTGGGAAGTGCTCGAGAAACTCCGGAAATGCACCGCCGTACTCGTCGAGATAGGCAGTCCGGGGCGGCTGCGCCTCGATGAACATGCGCGCCGCGCTCTCGAAGAAAGCCGGACCGACCAGGCGATGGATCGCAGGGAACGATAAACGTAAGGCGTTGGTCAGACCGCCAATGAATGTGTTGCGGTAAATATTGAGCCGAGCGCCCGGTGCGAGCCCGTCCGCCACGATGTGCGCCGCAGCCGACTCGCTGTCGCCGGCCACGAGACTGCGATGGATTGCGCGCTGGATTTCAAGCAGCTTCGTCATGACCAGCCGGTTCTTGTGCATTGCTGCAACAACGTCGGTCCTTGTCGAGCAGCGTCGCGGAGCGTCTGCCGTGCGAGCCCACGATCGAATTGGCGAGTTCGTCTGCCGCCGCGTCGAGAGCGTGTGCAAAATCATCCACAGGATTGCTCGTTGCAGTGGTCCGCGTCGGCATGGCGAAAATTTCGGCCTTATGTACGACCGAACCGCAGCCAGTTGGAGGCCTGGTCTCAAGCAGCGTCGGCATCGGAGGCCCTCCATGACGCATGTTCAAGCAATGCGTCGGCTTGACTGGCTTCGTCGAGGAGGATGTCGAGCGGCGGCACATTCGTATCCCATTCGATGAGCGTTGGAGTTCGTCCGAAGCGCGCGAGCGCTTCCCGGTAGAGCGACCACACCTCGGGAATGACGCGCGAGCCGTGATCGTCGATGCGCAACGTCAAGCCGCCATCGAGCTTGCGAACGCTATGGCCCGCGAGGTGGATCTCGCCTACGGACATCGGCGGCAGCGCCGCGAGATAGGCCGATGCATTCCAGCCGTGGTTGCAGGCGCTAACGTAGATGTTGTTGACGTCGCAGAGAATCCCACAGCCAGTCCGGTCCGCGACTGCCGCGAGGAATTCCCATTCCGGGATCGCCGAATGCCGGTAGCGCAAGTAGGTGGAAGGATTCTCGACGAGTATCCGCCGGCGCAGAAACTGCTGGGTTTGGTCGACATGCCGGCACACGATCTCGAGTGCCTCGTCTGTCATCGGCAGCGGCAGAAGGTCGGCAAGGTAGTTGCCGCCGACCGCACTCCAGGAAAGATGCTCTGAGACAAGCGCGGGGTCGAACCGCTCGACGACACCGCGGATGCGCTTGAGATGCGCGCCGTCCAGATCCTCCGCGCTTCCGAGGGACAGCCCTACGCCGTGGCAAGCGATCGGATAATCACGTCGGATCGCTTCGAGATAACGGATTGGCGATCCGCCACCCATGTAATTCTCCGTATGAACCTCGAGCCAAGCGATTGCGGGTCGTGCATCGAGCACGGCCTGGTGATGCTGAAAACGCAGCCCGACTCCGGCTTTTGTCGGAATCGAGCTGCGCTCCACGCGCATAGGGGCGGAATGGGGGGACAACCGCCGCCTCGCGATCAGCTTGCCTTCAGCTTGCCGCCTTGGATCTTCCCGCAGTCGCCGGCGGGCAGAAGGACGAAGGATTTCGAGTCGCGCGCTTGCGTGGCCTGGCCGGCGCAGGAATGCGCGCCCTCGGCGCAGTCGTTCTTCGCGGCTGCGTTGATGCCGTAGCACTTGTCGAGTTTCTGCGCCATCGCGCGGGCCATGTTGTCCTTCACGATTTGCGGTGGGTTGCTCATGCCTTGGGCCTGGGCGGGCAGCCCCTGCATGGCAACGGCGAGCCCGATGGCGGTGGACAAGGCGGACGCAGCGAAGAGACGACGATTCATTGGGAAACCTCCTGATTGCTGCCTCGAATCGAGACTTACGCCATGAGGTTCGACGCGGGTCCGCTGATGGTTACGGTCGGTCCAAATAAAGATTTGTCACTTCCAAGCGCCCCAGCCCGTGGCCCGACCGCCTGTGCGTCGAGCGCACAGGTCGCGCTCAAATTTGCGGAAGACGGGCGTTATGATTCGATGGGCGACGTTCGAAGGTTACTAAGAAGAGCAAATATATTTTTGCCGACCTGGTGCAGAATTTGGTGTATCTCGCTCTCTCTCAAACGACGTGTTCCGTTCGAAAAGCTTTGGCATGTCCAGCATGAGAGCCAGGCGTCGATGTCCTCAGGTCCGCCAGGTCGTATCCCGCCGTTAACGCTCGTATCTGGCTCCTCACCGCCACCGACGGATGAGGGTAACGATCAAAGCCGTGTTCCCCATGCGGCGATCCCGGATGTTGACTGGTCGATTCTGATGGCTCGGGCGCAGGGCGGCGACAGCGTGGCCTATCGACGCCTCCTTACCGAAATTACCCCCTTTCTCCGCGCCTTCGCGGTACGGCGTCATATGGATCCAAGTGACGCCCAGGACGTCGCGCAGGATGTTCTGCTGACGGTGCACGCGATACGGCACACCTATGATCCCACCCGTCCCTTCGGGCCCTGGTTGGTTGCGATTGCCCATCGTCGCTTTGTCGATCGGCTTCGCCGTCAGGGGCGCACGAGATCGCGGGAAACGGTTTTAACGCCTGAACATGAAACTTTTTCGGTCCCGCCGACGAACTACGAAGAGGCGAGGGAGCGGCAGGCTCTGGAAAAAGCGGTTGCGACCTTGTCGCCCGGGCAGCAAACGGCAATTCGCTTACTTAAGATTAAGGAGTTGTCATTGAAGGAAGCGGCGGCAGCGAGCGGGATGTCCATAGCGGCCCTCAAAGTGGCGACCCATCGCGCGCTCAAGAAGTTACGACAGCTCCTCGCGGACCGGAGTAATGATACGTGATCACCACACCCGACCTCATCGATGCTCTTGTCGCAAGTGCGACACCCGTTCGACGGCTTCGTCCGCCGATGATGCGGGCTGGCGGTTGGCTGCTGCTTGCGCTTTTGATCCTCGTCCTTCTCGGAATCAGCCAAGGCATTCGTTCCGATCTGTTGCAGCGCCTGCGGGATCCCGGTTTCATCCTGACCGTGTCGGCCTCCCTGGCTACGGGCGCCTTGGCGGCAATCGCAGCTTTCATGCTGAGCCTTCCGGATCGCTCGCGATGGTGGGTCGTTCTCCCTGCTCCTGCACTTCTGGCGTGGCTGTCGAGCATCGGCTACCAATGCCTCACGAACTGGATCACTTTCGAACCCAACGGGCTGCAATCCGGCGAGGCCGCCCGTTGCTTCGCGACGCTCGTCCTGACAAGTCTGCCCCTGTCGCTCGCCATGCTCGTAATGTTGCGCTATGCGGCGCCGCTGCGTCCGATCGCTGCAACGCTTACCGGTAGCCTCGCGGTGGCGGCGATCACCGCTGCGGCGCTGTCGCTATTTCATGAGCTCGATGCGACCGTAATGATCCTGATGTGGAATCTTGGCACAGCCGCACTGATCGTGGGGTTGGGCGGAACGTTGGGCCAAAGAATGTTCTCACGGCTGGCCCCGCGCTCGATCTCCAAACTAGGATGAGTTCCTAGATCGTCACCATAGGAGACCAATCCAATGGTCAAGGCAATTTGGAATGGCGCCGTCGTCGCCGAGTCGGATCGCACAGAGGTCGTCGAGGGCAATCATTATTTTCCGGCCGATGCGCTACGCAATGAGTTCTTCCGGCAGAGTAATACTCAGTCCGTATGTCCGTGGAAGGGTAGGGCTCGATATTACACGCTGATCGTCGGTGGAAAGGAAAACGCCGATGCCGCTTGGTACTATCCCGAACCGAAATCGGCAGTGAACAGGATTGCCGGTTTGGTTGCCTTCTGGAAGGGGGTTCGAATCGAGACATGACGGGAGTCAAAGCGTGCCGACGCGCCCGGTTTGCTGGTCGGCGAGAGATACGCTCGCCGCATCAATGAGCTGACCGTTTACAGTGCGCTCGTGCGCCACAAGAAGAACGGTTCGACCAATCAGCTCAGACAAGGTTCAAGCTTCTGAGCACCTTGAAGGGGAGTCTAAATGACTGACATTTTGAAGCCGAAGTGGGCCGTTAAATACGATTCCGGACCGATTGTCACGAAATTATCGACCGGTCCAAAATTCGAGGTGCTGCAAGATGTTGTGCGTGCAAAGCCGCGCCCGGGCGAGCCGCTGCGCTTCGACATCAAGGTGGTTGCTGAGCCGACGAGCTTTCAAGGCAAGCGCGCGATCGTCGCCAGTCCCGGCCCAGGATGGGGCAACTTCGAGATTCGCTGCGACGAAGGCACGCCGCTCGGCGGAGACGACAGCGCTCCCGCTCCGCTCGGCTACCTGACAGCCGGCGTCGTTTTTTGTCTCATGACTCATATCTCAGGCTATCTCCGCGTGAAGAAGCTGAACCTCGACCGGATCAAGGTGGAGGTTCGCGCCAACTTCATGACCACGATGGGCAATCTTGCGACCGGCGGTCAGGCTTCCGGCGCCTGCGAGGGCTTCGAGACCCATGTCATTGTCGACAGCTCCGAGCCGCCCGAACGGGTAAAGGAACTTGTCGAGGTTTGCGAGGAGGCGTGCATGGCCATGCAGGCGCTGGTGAATTCGGTGCCGGCCACAACAAAAATCATTCTGAACGGTCGGGCAATCTGAAGCGAGGTCGAAGACCGGTGCCGGAACGCAACGGGCGCCGCGCACTGCTATCACCTCAGACGAAATCATAAGGGGGAAAGCGCGATGGTAGGAGTTTTGCTGCGGTTCATCCGTACTTGCGGGTTCGTAATGGTGGTGATGGGCGCCTCCACGGCGCTGTCGGCGGAACCAATTCGAATCGGATGCAGCGTCGCCCTCACGGGAGGCTTCGCGGCGATCGGAAAACAGCTAATGGTCGCTTACCAGATATGGCGCGACGATGTGAATGCAAAGGGCGGCCTTTTGGGTCGTCCCGTCGAGCTTCTCTGCTATGACGATCAGAGCAATCCATCGAATGCGCCGAGCATCTACACGAAGCTGATCGATCTCGACAAGGTCGACCTTATCGTTGGTCCCTACGGCACGAACATCGTCGCCGCGGCGCTTCCGGTCATCATGCAACATCAAATGACGACGATCGGGTTGCTCGCGAACGCCGCGAATAGCCAGTTCCACTATCAGCGCTATTTCGCGATGATCCCTTCGGGACCGGAACCCAAGAAGTCGTTTTCGACAGGCTTTCTCGAGCTGGCCCGCGCCCAAAATCCTCGGCCGCAGACCATTGCCCTGATCGGAGCCGATGGCGAGTTCTCGCAAAATGCGCTCGATGGAGCGCGTGCGAACGTCAAGGAGATGGGATTCACCGTCGTTCACGACAGGAATTATCCGCCCTCGACCACCGACTTTGCGCCGATCATCCGTGCGGTCAAAGCGACGAATCCCGATATTCTCTACGTTGCGGCCACTCCGCCCGATTCGGTTGGCATCGCTCGTGCGGCCGACGAGATCGGATTGAACGTCAAGATGTTTGGCGGATCCCTCCTCGGTCTGATCGTAACTGCCGTCAAGGTCCAGCTTGGGCCGGCGTTGAACGGAATCGTCAATGTCGAGACATTCCTGCCCGCACCTAAATTCATCTTTCCGGGGACGCGCGAACTGCTCGACAAATATGCTGCGATCGCGCCGGGGCAGGGGCTCGATCCCCTGGGTTATTCGTTCCCGCCCTTTGCCTATGCGGCCGGCCAGGTTCTCGCCGCTGCCGTAACGGCGACCAACAGCCTCGATCACGAGAAGATTGCAGCCTACATACACGCCAATACGTTCAATACCGTCATCGGAGAGGTGACTTTCGGCAAAGACGGTGAGTGGGCAAAGGAACGTACTGTTGCCGTTCAATATCGGGATGTGCTGCCGAACAATCTCGATCAGTTCAGGGACAC
>Ga0307374_10002819_pt1 | contig 30479 bp, 25 predicted proteins | sample OX3MG_FD_202532 | JGI IMG/M metagenome (GOLD analysis project Ga0307374, IMG submission 202532) | Soil microbial communities from Risofladan, Vaasa, Finland - OX-3 | ecosystem: Environmental > Terrestrial > Soil > Coastal area > Acid sulfate soil | place: Finland: Risofladan, Vaasa | collected... | reverse complement strand
CCGCTCTCGGCTACGTTCCGCCGGCAGAGTTCGAGGAGGGCTTTGCCGAAGAACCCACAGCACTCATCCCAGCTTAACCGATTGTCGCGGAAAGGGTCGCACTACAACCCCGGCTGCACATATGAGTACGGTGAATGAATACCGCAGGACTACGCGTCCGCAATGCGCCGATATCAAACTATATCAGTTGCCTCGTTTCTGCGCCCAAGTAACGCCCTGGTGATTGGCGGGCGCGCGGTTAGAAAGGCTTGCCATGAAAACTCGTTCTTCCGGGACCCGAATCTGGCTCATCGTCATCGTTGTTTTGATCATAGCCGGAGTCGTTGCATATTTCGTTGGCAGCCGAGTCGAGCGTCGAGCTAGTGCTCAAGGCACTGCTGCTATCCAACAGCAATTGCAGCAGACTCGATCGCAGCTTGCTGCATTACAAGCGGTCAATCATTTGCTGAGCGCAAGCGTTTGGACATATCGCGCCACGGCTGCCCTGGACAACCGGAACTTCGGGGTCGCCAATAATGCCGCCAGCAACGCCCTTGCAAACTTGAATCTCGTTGACGCTGCGGCTGCTGGAATAGATGGTAAAGCTTTGACGGCCCTTCAGCGGGAAGCCGCAGGCGTAAGGATATCTGTAGCTACGAATCTCGAGTCCCAGCGAGCCCAGCTCCTTCTACTCGCTGCTGATATCAACGCGATTATTCCGCAAATGACGACGAGCGAATCCCTCACGCATTGAGCGGTAGCTTTGAAGTGACCTGTAGGCGCGGATTCAGACAGACGGAGACTGTGAGTTCTCGGGCGTAGAGCCCTGCTAGGAGACTTACATGCGAAAGAGCCGATTCACCGATGCGCAGATCGTCGCGATCCTCAAGGAGCTGGACGCCGGAAGACCGGCAAAGGATTTGGCCCGACGCCACGGCGTTCACGCGAACACGATGCGCCTCTGGAAGGATCGCTACGGCGAGCTCGAGACGAGCGATCTCGTGCGTTTGAAGCAGCTCGAGGACGAGAACCGCCGCAAAGACCGCATCATCGCTCGCCTCTCGCTGGAGGTTGACGCCATGAAAGAGCTGGTCGAAAAAAACGGCTGGGGCCCTCGCAGCGCAAGGAAGCGGTGAGGGCGTTGGAGCAGCGCGGCATCTCACTCGTTCGGGCGTGCCGGCTCGCCGGATACAACCGCAGCAATCCTTACTACCGGCGCGACGAGAGGGACGATCCGGCGGCGGAGCACCGTGTGCAGCTGCACTTCATCCAGCCCGGTAAGCCGACGCAGAACGCAAATGCCGAATCGCTCAACGGCCGGATCCGCGACGAGCTACTGAACCTGCACACCTTCACGAACATCTTCGAGGCGCGAGAGACCGCCGAGGCCTGGCGATGCGATTACAACGAGAATCGCCCGCACTCAGCGCTTGGATATCGAACGCCGAAGGAGTTCGCGGAAAGCCTGAAAAATCAACCCACATTCACAGCTATCAGCTGCCTGAAAAGCACCTACAGGTCAGGAGCGTGGCGATTTGAGCGATTCCGAAGCAACTGTTGCACCCGTCGATCGCGGCGGCTCGCTGCGGCCGCTATCGCTGCGTGCGCATCCGCTGGTTTTCGGTGTCGTGCTTTTCTTGGCTTCGGAGTTGATGTTTTTCGCCGGGCTTTTCGCAGCATATTTCGATCTCCGCAGTCAGACCGCCATCTGGCCCCCCGCGAACGTGCACTTGAATGTCATCGAATCAGGGATCGGGACGCTCCTGCTGGGATATTCGAGCGCTGCGATGCTGCTGTTCACCCGCGCGCTCACACGCAATAACGTGCGAGTTGCTCGGTTATGGCTGAGCACGTCGGTCGTGGCCGGAACCGCCTTTCTCGCCATCGCCATGCACGGCTGGAGCAACAACACGTTCGGCGTAGCTTCACACGCATACGGGTCCGCGTTCTACACGATGACCGGCTTTCACGCATTGCACGTGACGGTAGGGATTGTGCTGCTGTGCGCGCTTTTCTTCGGTCTGCGCAGCCCCGCACTCAGCGCGAATCATCGCGCCGGAGCCGAGGCGATCAGCTACTACTGGCATTTCGTTTTCATCGTCTGGGTCGCGATCTGGGGAACGATCTATCTAATTCGATGACTGCGCGCCTTTGGAGCATCGCCGTCGCATTCGGCGTTTCGGTACTTGGAAGCGTGTGCTTCGCCGCCGCCTGTGCAGTGCACGCCGGCCCACAGCTGGAAGGATTGAGTCTGTTCGTCGCGCTGGGAGCGCTCGGACTCGGCATCATCCTGTGGGCGAGATTCGCCGTTCCGCAGGAGCAGGCTGTTGACGTTCGCGATGACTATCCATCCAGTGGTGACGACCGCAGGGGAGCGGGCGCCGCACTCCAGCACGGAGCGGACGAACTCGACCGGCACGGGTTTTTGACCAAGTTTCTTCTGGCGGCATTTGGGACGCTCGGAGTTGCGGCGCTGTTTCCGCTTCGCTCCTTGGGACCACGGTTCGGCAAAGGTCTCTATCACACGAAGTGGACTCGTGGCGCGCGCTTGGTCCGCGCCGACGGCACACCGGTGCTTGCTGCAGACCTTGCCGTGGGTTCGATCCTTACCGTGTTTCCCGCCGGATACGTTGACGACGCGAGCTCGCAGACGCTGCTGCTGCGCCTGCCGCCAGGCGTTCTTCACGTCTCACCGCAGCGCCGGAGTTGGTCACCGCAAGGATACGTTGCATTTTCAAAGGTCTGCACCCATGCCGGCTGTCCGGTGGGCCTGTATCGAGCCTCGATGTATCAGTTGCTATGTCCGTGTCATCAATCCGTATTCGACGTCGCACACGCGGCGCAGCCGATCTCGGGACCGGCTGCGCGCGCGCTCCCACAGCTCCCTCTGCAAATCGCCGACGACGGTCACCTGCAAGCGCAAAGCGACTACACGGAGCCGATTGGGCCAGGATTCTGGCAACGCTCATGATCCGCCGTTTAGCCTTAGCGCTCGATGACCGGCTCGGCACTGCGCACTTCATGCGCAAGGCGCTACGCAAGGCCTTTCCCGACCACTGGTCGTTCATGCTCGGCGAAATCGCGCTCTACTGCTTTGTCGTCCTGCTCGCAACCGGTGTGTACCTCGGCTTTTTCTTCGATGCTTCCTCACAGCCGCTCACCTACAACGGTTCGTATCTCTCGTTGCACGGTATACAGATGTCGGCGGCTTACGCGTCGGTGCTCCGTCTCTCGCTCGACACTCGCGCCGGTTTGTTGCTTCGACAGATCCATCACTGGGCAGCGCTGGTCTTTTTGGCTGCGATCACCGTTCACATGTGTAGAATATTCTTTACCGGCGCGTTCAGAAGACCGCGCGAGTTGAACTGGATCATCGGGCTCGTTCTCCTCATCCTGGCGCTTGGCGCTGGGTTTACCGGATATTCCTTGCCCGACGATCTGCTATCCGGCACCGGCTTGCGCATTGCATATTCAGTGCTGATTTCGGTGCCGTTCGTGGGCACCGATCTGGCGTTCTTATTCTTCGGCGGCGCTTTTCCGGCAACGGAAACGATCGGGCGACTCTTTTTCGCGCACGTCTTGATATTGCCGGCGTTGATCGCCGCTGCGATGACGCTGCATCTTGGTATCATCTGGCGTCAAAAACACACGCAGTTTCGCGGCCCCGGCCGCACCGAGAACAACGTGGTCGGTTCGCCGCTTTGGCCCAACTACGCGATGAAATCCGCCGGCTTGTTGTTTGCGGTGGCGGCGATCGTGACGGCGCTGGGCGCCTTCTTCCAGATCAATCCCATTTGGCTCTACGGCCCCTACGATCCGGCCAATGTCAGCGCGCCGGCACAACCGGACTGGTATATCGGGTGGCTCGAGGGCGCGTTGCGGCTGGGACCAAGTTGGGATTGGCAGATTTTCAATCACACGGTCCCGGCGCCGTTCTTTGCGGGCGTGCTCCTACCGTTCGTCTTTTTTTCCTTGCTCTTCGTTTGGCCGTTCTTGGAACGCAGGATTACGCATGATGGCGAGCCGCATCAACTCCTGGATCATCCCTCCGACACGCCGTGGCGTACCGGCGTCGGCGCAGCCGTTTTGACGTTCGCCATCGTGTTGACGTTTGCAGGCAGCGATGGTGTCCAGGCAAAGATCGTCGGCATCTCGGTTGAGATGCTCGCAAGCCTCTACCGGATCATGCTGCCCGTTTTGCCGGCGGTGGTAGGACTGCTCTCTTTTGAGCTTGCCCGCGAGCTGCGAGCGCGTCGCGATGCGTTGCCTGGCACCGACGCGCGGATCGTGATCTCGCGCGCGGACTCCGGCGGATTCGTGGGTCAACCGGAAGAGCACAGGGAGCGGCGTCCATGAATTACACCGTTTTGTTGTTGCTGCTTCTGGCGATGGCGCTTTACGTCTGGCTGATGAGCAGGTACGACGCGCGGCGCGCCCAACGGCTCGACCGTTGGCACGTTGCAGCCTTTGGCGCGACGGTCGCCGTGCTGTATCTCGCGCTTGAACCGCCGCTCGAACCTCTCGCTGACGGCTCGTTCCTCGCCCACATGACTCAGCACATGCTCTTGGTATATGTGGCGGCACCATTGTTTCTCCTAAGCGCACCCATGATGCTCTTGTTGGGTAGTCTCGATCTAACGAAAGCGCGGCAACTCGGCCGCTTCTTGCGTGGCCCGCTCTGGCGCTTCCTGACATTTCCCGTCTTTACGTGGCTGTTCTTCATGGCGGTGATGTGGGGGGCGCATTTCTCTGCGCTCTACGAGTTGGCACTCACGCATCCCGTCGTTCACATCGTTGAGCACGCGCTGTTTCTGGCCGCTGCCATTCTGTTCTGGCAAGCCATCATTCATATCGGCCCCGTCTCCTGGCCGATGAACTTTCCGCTGCGGGTGGTCTACGTGTTCCTCGCGACGCCGCAGGGCGCGTTTCTCGGTCTGGCACTGTACCAAACGCGCAAGGTGCTCTACTCGCACTACGTCATGACGCATGACGGCTCGGCCGCCGCGGCCCTCGCCGATCAACATGCCGGCGGCGCGCTGATGTGGATCGGCGGCGGCTTGTTGCTTTTCGTCGTCTTCATGATAGTGGTTGCAATGTGGGGCCGACACGAACGGCGTTTGGGCGAACAACTCGACGCACGCCTTGACGCGCGACTGCGAAGCGGAGCCGTCCTCGGTATCGTGTTCGCGCTTGCGGCATTCGGCATCAGCACCAGAGCCGCGGATACGACGCTGGGCCAGGGACAAAATCTCTATCAGATCCATTGCTCCTCGTGCCATGGCTCGAGCTTGCAAGGTTCAGCTAATGCACCGAGCTTGCGCAACGTGAGCATCGATGCAGTTCAGTTCTACCTGACGACCGGCAGAATGCCGGCGATCGCCCCATCCGAACAAAATCAGCATCGCACGCCGATTCTTTCTCCCGCACAGATCGACGCGCTCGTCACCTTCGTCATGTCGCGCTCGCACGGAAGCACGGTGCTTCCTGTCGTCGACAACGTGGGGAACCTCGCTCGTGGGCGTGCGCTTTTCACTGCAAATTGCTCTGCTTGCCACGGGGCGACGGCTCAGGGCGGATCGGTCGGGTACGGGTGGATCGCGCCTTCCCTGGACCGAGCCACCGTGACCCAAGTGGCGCAAGCCATCCGCATCGGGCCCGGCGTCATGCCGCGATTCGACGAGCACACGCTCTCGGACAGCGACGTCAACGATATCGTGCGCTATGTGAACGTCTTGCAGACCAACGTCCCGAATGCGGGTGGCCTGCCGTTGGGAGGTCTGGGTGCGGTCGCCGAGGGCCTCGTGGCTTGGGTGTTGGGAATGGGCGTCTTGATCGTTGTCGTTCGGCTGATCGGCACCAATGCGTAGCGTGCGACCGCTGCTCGCAAGCTGTCTGGTGCTGTGTACCGCCGGCTGCGGTATCTACGCGCTGCCCGCGGGCGCCACGACGCAAGCACAAGTCCTGCATCAAGATTGGACGGTGTTCACGCTTGTCGGGCTCCTCGTTGCGGCGATCGTCTCTGGGCTGATTGTATTTCCTCTGCTTGCCTGGCGACGTCGCAGAGACGACTATCCGCCGCAGTTCCGGCAAAATACCAAGCTCGAACTCATCTACACGATCATTCCACTGCTGATGGTCGTTGGGCTGTTCGCGGTGACCTATCGCGACGAGGTCATTGTCGAGCATCTCAGCGCACGCCCAGCCAACACGGTCGATGTATTGGCCTTTCAATGGTCGTGGCGTTTTCATTATGCCGGCACCGCAATCAACATCGTGGGAACGCCGAACGCGCCGCCGCAACTGGTCTTACCGGTGGACGAAACGACGCGCATCAATTTAACCTCGAGCGACGTCAACCACGAGTTCTGGGTGCCGGCCTTCTTGTTCAAGCGAGACGCAATCGCGGGCGTGAAAAACTCCTTCGATCTGCGGCCCATCCGCGTAGGCCTCTACCGAGGCCGGTGTGCCGAGTTCTGCGGCTTCGACCACGCCCTGATGACCTTTACCGTTCGCGTCGTTTCCCAGGCTGCCTACGGCCGATGGCTGCACGCCGGAGGCAAATGATGAAGCACGGCATCATCGAGTGGCTGACGTCCACCGACCACAAGCACGTCGGCACCCTCTACATGTGCACGAGCATCTTCTACTTTTTCGTGGCGGGTCTGCTGGCGCTGGTCATTCGGGCTCAACTTTCGCAGCCGGAGATGACGCTCGTCGGACCACATCAGTATGCCCAAATCTTCACGTTGCACGGCACAGCGATGATCTTCTTGTTCGTCGTCCCGTTCGCGCTCGGGCTGGCCAATTTTCTCATCCCGTTGCAAATCGGCGCGCCCGACATGGCCTTCCCACGCCTGAACGCCTTCACGTACTGGCTGTTCTTCTTCGCCGGGCTTACGATCTTCAGCGGCGTCTTCGTCAACGGCGGAGCTGCCGCGACGGGTTGGTATGCGTACGCACCGCTCTCTGAAATCAGCGTCTCGACCGGCGGAGGCCAGGATCTCTGGATCATCGGCTTGGTCATGAGCAGCATCTCCGGGATCTTGACGGCCGTCAATTTTATCACGACGATTTTTCTCTACCGCGCGCCCGGCATGACGATGTGGCGCCTTCCCATCTTCACCTGGGAGATGGTCGCGACATCCCTCCTCATTCTCATGGCCTTCCCGTCGCTGGCGGCGGTCCTCGCGATGTTATTCATCGACCGGCATTTCGGCGGGCAGTTCTTCGACGCAACCGCCGGGGGAAACCCCGTGCTATATCAGCATCTGTTTTGGTTTTTCGGACACCCGGAAGTGTATATCATGATCCTTCCGTTCTTCGGCGTTATCAGCGAGATCATTCCGGTATTCTCTCGTAAGCCGATCTTCGGGTACACCGGGCTCGTGTTATCCGCGTTCGCCATCGCCGGGCTCTCGATGGGTGTGTGGGCGCACCATATGTTCACGACCGGCGTGGTTAACAACGCATTCTTCGCCGCGGTGTCGTTCCTCATCGCCGTACCGACCGGAGTCAAGTTTTTCAACTGGGTCGGAACGATGTGGCGTGGCTCGATCGTCCTCACCACGCCGATGCTCTTTGCGATCGGTTTCATGTTGAACTTCCTGATCGGCGGAATCTCCGGCGTGATGGTTGCCTCGCCGCCGATCGACTTCCAAGCCAAAGACAGCTACTTCCTCGTCTCGCATTTCCACTATGTCTTGGGCGGGGGGAGCCTCTTCGCAATTTTCGGCGCGATCTACTTTTGGTTCCCCAAGGTGTTCGGAAGGATGCTCTCCGAGCGGCTCGGCAAGTGGTGTTTTTGGCTGCTCTTCATCGGTTTCAACACGACCTTTTTCGTGATGCAGTTTCTTGGCGTCATGGGAATGCCGCGGAGGATTTACACGTATCCCGCGCTGCCGGGGTGGGGCAACTTGAACTTGATCGCGAGCATCGGGTCGCTCATCATGGCGCTGGGCGTCTTGGTCTTCGTTTGGGATGTCGTGACGGCATCACTCTCGCACAAGCATGCGGCCGACGACCCCTGGGGAGGGTACAGTCTCGAGTGGTGGACGACATCTCCGCCTCCCGAGTATAATTTCACGTCGCTGCCGCCCATTCGCTCGGAGAGGCCGGTTTTCGATGCGAAGCACCCTGAGTTGGCGAGATCGAACGTGTCATGACCGTCGGGCGTCGTCTATTCGTCTCGTCGGCGATTTTCGGGATCGTGATTGCCGTCGCCTATTGGTTCAGCGCGCACAACCCGGACGGGACGATCTTGCTCGGCTTGATGGCAACGGCGCTCGTTTTTGCGGCTGGTTACATGTTCGTTGCGGAGCGCGAGGCGCGTCTTGTCGGCGACCGAAGTAATGCCTCGAGCGTTGAGGCGAGCGGCGAGCAGTTGGGAGTCTTCACCGTGGCATCACCCTGGCCGATCGTGGTCGCGTTCAGCGTTTTCCTCCTATTGCTCGGTTTGGCTATATATCCGGTACTTGCCGCTTTCGGGTTGGCGTTGCTGCTCTTTGGGCTCTTCCGTCTCGGACGGGAGAGCCGGTAGGCGGTGACGCGATGAAGCCTCACTGCTCTTGCATCCTTCTCGTGTGTGCGTGCGCTCTGATCGGCTGCGCTTCGCTGCGCGCATCGCGGACTTCGACGATCGCGCAGTCTCCCCAGCCACAACTCGCTGCCGACGCAGCGCGCGGGGCGATGCTTTTTACAGCGAATTGCGCGAGCTGCCACGGGGCAACCGGCCGCGAAGGCGGCTTTGGCCCGTCGCTCACGCATGAGAACCGTAAGATGGACACCGAGTTCGCGATTGCGTGGATCGAGAACCCGAACCCGCCGATGCCCAAGCTCTACCCTTCGCCTCTCAGTGCACAAGATGTCGCGGATATCGCCGCCTATGTGGAGTCGCTTTAGCAGGCAGGCGGCGCCTGCCTGCATCTGAATGACGAGCGTTTCGCATCAAACGGGGTAAGATAGTGGTACTAGGGCACGGGGCCGGTTGGCGCAAGAAGCCGCGGCTCGGCGGCTATCTCATTGTGCCATCGGAGTAATTATTAAGTGAACAGTAGCGACTTTCTGCTCGAACGCCTCGTAGAGTGGGGCTTTCATCGCGTCTACGGTTACCCAGGCGACGGTATCAACGGCATCATGGGTGCCTTTGATCGAATCGGTGACAAGCTCGAGTTCATTCAGGTTCGCCACGAAGAGATGGCGGCATTCATGGCGTGCGCGCACGCAAAGTATACGGGAGAGGTCGGCCTCTGTCTTGCGACCTCGGGTCCCGGCGCGGTCCATTTGCTCAACGGTCTCTACGACGCGAAGATGGACCATACGCCCGTCGTTGCGATCGTCGGACAAGCGGCGACATCCGCGCTCGGCGGTTCGTACCAGCAAGAAGTCGACCTCCAAGTACTTTTGCAAGATGTGACGGAGTACGTCTACACGGTTTCAAGTCCCGCAGCGATGCGGCACGTCGTAGACCGAGCCGTCCGGACGGCGGCTGCCTTTCGAGCCGTGACGTGCGTGATCGTTCCGAAGGACGTTCAGGAAATGGATGCGGTTCCGCGCCCGCCTCGCAAGCACAACATGATGAGCAGCAGCGTCGGCTACACGGCGCCCATCGTGGTGCCGGCACCCCGCGATCTGCAGCGCGCGGCCGATGTGCTCAACGCGGGCGAGCGCGTGGCGATGATGGTCGGCCAGGGCGCCGCGAGCGCGACCGATGAAGTATTGGCGGTTGCGGACCGCCTGGGCGCGGGGATCGCAACGGCGTTGCTCGGCAAGTACGTCGTTCCGGACGACTTGCCGTATGTGACGGGGACGCTCGGGTTGTTGGGCACGCGCCCGAGCTCGGACATGATGAACGAGTGCGACACGTTGCTGATGGTCGGCACCTGTTATCCGTATTCGGAGTTCTTGCCGAAGGAAGGCCAGGCTCGAGGCGTGCAGATCGATATCGACGCGCGCAACGTCGGGCTCCGCTTTCCGACGGAGGTGAATCTGATCGGCGACAGCCGGGAGACGCTCGCGGCGTTGCTTCCGTTGCTAAAGACGAAGACCGGAACCGCCTGGCGCGAAACGATCGCGAAGGGGCTCAAAGCCTGGCACGCCGACGAGAAGGCGCGCTGCCACGTCAAGGGCGACGCGATCAATCCGCAGCTCGTTTTCTGGGAGTTGAACGAGCGGCTGCCCAATGAGGCGATCCTTAGCGGCGACGCCGGCACCGCGACGAACTGGTTCGCCCGGAACATTCACCTGCGGCGAGGGATGAAGTCTTCGCTCTCCGGTGGCCTGGCAACGATGGGATCTGCCGTTCCGTATGCCATCGCTGCGAAGTTTGCATTTCCCGACCGTGTCGTGATTGCGTGCACCGGCGACGGCGCCATGCAGATGAACGGCAACGCCGAGATGCTCACGGTTGCGAAATACTGGAAGCGCTGGCAGGACCCGCGACTCATCTTCCTCGTCTTGAATAACGCGGATCTCAACCAAGTCACCTGGGAGATGCGCATCGAGAGCGGAAACCCGAAGTACGAGGCGTCCCAGAACCTCCCGCAGTTTAACTATGCCGAATACGCCCGGCAAATCGGCTTGAACGGCATTCGCGTCGAGCGCTCGGACGATGTCGGCCCGGCGTGGGATCGGGCTTTGGCGTCCGACCGGCCGGTGATCTTCGATGCGGTCGTCGATCCCAATATCTCGCAGTTGCCGCCGCATATCACGTTCGAAGAGGCGCACAATCTCTTTTCCGCCCTCTCCAAAGGCGATCCGGACAGGGTGGGCGTGCTCAGAGAGTCGATCAAAGAGGTTATCGCGGGATTTTTGCCCCACGGCTCGAGCAAGTAGACGTGTCTTCAGCGACGACCGTGAGGGCCGATGCGCGAATCGACGCGCTCGACGTACGCGCCTACAAGATTCCAACCGCTACGCCGGAGTCAGACGGCACGTTGACGTGGGATGCCACGACGCTGGTGTACGTCGAAATAAGCGCTGCAGGAACGACGGGAATAGGCTTCACGTACGCGGACATTGCCACCGCGAAACTCGTCGAAACGCTCTTGCGCGATACGGTCTTGGGAAAGGATGCAACGGAGATCGGGGCGCGATGGAGCGACATGTATGCCGCGTCGCGCAACCTCGGGCACGGCGGCATTACGTCGATGGCGGTCTCCGCGGTGGACGTGGCGTTGTGGGATCTGAAAGGAAAGCTTCTCGGCGTTCCGGCGTATACGCTTCTCGGTGCAGCGCGTAGCAGCGTCCCGGTCTACGGCAGCGGCGGATTCACGTCGTATTCAAAGCAACAGCTGTGCGACCAGCTCGCCGGTTGGGTGAACGAAGGCATCCCTCGAGTCAAAATGAAGGTCGGGCGCGATCCGCAAGCCGATCCGACGCGCGTTGCCGCGGCGCGCTCTGCAATCGGCAACGACGCCGAGCTGTTCGTTGACGCAAACGGGGCGTACTCCGCGCAACAGGCAGTTGGGCTTGCGCAACGCTTTGCCGAGCAGCGCGTGACGTGGTTCGAGGAGCCGGTCTTTCGCGAGGACTACCCTGGGACGCGCTACGTGCGCGAGCACGTACCGGCCGGGATGGACATTTCGTCGGGAGAGTACGGCTACGGCCTCTACACGTTCGCTCGGATGATCGAGGCGCACACCGTCGACGTTCTGCAAGCGGACGCTACACGATGCGGCGGCTTTTCCGGACTGCTCGCCGTAGACGGCCTATGCCAGAGCACGATGACGCCTCTCTCCACTCATTGCGCCCCTAATCTGCACCTGCATGCTGCCATGGCGTGCAAGCAGCTGCGCCACATCGAGTACTTCTTCGACCACGCTCGCATCGAACGAATGCTCTTCGACGGGGCCGGAAGTCCCGAAAACGGGGAGCTATCACCCGATCCTTCGCGTCCCGGCATCGGTTTGGAGCTGCGTCGCACCGACGCGGAGCGCTACGCGCTTTGACCTCTTGAACGTGGAGCCCAATATACCATGATACGCATTCTCGACGCAGTTGAATCCCAGCACGTCAGCCGCAATGGTGCGCACCCGGTGCCGACGCAAAGGCCGGGTGCAGTCAACGAAGCGGACGTGGACGCGGCAGGACTGGAGGCGGAGCTTCGCCGCACCGTTCGCGGCGAGGTTCGATTCGATACCGGCACCCGTGCTATGTATGCGACGGATGCCTCAAACTACCGGCAGGTGCCGATCGGTCTCGTCCTCCCGAAGAATGCGCAAGACGTCGAGAACGCGCTCGCCGCATGCCGCAAGTTCAGCGCGCCCGTATTCTCGCGCGGCGGGGGAACGAGCCTCGCGGGTGAAGGCTGTAACGCTGCGGTCGTGATGGACTTCAGCAAATACATGAACGAGATCGTCGGGATCGATTGGGCGGCAAAGACTGCCCGCGTACAGCCCGGCTGCGTCAACGACGATCTGCGCAACAAAGCCGAGGAACGCCATCTCACGTTCGGGCCCGATCCGGCAACCCACGATCGCAACACGTTCGGTGGAATGATCGGCAACAATTCGTGCGGCATGCACGCGCAAATGGCCGGTAAGACCGAAGAAAACGTCGAGGAGCTGGAGATCGTCACCTACGACGGTCTGCGAATGCGCGTCGGCCGAACCTCCGATGAGGAACTCGAGCGCATCATCGCCGCCGGCGGGCGCAAGGGCGAAATCTATGCGCAGCTGCGAGACTTGCGGGACAAATATGCCGACAAGATTCGCGAGCGGTTCCCTGACATTCCGCGGCGCGTCTCAGGCTTTCCGCTCAACGAGTTACTGCCGGAGAACGGCTTTAACGTAGCGCGCGCGCTGGTCGGAACCGAAAGCACGTGCATCACCGTCGTCGAGGCGACGGTTCGTTTGGTTCACAGCCCACCGCATCGCGCTATTGTGATTTTCGGTTTTGCGGATCTAGCTACGGCTGCCGATCACGTCCCATTCTGCAACCTCCATAAGCCGATCGCGCTGGAAGGCATGGCGGCCTCGATGTTCCGGTACATGCGGCTGAAAGGCGAATCGGTAAGCGGCCGCGCGATGTTTCCGCCGGGTGATGGTTGGCTCATTTGCGAGTTCGGCGGCGATACAAAGCAGGAGGCATCAGATCGCGCGCACGGTCTGATCGAAGTGTTCAAAATGCAACCCGAGCCGCCTTCGGTGCACTTCTTCGACGATCACGAAGAGCAGGAACGGTTTTGGCAGTTTCGCGATAACGCGCTGGGCGCGACATCGAAGATTCCGAATCAAAGCGACTACTACCCAGGCTGGGAAGACTCTGCCGTCGATCCCAAACGCCTCGGCGACTATATTCGCAAATTTCAAGCGATGCTGGATGAGTACGGCTACAAGGGCTCGATCTACGGGCATTTCGGTCAAGCGTGCGTGCACGTGAGCATCAACTTCGACCTCTTCACGGCGCCCGGCATTGCCAAATACCGTGAGTTCGTGACGAAGATGGCGCACATTTGCGTGGAGCACGGAGGGTCGCTCTCCGGCGAGCACGGTGACGGGCAATCGCGCGGCGAGTTGTTGCCGATCATGTACGGCGACGAGCTCGTGCAAGCGTTCTGGGAATTCAAGTCGATCTGGGATCCCCAGCACAAGATGAACCCCGGCAAGGTCGTGCATCCGTACAAGCTCGATCAAAACCTTCGTTGGGGCACCGAGTACCAACCGTGGGAGCCGAAGACCCACTTCAAGTTCGAAGAAGACCACGGAAGCTTTGCGTTTGCGGCAAACCGCTGCGTCGGCACCGGAAAATGCCGCAAGCACGACGGTGGAACGATGTGTCCGAGCTACATGGCAACAAAGGAGGAGGCGTACTCGACGCGCGGGCGCGCGCGGTTGCTCTTTGAGATGCTCGAGGGCAATCCGATGGAGAACGGCTGGCAGGACGAAGCGGTCAAGGACGCGCTGGATCTCTGCCTCTCGTGCAAAGGCTGCAAGGGTGAATGCCCGGTCAACGTCGACATGGCAACGTACAAGGCCGAGTTTCTCTCGCACTACTACGAGCACAAGAGGCGCCCGCTCTCCGCGTTTGCCTTCGGCTTGATCTATTGGTGGTCGCGCCTTGCGTCGCTCGCACCGGGCATCGCCAATGTCTTGACGCAGACTCCGGGCCTACGCGAGATCGCCAAAGCCGCCGCCTCGATGGCACCGCAACGGCGCATTCCGCTCTTCGCGCCGCAGACATTTCGCGCGTGGTTTGCCGCGAGGAAGCCGCGCTCGCGGCCGGCGCCGAAGGGCGAGGTGATCCTCTGGCCCGATACTTGGAACAACCACTTTCATCCGACGACGGCGCAGGCCGCGGTCGAGGTGCTCGAGAATGCGGGCTTCCGCGTCACGATTCCCACGATGCAACTCTGCTGCGGTCGTCCGCTCTATGACTACGGCATGCTCGGCCTTGCCGAGACGATGTTGCGTGAGGTTCTCGACGCGTTGCGTCCGCAGATTCGGGCGGGCGTCTGCGTGGTTGGGCTCGAGCCCAGCTGCGTCTCGGTCTTCCGCGACGAAATGGTCAATCTGCTCGGCCCCGATGAGGACGCGAAGCGGCTCAAGGAGCAGACGTTTCTGTTTGCGGAGTTTCTCGCAAAGAAGGCACCCGAATACGCACCGCCGCGGCTTCATCGCAAGGCGCTCGTGCAAGAGCATTGCCATCAGAAATCGATTCTCGACACATCCGGTGAGCGCAAGCTCTTCGACGCAATCGGCCTCGACTACGAGATTCCTGATACCGGCTGCTGCGGGATGGCGGGGCCGTTCGGCTTCGACGCGCAGCATTACGATGTTTCTCTGGCCGTCGGCGAACGCGTGCTCTTGCCGAAGGTACGCGAGGCCGACAAGGACACGATCATCGTCGCGAACGGATTCAGTTGTCGCGAGCAGATCGAGCAAACGACGAGGCGGCAGGCACTGCATCCGGCACAAGTGCTGAAAATGGCGATCGATGACCGCGGCGAGACGAGCAACGACGCCTTCCCGGAACGGCGCTACATGCCGAACGCTCGGGCCGAATCTAACCGGGCCGCAATGCGAGGAACGGTCGGACTCGTGGCCGTCGCTGCCCTGGTGGCCGGTCTGCTCTTGTGGCAGGCGCGGCGATAAGCGTGTCCTCGCGCATCGTCATCGTTGGCGGAGGTTTTGCTGGGGTCGCCACGGTCCGCGCGCTCGAACGCTCGCAGAAGGAAGAGCGGCTCGATATCACGCTCGTCAGCAGGCAGAACTTCATGCTCTTTACGCCGATGCTTCCCGAGGCGGCGACCGGTTCTATCGAGGCACGGCACATCGTGCAGCCGTTACGCACCGCGGTGGGCAGCAGCAACGGCGTCCATCGATCTTCGATGTTCGAGCTCGGCGATGCGATCGGTGTCGACGTGGATCGGAGAGCGGTCACGGTGCGTCACCCATTGACGCACGATGTGAGGTCGATCGAGTACGACGAGCTCGTGTTGGCGGTCGGTGCGACCGATTCGACGATGGGCGTTCCGGGTGTCGAGAAGTTCAGCATTCCACTTAAGAGCATTGCCGACGCCGGATGCCTGCGCGATCGCGTCGTCGGCGCGTTGGAAGTCGCGGCGAAGACCCGCGACTTGATCGAACGTGACCGGCTCTTGCGCTTCGTCATCGTCGGCGGCAATTTTACCGGCGTCGAGCTCGCCGGTGAGCTCCAGGCATTCTTGCGCTCCATTCTGCGCTACTATCCGAGCATCGATCGTGCGAAGGTGGCAGTCGTGCTCTTGGAATCGAGCGGCGAGCTCCTCGGTCACCTGCCTGCAAAGTTCGGGAAATATGCTGCATCGACTCTGCGCCGGGCCGGAACGCAACTGCTCTTAGATCGAGAAGTTAGCGCGGTCGATTCGCACGGCGTGGAACTCAAGGGCGGCGATCGCGTCGCGAGCGCGACGGTTATCTGGGCTGCAGGCGAAGAGCCGTCACCGCTGGCCAAGCAGCTCGGCATCGCGACGAACTCGCACGGCGCTATCGAGACCGGCGGAGACTTTGCCGTCACCGCGACGCCGCACCTTTGGGCCCTCGGTGATTGCGCAGCGGTCCCGAAACCCGGTGGCGGAACGTACGCGCCGCTCGCTCAGAATGCAATCAGAGAAGGAAAACTGCTTGCATCGAACCTTCGCGCCCGCTTGCGCGGCAAACCGACGAGGAATGTCCGCTATCGTGAATTGGGGCAGATGGCACCGCTCGGCGACCGCTGTGCCGTGGCCGAGCTCCCAGGAGGGAGCATGCTCACAGGGCTTCCCGCGTGGACGGCATGGCGCTCGTACTATCTCATGCGCTTACCGGGATGGAACCAACGGGCGCGCGTGGCGCTCGATTGGACGCTCGCGATGGCGTTTCGGCCTGAGATAGCGCGGCTGCCTTTGATCGAAAATGAGGGTTCGTCGTTCGGGAATAGTCATGCGCCTAGTAGATAAGGTCGCGATCGTCACCGGAGGCGACAGCGGAATCGGCAGGTCCATTGTGCTCGCGATGGCGCAAGAGGGCGCCGCCGTGATGGTCGACTACTTCGGCGACGATGCGCCGGCGCACGCGTTGGTCGAGCAGATCGAGAGCTTCGGCGGCAAGGCGGCGTCGTTTTCCGCCGACATTTCGAAGCCGGACGAAGTCGATGCGCTGGTCGCGCAAACCATCAAGCACTTCGGTGGCATCGACATCCTCGTGAACAACGCGGGCATGGAGCACAAGGCTCCGTTCCTCGAGATGCCTTTCGAGACGTACTCGAAGGTCATCGACGTGAACTTGACGGGCACCTGGTTGTGCTCGCAGCGCGCCGCGAAGCAGATGGTCAAGCAAAAGCGCGGCGGCAGAATCATCAATATCTCATCCGTCCACGAAGATCTCACGATGCCCACCAACGCCCCATACTGCGCTTCGAAGGGCGCCATTCGAATGTTGATGCGGACGATCGCGGTAGAGCTCGCGCCGTATGGCATCACCGTCAACGACGTCTGCCCGGGCGCGGTTGATACGCCGATGGACGCTGCTCTCAAGCAAGACCAAAAGAAGTACGCGGCACTCGTTTCCGAGATTCCGCTGCGTCGCATGGCCAAACCCGAGGAGATCGCGGAGCTCTGCGTCTTTCTCGCTTCGGAGTCCGCCGCATATATCACCGCTTCGTCGTACGTGATCGACGGCGGAATGATGCAGAAGTCCGGAAGCCTGTGATCGCGAAGATTTCCGGCTCCGGCGAACGCATTTCGAGATTCGTGATTCCCGACGACCAGACGGCTGCGGGGAGTACGCTTGGATCTCCGAAAGCGACCCTGGTCATCAAGGCGACGGGAGCGATCGAGAAGTTTTACTCAGTCGACGTCGGCAAAACGCTCATCGGAAGCGTCGTGTTGCATCACTTCGACGATCAAAACGGCGCCCCGCTGGCCGCATTTCCCGGCGAGTTCATCATCCATCCGGAGCACCAGGAGCACGCCTTTCAGTTGTCCAACGGCGTGGCCGTTCACGAAGACATCTTTCTGCTGAGCGGCAAACCGCGCAAGAGTCGCGTCGATCCACCGGTAGCGTACTACACAGTGACGCTGACAAACAGCACCGACAAGGAAGAGATCCTCAGCACCTATGCGGCGGCACAGTTGCGAGGCAACACGTCGCACGACGTGCTGACGGCGTACAGCGACGCACATCATGCGCTCCTCGCGTGGAACTCCTCTGATCCCGCCGTGGTTCGAATCTTCGGGTGCTCGGTCGAGCCGACGAGCTACGAGTCGACCGATGACGAGGGAAAGCCGAGTCGCGCTTCGTTTGCAGGCAAGCTCGGCAACAAGACGATTGGGCGCGCCGGCGAGCCGATCGGTATGCTGCACCTACGCCATCGTCTAAAGCCCGGGAAAAGCGCCTCGTTTAATTTCATGCTTTCCTTTTCCGTACACGGGCGCGCCTCGGCCGTACGCACGTACGCTCATTGCCCTCCGGCCAAGCGGGCGCTAGAAATGACGCATGCGTACTACGAGGACATCCTTCACCGCGCGATCTTCATCAGCCCCGACCAAGACGTCAACCGGGGCGTGGCTTGGGCCAAGGCCAACATGCTGCGCACGCAAGTCCTCGCGAAGACCGGCTGGTGCTTCGTCAACGACCCCACGCGGTCGAACAATAGCGTCGCGCGCGACACCGCCTGGTTTGCGTTCGGTTCGGACTACATAACGCCCGAATTTTCGCGCGAATCGCTGCTGTGGTACGCAACGCACCTCGAGAAGCGCGGCATGGTGGTGGAATACTACGACATTTGCAACGGTAAGAGCGAGGACTACGGACTCAACATCAACGACAACACGCCGCTCCTGATTCTCGCGCTCTGGCACCATCATACGATCACCGGGGACCTGGCATTTCTTCGGAAGGTCTATCCGTATGCACTGAAAGCGGCGAACTACATCCTTTCGCAGCGAGACAAGCGCGGGTTGGTGTGGTGCACTGCGACCGGGGTCTCCGACTGGGGCATCGTCGGTTGGCGTAACGTCATCAAGGATTACCGGCTTTCGGGCGCGACGACCGAGGTGAACTCGGAGTGTTACGCCGCGCTGAAGACGATCGGAAACATGGCACGCGTGCTGGAGAAACCGGAAGAGAGCGCGGAGTTCTTCGCGCACGCCAAACGCTTGCGCGAGGCGATCAACACGCATCTGTTCGACAAGGAGACGGGGCTTTACTATCTCAACATCGATCTGGACGGCCGTCCGCGCACCGACGTCACAGCCGATCTGGTTTTTCCGGTGATGTTTGGCGTCGCGGACGAACAGACGTCGGCGCATATCATCAGTCGGCTCTCCGTGCCTGCATTTTGGAGCAGCGCCGGCATCCACACCGTTCCGCGCAATGCGATCAACTACGGACCGACGCATGGGTACGGATTGCTGGGAGGCGTTTGGGCCGGCGCCACGTTTTGGTATGCGTTTGCAGCTGCGCGCTTCAACCCGGAGTTCATGGCGTACGCGCTCTCCGCGAGCTTTCGGCACTACTCAAGCGATCCGCTTCACAACAACACGGTGCCCGGCCAGTTCTCGGAATGGTTGCACGGCGAGACGCTCGCCAATCAAGGCATGATGCTTTCGCCGTGGTTCCCACCACGGTATCTGTGGGCCGCAGTCGAAGGCGCGGCCGGCGTCGATCTTTCCGAGGGAAGTCCAAAGCTCGTTCCGCGCTTGTTGGCGGACTGGAAGTGGATGGGCGTGCGAAACTTGCTGCTCGCCGGCAAGTACGCAACGTGGTTCGTCGTCCGCACGCCCGATCTCAAGCTTTATTCAAACTTTTACTTCGAGCAGACGATGCCGTGCGAGATATACGACAAGGACATATCGTCGCAGGTACGGTGTAGCGTGGACGCCGCCGTGACTCTGGCTCTGCGGCGCGACCGGCGCGTTACGATCTTCGTGGGGAACACGATGGATCGCACGATCACGACGGCAGTGTATTTGGACTTGAAGGTGGACGCTCCGTACGTGGCGTCCTCGTACAACAGCCTGAGCGCGCAGTGGACTGAAACCCGAATGCCCAACACCGACGAGTTACGCGCCGGCCTCGCCGTGCAGCTCGACCGCAAAGGATTCTGCGTCATCGAATTGAGGCCGGAGTCGTGAAATCGCCCCTCCCTTTCGGCGTTAGCGAGTTCACGACATGGCCCTGGTCGTTCGAGCGCGACGTGGAGCGATACGCGGCAAACGGCATTCCCGCGATCGAGGTCTGCGAGTTCAAGCTTAACCGGAACGATTACGCGCCACAGCTCAAAGCAATCGCGGCCGGGGGTCTGACGGTGAGCTCCGTGCAGTCGGAGGTTCATTCGCTCTTTCCGGACAGCTTGGCGCCGCAGCCGACGGCGCCTGACGACCGCGTTGCGCACATCAAGAAGGCTATCGCGCGCATCGCTCCCCACGTGCCGGAACGGACGCCGTTCGTGGTGATTACGGGGGCCGCACCGGGCGGCGATACGGCCGCGGTCTACCAGAAGGCGCTCGGCGCGTTCGACGATCTGGCGACGTTTGCGGCGGAGCGGAAGATGCGTCTGGCCTACGAGCCGCTCAATCCGGTGCTCTTTAACACCGATACCGCGCTGTGGGGGCTCGATCAAGCGCTCGAGCTGGTCAGGCACGTCGGCCACGAGGCATTCGGTTTATGCGTCGACACGTGGAACGTCTTTCAAACACCCGCTCTGCACGACGTCCTCGGTGCGTGCGGCGACCGCATCTTTCTCGTGCAAGTGAGCGATTGGCACCGACCGCGCTCCGGCGCGGATCGGATCAGCCTAGGCGACGGGGAGATCGATAACACAGCCATCATGCGCACGATTCGCGCGACCGGCTATCGCGGACCGTACGTGCTGGAGATTTTTTCCGGCGAGTCGCTGCCCGACTCCATCTGGCGCTCTGACCTTGACGTGACGCTGCGGAAAAATCTCGACGCTTTCGCGCGCACGTGGCAGGCGAGCGAGAGATGAACGTACCGAAGCGCATATACGATCTGAGCCAGCCCGTCTTCACGAGTTGTCCACAGTATCCCGATGAGAATCCACGTCCTGCGCAAATTCGGCTGTTCTACATGCTTGCAGTGCAAGGGGTGAACAAAGAGATCGTCGAGATCAGCACGCACACGGGCACGCACTGCGACGCACCGTTCCACTTTTTCGAGGACGGCGATACGATCGACCGGATACCGCTTGACGCCTACGTCGGCCCAGCGACGATTCTCGATCTGCGCGGGAAGGAGCCGGGCTCCGCGATCGTGCGCGCCGACGTCGAACGCTTTGCCGAGCGCATCGCCGAAGGGGATTTCGCGCTTCTCAACACTGGTTGGGGACACAAACGCGCGAACACGAAAGAGTTCCTCACGCAATACGTGTATCTGGGCGGTGACGCGGCGGAGTACTTGGTCGGCCGTGGCGTCAGAGGCGTTGGCATCGACGCGGTGAGTCTGGGTGGTTACAAGGATCCGGGAAAATCGGGGCCGACGCACAGGGCGATGCTCGGAAGCGGCAAGGTCATCGTCGAGGAGTTGTCCTTTCCCGACGAGGTCATGGATGGGAAGAAGCGCCTCTTCGTCGCCGCGCCGATCAAGTTGCAAGGATGCGGCGGCGCGTGGACGCGTGCCATGCTCTGGGAGTTTTGATGCCGGAGCTTTTCGGCAGGCGCTACGACAGGCGCGCGCTGGAAGCGCGCGTGGGCGATCCGCGCCAGTTGGGCGGCATCACGCCCATCGTCTACGACGACGGCCGAGCGCGTGGAACGCACGGGTTTCTCCTGCGTACGGGAGCCGGTCTCGAGGCCGAGATCGTAGCCGATCGCGCGCTTGACGTTCTGAGTGCCGCATATCGCGGGATTCCCCTGACCTGGCGCGGCCCCGGAGGTTTGGCGAACCCGGCGTATTCGGAAACGGGAATCGAGGCTTTTGAGCGCGACTTCTTTGGTGGTCTGATGACGACGTGCGGCCTGCAAGCGTTCGGTCCGGCCGGTAGCGACGCCGACGGATCGTGGCAGCAGCACGGATACGTCAATCATGCGCCCGCGCAAGACGTAGGGTACGGCGCTCTGTGGGAAGAGGACCGGTGCACGTTCACCGTGAGCGGTACGGTGCGCGAGGCGCGCATGTTCGGCGCAACCCTGCGATTAGAACGCACGTGGTGTGCGATACTGGGTGAAAACACGCTGCGATTGCACGATCGCGTGACAAATGAAGGCGACAGACGCGCTCCGCACATGCTGCTGTATCATTGTAACGCCGGCTTCCCACTGCTCGATGAGGGGATGCGGCTTTCGGTAACGCATGCAAGCGTACGAGGCCGCGACGATGTTGCGTGCGCCGCGCTCGACGTGTGGGATCGCGGCGGTCCGCCGCAAAGCGGTTTCAAGGAGCAGGTATTTATTCACGAGTCGCGTGCGGGCGACGACGGGTGGGCACGTGCGAGCGCCTCCAACGCGCGGCTCGATGCCGGCAGGGGCGTGAGCTTGACGCTGCGTTACCGGCCCGATCAGTTGCCCGCGCTCATGACGTGGCGCATGCTGGGCGTAGGTACCTACGTGATGGCGATGGAGCCGGCGAACTGCGACACGATCGAAGGGCGCATCGCCGCGCGCGACCGCGGAACGCTACCGTTCCTCGAGCCGGGCGAGACGCGGCAATACGATCTCGAGTTCAACGTACGCACTCTCGCGGCGGAGAGTTCGGTCACACGCTCATAAGGCGCGCGGCTGTCCTCCGGCTCACCGGTGCGCCTCACAACTCCAACTGGGGCGAAGCGGCTTCGGCGCTTGCATCGGCAAAGCGTGAGCCGTGGTTTTCTTCCATGCGAATCCCGCCGGGATTATCGCTTCCGCCTCCGCCATCCACCCTCGCAGCGCCCCAAGTCTCGCTCGTTTTCGATCCGACCAAAACCTTGGAACAGATCCGCGTCCCGACGCTCGCGCTTTTTGGTACGCTCGACAAGAACGTCGATGAGTCCGACTCACAAGCGCGCTTTCGAAGCGCGTTTAAACGTGCGGGTATGTCGGACTTCACGATTCGCGTATTTCCAGGCACCGGTCACACGCTGCTCAGGTCACAGACAGGGTATATAGACGAGCCCATTCTTCCCGAGCAATACACCGGCTATCCTGAAACCATGATCCGATGGCTGAACGCGCGAGGATTCGCCTTCGAGCTCCATGTCGCGCGACCCTAAGCACCCGGGGGACGTTGGTACGGAGTAGCGGTGCGGCAACGAGACGCCAGGCTCGTCGTCGAACGGTACGAACGCTAAGCGAAGCTTCAGAGGTCGGTGCGGCTGCGGTAGGCCTCGAGAAGATCCCGCCGCGTGATAATTCCAAGGAGCGAACCACCGGGACCGATGACCGGAAGGAGCGGCGTCGAGGGATCGGCCATGGCGGTTGCCGCGTACTCCAGCGAGTCCTCGGGCGCCAGCGTTTGTGGTGCAGGCCGGACGTAGCGCCCAACGGACGCGTCCGAATCCGCAAGCATTCCGGCGGCGATGTCGGATACCGTGAGCATCCCTACGAAACGCCCGCTGTCTACCACGGGTATCGCGAATTCGGCGCTTCCCGCAAGCTGAGACGCAACTTCCCGTAGCAACTGCGTCGTCTGCGCGATAAACGGTGGTTGCCGTTCGACGCTGCTAACGCGCATGCGCGCGAAGGGGCGCGGGCGCCGAGTGCGCGCCCAATCGATGCCGCGGCGCACCAACTTCATCTCGTAGATCGTGCTCCCCAAAAGACGGCGCCCAATCAGCGTCGCGATGACGGTGCAAACCATCAACGGTAACACGATCGTGTAGTCGCTGGACATTTCGAAGACGATCGTAATGGCCGTTATCGGAGCCTCGGCCGCCGCTGCGAAGACCGCCGCCATTCCGACCAACCCGTAGGCGGCAGCTGATGCGGTCCACGTGGGAAAGATCGAATGCATCACCTGCCCGAACGAATCGCCCAACATCGCTCCGGTGAATAACGAGGGAGCGAAGATGCCGCCGCTGCCGCCGCCCGCAAGCGTCAAGGAGGTCGCAATCGGCTTGAGTGCGGCGAGTACTAAGGCGTGCTGTCCCTGTACGTGTGAAGCAAGGATTGCGTCGACCGCATCGTACCCTACGCCGAAGACTTGAGGATACCAAATACCGATGATTCCCACCGATCCAAAGGCCAGCACAGCTTTGAGCGTCGGCGACATCCGCAACGCTTCGAAGCGATCTTCGAAAAAATAGAGCACTTTTACGAAGCCCGTCGCCCAAAAGGCCGCAATGACGCCGAGAATCGCATAGAGTGCCAGCTCCGCGGGCGAGACGAGATAGAACGCAGATGCCGTAAAGGAAGGATGATTGCCAAAGTACGCACGCCCGATTACCGCAGCCATCACGCTCGCTACCACAATGTTTGCAAACGAGCGCGGCGCGAAGTCCCCCAGTACGATCTCGCTTGCGAAGAAGACGCCTCCGATCGGAGCGTTGAACGTTGCCGAGATGCCGGCGGCCGCGCCGCACGCAACAAGCGTGCGCACGATGGGCGCGGGCGCTTTGGCGATCTGACCGAGCATCGATCCAATCGCCGAACCGATCTGAACGATCGGCCCCTCGCGGCCGCAGCTGCCGCCGAACCCGATGCAGGTTGCCGATGCAAGGCTCTTGACCGCGATCACTCGCGGGCGCATAACCCCTCCGGAGAGCGCCACCGCGGCCATAACCTCGGGAACGCCGTGCCCCTGTGCCTCCTTCGCGAACCGATTGACGATCGCAGCAGTGAGCACGCCGCCGACGATAAGTACCGGAACGACCTCGCCCCAACGCAGAAACCCGAACAGCGGTGCGAGCTTCACAAAAGCGATCCATTGTTCGAGGGAGATGAGCCGGCGAAACGCGACCGCGCCGTAGCCGCCGCCGATGCCAACGAGGATCGCGCCGAGCAGGAGGAACGTGCTCTGATTGATCGAGAGGCGTCCGAGCTCGAGCCGGTAGCCGCGCTCGGTCTCGACGTAGCGTGCTGGTGGGATCTTCACCGCGCGAGTACCCGTGACAGCGATTTTATCACCTTGGAGCCTTCCAAATCGAACGAAATCATGTCGTGCCGTGCCGTCAGGCGGAACGCGTGTCGTAGGCCAGCGTTCTCAGCAGATCCGCCACGGCAGTTTTCTCATCGCCAGAACGAACGAGTTCCATGAAGCAGCAATCGAGATGGTGCTGCACGATGAGGTGGCTGACCTGATTGAGTGCGGAACCTATCGCGGAAAGCTGCGTCAGCAAATCGATGCAAGACGCATCGTCCTCGATCATCCCGAGGACGCCCTCCAGATGCCCGCGCGCCGTTTTGAGCCGCCGCACCACGTCGGTTTTGCGCGCGGCAGCGAGGGTGACCGCCGCTGCTCTTTTTTTTCGCATACGCATCCCTACCCCCTGGGGAGGGGATAAACCTTCAGCCGGCCAATGGTGCGATACGATGACGCGCGTGCTCGTCGCCGGCGGCGGAATCGCCGGGCTCACCCTCGCGTACTGGCTCGATCGCTACGGCATCGAGGCCGTCGTCGTAGAACGTGCCGCGGGCATTCGGCGCGAGGGATACGCCATTGATTTCTTCGGAACGGGCTTCGACGTGGCGGAGCGTATGGGAATCGCGGATGCATTGAAGGCCAAACAGGTTCCCGTCGATCGCCTCGTCTACGTAGACGAAACAGGCAAGACGATTGCGGTGCTCGCGATCGACCGCATGCGGGCGATGCTCGGCGGAAAATACGCGGCGCTGATGCATCACGCGCTCGAGCAAACGCTGTTCGAGAGCGTCGAGCGCAACGTCGAGGTCCGATTCGGTCAGTCGATATCGGCAATCGCCGAGATGCCGAACGGCATCGACGTCGACTTCGAAGACGGGCACCACGATCGCTTCGATCTCGTCGTTGGCGCCGATGGCCTCCACTCCGCCTTGCGCGAGACAGTCCTGGGGCTCGAGCGCAACGTCCTTCGCCCATTGGGTTACGCCGTCGCAACCTATCGTGTGCCCAATCGCTACGACTTGGGGCGAACGTGGGCCATGCTCACGGCGCCCGGGCGGATCATCGGTGTCTACACGAGTGACGATCCGGCTAGTCTCTTCGCATTCTTCTTTTATCGAACGACCGATTCGGCGCACGTACCGAGGGCGGAACGCCTTGCGTGCCTCCAGCACGAGTTTTCGAACATCGGCTGGATTGCAGGCGACCTCTTGAGGGACGGCCCACCGGGTGAGGGCATTTTTATGGATGCCGTGGCGCAGATACGAATGCCATCTTGGAGTCGCGGACGTATCGCATTCGTCGGCGATGCCTGCGGCTGCCCGACGCTGGTGTCGGGTCAGGGAGCGTCACTCGCTATGGGCGGCGCATATCTGCTCGCACACCACCTGCATGAGAGCGCCGACTATCGTACGGCGTTCGAGCGCTACGAATCCTTCTTCCGGCCGAACGTCGAGGCTCAGCAACGGAGCGCAGTGAGATTCACGAGGCAATTTGCCCCGAACACGTGGTTCGGCGTCGCCCTTCAGCGCTTGTTGTTGCGAGTGCTCTTCCGAGATCCGTTCATCGGTTTGATGCGCGGCATGTTCGATGGCCGCAGCGCGCTTGCGTCGAGCCTCGGCTCGTGAAGACCCCCAAGCAACCCCGCTCGAACACGACTGCATACGCATGCGGCAGGCGTTCGGACGCCGACACATATGCCGGCAGATACTCGAAGAATGGAGTTCGCGTCAGCAAACGCCCCGCCTAGCCCCTTCGAATCCCGGCGAGTTTTGCGGAATCCGTTAGATCGCCGTTAGGCGAGCTGAGCCGCCGCCGCGGAGGTTGTTATAAAGTCGGCATCGCAAGTCGAGGAAGAACGATATACTCTGGGCGCTCAAACGCTGGGGAGGATAGCAAGATAGAATCTCTGACCGCGGTGAGCGTGTCGCATTTTACTATCCTACTCGGCAGTGCTCTGGCGATTTCGATTGCCGCAGAACGTCTCCGGCTTCCGGCGGCAGTTCTGCTCGTCGCGTCTGGAGCCTTGGCAGCCGTCTTGTGGCATGTGCGTCTTCCGTTCAGTTTCGGCCCGGCGTTGCTCTTTCTCTTTTTGCCGCCACTCATCTTCGAGGCGGGGTGGCATCTGAACCTACTTGAACTTCGCAAACAGTGGGTTCGTATTTTCGTGCTTGCGTTCCCAGGAACACTGCTCGGCGCATTTTCCGTTGCGGCAGTCTTGACGGCCGCCGGCGTTTTATCGTTTGCCTCCGCGCTGTTGCTCGGTGCGATCATTGCTGCGACCGACCCGGTCGCAGTCGTGGCAGTTTTTCGATCGGTACGTGTGCCGCCATCGCTCAGCACTATCGTCGAAGCAGAATCCCTTGCAAACGACGGGGTCGCCGTCGCCCTGTACGGGATCGCGCTCGTGCTTGCTGGTGCGCAAAGCGCGCCCTGGGTCGCGCTGATAAGTCACGGAGTGCTAGCGATCGTCTTGGGCGCTGCCGTGGGCGCTGCGTGCGCGGTACCGTTTTGGCTCGCGCTGTCGATTTCGGATAATTCAGAATATGAGGTTGCGGGAACGGTCGCCTTGGCTTATACCTCGTATCTGGTGGCAGCGAACCTAGGATGGTCAGGAATATTCGCTAGCGCCTCGGCAGCAATTGCGTTGCGTCTCCTTTTGCTACGGCGGGAACACATTAGTCATCGGCACCACGTACAAGTCTTCTGGGATGCTGCAGCCTACATGACCAACTCCATCGTATTCCTCGCAAGCGGTTTGCTCATCGTGCCGATTCGAATATTCAACGAACCATTTCTCATACTGGCGTCCCTCGTTGTTATTCTTCTCGTGCGAGCCGCCCTATCGCGTCTCGTCATGCGGGAATGGTCGGGAAGCGTGACGGTATTCCTCGCGGGCATGCGAGGGGCTCTCCCCCTTGCCTTAGCCCTGGCGCTACCGCACTGGGTACCCGGCCGAGCCCAGATCGTCGACGTCGTGTTCGCAACCGTCCTCGTAACGCTCGTCTTTCAAGGAAGTTCGCTTAGATGGATCGTCAACAGGCTCTCCTTCCCTTCGAAACTTGCCGCTCAAATCCCAGCGGCCGATTAGCAGCCCCGCACCCTGAAGTCCGCGCGCTTCTGCACTTCGTGGAATCCCTTGGTAACTGCACTTCCCCGCTGGAAAAAGCCCGCAGTTACGGGCTTTCGTTGGTAGCGCCAACGGGAATCGAACCCCTTTCGGCTCGTTGGCGCTCGTCGGGCCTCATCGCGGAAAGCTGATTCTATCGAGGTTTTCTGCGCACTAGTCGCCGTCTTCGTCGGCCTGTGTCGCAACCCGTCGGCCTCCGGAGGGTTGCGTTTTGGTTGCGTCTCGGGAGACCGCGCGCGCGCGCGACGTTTTCAAGGCTGTTCTAGGCGTTCATCATGACGGCAAATATTGCTGTCGGCGAGGGGAAGGCGCGGACGACCCTCAGCCGGCGGCTTGGCGTCGATCGCCGAGACGTACCGCGTCGGCATGCTTGTCGACTGCACGCACACCGGCTATCGCCGCATCAACGCGTCCGAACGAGACGTGGTCATCAGGCGCCACCTTCACCGGACGCCCTTTTTTCCTCATGGCCGCCGAACTGATAACGAAGCGCCGATAAGAGCTTGTCGGCGAAATCATCGTCACCACGCGAACTGAAGCGTTCGAAGAGCGCGGCGCTGAGAACGGGGGCAGGAACCGCCTCGTCGACGGCCGCCTTGATCGTCCAGCGTCCCTCCCCTGAATCGGAAACCTTCCCCGCGAACTTTGCGAGATCGGGGCTGTCGAGGAGCGCCGCAGCAAGAAGGTCCAGGAGCCAAGAAGAGATGACACTGCCGCGCCGCCAGACTTCAGCAATGTCGGCGAGGCTCAGGTCGAATATGTAATGCTCCGGGTCGCGCAACGGCGTGGTTTCGGCATCGATGGTGCTCTTCTGTTTGCCGGCGTTTGCATGGCGCAGGATATTCAGCCCTTCCGCGTAGGAGGCCATCATCCCGTACTCAATGCCATTGTGAACCATCTTCACAAAGTGGCCCGAACCGCTCGGACCGCAGTGCAAGTAGCCGTGCTCAGCGGTGCCTCCGACCTTCTCGCGCCCAGGCGTGCGCGGGGCCTCATCGATGCCCGGAGCGAGAGCGGCGAAGATCGGCTGTACGCGCTCGACGACCTCGTCATCCCCTCCGATCATCAGGCAGTAACCTCGGTGCGACCCCCACACTCCGCCGCTGGTGCCGACGTCGAGGTAGTGGATGCCCGTAGGCTTCAACTCGGCAGCGCGGCGCATGTCATCGTGATAGTAAGAGTTGCCACCGTCAACGACCACATCGTCCAATTCGAGAAATGGAACGAGTGTTTTCAGCGTCGAGTCGACAGCGGCCGCAGGAACCATCATCCAGATCGCTCGTGGTCTCTTCAATCGATGTGCGAAGTCTCCGATCGAGGTTGCCCCGACTGCACCTTCCTTAGCGAGCGTCTCGACGGCCTCTGCGGCGATGTCGTAGACGACGCAATGGTGGCCGGCCCGCTGAACGCGCCGCACCATGCTGGTCCCCATCCTGCCCAATCCAATCATGCCCAGTTCCACGTGGTACGTCCTCTCTGCTTTTGCATCGCATTTTCGTTACCAAATTGTTCCCAAATCCGAATTTGGTAACGGATGAACGGATGATCGGTGGGCGATATATTGTTACCTGGAGCTTGAGCCAAGGGTGGCGGCCCCGGAGGTTGAGCAATCGCGCCCACGGCCGTCGGAGCGCTAAGGCCTGAGGCCGATGACGGTGTTCCTAGTGACGGCGCAGCCGACAGGGTTTGTCCCCCATTTGGCGTTCGCTCGGTGGGATAGGGATGTTCCGAATTATGGAAGACGACGAGTTTTGAAATTGGACCGCCCACGCTCTCCATTTTCGTATCCTACTCGGTCTAACGAAGTTCGAGTTGCAACGCAGCGATCCAACGCCCCTTCAACTGCTGTCGCAAACCGCGCTGGCTCTCGTACGCCATATCTCCTGGAAGGGTGAGCAGTGCCGCATTCTCTGATAAGAGGCGTCCAACAAAAGGCGACGCTACTTCTCGCTAGGGTGCCGCCTCTCTTGGCAGCGCCATGACCTGTAGGCGCCGATCGACCTCATCAAGCCGTTCCTAGAGATCATGCAGAATCACGCGGCCGACGTAGGCTCCGGATCGAACGGCGTCAAGGTATTGGCATAGGGGACGCTCGACGCCGACTCGAACGGCGTTATCGTCGTGCAGATCCGCGGCTTGCTAGCATGATCGCGGCGAAGATCCCATGGCTGACTAACATGAAGACGATCGAAACGAGCCTCGATTTTGCAGTAACGCGGTTGGGAGTGCTCATGAGTCCTCAAGTGGGTGAGCCGCACGAGGCTTGGGGCATTCTCAATCCGGGCGGCGTTCGCGCTCGCGATGGAACGATGCATCTCTTTCCACGTCTGATCGCCGAAGGGAACTACTCGCGGATCGGGCACGCCCGCGTGCATTTCGACGGCCGGAAAGCGGTACGCGCCGAGCGGCTCGGCGTGGCGCTCGAACCGCACGAGTCGTACGAAGTCAGTCCGGGTGGCGGTGGCGTCGAAGATGCGCGCGTGGTGTACGTGCCGTTGCTCGAGCGGTACGTCATGACGTACACTGCCTTCGTCCCGTACGAGCCACGTGTCGCTATCGCGATTTCCGAGGATCTCCAGGCTTGGCAGCGCCTTGGTGTCTTGCAGTATGAGATCATGCCCGATGGGCGCGACCTGAATAAATGCGGGAATAAGGATGCGGCGTTCTTCCCCGAGGTCGTCTCCGACCCCGAGGGCGTCCCGTCGTTTGGGATTTTGCACCGGCCTACGACCCGTCTACACTTCCGGCGTCATGATAGATCGTTGGTTGTGACCATGCCACCGAGCGGCGAAGAGACGCAAGAGAACATCTGGATCTCGTACATGCCAATCGACGCTGTGCTGGCAGACATTGCGAAGCTCACATCAGTGCGTCGACACGAACGGGTCATGGCGCCGGAGCAG
>Ga0307374_10002818_pt1 | contig 30480 bp, 22 predicted proteins | sample OX3MG_FD_202532 | JGI IMG/M metagenome (GOLD analysis project Ga0307374, IMG submission 202532) | Soil microbial communities from Risofladan, Vaasa, Finland - OX-3 | ecosystem: Environmental > Terrestrial > Soil > Coastal area > Acid sulfate soil | place: Finland: Risofladan, Vaasa | collected... | reverse complement strand
GCGCGACGCTGAGGCTCACTCACACTGCGCCGAGGCCGCTAATGATCGCGGCGCGGGGCCTGAAGCCATCGTCGTACTCAAAGCCGGCCCGCATCGTGTCGGTCCGGTTTATCGGCGCCGACCAGAGCGCGATAGTCGCGGGCGTCGCGCGACTGCGCGCGGTGAGCAATTACTTGGTCGGCCGCGATCCGTCGAAATGGCATCGTCGAGTCCCGAACTACGCGCGCGTCCGATACAGCTCGATCTACCCGGGTATCGACATGGTCTATTACGGCGCGCAGGGCAAGCTCGAGTTCGACCTGGTGGTAGCGCCGCAGGCCGACCCGGACCGGATACGTTTCGCGATCGAGGGTGGCGCGCGACCGACTTTGAACCGCGCCGGTGATCTCGTGATCGACCGCGACGATCACGTGATCCTGCGCAAGCCGCTGGTCTACCAGGAAACCGCTGCGGGCCGGCGCGCGATCGACGGCCGTTTTCGAATGCTCGGTCCTTCGACGATCGGCTTCGAGGTCGCCGCCTACGACCATCGCCGGCCGCTGGTGATTGATCCCACGGTGCTGACCTACTCCAGCTACCTTGGCGGGCGCAGCGCCTTCGGCCGGGGCATCGCGGTCGACTCGAGCGGCGGTGTCTACGTCAGCGGATGGACCGACCTGGCCGACGATCTGCCGACCCGGAGTCCCAACGCCGGCGGCCCCGACCAGGCCGATCTCAACCCGGGCGGAAACGCCAACGGCATCGACACCTTTGTCGCCAAGTTCGACACCACGATGTCGGGTGACAGTTCGCTGGTCTATTCGACCTATCTCGGCGGCAGCGGCGCGGACGAGGCGTTCGCGATCGCGGTCGACGCAGCGGGCGACGCCTACGTCACCGGCTTCACCACCTCGAGCGACTTTCCGCAGACCAATTCGTCGGTGCAGAATTCCGGTTACGGCGGCGGGCCGACCGACGCCTTCGTGAGCGAGTTGCTGCCCGACGGATCGGGGCTGGTCTACTCGACTTACCTGGGCGGAGAGGGTTTCGAGATCGCCGAGGGCATTGCGGTCGATTCCTCCGGCAACGCCTACGTCGCCGGACAGACCTACTCGCTGCACTTTCCGACCACCGCCAGCGCACTCCAGCAGGTCGATCCGGTCGCGTCTCAGGCGGCCGAAGGCTTTCTCGCCAAGCTGACGGCGGCCTCGACCGTCGGCCCGGTTGCGGCCACGCTCGGTTATTCAACCTACCTGGCAGCTCCAACTTCGTTGACCGCGATCAGCGGCGTGAATATCTCTTCGGTAACGGCGGACTCCGCGGGCATTGCCTACGTCGCGGGCGAAGCCGCCATCAATTTCCTGAGCGGCGTGACCGGCGCGCCGACCAACTACGGCGGCGCCGGCGACGCGATCATCGCGGCGATCGACACCACCAAGAGCGGCGCCAGCTCGCTGCTCTATGCGGATTATCTCGGCGGCAGTGCCTCCGACGGCGCCAGCGGAATCGCGCTTCAGCCCGGCTGCACTTCGCCCTGCGCGGCCTACGTGACCGGCTCGACCATCTCGGCCGACTTCCCGGTGACCGCCGGCGCAGCCGACACCACCTTCAACAATACCGCCGAAGATTTCGCCGCCGAGATTCAGCCGAGCGGCGCTCCATTGTGGGTCACTTACCTGGGTGGCTCGCTGATCGCCAACGCGACGGCGATCGCAGTTGACACGTCGGGGCGGCCGTTCATCGCAGGCGCGACCTGGTCTCCCGATTTCCCGGTGCTCAACCAGATCCAATCCTTCGGCGGCCTGAGCGGGCTGATGCTGCGGAGCCCGGACGACGGCGCCACGTTTACGCGCCTTAACTGGCCGGGGTCGACCGCCGGCAGCGTCGCGGTTGGGGCGATTGCGCTGGATACCTCCCCCAGCCCGACCAACCCCTCGGTGATCTACGCCGGCACGGTTGCCAACGGCGTCTGGATGAGCCTCGACGGCGGGATGAACTTCACACAGATCACCAGCTCCAGCTATCTCGATCTTCCGACCGACCAGTGCTGGGGGATGGCCTATACGAATCTCACCAACCCGCCGACGCTTTATGCCGGCTGCAACAACAGTCTCTATTTGATCACCAACAACGGGGCCAGCGTCGTTAAGGCCTCGGCGACCAACTTTCCGGTCGGGCCGATCATCCATTCAGTGACGGTCGGCGGAGCCTCTGCTCCGGACACTGTCTACATGGGCACCAACGAGGGTTTCTATGTAAGCACCGACGACGGCGGGACTTTCACCAAGGCGAAGAGCGGACTGCCGGCAAATACCCAGGTTTGGTGCTCGGTAGTGGACCAGCAGGGCGACGTGCTGGTCGGCACCAACAAGGGGCTGTTCAAAAGCACCGACGGCCTCGCGGCTCTAACCTTTGCGGCTACCAATCTGAATTATTTTCAGGTCAATGCGCTCGCCGCCGATACCGTGTCAGGCATGGTCTATGCCGGGACCGCGAGCGGCGTGGTCGCGAGCAACGATGAGTTCAACAGCAGTTTCATCCCCGGTCTCAGTCTGGCGATCTTCGGCGTGGTCAACGGACTGGCGGTGGATTACTCGACCAGCCCGCCGTCGGTGTTCGCTGCGATCGATGATTTCACCGACCGCGCCGGCTGGATCGTGAAGAGCAGCGATCAGGGCGCGACCTTCCAGCTGGTTTTCAGCGGCAACGTCTTCCCCGGCTTCACCGACGCCCTGGCGATCGATCCCACCACCACGTCGCCGACGATCTATGCGAGCGTCGCCGAGGACTCCGACGCAACCGTCACGGGACTCTCCGCCGACGGCACCCAGATCCAGTTTTCGACTTTCCTTGGCGGCCCCGACTTCGACTATGCCGAAGCGATCGCGCTCGACGCCAACGACGATGCCTTCGTCACCGGCGAGACCTACGGCGCCGCCTTCCCGACCACCGCCAACGCCTTCGAGCCGGCGCCGGTCAGCACGCCGGCCTTCGCCGACGCGTTCGTGACTGAGATGCCGAATTCGATGCCCGGGACCGGCTCTACGACCACGCTCGCCGCGGGCGCGCAGCTCACCTTCTCGACTGTGACCACGGCCGGACAGACCAGCGTCGCGCAGTCGAATAGCGGACCGGCCTTGCCGCCCGGCTACACGCTGCTCGGCACGGCTGCAACTTCATCGCCGCAGGGGACAGCCGCTACGCCGCCGGGCCGGACGCCGACCGCGATCGCGGCGACCTACTACGATTTCACCACCTCGGCGGTCTTTTCGGGCACGGTGCTGGTCTGTATCGATTACAATCCAGCGCAGGCCGGCGATCCGGCCAACGTCGCGCTGCTGCATTACGACGGCAGTAACTGGCAGAACGTCACCACCTCCAACAATCCCACCCGGGGCGTGCTATGCGGCGAGGTCGGCGGCTTTTCGCCGTTCGCGGTGGCAACCGTGCAGAGTCCGTTGACGATCAAGATCAAGCCGCCGGCGCGGGCGCCGGTGCGGATCAGGCTGCGCAAGCAAGGCTCGCTACCGGTGAAGATCATCTCGAGCCCGACCTTCGATGCGACTCAGATCGACCCGTCCACCATCAGGCTTTCGGGCGCTTCGGTCAAATTGATCCGCCGAGGCACCAAATTCGCCTGCCATAAGGTCCGGGCGAGGCATCACCTGAAGAACCTGGTCTGCACGACCAACCTGGGCGAGCTGGCGCTGGCACGGGGCGCCAGCCTCGCGGTGCTGACCGCCACCACCATCGACGGTCAGCTGGTGCAGGGCGCGGAGGCCGTCAAGATCGTGACCAAATAACGATCGCGGGCACGGCGACGCTCGTCGCCCGCGGTCGTCGTGCTCACCCCGACGACCGGCGGTGCCGGTTCGCGCCGATAGCGGTCGCGGCGGCGTACTTGACGGGCAGAAATTAAAAGGGTTTAACTCTTCCGAACGTTCTTTGTGCACGATTGATCAGGCCGGGCCCGAAGCCGCGGCGTCCCATCGCGCATCAATCCACGGATTCACCGGATATAGATGGCTCAAGCGATCTGGCCGAATTTCTTTATCGTCGGGGCGGCGAGCAGCGGCACCACCTCGCTCTTCACCTATTTGAAGCAGCATCCCGAGGTCTTCCTGCCCGCCCTCAAGGAGCCGCACTATTTCGCCCAGCTCCGTCCGTCCTACGAGCAGCGCTACCTGTTCACCTACGTCAGCACCGAAAGCGACTACCTGGCGTTGTTCGCCAAGGCGGGCGGCTACCAGGCGATCGGCGAGGCCAGCCCATCCTATCTATGGTGCCCGGACGCGCCGGCGCGAATTGCTCGGGCGGTCCCCGCGGCCAGGATCATCATCCTGCTGCGCGACCCGGTCGAGCGCGCCTATTCGCATTATCTGATGAACCTGCGCGAGGGGCTTCAGCGCCGTCCGTTTTTCGAGGCCCTGCAGGAAGATTGGCGCCGTCCGCGCAAAGGCTGGGGCGTTTCGCAGCTCTACGTCGAGCTCGGACTTTACGCGGAGCAGGTCAAGCGTTACCTGGCGACGTTCGGCCCCGAGCAGGTGCGGATCGTGCTGTTCGACGAGATGCGGCGCGGGTCCGAGCATCGTAAAGCAACGCTGGCCGGGGTGCTGGAGTTTATCGGCGCCGATGCCGGCTATATCGACCGTATCGACATGAGCTACGCCGAGAACAGTTTCGGCGTCGCGCGATGGCCGTGGGCGCAGCGTCTTGCCGGCAGCAACTGGGCGCGGCGCGCCGGACAGATTCTGGTGCCTCGGCGGATCGGCGCGAACCATGCGATCAAGCGTTTGATCTTCCAGCGCTTCTTCGTCAAGTCGGTGCCGCGTCCCAAGATCGATCCGGATGCACGGCAATGGCTGTGTGAGATTTTCGAGCCCGATCTGCGTGCGCTCGAAGCACTGCTCGGCCGTGAACTGCCCGCCTTGCGCCGCTCATGGACGCCGCGCGAGCCGCATATCGCGCCGCGGCAGAACCTCGCGGTTTGAGATCGTCACTGCTAAAGGCCCTCGTCGCGGGAATCCTCGCGCTCCTTTTCCTCAGCCAGGGGATGACGGCGCCGTTCCAGAAGGATGAAGAGACCCGGCCGGCCGGAATCATCGTCGACATCGTCAATCACGGCCACTGGCTGATTCCCGACGACCTTTATGGCGAGGCGACCCGCAAGCCACCGCTCTACTATTGGCTCGGGGCGTTGGTCGCCGAAGCGCGCGGCGGCGTGGTTGACGAGCCGGGCGCCCGCGCCGTCTCGCTCGTCGCCGCGGCCGGAATCGCGGGGCTGGTCATCGTCTTCACATCGATCAATCTCGATACCTCCGCCGGCGGACTCGCGCTGCTGTTTCTGCTCGGCATCTACGGATTCGTTTCGCGCGGCGCGCACGTGCGCACCGACATGCTGTTCACCTGCTTCGTGTTCGCCGCCTACTGCACGCTCTATCCATCGGTCACGGGTCGCGGCTCGATCGCACGCGTGCTGGCGGCCGGGCTCCTGCTGGGGCTGGCCGTGATGACCAAGGGACCGCTGGCGGTCGTGCTGCCGGCCTTCGCGCTGGTGATCTATGCCGTCCTGCGGCGCACCAACCCGTTTCGGATGCTGGCGGAGCCGTGGCCGTGGATCGTGCTGGGGCTGGCGGCGGTGATCGGCGCCTTGTGGTATGTGCCGGCGTTTATGCGGGACCCGCAGCTATTGCGGGTGCAGTTTTTCCAGGAGAACTTCGGCCATCTCGCCCCCTCGGACCTCGGTGGGACGGGCGAGGCGGCGCGCCCCTTCTATTACCTGTGGCTGCGGCTTATCGGTGCCGCGCTGCCGCTCATCCTGTATTTGCCGGCCGCGCTCGCACGACGGCTTCCAGAGCGCAAGTCGCAGGATCCAGTGCTTTATCAACTGGCGCTGATGCTCGCGGTGCTGACGATCTTCACGGTCGCCAACAGCAAGCGCGACATCTATATCCTGCCCGCGCTGCCGCCGCTGGCAATCGTGCTGACCGCGCCCCTTGTGCGTTATACCGTCGCCTCGCGCTCCCGCCTGCTTGCGATCCTGACCGACGGCGCCAGCGTCATTGCCGGCCTGGCGATGCTGACAATCGCCGTTGCCGGGCTGATACTGGCGAGCCATCCGGCGTTGATCGACCGCATTACCGGATCGATGCAATCGAGCGATGCCGCCTACATGACGCTGCTGCTGCGCGACTTGAGATCGGGCGAACCGCGGCTGGTGGCCGCGATGATCGTGGTCGCGGCGAGTTCGATCGCCGCCTTATGGATGGTGTCGGCGCGGCGCAGCTACGGAGCGGCGGTCGCTATCGGAATCGCGAGTATGGCGGCCGTCAGCTTGTGGATCGGCGTGCTCCGGCCGCAGTTCTCGCACGAGCGCACGCTCAAGTATTTCGTGATGCGCGCCGAGCCGATGGTCGATCATCATGAACTCCATGTGGTCGGCCCGCCGGAATACGAGCTGTCGTACTATTTCGGCCGTGGAATTCCGCGCTGGCGCCGCTCGATGATACGCCCCGGCTCGCCCTGCCCCTCCTACGTTATCCTCTGGAACAAACGCCTTGACCGCGTTTTTCGGGGCGTGAGTATCGCCCCGCCGCCGATGCTCGAATCCAATTCGATGGGCAACCGCGGGCGGCTGCTCCTACTCAACGTCGGTGGCGCGGCGGGCTCGCCGGGCTGCGCCGAACGCTAGCCCCGGCATCGGTGTTTCGCTCATCCAGCGTTTGAACTGCGGGCCGCGAGCGCCCGTTCGAGTTCGGTGTCGTAACCGTAGATATCATTGAAAAACCGCACTTCGCCGTCAGGCTCGACCTCCGCCGTGCTGTAAAGGATCAACACCGGAATCGGTTTCGGCAGATTGACCTTGAAATTATCGTAAGCGGGATCGTTCATCGTCGCCTCGATCTTCTCGACCGTCCAGCCGGGAATCCCGCGCAGTACCCACGCCGCCAGCGCGACCGGATCCTGGACCCGGATGCAGCCGTGGCTGAAATCACGCCGCGCCTTAGCGAATAGCTGCGGCGCCGGCGTGCTATGCAGATAGACATTGTAGGCATTGGGGAAGATGAACTTGATGAGCCCCAGGGCATTCTTGGCCCCCGGCTTCTGGCGGATACTGAGCGCGCCCGAGCGCAGACCCCGCATCACGTCGTCGGAGATGGGGCCGTCGGTCACCACCTGCTTGGCGTCGTCCACCACCTCGTAGTCGTTGTCCGCCAGGTAAGCCGGATCGCGCTGGATCTTCGGCACCAGCTCGTCGCGCTGAATCGACAGCGGCACCAGCCAGTACGGGCGGAAAATCACGTAGCGCATGTCCTGGGCGAAGACCGGCGTGCGATGATGGTAAGCCTTGCCGACTACGATTTTCATCGACAGGAAGCTGGCCGGCTGCCGGCGCATCGTGCGCAGCCGGAACTCCGGGATGTTCACCACGATCGGCGGCTGGGGAAATTTCGGCGGAATCCATCGATAGCGCTCCAGCGTCAGCGCCAGTTGCAAGACCCTGAAGCTCAAGGGACGGTTGAGTGCCGCGATGGTGCGCGGCCCCAGCACGCCGTCAGGCTCCAGCCCGTGGCGGCGCTGGAAATGTTTCACCCCTTCGATCGCGACACCGTCGTATCGTGTCGGCGCGCCCGCGCTCGTCGGCGGAGCGGCCAACTGACCCCCGGCCGCGGGAAGATCGCCAAGTTGATGCAGACGCCATAGGAGCTGCGTCATCCCCGCGTACATCGCGCCCGGCTTCACCGACTTCGCCGGTATCGGCAGACCCGGGCCGTCGCCCTGCGCGGCCAGCTTCAGGTAATCGGCGAGCGCGGCCTCGGCCCGTTGATATCCGGCGTAAGGCGGCTCGAAGCTTCGCATCACCGCGTTGATGTCCGCGGCCTGAATCACCCGGCTGCGCAAAACGTCGGGCAGATCGTAGGTGTAGCCGCCGACCTCGAGCCCGAATTCGAAATGATGCGGGTTGACGCGCCCGCTATGCAGGTCCGAGGTATAGCGCATGGTGCAGAAGGTCAGCACCAGGTCGAAATTCGTCAGATCGGACGCCGACGCCGAGACCTGGAGCTGCCGGAGCCGTCCGTCCCAGTTGGCGGCGTCGTAGTCCTGCGGATCGAGCCCCTTGAATCGAGCCTGCTTGAACAGCGCGATCATCGCCAGCGCCTGTGGCGTCGGCCGGCCGGCCTGACTCCAGACCAAAGAGTAGCCGCCGGCCGCGTAGAACTTCCGCACCAGCGCCTGGGACTCGGTGAACTCGGGCCAACGCGATTCGGGCAGGGTGCCGGCCTCGATCAGCGCGCGAAGCTGGGTCTGGATCTGGTCCGCCGGCGGAGTCGCATCGGCGACTTGTTGCCCAGGCTTGGGAGCAGGACTGCCGCCGCCCGCCGCGAGCAGCGGCCCGACGCTGACCGCGATCCCGAGCGCAACCAGAATCACCCCGATGCGAAAAATCTGAAGCGTCCGGCGCAAGGTCAAGCTCGCATCCGGGCGACCAGCGCGGCCAGCCCCGAGTGCATCGATTCGGCGGGCAGGCGGCCACGATTCGCCGGGTTTAGGTTGGTCGCATCGCATCACATGTTGGCGGTTGTGTCTGTGCCGGCCATGTTTTCAAACGAAACTGTAATCCTGCCGTATATGGCAAGGATTCGCACAACCGGCGCGCACGAATTTTCGCGATCGACGCCTTGTCCCGCAACGGCATCAGCGGCGGCTGACTGCTATTTGCCGGTCTTGAGCCAGCGCTCGGCGGCCTCGTAGAGCGGCTTCACCGTCTCGGGGCGATCGTCGCCGGGCAGATCGGGATTCACCGGGTAGCCGCTCGCCGTCAGCGTGTAGCTGAGCAGCTTATACGCCGGCCGCATCGTGGCCAGCTTCTTTGCGTCGATCGCCAGCCGCTCCGAGGGATTCACCGGCGCGATGGTGTCGTGATCGTAGATCGCTTCGAAAGTCGCGAAGCGCCAGCCGGCCGCGGTCCGTACCACCCGCGACAGAAAACGGCAGTACGCAATCAAATCGTATTCGATCCCTTCGAGCTTGCCGCGGATATGAACCTGGCCGACGCTTTCGGCCAGCGCGCGGTCGCCCTCGATACGCAGATAGGTCGGCAGGATCACGTGGCGGCTTTGGCCGCCGCGCTGATGCATCTTGCGCGAGCCTTCGACGAAGTCGCGCGCGCTGCCCTCGAACCAGCTCACCCGCACCATCGACGGGTCGGTGTAGGCGGCGAGCAGCCGATCCCATTCGCATTGATCGCGCCAGAAGCGCTCGAGACGCACCAGGTCGAAGATCGCGTCGCGGTCGAGGACTTCGCGCAGCGCTTTCTGATCGGACGACGACAGATCGCTCATATCGATAACCTCCTGTGGCGCGCCGTCAGGCGACGCGCAGTACGATTTTGCCGAAGTGTTCGCTGCGCTGCATCATCCGATGGGCCTCGGCGGTCTCGGCCATCGGCAGCGTGCGATAGATCGGCGGACGAATCCGCCCGGCTTCCAGAGCCGGCCCGAACTGGCGCAGAAAATTCGCGATGATGGCCGCCTTCTCCTCGACCGGACGGCTGCGCAGCGTCGAGCCGATAATCCGCAGATGGTTGCGCTGGACCTTGCTCAGATCGATTTCGCCGCGCGCGCCCTTCATCAGGCTGACCAGGATCAGCCGCCCGCCGCGCATCAGCGAGTCGAGATTCTGTTCGAGATACGGGATGCCGACGATATCGAGAATCACCTCGACGCCGCCTCCGCCGCTCGCCTCCCTGACCTTGGCCGCGAACGGGCCGGAGTTGTAGTTGATCGCCACGTCGGCGCCGAACTTGAGACACTGCTCGCACTTTTCATCCGATCCGGCGGTCACGATCGATCGGCCCCCCGCCTCGCGAATCATCTGGATCGCGGCGGTGCCGACGCCGCTGCCGCCGCCATGAATCAGCGCCGTGCCGCCCTTGGAAAGCTCGCCGATCATAAAAAGGTTGAGAAAGGCGGTCAGGTAGACCTCCGGGATGGCGCCCGCCTCCTCGTCGCTGAGCGTGCGCGGCACGTGGATGGCCGATCCGAAATGGACCGTCGCCAGCTCGGCGTAGCCGCCGCCCGGGATCAGCGCCATCGCGCGATCGCCGACCCGCCAGCCCTTGACGTTGGCGCCGACCTCGGCGACCTCGCCGGCACATTCGAGGCCGAGAATTTCCGAGGCGCCCGGCGGTGGCGGATAGCGCCCCTCGCGCTGCATCAGATCGGCGCGGTTGATGCCGGCGGCCTTCACCTTGATCAGTAACTGGTCCGGAGCGGGACGAGGATCGGGCGCCGCGCCGAGCTTCAGCACCGATTCGTCGCCGGGGCGATCAAAGATAATTGCTTTCATGTCCTAATCTTCTTCCATAACCGGGAGCGAGAGAGAAGCGCGACGACTTGCGCCGGCGCGGGCGTACCGCGATGATCGCGGCGGATCATGAGTCAGGCTCCGCGGAAAAAACCCGCTCTGTTCGAGGCGCCCGGCGAGAAGGCCGAATGGGTGCGCCGGATGTTCGCGCGTATCGCGCCGGCCTACGATCGCGTCAACAGCGTGATGACCTTCGGCATGGACCGGCGCTGGCGGCGCGCGACCGTCGCCGCGGTGGCACCCGCGGGCGAGTTGGCGCTCGACGTCGCGACCGGCACGGGAGAACTCGCGATCGAACTGGTGCGCCAGGGGGCGCGGACGGTGGTCGGCGTCGATTTCGTGATCGAGATGATCGCCGCCGGCCGCGAAAAGGCGACCCGGACCGGGAGCGCGAGCCGGATCGGATTCGCCGCCGGCGACGCACTCGCGCTGCCGTTCGACGACAACACCTTTGGCGCGCTGGTCAACGGTTTTCTGCTGCGAAACCTGGCTGACCTGCCGGGGTCGCTGCGCGAATTCCACCGCGTGCTGAAGCCCGGCGGCCGCATCGCCTGCCTCGACGTGACCCATCCGCCGGGCGTCTTGCGCCCGCTGAGCCTGGCCTATTTCAACCGTATCGTGCCGCTGATCGGCGGGACGCTGAGCGGCGACTTCGCCGCCTATCGATACCTGCCGCGCTCGCTGGGCGAGCTTCCCGAGGCCGGGCGGCTGGCGCGGATGATGGCGGAGGCCGGTTTCTCCGCGGTCGGCTATCAGCGCCTGAATTTCGGCCTGATAGCGATCCATACCGGGCGGAAATAATCGTCGCAGAACCGCTATTTTCCCCGCCTCCATCGGTACTGGTAGAATGGTCGACGGCCTGTCAACGCCGACCGGCAGAAGCCGGGCATCGTGCCGCCCCGCATCCCGAGCGCGCCAGACAGCCGAAAACAGGATGACCTCAGAGCGTTCCTTACTCTGCCTCGCCGGGGCCGTCGCGCTAGCGGCGATCGCGATGGTCGCGGGATGCCGCGGCGGAGCCGTCAAACAGGCGAAATTCGCCGGGCCGGTGGTGCCGGTGATCGTTGCGCCGGTCGAGCAGAAGACCGTCCCCTACGAAGTCCATGCGATCGGCACGGTCGAGGCCTACTCGACGGTCTCGGTCGAGTCGCGCATCGACGGGCGGCTCGACGCGGTACATTTCAAACAGGGCGACGAGGTCAAGCAGGGGCAACTGCTCTTCACCATCGATCCCCGGCCGTTTCAGGCCGCGCTCGAGCAGGCCGAAGCGCAGATGGCTCGCGACCGCGCCCAGATGGTCCAGGCTAATACCGACGAGCGCCGTTACGCCTATCTCCTCAAGGAGGGGGTCGGATCGCGGGAACAGTCGGATCAGGCGCATGCGACGGCCGCGGCGATGCGCGCGACGGTGGCGGCTGACCAGGCGATGGTCGACACGGCCAAGCTCAATCTCTCCTACACGAAGATCTATTCGCCGCTCGACGGCCGCACCGGCGACCTGAAACTTCACGCCGGCAACCTGGTCAAAGCCAACGACGCTTCGGGTATTATGGTCGTTATCAACCAGGTCCGGCCGATCTATGTGGACTTCTCGCTGCCTGAGCAGACGCTGGGCGTGGTTCAAAGATCTATGACCGAGCATCAGCTCCAGGTCACCGCCGCGCCGCCCAACCAGAAGCAGGATCTCGTGCACGGCGTCCTGAGCTTCGTCGACAATACCGTCGACGCGAGCACCGGGATGATCGCACTCAAAGGTCTGTTCCCGAACCAGAACGAACAGCTCTGGCCGGGCGCGTTCGTCGACGTCTGGCTGACGCTCGGCGAGCATCCCGACGCCTTGGTAGTGCCCGCCCAGGCGATCCAGACCGGGCAGATCGGTCAGTATGTTTATGTCATCGACGGCCAGATGACGGCGGAGACCCGGCCGGTGGTGGTCGGCGACTCGTTCAACGGCGAAGTGATTATCGAACGGGGGCTCCACAAGGGCGAGAAGGTGGTGACCGACGGCCAGTTGCGGCTGATGCCCGGGGCCAAGGTTCGTATCAAGAGTTCGATAGAGAGTCCGCCGGCCGCGGCCTCGTGAGCCGCTCCGATCCATGAGTATCTCCGACCTCTTCATCCGCCGCCCGGTGATGACCACGCTGCTGTCGCTGGCGATCGTCGCCTTCGGGCTCATCGCCTACCGCTATCTTCCGGTCAGCGATCTACCCAACGTCGATTTCCCGGTCATCGTGGTCGAGGCACAGCTCCCCGGCGCCAGCCCGGAGACGATGGCGTCGTCGGTGGCGCTGCCGCTCGAGAAACAGTTCTCGACCATCGCCGGCATCGACTCGATGACCTCGTCGAGCATCCAGGGCTCGACCACGATCTCGCTGCAGTTCAATCTGAGCCGCGATATCGACGCCGCCGCGCAGGACGTCCAGGCCGCCATCGCGCAGGCCACCGGGCAACTGCCGCAAGGGATGCCGACGCCGCCGACCTATCAAAAGGTCAATCCGGCCGACAAGGCGATTCTCTACCTCGGCCTGTCCTCCGCCACGCTGCCGCTGTCGACCGTCGACTCATACGCCGAGACCCAGCTCGCCGAGCGCATCTCGATGGTCAACGGGGTGGCGCAGGTCCAGGTTTATGGCGCCCAGAAGTACGCCGTGCGGGTGCAGGTCGACCCGCGCGCGCTGGCCGCCCACAACATCGGCATCGACGAGGTCGCGCAGGCGGTCCAGGCCAGCAACGTCGACCTGCCGACCGGCACGCTGTACGGGATGCATCAGGCGTTCACGGTTCGCGCCAACGGACAGCTCTTTGACGCGGCCGCCTACCGGCCGCTGATCGTGGCCTATCGCAACGGCGCGCCGGTGCGGCTCGGCGACCTGGGCCGCGTGCTCGACAGCGTCGAGAACGACAAGGTCGCGGGCTGGGTGGACGGCAACCGCGGCATCGTGCTCGGCATCGAACGCCAGCCCGGCACCAACACCGTCGAGGTCATCAACAATATCCGCAAGATCCTGCCGGCCTTCCGCGCCGAGCTGCCAGCCGCGATCAGGCTCAGCACGCTGTACGATCGCTCGGAGACCATCCGCTCCTCGGTCGACGACGTTCAGTTCACCCTGGTGCTGACCGTGTTCCTGGTGGTGATGGTGATCTTCATTTTTCTGCGCAACCTCTCCGCCACCATCATCCCCAGCCTGGCGCTGCCGATGTCGTTGATCGGAACCTTCGCCGTGATGTGGCAGCTCGGCTACACGCTCGACAATCTCTCGCTGCTCGCCCTTACCTTGTCGGTCGGCTTCGTGGTCGACGACGCGATCGTGATGCTCGAGAACATCGTGCGCCACATGGAGATGGGCAAGGGGGTGCTGCAGGCCGCCTACGACGGCTCGCACGAGGTCGGCTTCACGATCCTCTCGATGACCTTTTCGCTGGCCGCGGTCTTCATCCCGGTGCTGTTCCTGGGCGGCGTGCTGGGCCGCTTGCTGCACGAGTTCGCGGTCACCATCGCCGCCGCCATCCTGGTCTCGGGTTTCGTTTCGCTGACGCTCACCCCGATGCTGTGCAGCCGCTTCCTGCGTCCGCCGCAAAGCGAGCGCCATGGCCGCGTCTACCTGGCGACCGAGCGCGCTTTCGACGCCTTGCTCGAAGCGTATCGGGTGAGCCTGAACTTCGTGATGCGCCATCGGCGCGCCACCATGGCCGGGCTGGGCATACTGGTGATCGCCACCGGCTACCTGTTCACGGCCGTCGACAAGGGTTTCATCCCGAGCGAGGACACCGGCCAGCTGCTGATCTTCACCAAGGCGGCGCAGGGAATTTCATTCGATTCGATGGTGCGGCATCAGAAAGCGATCGCCGCGATCCTCGCCAAGGAACCCGCCGTCGAAACCTACTTTTCGAGCTGCGGCGCGGAGGGCAACTTCGGCGCGCCCAACTCGGGCATCCTGTTCGCCCATCTGAAGCCCCGCTCCGAGCGCAAGCTCAGCGTCGATCAACTGATCGATAAGCTCAGGCCCGAGATCGCCTCGGTTCCGGGCATCATGGCCTTCATGCAGAACCCGCCGATCATCCAGATGACCGCGCAATTCACCAACGCGCTCTACCAGATGACCTTGCAGGGCAACAATACCGAGCAGCTCTATCACTACGCGCCGCTGCTCGAAAACAAGATGAAGGCGATGCGGGATCTGCGCGACGTCGACAGCGACCTGCAGGTCAGCAATCCGCAGGTCAATGTCACGATCGATCGTGACAAGGCGGTCGAACTCGGCGTCTCGCCCCAGGCCATCGAGGATGCGCTCTACGACGCCTACGGATCGCGCCAGATCTCGACCATCTACGCTTCCAACGAGGAGTACCGGGTAATCCTCGAGGTCGAACCGCAGTTCCAGGACCGCCCCGACACGCTCTCGATGCTCTACGTGCGATCGAAAAACGGCAACCTGGTCCCGCTCGGCGCGTTCGCCCGGCTCGAGCGCAACCTCGGCCCGCTCGCCATCAACCATACCGGCCAGATTCCCTCGGTTACGATTTCGTTCAACGTCGCGCCCGGAGTCTCGCTCGGCAAAGCGCTCGATGAAGTCAAGCAGGTCGCCGCCGATACCCTGCCCGACACCATCACCGCCAGCTACAAGGGCACCGCCGAGGCCTTCCAGTCATCGCTCGGCAATCTCGGGATGCTGCTGGTGCTGGCGATACTGGTGATCTACCTGGTGCTCGGCATCCTCTACGAAAGCTTCATCCACCCGATCACGATTCTCTCCGGCCTGCCCGCCGCCGGCTTCGGCGCGCTGCTGACGCTGATGCTGTTCGGCCTGCAGCTCGACCTGTTCTCGTTCGTCGGCATCATCATGCTGGTCGGGCTGGTCAAGAAAAACGCCATCATGATGATCGACTTCGCTATCGACGCGCAGCGCACCGAGAACGTCGATGCCGCCACGGCCATCGTCGAAGGCTGCATGATTCGTTTCCGGCCGATCATGATGACCACCATGGCGGCGCTGCTCGGCGTACTGCCGATCGCGATCGGCTCCGGGCCCGGCGCCGACGCGCGGCGCGGGCTGGGCGTGGCGGTCGTCGGCGGACTGTTCTTCTCGCAGTTCCTGACGCTCTACATCACGCCGGTGGTCTACACCTACATGGATCGGCTCCATCAATGGCTGGCGATGCGCCATCCCGAGCAGTACGAGGCCGCCGGCGCAACTCCGCTGCACACCGACGATCGGCGCGCACTCGGTGGCCGCCGCCGCGTCGCCTCCTGAAGCCGCGGCGCGTCCGTAGATTTAAGCTTTTCGATCCGGATTCAAGCTCAGCGGCGCGCCCACACCTCCGCGGCCAGGGTGCGCGGATTGCGGGTGCGCGCGTTGCGACTGGTGCGGATGATCTTTACCTTGCGGAAGCCGGCCCTGGAAAATTCCTCCAGGAAGGCAACTCCTTCCTTCGCGCCGGCGATTCATGCAAACCAGTTGGCGGCGCTCGCCAGCTCCTCGGCCGGCAGCGGCTCGCGCACAATCAACTCCGCCGCCCACAGCTCGCCGCCAGGCTTCATCACCCGCGCCAGCTCGGAGAAAATCGCTTCGCGCGCCGGATTGAGATTGAAGATGCCGTTGACCAGCGCCGCGTCGATCGATTCGCTTCTGAGCGGCAGCCGCTCGGCGTCGGCCTGGCAGAAGATCACGTTGGAAGCTCCCGCCGCGCGCGCCGCGGCTCGCGCCTGCGCCAGCATCTCGGCGCCGAAATCGATCCCCAGGACTATCCCGCGCGCACCGACCCGCTCGGCCGCGATCAACGAATCGAGACCCGCGCCGCATCCCAGGTCGAGCACCCGCGCGCCCCTCTTGAGCTTGGCTGAGATCGCGATGTTCGATACGCCGGCGAAAGAATCGACCGCGCCCGGCGGCATCCGATCGAGCGTTGCCGCGGGATAGCCGAGGCTCTCGGCAAAGGCACGTCCGACCGGAAAGGGATGCTTACCGGCAGGCACCTGCGCCGCGCCCGCATACGCCTCGCGCACCTTTTGGCGCAACTCCCGCGCGTCGTCTGCAAGCTCGCTCGCCATGGTCCTGTTCGCCCCGAGCGTAGTACCAGCGGCTGACGATTGGAAGAAATCGAGCCGAGCGGCGGCCTTCACAACTTAAAGCAAATGTTGAACTATGGCCGGATCGAGCGGCGCCTTGTGCCGCGTATGACCCAGGCAGGCGATCGTCGTCAGCCGCGCCAGCGAGTGCGGATTGGTGGCCATCGCAGGCGAGCTGCCGGGCTCGACGTCGCTGAACACATAGCCCGCGATTCGCATCGCGCGCCGCGCCGCGTAGTCGAGCGTCAGCAGCGCCACGTTGAGTGCGCCGAGACGGTTCGCGATTACCAGCACCAGCTCGAGGTCGAGCCGCAGCGCGAGGTCGGCGTAATTCTCCTCCCAGGTGATCGGGACCATCAGGCCGCCCGCCCCTTCAATGATCATCACGTCGGCGTTCGGTTCGATGCGCCGATAGGCGTCGGCGATACGCTCGAGATCGGGCGGCGGCGCGCCGTCGGCTTCAGCGGCGGCCGGTGGCGCGAGCGGCGCGCGATAGCGATACGGACAGACCAGCTCCATCGGCCAGTTGGCGAACGAGCCGGCATTGAGCGCTTCGGCGTCGGCCGCGATCAGCTCCCCGCCGCGTTCAGCGCATCCGGTCTCGACCGGTTTCATGACGCCGACCCGCAGGCCGCGATTCTGCATCGCAAAGGCGAGTCCGCTGCCGAGCGTGGTCTTGCCGACGTCGGTATCGGTGCCGCTGATCAGAAATCGCCGTCGCATCGCGCTTCCCCGGCTAGCCGGCGGTCACCTCCTCCAGCGCCTCGCGCGTCGTGGAGAGCAGCAGGTCAAGTTCGTCCGGCGTGATCGACAGCGGCGGCATCAGCACGATCACGTCACCCAGCGGCCGGATGGCGACGCCGCGACTGCGCGCCGCCCGTGCGATGCGCGCGCCGGTCAGCGCTTGCGACGGATAGGCCGTACGGCTCTTCGGATCCGCCATCACCTCGATGCCCACCATCAGCCCCGCCTGCCGCAGGTCGGCGACGCGGGGATGGGCGCCGAAACGCTGCGCCAACCCCTCGCGCATCTGCGCGATCAGCGGTTGCACGCGATCGATCACCCGTTCATCGCGGAAGATGCCGAGGTTCGCCAGCGCCGCCGCCGCGGCCAGCGGATTACCGGTGTAGGTATGGCCGTAATAGAAGGCGCGATATTCATGCGGCTCGCCGAGGAAGGCCTCGAAAATCGCCTCGCTCGCAAGCGTCGCCGCCAGCGGGAGATAGCCGCCGGTGATGCCTTTGCCGAGGCACATCAGATCGGGCGAGAGCGCCGCGTGCTGGCACGCGAACATCTTGCCGGTGCGGCCGAAGCCGACCGCGACTTCGTCGAAGATCACCAGCGCGCCGGCCTCGCGCGCCAGTTGCGTCACGGCGCGCAGGTAGTCCGCCGAATGATTCCACATGCCGGCCGCGCCCTGCATCATCGGCTCGACGATCAGCGCCGCGAGTTCGTCGCGGTTGGCTGCGATCAGATCGCGCGCCGCCGCGATCGCCGCCGCCTGCGCCGCATCCGCCTCCATCCCGCGCTGGAAGCGAAACAGATGCGGCGGCTCAGCCTTCAGCACCGGGAACAGCAGCGGCTTCACGTGGCGATGGAACATCTCGCTGTAGCCGAGGCTGACCGAGCCGACCGTGTCGCCATGATAGGACTCGGTGAGCGCGAGAAAGCGCGTGCGGCGCGGCGCGCCGCGAAGCTGCCAGTATTGCGCCGCGATCCGAAGCGCGACCTCGACCGCCTCGGCGCCCGAGTCGGAATAGAAGACCCGCGTCAGACCGGGCGGCGCGATTGCGACCAGCTCGCGCGCCAGCTCGATCGCCGGCACGTTCGCCATCCCGAGCATCGTCGAGTGTGCGACCTTCCCGAGCTGGGTTTCGAGCGCCGCGTCGAGCGCAGCCTTGCGATGGCCGTGGACGTTGCACCACAGCGACGAGACGCCGTCGAGGTAGCGCCGGCCGTTGACGTCGATTAGCCAGTTGCCCTCGCCGCGCTCGACGATCAGCGGCTCGTCGTCCGCCATCCAACTGCGCATCTGGGTGAAGGGATGCCACAGGTGGCGATGGTCCGCATCGCGCAGGCGCTTGTATCGAGAATCATCCATCGGGTTGGTCCGAAACGGCTCCCATCATAGTCGCCGCTGAACCGGGTTGGCGAGCGGGTTGCGCAATCTTGTTCACGCGGCCCGGCACGCGATAGTCTTTTGCCGTGCAGAGCAAGGCGTTGAATTGCGGGCGACGCGATGCAGCCTGAGACACAAGAATTGCTGGTTCGCACCGGAGCGGACTCGCCGATGGGCGAGTTGATGCGCCGCTATTGGGTGCCGGCGCTGCTAAGCCGTGAAATCCCCGCGCCGGACTCGCCGCCGGTCCGCGTCAAGCTGCTGGGCGAGCGGTTGCTTGGGTTTCGCGACAGCCGCGGGCGCGTCGGCCTGATCGAGGAGTTCTGCGCCCATCGCGGCACCTCGTTGTTCTTCGGACGCAACGAGGAATGCGGCATCCGCTGCGCTTATCACGGCTGGAAGTACGACGTTGACGGCAACTGCGTCGAGCTGCCGCAGCAACCGTCGTACGCAAAGGAAATCAAGCTCACCGCCTATCCCTGTCTCGAACAGGGCGGCGTCATCTGGACTTACATGGGGCCGGCGCGCGAGCGCCCCGAGCCGCCCGCGCTCGAATGGTCGACGCTGCCGGAGAGCCATTGCTACGTGTCGCGGCGCTGGCAGGAGTGCAATTATCTGCAGGCGCTGGAGGGAGCGATCGACTCGAGCCATGTCTCGTTCGTGCATCGCTTCGAAGTCGATATCGACCCGATGCATGTCGAGGCGGCGGCCAACAAATATCTCAAGGCCGATCCCAATCCGATGTTCGAGGTGCACGATTCAGCCGGCGGCCTGACCATCGTCACCCGCCGCAACGGCGAGCCCGACAGTTACTATTGGCGCATTACCCAGTTCATCATGCCGTGGTACACGTTTATCCCGCCGTTCGGCGAGCATGCGCTGGGCGCACACGCCTTCGTGCCGATGGACGACGAGAACTGCTGGACCTGGAACATCAACTATTACGTCGATCGGCCGCTCGACGAGGTCCAGCTCAAGGCGATGAAAGACGGCCGCGGAATCCACGGCCAGGTGACAGCCGGCACGCTGCGCGCGGTCGCCAACCGCGACAACGACTATTTGATCGATCGGGCGGCGCAGCGCGAGCGCCGCGCGTTCAGCGGCATCTTCGGTTTCGCCATCCAGGATTCATCGCTGCAGGAAAGCATGGGGCCGATACAGGATCGCACCAAAGAGCACCTGGTGCCGACTGACCGCGCGATCGTGGTCGCGCGCAACCGCCTGGCCGAGGCCGCGCACGCGCTGCGCGACGGCGCCGGCGAGCCGCCCGGAGTGCGGGCGGCAGGGCAACGGCTGCGGGCCGGATGCGTGCTGCTCGGACGCGATCGATCGATCGAGGCCTGGTACCGCGAGGCGCTGATCGCGCGCGCCGGGAATCCGATCTATACGGTGTGACCAGTGCCTGCGCCAATTGTCGGACGCCGCCGCGCTAATCCGGCGGCGCCCGACGGCAGCGCTTCGATCTACTTTCCTTCCTTGACTTCGTTGAAGACCCGGATGGCTTCGACCGCGAACGGGATACCCGCGTACTGCGAGAGGTGAATTATCACTTCCTTGATCTCGTCCTCGGTGACGCCGACATGCAGCGCTCCCTTCATGTGGCCCTTCAACTGCGAAAACCGGCCGAGAGCGATCAGCGACGCCATGGTCAGCATCGAGCGCGTCTTGATCGGCAGCCCCGGCCGCGACCAGACGTCGCCGAAGCAGACGTTGTTGAGGATCTTCGCAAAGCCGTCGTCGAATTTCTGGATTACGTCGAGCCGCCCGCCGCCCTCGACGCCAAACAGCTCCTCGCGTTTCTTCTGCCCTTTTTGCCACGCCTCATCGGCCATCGGTCAAACTCCTTCAGTTAGATGATACCGACCCGCTAACACAACCGGCCGGCAGTTTCAAAGTTGCGATCGCGTTGTGCGCAAGCTCGCGGGCCCTAATTGCTTTGGCCGGCCGCGGCGGCGCACAATCCCATGCTATCCGGAGCGCGCCGGCGAAAGCAGCTTGGCGCCATCCGCCGGACCACGATCGCCGATGAACGAGGCACAACGCGCAGCCGAGATGGTCGAGGGCACGCTCGACCAGGTGCTGTTCATCAACGATCAGAACGGCTACGTGGTGGCGGTTTTAAGACGCGCGGCGGAGGCCGGCGGCGACCGTCTGACGGTGGTCGGCAATCTCGGCGGAGTCGAGGTCGGGGCGGGGCTGCGCGCCCACGGCCGCTTCGAGAAGCATCCCCGCTACGGCGAACAGTTCAAGATCGAGGACTTCGAAATCCTGCGGCCGGCGGGCGTCGCCGCGCTGGAACGCTACCTGGCGTCGGAAATAAAAGGCGTCGGGCCGGCGCTCGCGCGGCGCATCGCCGAGCACTTCGGCGAGAGCCTGCCCGAGGTGCTGGATCGCGAGCCCGAGCGGCTGCATGAGGTGCGCGGGCTGGGGGCGGTGGTGGCCGAGCGTATCGCGGCCGCGTGGCGCGACTCCTCGGGGATGCGCGAGCTGACGGTATTCCTGCGCGGCCATGGAATCGCGGCGGCCCACGCCCGCCGGATTCATCAACTGTACGGCCACGAGTCGCTGGCCGTGGTGCGGCGCGACCCCTACCTGCTGGCGCGCGAAATCCATGGCATCGGCTTCCGCACCGCCGACACCATCGCCGAGCGGCTCGGGATACCGCGCAACTCGATCGAGCGCGCGCGCGGCGCGATTCTCTATCTGCTCGAGCGGATGGCCGAGGAGGGGCACGTGTTCGCGCCGCTCGGCTATATTACCCATCAGTTCGCCTCCGGACTCGAGATGGACCCGGAGCTGGCGACGGTGGCACTGGCCGAACTGGAGCAGAGCGGCGCGATCGTGGCCGAGCCGGTCGACGACGATCGCGCGGTCTATCTGAAACCCCTCTACGAGGCGGAGTGCAATGTCGCGCGCCGGCTGGTCGATCTGAGCCGCGGCCGGCCGATCGGTCCGCAGGTGGTCGAGCGCGCGATGGCGGCGGCGACTATGAAGGACGCCGACTTCACGCTCTCGCCCGAGCAGCAGGGGGCAATTCGGGCCGCGCTGAGAAGCCGCGTCACGGTGATTACCGGCGGCCCCGGCACCGGCAAGACCACGATTCTGCGCCGCCTCATCCTGGGGCTCGACGCGATCGGAATCCGGGCGACGCTGGCGGCGCCGACCGGACGGGCCGCGCGCCGGCTGGCCGATGCGTCGGGGCGCGAGGCGAAGACTATCCATCGGCTGCTCGAGTATTCACCCGACAGCGGCGAATTCATCCGCTGCCGATCGTTCCCGTTGCGGACCAATTACCTGATCGTCGACGAGGCCTCGATGATGGACATCGAGCTGGCTGCGAGCCTGCTCGACGCGCTGCCGCCGCAAAGCACGCTGCTGCTGGTGGGCGATCGCGATCAGCTTCCATCGGTCGGGCCGGGAAGCGTGCTCAAGGACGTGATCGCGTCGGGCCTGGCGCCGGTGGTGGCGCTCAGTCAGGTCTACCGGCAGGCGCGCGAAAGCCGGATCGTCGCCAATGCCCATCGCCTCAACCGCGGCTACCCGCCCGAGGTCACCAACGATCCGGAGGACGACTTCTTCTTTTTCGAGCGCGCCTCGGTCGACGAGGTGCTGGCGACGATCAAGCAGCTGGTGCAGCAGCGGCTGGTCGGCAAATTCGGCATCAGCGATGCGCGCGAAATCCAGGTGCTGACGCCGATGAATCGCGGGCCGCTTGGCACCCAGGCGCTGAATCGCGAACTGCAGGAGCTGCTGAATCCGGCTGGACGCGAGCTCAAGCTCGGCGATCGACGGCTGCGCGAAGGCGACCGCGTGATCCAGATTCGCAACAACTACGACAAGCTGGTGTTCAACGGCGCGGTCGGCAGAATCATCTCGATCGATACAACCCGTGGCGCGATCGGAGTCACTTTCGAGGACGGCTCGGCGCGTTACGAGACCTCGGAGCTCGATCAGCTGGCACTCGGCTACGCGATCTCAATTCACAAAAGCCAGGGCAGCCAGTATCCGGCGGTGGTCATACCAGTCCATCAGAGTCATTACCTGATGCTGCGGCGCAACCTGTTATATACCGCGATCACTCGCGCAGAGCGGGTCTGCGTGCTGGTCGGTACTCGCAGCGCCTTGCTGCAGGCGGTGAGAAATGAGGATGAGCGACGCCGGTTCAGCCGGCTCGCAGAGCAAATCAGGCTAAATTAGCGCGCAACCGATCGCGTCAGGCGCTGGTGACGGGCTGATTCGGAGTGCGGCAGCCCTTCAGAAAAGCCTCGATATCGCTATAACGAAAACGCTTGGCCCGGCCGATCGAATGACAGGGCAACTCTCCGCGCCTGACCATGCGATAGATGGTCATCTCGGTGACCTGGAGCATCCTCGCCAATTGGCTCACGGTGTAAAATTCGGTCTTGTTTGGACTGATGGATTCTCGTTTCATCCGAGCCGTCCTCTTATTGATTTATTTTCAGGCTATCGGGTCGACTGGTGAATTATTCCCCAGACTTTGCGTATTTTCGTCCCCAAGACGATCAATGTCAAGAGTGTACCTGATTAGCCTTAGGGCAAAGCGCCATCCCACATTTTCGGCTTTGAAAGGATGCTTGCGGCCTTTTGGTTTCACGATTGGGGATAATTTCTACAGCGCTTTCAGCGGGATCGGATTTTAGGCAGGCTAAACCGCCCTTTCCAGTTTGGTCTAATCATTGCGTGGGTTTTCAAGCATCATCCCTTTGGGGGAATCCTGATGAACAATAGTACCTGGCATACGCCTCTTACAGGCCAGTCCTGTGACTCGGATCTGTGTCCGGCCTGTTCGTTGATGGAAGTCGTCAGTGAGCGGTTCGAAAGCTTCCGGCACAAGTTCGGGCGCGATCCGCTCCCCGACGAGCCGTTGTTCTTCGATCCGGAAGCCGATTGTCCCGTGCAGGCCAGCCCACTTCAGGTTCATGCCCAGCTCGCCGACGCCTGCCAGAAAACGGGCGTCGGGCTGTCGATGCTGACGAACTTCTGGAACCTGGCGGAAGATACAATTTAACGGCACCCCGAGGCGCATCGAATATCCACCCGCGAGAGACTCGAAAGGTATCGAGAACGCGGTTGTCGAGGTTCGACCACAAAGCGCTAGGATGTGTAAATCCGCGCCAGGCCCGAATAATGCGCGCCTGGCGCAAGGGTTTCATTCGTGAAGATAGGCACGCGTCTGGCACTGGTATTACTGGCTGCGTTGACGCCGGTGCTGGTGCTTTACACCTACTTCAACGTTCAACTGTCTTCTCGCGTGTACATCGACAGCCTCAAGCGCGAGACGCGCGCGACCACCCGGGGTTTACGCGCGGCGCTGATCCCGGACATCGAGAACCAGGAGTGGGACCAGGTGCACTCGGTGCTGCGACAGATACGCGATCAGGGGACTGAGGCCGCGATCTTCAGGCCCGACTGGACGCTGTGGTTCGCGTTGCCGGGCTTCCCCACCAGGCTGTTACCGAACCGGACGGCGTTCAACGACGTTAATGCCAACGGCAGCTGGGAGAGTAATCGCGAGACCGGCACTCGCTTCTGGTTCTGTCGGCTGGTGCCACTACAGCTCTCGCCCGGACCGCTGGCTGGATATTTGATGGTGGCGGTTGATCTTACTGAAGTGCGCGAGATCAACCATCGCCGGCTCATCGCATCAATCGGCGCTGCCCTGCTGGTGCTGATCGTGGCGGCGACCTTCATCACGCTCGCCACCCGGCGCTACGTCACGCGACCGCTTTCCGAGCTGTCGCGGCGCGTCAGCCGCTTCTCATCCAATGACAACGACGCCGAGCGGAGTCTGGCGGGCGATGAGGTGGAATCTCTGACCGAGGAGTTCAGCCGCCTCGATGCGCAGCTCACGGCCTCGCGCGAGCGCCTGCTCAGGGAACATCGGCGCCAGCTCGAATTGGAACGCAACCTGCGCCATTCGGATAAACTCGCGACCATCGGCACGCTCGCTTCGGGATTGGCTCATGAGATCGGCAGCCCGATGGCGGTGATTCGCGGCCGGGCCGAATATCTCCTCAACGACTCCGAACCGGGCCGGCTGCGCGACGGCCTCGGCATCATTATCGCCCAGATCGACCGCATCTCCGGCATTGTTCATCGCCTGCTCGATTACGCGCGGCGCCGCGAGCCGCAGCGGGTGCGCAGCGACCTGCGACCGATCGTGATGCGCGCGCTCAGCCTGCTCGAGACCGAGGCCTCGCGCCGCCATGTCCGCTTGCAGCCGGATCTGGGCTCGCAGCCGCTGGTGCTCGATTGCGACTCGGACCAGTTACAGCAGGTGTTCGTCAATCTCGGGATGAACGCGCTGGACGCGATGACCGAGCAGGGCGGCGGCGTCCTCGGCGTCACCGCGAATATCCGTCGCAACGGCGCCGGCGACTGGCTAAGCATTGTCTTCGAGGATAACGGTCCGGGCGTGGCGGAGGAAAACCGCGCCCAGATCTTCGACCCGTTCTTCACCACCAAGCCGCCCGGCCGCGGCACCGGGATGGGTTTGGCGGTGAGCCAGTCCATCATACAGGACCACCACGGTGAGATTACGATGGAGCCGCGCGGCGATCGCGGCGCTCGCTTCTTTGTAACGCTCCCAATGATCGACCGGCAAAGTGAACAGAGGCAGGTCCAGGCATGACTATGGAACCAGCCACCATCCTGGTGGTCGACGATGACCGCGAGATGACCAGTATGTTGTCGGATATTCTGCGCGGCGCGGGCTATCGCACGCTCAGCGCCGGTTCCGGCACCGAGGCGCTCGAGCTGGTGCGCAAGCAGCAGCCCGACCTGCTGATCAGCGACCTGCGCATGACCGGCATGAACGGCCATCAACTGCAGCTCGAGGTCAAGAAGATCGCGCCCGCCGTGCCGACCGTGATCATCACGGCCTTCGGCTCGATTCAGACCGCGGTCGAGTCGATGAAGCTGGGCGCTTTCGATTACATCACCAAGCCCTTCAGCAACCAGGATCTCATGATCATGGTGTCGCGGGCGCTCGAGGATCGGGCGCTCCGGATGGAGGTCCTGCGGCTGCGCGGTGAGCTGGCCCGCAGCTATGGGCTCGACAACATAATCGCGGCGAGTCCCCAGATGGTCGAGCTGATGGAGCAGATCCCGCGGGTCGCGGAAAACGACGCCAGCTTGCTGATCCGCGGCGAGAGCGGCACCGGCAAGGATCTGCTGGCGCGCACTATCCACTTCATGAGCGCTAATCGCGAGGGCGCGTTTGTGCCGGTCAACTGCGCGGCAATTCCCGAAACCCTGCTCGAAAGCGAGCTGTTCGGCTACGTCCGCGGCGCCTTCACTGACGCCCGCCAGGGCAAGACCGGGCTGTTCGAATCGGCCCGCGGCGGTACGCTGTTTCTCGATGAGATCGGCGAGATGCCGCCCGCGGTGCAGGCCAAGCTGCTGCGGACGCTCGAGGACAAAAAGATTCGGCCGCTCGGCGCAACCGCCGAAATCCCGGTCAGCGTCCGCATCATCGCCGCCACCAACGCCGACCTCGAGAAGCTGATCGAGCAGGGCCGCTTCCGGACCGACCTCTATTATCGGCTGGCCGCGGTGACGCTCACCATTCCGCCGCTGCGCGAACGGCCCGAAGATATCCCGCTGCTCATCAAGCACTTCCTGGCGCGGGCCGCCTCGCAGGCCGGCCGCACCCTCCCGAAGCTCGACTCCGACGCCAATGATTGCCTGCTGCGTTACTCATGGCCCGGCAATGCGCGCGAGCTTCAGAACGCAGTTCAGCAGGCGATGATCATGAACCGCGAAGACCGCCTGCGGCGGCGCGATCTGCCGGCCAAGATCGCCGGCGACCCCGATACTCCGGCCGGCATGATCGAGCAGGCGCTGGTGCGGCGGATGACGATGGAGCAGCTCGAACGCAGCTATGTGCGCGCCGTGCTGGCCTCCGTCGGCGGCAACAAGAGCGAAGCCGCATCCATCCTGGAAATCGATCGCAAGACGCTCTACCGCAAACTGCAGGACGAGGACGAAAGCCCGGACAAGCCGTGACGGCGCGCCCGGGGGCGCCTATCTCATGATTTCGTTCAATCCGGCCGGTCCACAGTACTTGGTCAAGTTCAAGTACTCTGCCGGCGCCTGCGAATTCACGAAAGTATCCTTGCCGTCGGGCGTCGGATCCATGAAATGAGTGGCGTGCTTGCGTTTGATGTCCCAAGCTTCGGTGACCTGCGATCCGCTTCGCTTGCCGCACGACTCGCCGGGACTATACTAGGCCCGTACGCGGGTTGAGTTGCGCCGCAAAGGCGACAAGGATAGAAAACGCGGACAGAACGGGCCGTCAAAGCCGATACACCGCAGATAGGAACGGAGGCCATCCATGGCTGAATACAAGAAGAAAGAAGCCCGCGAATGGGCGCGAGCCAAGATGCACGGGATCGCTAACGTCATCATCCCGAGCTACACCCATGACCTGCAACACCTGAACGAACGCGGCATTCGCCACGACGTGCGCCGCGAGATCGAGCTGGGATTCTGGGGCACCCTGCTGGTCTCGGAGACTGCCATCACGGTCGAGGAGTACGGCGACTTCGTGCAGTGGGCCGCGGACGAGGCCAAGGGCCGCGTGCGCCTGATTCATCATGCGGCGTTCAACACGCTCGAGGAGAATATCCGCGCCGTGCAGCTTGCCGAGCGCAACGGCGCCGAGCTTATCCTGCTCGGCTATCCGTCCAACTTCTATCCCGAAAGCGGCGAAGAGATTTACGATTACACCAAGGCGTTTTGCGATGAGACCAACCTCGGTGTGATCCTCTTCCCGGTGCCGCTGTGGGGTTTCGAACGGCTTCATCCGGCCGGCATCCCACCCGCGATAATCCGCAAGCTGGTCGACGATGTCCCGAATATCGTCTGCATCAAGGCCGAAGGCGGGATGCCGACGCTGGGCGGCTTCGTCGATACCTGGCTCACGCTCTCGGACAAGGTGGTGGTGACCTTCCCGATCGAGTCCGAAGCGCTCGCCCTGGCGACCCTGGTACCGCTGCAATTCATCGGCACCAGCAACTCCGAGTATTACGGCCCGATGGTGCCGCGGCTGTTCAACATGATTCGCGACGGCCAGAAAGAAAAGGCCATGGAACTCTACTGGCAGTACCATCCGGCCCGTATGGCCAACGAGCAGATCTTCGCCTCGGTCAAAGGCGCCCATTTCCTGCATCGGATGGCGTGGAAGTACCAGGCCTGGCTGCAGGGCTTCAATGGCGGACCGCTGCGGCAGCCGACCATGCGCCTGCATGAGCCGCAAATGAAATCATTGCGCAATGCCTTGATCGCCTCGAAGCTCGACCCCACGCCGCTGCCCGATCGCGACTACTGGATCGGGCGCCAACCGGCCTGAGCGCGACAGGAAATTATGACGCTCCTCCTCGACGCTCACGACGTTGAGCAGCTTGCGCCGATGCCTCGCCTGGTCGAGGCGGTCGAGCGCGGGGTGCTGGAAGAAGCCCGCGGCACCGTGGTGCTGCCGCCGCGGATGAACCTGACGATGAGCAACGGCGGCTTCTTCCGCGTGATGCCGGCGCTGATCCACAAAAGCGGCGTGATGGGCTACAAGGTCTTCCACGGCGCCATCGAACAGGGCGTGCGCTACCTGATCGTGATCTACTCGCAACAGAGCGGCGAACTGCTCGCCATGATGGATGCGCATTACCTGACCGCCGCGCGCACCGGCGCGGCCACGGGGGTGGCCACCAAATACATGGCGCGGCGCGAGACGCCGCACGTCGCGGTGATCGGATCGGGACTCGAGGCGCGGACCAATCTGCTCGGCGTGGTCGCGGTGCGAAACGTCAAGCGCGTCACGGTCTACAGCCCCAATCCGGAGCGGCGCGCAGACTTCGCCCGGCGGATGAGCGCTGAGCTCGGCATCGAGGTGACCGCGAAAGACACGCCCGAGGCCTGCGTGCGCGATGCGGATATCGTGGTGGTCGCCACCAACACCACCGGCCGCGCCGCGTCGATCGCCTACCAGGGCAAATGGTCGCAGCCGGGGATGCATATCAACGCCATCGGCTCGACGATGCTGCGGCTGCGCGAGATCGATCCGGATACGTTTGGCAACGCCGGGCGCATCGTGGTCGACTCGCGCCATCAGGTGGAAGGCGAGTCGGGCGACGTGGTGGCGGCGATCAAGGAAAACAAGTTTCCGCCTGAGCGGGTGTTCGAGATGAAAGACGTGATCGGCGGCAGCGTTCCCGGCCGCGCGGACGATCGGGAAATCACGCTGTTCAAGTCGGTTGGCACCGCGATCCAGGATGTGATGGCGGGCTTCGCGGTTTACGAGGAGGCGGTGCGCACCGGACGCGGACGCGATGTCGGCGAACTGCTGAGCCTCAAGCAATTCGGCTCATAACCACGGGAGACCGCAAGCGAGGCAGCATGATGCGGGAACAGTTTGCCGGCAAGATCGCATTCATCACCGGCGCCGGCGCGGGTATCGGCCGCTCGATCGCGCTGGAATGGGCGCGCCGCGGCGGCACCGGCATCGTGACCGATATGAACGGGGAACAGGCGCAGGCGACCGCGGCCGAGGCGGCTCGTGAAGGCGGCCGCGCCTTTCACTTCACCATGGACGTGAAGAGCCTGCCCGCGATTCGCGCCACGTTCGCCGAGGCCATCGCCCAGGCCGGCGGCATCGACGTGCTGTTCAACGTCGCCGGCACCAACCTGATGAAAAACGTCGAAGAGATGGTGGATGAGGAATGGTACTCGATCATCGATACCAACCTCACTTCGGTCTATCGATGCTCCAATCAGGCGGTGCCCCAAATTCGCAAACGCGGCGGCGGCGCGATCGTGAACATCGCGTCGATCGCAGGAATCATGGCCGAGAATCGATGCGCCGCGTATAGCGCCAGCAAGGGCGGCGTGGTGCTGTTGACGCGCAACATGGCGATGGATTTCGCGCCTTATGGAATTCGCGTCAACGCGATTTGTCCGGGCTCGACCCGCACGCCGCGGATCGAAAACTATATGCGCAACGTCCCCGGCCAGGAGCGCGCGATCGCCGACCTGTGCCCGCTCAAGCGCTTCGCGGAGCCTGAGGAGATCGCGCGGCCGGCGGTGTTTCTCGCCTCCGACGAGGCTTCGTACATAACCGGCGCCTCGCTGGTGGTCGACGGCGGCCTCACCGCGGGATTTCGCTTGCCGCTTTTCGACCAACTGTGACCATGGTGGGTGAGCCCGATATTTTTCGCTGGCCGGCGAATCCGACCGAGCTACCCAAGGCGGCGTTTCATCGCGAGGATGTCTTCCGCCTCGAGCTTGAGCGTATCTTCCGCGGCCCGGAGTGGCATCCGCTCGCGCATCTCGCCGAACTCCCCAAGCCCGGCGATTTCAAGACCTTCCGCCTCGGCGACGCCCCGGTCCTGGCGATCCGCGGCGACGACGACCGGGTGCGCGTGGTCTTCAATTCCTGCACTCATCGCGGCACTCAGCTTCAGACCTGCTCGCGCGGTCACGCCGAAGAATTCGAGTGTCCATATCATCGTTGGCTGTTCAACAATCGCGGCGAACTGCTCGCTGCGCCCGGCAGTGATCGCTTCCCGGCGGCTTTTCGCAAGGCCGACTACCATTTGCGCGAGCTGCGTACCGCTGAATTTCACGGCCTGATCTTCGCCACCTGCAGTGACGACGCCCCCGAACTCGCGACCTATCTTGGCGAAACCGCGCCGCTGTTCGAACAGGTTCTGGGCGACGGCCGGCTGGTCCTGCTGGGCTATCAGAAAGTCACTTTTTCCTCCAACTGGAAGGAATACAACGATAACGAGGGCTACCACGCCCCGTTGCTTCATCGCGCTTTCCGCCTGCTCCGATGGCAAGGCGGCAAGGGCATCCAGTGCGCGACCGAGTACGGTCACGTCGGTCTCCAGGCCGAGCTGCAGAGCGCCGCGAACTCGGATTTTCTGAACGA
>Ga0307374_10002817_pt1 | contig 30480 bp, 32 predicted proteins | sample OX3MG_FD_202532 | JGI IMG/M metagenome (GOLD analysis project Ga0307374, IMG submission 202532) | Soil microbial communities from Risofladan, Vaasa, Finland - OX-3 | ecosystem: Environmental > Terrestrial > Soil > Coastal area > Acid sulfate soil | place: Finland: Risofladan, Vaasa | collected... | reverse complement strand
CCTCCCCCCTTCTCCTGGTTCAACCGGGCCGCCCGCTCCAGCAACCGGGAATGCAGGTAGAAGACATCTCCGGGGTAGGCCTCACGTCCCGGCGGACGGCGCAACGCCAGCGAGATCTCTCGGTACGCCCAAGCGTGCTTGCTGAGATCGTCGTAGACCACCAGGGCGTCCTCGCCGCGCTCCATGAACCACTCGCCCATAGTGCAGGCCGAATACGGCGCCAAGTACTGGAGCGCGGCCGGCTCCGCTGCGGTCGCACTGACGATGATGGTGTGCTCCAACGCCCCGTACTCTTCGAGGATCGCCGCCACCCGCGCCACCGAGGTCGCGGTCTGGCCGATGGCCACGTAGATGCAGGTGAGGTTCTTGCCCTTCTGATTGATGATGGTGTCGATCGCGATCGCCGTCTTGCCGATCTGACGGTCCCCGATCAAGAGCTCCCGCTGGCCTCGTCCTATGGGCACCAGAGCGTCAATCGCCTTCACCCCAGTTGCCACCGGAGTGTCGACTGGCTGGCGGTCCACCACCCCTGGCGCTGGACGCTCAACGGGCCAGCGTTCCTTGGTGGCGATCTCGCCTTTGCCGTCGATGGGCTCGCCCAGCGCGTTGACGACCCGGCCGACCAGCTCCCGGCCGACCGGGACCTCGACGATCCGGCCGGTCGTGCGCACCTCATCCCCCTCGCTGAGATCCTCGTAGTGGCCCATCACGATGGCCCTTACCAGGTCCTCCTCGAGGTTGAGCGCCATTCCATATATTCCCTTGGGGAACTCCAGAAGCTCACCCGCCATGGCACCCTCCAGGCCGTACACCTGGGCGATGCCGTCGGCCAGCGCGGTAATGACGCCGGACTGGGCGGTGACCACCGGGGCGTCGAAGTCGGCGATCTTGCTCTTGATGATCTTGCCTATGTCGTCGGCACTGAGGCTCATGGTCTCCTCACGAAGGTTGCGCTTCTGTCAACATCTCGCGGCGCAGCTGCTGGAGCTTGGTCTTAAGACTGGCGTCGAAGACCCGATCCCCCACCCGCACCACCGCCCCGCCCAACAAGGAGGGGTCCACCTCGGCTTCAAAGTCAACTGCCATCCCGAGCCTGACAGAGAGGTCTTTCGAGAATCGCTGGAGCTCGTCGGAGCTCACCTCCACCGCCGTCGAGAGGCGGGCCTTGACCCTGCCCTCGGCTCGATCGACCAAGTCGTTGTAGCCGGCCTGGATCGACGGCAGCATAGCTGTCCGGTGGCTCTGGATCAAAAGGCGGAGCAGGTTGCCCGCCTCCTTGTCGATCCCGCTGTCGCGGGCCAGGACCGCCTGAGCCAACTCCTGCCGCTGAGCGGCGGAGAACTCCGGACTCCGCAGCGCGGATCCCAGCTCCGAACCGTCGAGCAGGGTGCGGAGTCGGCTCAACCGCTCTGACCAGGCGGAGAAGGAACCATGACCCACGGCCAACTCGAAGATGGCTCGGGCGTAGTGGCGAGCGGTGCTCGGTACCCTCGGCGCCGTTGCGACCTCAGGCACTGAGGTCGACCTCCTTGAGCGCTTGGTCGATGAGGCGGCGCTGCCGCGCCGGGTCCAACTCTTCTTGGAGAACCTTGGTGGTCGCCAGCATCACCAGGTCGGCCGCCTGACGGCGCAGCTCCAGCACCGCCTGCTCGCGTTCGCGCGCCAGCTCGGCTCTAGCCCGCTCCAGCATGGCCTGCTGTTCCTGCTCACCCTTCTGACGCAACTCCTCACGAAGCTGCTCTCCCAGCTGCTGAGCCCTGTCCAGCACCTCCTGCGCCTTGGCTCTGGCCTCCGCCATCTCCTCTCGCTCGGCCACCCTGGCGTGCTCGGCCTCCTTCCGCGCCGCCTCGGCCTCGCCCAGCGCCTGGGCGATCTGAGCCTGGCGGGCCCGCAGCGCCTTGTCCAACGGCGGGAAGACGTAGCGCGAGAGCAGCCACAGCAGCACCAGGAAGACGACGATCTCGACGATGAACGTCGCGTTGAGGGCCAGCGGATTGGCGGCGAGGATCACGGCAGTCGCCTACTTCCCGGCCAGGGCGATGAAGACGAACATCAGGGCCAGGTTGATGAAATACACCGCCTCCGCCAGACCCACCGTCAGGAAGGTCCAGGTCAGCAGCCGGCCCTGTGCCTCCGGCTGGCGGGCGATCCCCGCGATCAACTGCGCGCCCGCCAGGCCGTCACCGATGGCGGCTCCAACTGCGCCCACACCGGTGCCGATCATGGCGCCGGCGTAAACCTCTGCGTGTGCGGTGGTGAGCAAGTCTTCTCCTCCCAGGTCTTGGTGGGGTCTTCTAGGACCCTAGCTGCTGGCGGTCTCGGCGGACTGATGGTCCTCGCTCATTGTGGCCATACTGAGGTATATCACCGTCAGCAGGGCGAAGATGAACGCCTGAATCACGTCGACGAATAATCCTTCAAAGAGCTTCCAGATGCCGTTGAAGGCGAAGCCGATATAGATCGGCAGGATGGCGATGATCTCCAGCATCAGGGCGGCGGCGAACATGTTGCCGAAGAGCCGGAGGGTGAGGGAGATCGGGTACGAGATCTGAGCGATCAGGTTGATCGGAGCCAGGCCGATATAGGCCCACCAGGGCAGCCCCTCGGGATGCAGGTAGTTGATCTTGAGGTAGCCCCGGAAGCCCTTCCGCCTGATCGAGGTGACATGCACCAGCACGATCACGATGACCGCCAGTGCCGCGGTGTCGTTCACATCCGAGGTTGGCGAGGTGAGCCTAGCCCCCGTGGGGATCAGCTCCAGCCAGTTGCTGACCAGGATGTAGAAGAAGAGGACCACCACCAGCGGTACTACCCAGCGCGCGAACGGCCCGACCATCCGGGTGATGTAGTCGTCCACGGTCGTCCAGGTGAACTCGATCATCGTCTGGAACCGGCCGGGAACTCCGCTGGTGATCCGGCTCCTTAGATACAGACCCATGCCCAGCACGATCATGAAGGCGACCCCGCTGCTGATCAGGGTGTCCAGATAGATGGTCTGACCAAAGATGTGGCCCACCCAGTGGCTGCCCACCGCGATCGAGGTCATGACCATGGGCCTCACCTGGAGCTCATCCTCATTCCCAGCCTAAGCACTGCGCCCACCTGGGCCAGATGGGTCACCAGCAGCCCTAGCAAAGCCCAGATACCAATCGGACCCAGAGCCACCACCAGTGCCGCCAGGCCAACCGTGATAACCGCCAGCCGGGGCAGGCTGGATCCCAAAAATGCGATCGGAGAGCGCTTCAGGGCGAACACTGCCAGTTGCAGGTTGCCGATCCCGACCAACCCGCCAGCCAGCGCCAATCCGGCACCCTCCAGCCCTGCGATCAGAAGTCCGGCGACAACAACGACGACCACCGCGGCGGCGGCGGCGAGCCAGGCCGACCTCACCGCCCCGGCCATCTCGTCAGCGTTCTGCACCGTCAATCCCTTCTTCCCCGGTAAACCGAAAGCCCACGATAGACGGCCAGCGAGCCCCCCACCAGCCCCACCACCAGCCCCGTGAGCGTGAGCCACGGGAGCGTGTGAAAGCGCTGATCCAGCAGCACCCCGGCCACGACGCCAGTTACGACCGTGATCGAGAAGACTCCTACCAAGGCGAGGGCTCCTCCGGGACCCGCTACTCCCCCGGGCCGCTTCGGATCGCCCTCCAAGGACAAATCGAGGCGATCTTATCACGGCGCAGGGCGGTCGCCGGTGGTTCCCTCGGAGCTCCCGTTCGCGCCCCGACGCAGGGCCCGGTGACGCCCCCCCGTACACTGCCCCGGTGGCGATCGGGATCGATGCCAGCCGGGCCTTTCAGGCCGCCCCCACGGGGATCGGCGTCTACGCCACCCAGGTCTGCAGCGGCCTGATCGCCAGCCCTCCAGCGCCGTTGCGGCTCTACCGCAACGCCCGGCGGGCGCCCCTGACCGCGCCGCCCCTCCCCGCCGGCAGCGAGTGGCGCCTGATCCCGCTCCCTCGGGGCTGGACCCGGGTGCGGCTGGCACTGGAGGTCCGCCGGCACCCTCCCGAGCTGCTGTTCGTGCCCGCCTACCGACTACCCCCCGGCCGGCTGCCCCGGTCGGTCGTGACCGTGCACGGAGTGGAGCACCGGCTGGCCGCCCAGGCCTACCCCGGCGGCGGCGGCCAGGCGGTAGAGAGCTTCGTCCAGGACGCCCTGGCCAGGGCCGCCCGCCTGATCGTACCCTCGGAGACGACCCGAGCGGATCTGGTCCAGCTGTACTCCGCCGACCCCGACGCCATCACGGTCATCCCCCATGGCGTCGGGGCCGAGCTTGGTCCTCGGAGCGCAGACCAGGTGGCGGTGGCCACCGCCAAGCTGGAGATTCCTGGCCCCTACTTCCTGGTGGTCGGCGCCCACCACCGGCGCAAGAACATACCCTTCCTCATCCGCGCCTTCGCGAGCGCCTTTCCCGCGGGCCGGGAGCGCCCCTGGCTGGTGGTCGCCAACGCCACCGGGAGGACCGCCATCGAGCTCACTCGAGTGGCCCAGGCGGCGGGCTGCTCGGACCATCTGCGGCTGCTCCCCCACGTCGGCGGAGAGGCGCTGGCGGACCTCTACTCGGGCGCTCTGGCGGCCTGTGTTCCCTCCCTGTACGAGGGGTTTGGGCTGCCCGCCCTGGAGGGGATGGCCTGCGGAGCGCCGGTTCTGGCCGGCGATGTGGGGGGCGTCGCCGAGGTGGCCGCCGGGGCCGCCTTGCTGGTCGAGCTGGGGTCGCACAGGGAGTGGGTGGCCGCGCTCACCCGGCTGGCCCGGGAGCCCGGGCTGCGCTCGCACCTCAGCCGGCTGGGGCTGGCCCGGGCCGGCCGGTACAGCTGGAAGCGCTCCATCGAGGAGCACTCCCGGGTGCTGGCCGACGAGCTGGCCCGCGCCCGGCGGGATCAGTTCAGGTAGAGCAGGGTGCGGGCTCCAGCCGCCTCGATCCGCTCCAGCGCCACTTCCGCCCCCTTGACCACGCAGTGCTCCGGATCCGCCACCGGGCGCATCGGCAGGCCGGTGCGACGGGTCAGCTCGCTCCCGAGCAGATGGAGGTCGACCCCTCTGCCGGCCAGAGCGAAGCCCACCTGCCGTATTCGGTCGTGGCCCGGCCGAGGCGTCTCCTGGAGCAGGCCCTCGACCATGGTCGCCAGATGGTCCAGGCCGGCCTCGGTCCCCAACTGCCCCTCCTGGTCCGGGACCATGCCCCGGTGGGCGAGCAGTCCGTGGTGGCATACGATCGCCCCCTGGGCTCCTTCCGGCAGCAGGAACAGCACCGGTGAGGGCTCCCATGAGGTGACCGAGAGCCCGCTGCCGAAGGCCATCGCCAAGGGCAGGTCGAGCAGGTGGGCCATGCGGGCACCAGAGGCCAGCGCCACCTCAAGCAGCGCCCGCCGCCCCGCCGTCGAGAGCTCCGCCGAGACGGCCAGCACCAGCTCGTGGCGCACGAAGACCAACCGTCCGACCATCCGGCTGATCAGGTGGCGCAGCATCTGCTCGGCCGCCTCCTGATCCTGGAGCTCGGACATGCCGAAGGGAGCCACCAGCTGGGCGCCGCCAGACTTGGCCAGGGCCAGCCCCTGGGCGCCGTAGCCGACCAGCTTGCCTGTCGGTGACTGCCGGGCGGCTACGGCCGGCTCCTCCAGGACCAGGCCGTCCCCCCTGACCCAGGCCTCGACCCGGTCCGAGGAGAGCTCCAGCCCAAACCGGCGCGCCGCCATGGCCCGGCTCAGTCCGAACCCGGGAGCCGGCGGTTGAGCCTGGCCCCCAGGCCCGCCAGCTTCCCCACCAGGTTCTGGTAGCCCCGGTCCAGGTGGCGGACGTTGCGGCAGGTGGTGCGTCCCTCGGCGCAGAGACCGGCGATCACCAGGGCCGCTCCCGACCGGATGTCGGACACCTCTAGGTCGGCACCCCGCAGGGGCGCACCCCCATGGACGACCGCGATCCGGCCCTCGACATCGATCCGGGCGCCCAGTCGGCGCAGCTGCTCAACCGGGCGGAAGCGATTCTCGTAGAGCGCCTCCCACACTGTCGAGTCGCCGCTGGCCTGGGTCATCACGGCCACATATTGCGACTGCAGGTCGGTGGCGAACCCGGGATGGGGCCAGGTGGTCATGTCCACTGCGGTCAGGGGGCCGAGCCGGGAGACCCGGGCCCAGCTGGCGCCCTCCTCCACCTGGCAGCCGGCGGCCCTTAGCTTGTGGAAGAGCTGGACCAGGTCGTCACTCATGACGTCTTCGATCACGACCTCCCCGCCGGTGGCGGCCGCCGCCAGCGCGTAGGTGCCCGCCTCGATGTAGTCGGGCCGCACCCGGTGCTGGGCGCGGTGGAGATGAGCCACCCCCTCGATCACGACCCGGTCGCTGCCAGCCCCGGAGATCCTGGCCCCCATGGAGTTCAGGCAGAGGGCGAGGTCGACCACATGGGGCTCCCGGGCAGCGTTGGAAATCACGGTTATCCCTGTGGCCCTGGCCGCTGCCATCATCAGGTTCTCGGTGCCGGTCACAGTCGGCATGTCGAGCGGGATGTGGGCGCCGTGGAGGCCTCGCGCGACAGCTCGGATGCCCCCCTCGGACTCCTGCACCACGGCCCCCATCAGGCGCAGGCCGGCGACGTGCTGCTCGATCCTTCGAGAGCCAATGTCGTCGCCGCCCGGCCGGGGCAGGGTGGCCTCGCCACAGGCGCCCAGCAGCGGCCCCAGCAGCAGCAGTGAGGCCCGCATCCGAGAGGCCGCCTGCGGGTCCGGGGTCCCCGTGCGCAGGTCGCGGGGGTCGATCTCCACGGTTCCCTCGGAGCGCTCCGTGAGCACGCCCAGGCTGGCCAGGATCGAGCACATTGTCCCCACGTCCTCGATCCCCGGCACATTGCTGAGCCGCAGCGGCCCGTCCGCCAGCAGAGCGGCAGCCATCTCCGGCAGGGCCGCGTTCTTGCTACCGCTGACGCCCACCGTCCCCCGCAGGGCGTTACCCCCGTCGATCTCCAGCACCTCGTCGGTCGGCATCAGTTCGGGTCCACTCCTCTCCTTCAAGTTCACGGCCGCCGCGGGTCCGGATGGCTCGCCTCGGCCGGGCTCTTCTGGAAGCTGAAACCACCACGATGCCAGATCCGCCAGGCCAGCAGTATCAGGGCCACCACCAGCAGCCCCAGGGCAACCGCCAGGATCTTGTGGTGGCCGAAGATGGCCAGGCCGACGCAGCCCAGAATCGCCGTGACCAGATAGAAGGCAATCGCCGTCTCCCGCTGGCTGAGGCCGAGGGCCATCAGCCGGTGGTGCAGGTGGCGGGCGTCGGCGCGGGCAAACCCCACCCCCTCCCGGCGGCGTCTCCAGATCGCGTAGCCGGTGTCTCCGATGGGCAGCGCCAGTGCCACCACGGGCACGAACAGGGCCAGCGCCACGGTCACCTTGGCGACTCCCAGGATGGTGACCACCCCCACCAGCATGCCCAGCACGTGACTGCCGGAGTCGCCCATGAAGATACGGGCGGGGGCGAAGTTGAAGACCAGGAAGCCTAGGCAACAGCCCACCAGCGCGGCGGACAAGAGGATCACCCCGCCCTGGCCGGGGTCGACGTTGAGCCGGTTGACGGCCGCCAGGTAGAGCACCGCGCCCACGATCGCCACCACCCCTGCTGCCAGGCCGTCGACGCCGTCCAGCAGGTTGATCGAGTTCTGCATCCCCACCAGCCAGATCACGGTGACCGGGATCGCCGCCCAGGCCAGGTGCAGGTCGAGATGGGGCAGGGTGACGTAGCTGATGGTGATCCCGAAGCCCCACGCCACCAGCAACGAGCAGACGATCTGGATCACCAGCTTGGTCCAGTAGGGAAGGTCGAGGATGTCGTCGACGGCCAGCAGTGCCGCCACCGCGACCGCGATCAGCACGATCTGCAGCCAGTCGGCGACGCCTCGGCCGAAGATGGCGACTGCCACCACGAAGCCCGCCGCCAGTGCCAGCCCACCAAGGCGTGCGGTCGGGCGCAGGTGGATGTTCCGCCCCCCGGGTTGGGCCACCGCCCCCACCTTGAAGCTGAGCCACCGGACCGCCGGCACCATCGCGACAGTCACCGCCACCGCCACCAGCAGGATCGGCAGCACCACCAGGAAGTGATGTTGGGGAGTGGGCAAGCGGGCTCTCCCGAGCTCAGCTGTAGGGCAGTGGGTACGCCTCGCAGAGGGCCCGGGCCCGGCCGGCCACCTCCCCTGCCACCGCCTCGTCGCCGAGGTGGTGGATCAGCTGCGCGATCAGGTGGGCGATTTCGTCCATCTCGTCCGGGCCCATCCCCCTGGTGGTCACTGCGGGAGTACCCAGGCGAATGCCGCTGGGGTTGAATTTGCTCGCCTCGTCGAACGGAATCGAATTGCGGTTGACCGTGACGTGAGCGCAGTCGAACGCCTCCTGGACCTGGCGGCCGGTCAGCTGGAGCGGCCGGAGGTCGATCAGCATCAGGTGATTGTCGGTGCCTCCGCTGACCAGCCGCAGGCCCTCGGACATGAGCCCGTCGGCGAGCCGCTTGGCGTTGGCGACCACCCGCTGGGCGTAGCCTTGCATCTCGGGCTGACCCCAGGCGTGCAGCGCCACCGCCTTGCCGGCGATGGCGTGCAGGAGCGGCCCCCCCTGGGCTCCCGGGAAGACCGCCTTGTCGACTTCCTTGGCCCGCTCTTCCGGGCAGAGGATCATCCCGCCCCAGGGACCGCGCAGGGTCTTGTGGGTGGTGAGGGTGACCACATCCGCGTACGGCACCGGGCTGGGATGGGCGCCGCCCGCAACCAGACCGGCGAAGTGGGCCATGTCGACGAGCAGCCGCGCCCCTACCTCCTGGGCGATCTCGGCCAGCGCTTTAAAGTCGAAGACCCTAGGGTAGGCGCTCGCGCCCGCCACCAGCACCTGAGGCCGCACCTCCTGGGCGCGGCGGCGAACTTCCTCGTAGTCCAGCTGCTCGGTGTCCCGGCTGACCCCGTAGAACTCGGCATGGTAGAAGACACCGCTGAAGCTGACGGGCGACCCGTGAGTGAGGTGGCCGCCGTGGCTGAGGTCCATCCCCAAGATGGTGTCGCCAGGCTTGCAGATCGCCATGTAGGCGGCCAGGTTGGCGGAGCTGCCGCAGTGGGGCTGGACGTTGGCGTGCTCAGCCGAGAACAGAGCGCATGCCCTCTGCTGGGCCAGCACCTCGACCTGGTCGACGAACTCGCAGCCGCCGTAGTAGCGCTTGCCAGGGGTGCCCTCAGCGTACTTGTTGGTTAACCAGGACCCCACGGCCTCCAGCACCGCCGGACTGGCTACGTTCTCAGATGGGATGAGTTCCAGGGTGTACTGCTGGCGGTCCAGCTCCGCGGCCATAATGGAGGCCAGCTCAGGGTCGGCATGTCGGAGCACGTCAAGCCGCTCTGCCGCGATTCCCAAATCAGTCCCTCCGACTCCCTGAGCCGTCCCGGATCAAAGGGATGCCCAACTCGCGGGCACCGAGCCTGCCCGCCCGCAGCAGAACCGGCACCTCCTGGCTGAGGTCCAGTATAGAGGACGGCTCAAGGCCACCTCCGGCCCCCGGGTGGTCGGCCAAGGCCCCAGCCAGGCCGGCCAACTCCGCAAGCGCGGACGCCGCGCCGGCTGCCGGCGGGCGGCCGTGCCGGTTGGCACTGGTGGTCGCCAGGGGGCCGCTTTGAGCCAGCAGCGCCAGGGCCACCTGGTGGCCGGGCACCCTGACCCCGACCGTCCCCTCCCCACCCAAGGTGGGCGCGCCGGGCAGGGATGGCAGGATCAGGGTGAGAGGGCCGGGCCAGAAGCGCTGAGCAAGCTCGACCGCAAGCGGCTTCAGGCTCGCGTAGTCCGCCACCTGGTCGATCGAGCAGGCCATCAGGATCAGCGGTTGTGAGTCAGGTCGTCCCTTGATCCGAGAGACTGCGGCCACCGCCGCGGGGTCTCCCGCGGCAGCCGCCAGTCCGTATACGGTGTCCGTGGGAAAGCCGATCACGCCGCCGCTGGCGAGGGCGCTGGCGGCAGCGGCGATGCCGCTCGGACCTGGGGCCCAGAGCTTCGCGCTCACAGCCTCACCTCGAGCACCCGGTCCCGGCCGGACAGGTCCTGGTGGACCCTGCGCTCCGACTGGGGCCAGAGATCGGAACACAGCCGGTCGAGGGCCTCCATCCTCCGGGGGTCCCCCTCCAGTAGGAGGGTCGCCCCGGGGGCGGCGATCGCGCCGACGCCAGGCAGCAGCTCACGGTAGCTGTCCAGACCGTCAGAGCCACCGTCCAGCGCCATCTTGGGCTCGTAGTCGCGCACGCCTGGGCTGAGCTCGGCCCACTCGCCGGATGTGACGTAGGGCGGGTTGCTGACGATGAGGTGGTAGGGCCCGTGTTCCCGGAGCGGGGCAGCCCAGCTGCCATGGAGGACGGTCACCCTCTCCTGAACCCCGTTGCCAATCGCGTTGCGCTGGCTGAGCTCGACCGCCGCAGGGTCGAGGTCGACCGCATCGACCAGAGCCGCGGGGAGCTTGGCGGCGAGCGCGATCCCGACGCAGCCGCTGCCGCAGCCCAGATCGGCGCACCTGATCAGGGCCGCCGTCCCCGCCGCGGCGATGCCGCGTTCCACCAGGAGCTCGGTCTCAGGGCGGGGCACCAGCACCCCATCTCCGACTTCGAACGGAAGGCCGAAGAACTCCTTGCGACCGATGATATAGGCCAGGGGTCGCCCTCTCGCCCGACTTCGCAGGAGCGGCCGGATCCGACTAAGCTCAGAGGCCACGAGCCGACGCTCGAATTGGAGGTAGAGGTCCAGCCGGGAGACGCCTAGACAGTACGCCAAGAGGAGTTCCGCCTCGAGGCGGGGCTGGTCAAGGCGTGCCTCCCCAAGGTAGCCGGTGCTCTGGCGCAAGATCGAGAGCAGCGTGGGCGGAGCTGGGTCAGACTCGTCCCCCGTCCCAGCCGCGAACTGATGGCCGGTCTTCACTGACCTCCTTACCTCAACAAGTCGTTACACGCCCGTTACAGAATCGCATGAGTACTTGAAGGTCGAACTCCGTTACGCTCCCACCTCCAGCTATGGGAAATCACTACCGCACGTCGGTGCCGGCCCCGGCTTCGGCACGCCACCGAAGGAACCAGTGTCAGCGCGGCCAATCCATCACCGAGTTCGCCCTGGTGCTGCCGGTAGCCATCCTAGTCCTAGCCCTGGCCGCGACCGGGGGCCAGATGCTGATGGCTGGCATAGACCTGACCCAGGCCGCCCGCGCCGGGGCGGTGGCGGCCCAGGCCTCCTACAACGGACATGTGACCGGCAGCGGCGAGACCTACGCCGCCTGTACGGCGACCCTCCAGGAGATGGGCGTGAACGCCAGCACCTGCCCGGCCGCAGGCGGCACTCCGCCGATCCAGGTGGCGGTCACGAACACTCCGGATTCCGCCACCGGCGTGCCCACCATCACGGTCACCGCTACGCAGCAGATCGACGCCTTCCTACCCATATTCGGTAGCGGGCTGACCGTCAAGGTGGCGGCCACTGCGGGCGGCGCCGCGGCTTCAGGTGGCGGCGGCGGTGGCGGTGGCGGCGGCGGTGACGGTGGCGGCGGGTGAGTTGATGCAAGCTTGGTTTCACTACTGGGCGCGGTCGGACCGACCGCGCGGTCAGGGCGGCCAGGTCATGGTGCTGTTCGCCATCAGCCTTTTGGTCTTGGTCATGGCGGTGGGGCTAGCCATCGACGGCGGTTTCGGGCTGCTGCAGTACCGCCAAGCACAGAACGCGGCGGACTTCGCAGCCGAAGGCGTAGCTCAGGCGCTGTCCCCCCAGTGCACCGACAACGGCGTGATGGCGACCGGGACCCAGGTGGTGAACATCGTCAACGAGCTGGTCAGCCCGAACTCGCCGTCCACGACTGTGACTGGGATTCCCTTCGGCTGGACCGGCTACTACCTGAACGGGCAGAACCAGCCGATGACAGGCGCAGGCGGAGGCAAGGTGTACGTCTATGACACCGTAACTGGCAGTCCTACGACGCCTCCGTTGGGAGCTTGCGGAGTCCATCTCAACGTCACCCCGCAGTGGCCACCCTTCGTGGAGCAGATCGTGGGGGTAGCCCACCTCAATACCGCTGCCGGCGCCTCCGCGCTGAACCCGGCGACGCCATCGCTGCTGCCGATCGGCATCGAGGCGCTGGCCGAGAACGGGGCCCACGACATCCTCATGGCCGGCGACGGGAACTTCGACATCTGGGGCGACATCTACGACAACGCCAACGGTTGCCTCAACTACAGCTCGCCCCAAAGGATCACGGGGGGCTGCCAGAGCTGGGGTGGCATGAACAACCCTGACATCCTGGATGGCAAGCAGAGCGGCACCATGTACGTCTGGGGCAAACTGAAGAACTCGAACATCGTCAACACCCCTTGGGATTGGTGCTTCGGCAGCCCCGCCAACTCGCCCACATCCACGGCGACGCCCTCTCCCTGGCCACCGCCGGTGGGAACCCCACCAGCGGTCTTGCCCGGCCTCCAGGCCGCCTGCGGCGCCAACAACACCAGCGTGTACACCGACTCGTGGGGAAGCACCCACGCGGCCCCGGTGACCACCGACCCGCTCGCCGGGTTGGTGACCCCGCCCACGCCATCGATCGCCGGCTGCGGGCTGGGCCTGGACGGGGTCATCACGCAGGCCGATGGAACGACCCCGTACTTCGCCGGCGCCTACCCAAACCCGACCGTGGTCAGCGGCAATGCCGTGATCTACCCCGGCCAATACCGCTTCCCGGTGGTCGTCACCGGCAACGCGGTGTTCGCCAACTGCAGCCAGGAGAGCGCTGCTGCGGGGGGGACGAGCGGGGCCGTCCCCCCCGCCCCAGGAATCTTCTACTTCGACCAAGGGCTGGCGATCCGGCCCCAGGCTGGCAGCGCCGTGACGGGTCAGGACATACTGCTGGTGACCCAGAACCCCCTGCCCAACGGGGCCATCACCCTGCCTAGCGGCGGCCCGGACCAGAATGTGGGCGACGGCGAGCCAGCGATCGGCGCAGGTAGCGGCAACTGCGGATTCACCTCCGACGCTGCTGGCAAACCCAGCGGAGAGACGTGCGCTGGCCCGTACCTAGCAAGCGTCGGCTGCCCCAACGGGCCGGCGGGAACCAACTGCAACTCGGACGCCAACGGCCAGTGCAGCAACTCCGTCTGCTTCGCCGCCAACCCCGTCGCCAGCCAGGGGCTGAACGACGCCCTCCAGATGGGCGGCAACGGGACGATAAACCTCACGGCGCCCCAGGACGGGCCGTACCAGGACTTCCTCACCTGGCAGGTGACGCAGGCCAACGCGCCGGTAGGCTCCCAACCACTGGATGCCGCGGTGCGGGCCAACGTCGGCTTCGACTCCCTGCTCGGGGACAGCGCCAACATCACTCTCACCGGAACCATCGTCGACAACAGCGACCAGCAGGGCCAGAACCCCTCAAACGAGCAGTACTGGGGCGGTAACTCAAGCCTTCCCTTCATCCCCGGTGGGATGCTGGTCACCGGCTTTGGAATCGCCTCCGACCCCGCCTACCCGGCTGATGCCTCGCGCAACCCCTACGGCAGCTGGGGCACCGGTTTCACCTGTGGTGCTGGCCAACCCGGCGCTGGCACCGGGTGCCAGGTGAATATCACCGGCTTGGCCATGGTGGACATGTTCCAGACGCAGGGCAAGACGCAGCTCTCCATCAAGGGCGAGGCGCCGGCGATCCTTGGCGCCAGCTCCAGCGCGATCCTCACGGGCTGATGGCCGCTCGAAGTCGCGGCCAGAGCGCGGTGGAGTTTGCGCTGGTGGCGCCACTTTTCTTTACCCTTCTCTTCGGCATCATTGCCGCTGGATGGCTCTTCTTCCAGTCATCGGCCATCAATGACGCCGCCCAGGGAGGATCCCGGGCCGCGATCGTGATCAACTTCAACGGCACCGGCCTGATCCTGGACAGCTCATCGTGCGCCAGTGGGCTCCCCGTGGCGATTCAAGTGGCGGCGCAGCGGGCTGCCAACATCCTCCCGGTAAATCCCGGCACCCTCTGCAAGATTGCGGCCGGCGGCTCTTTCTGCCCAAACACCGGCGGCAACACCCTGCTGGCTCAGACTGCGGTGACAGGCGACGCCAACATTCGGATGTGCGTTGTCGGTGGGGTCGGCAGCGCCTCGAGCTACAGCGTCGAGGTCACCTACATTGCCCACCCGCTGGAACCGCTGCTCGGAGCTAGCGTCGACCTGAAGTCGATCAGCACCCTCGCGGCCCAGCAACTGCCCACCTGAGTAGCTGCTGGCCACCGAGCAGCCGATCGTGCCGAAGCGACAGGTGGATTCGATTACCGGGACCCTGACCGCTCCCCAGGACGGGACCTGGAACGAGCTCCTGACTTGGCAGGAGAACACAGCGCCCGAGGGCACGTCCGCCTACACCGCCGGCAGCACAGTGGCGGCCAACATCGGCTTCGATCCGCTGGTTGCAGACAGCGCCAACATCAACCTGACCGGAGTCCCCTTCGACAACTCCGACCAGCCGGGACAGAATCCAAAGAACCAGCAGTACGGGGGCGGCAACGCCAGCCTTCCCTTCATCCCAGGTGGCCAGCTGGTGGCCGGTTTCGACATCGCCTAAGACGCCAACTACCCCGACGATGACTCGATCTACGGAGCTTGGGGCACCGGCCTCACCGGCGGCGCAGGACAGCCGGGATCCGAGGAACGGGCTGCAACATCACGATCAACGGCCTGGCCATGGTGGACATGTTCCCAACCCAGGGCGAGACCCAGTTGGCGATCAACGAAAGCGCCATCTCAATCCCGGGCGTTCAGGGATCCGCGGCGATCCTGACCAACTGATGCGATGAGGAGACCCGCCAAAGGGCAGGGCGTGGTCGGATTCGCGCTGGTGGCACCGATCTTCTTCGCGGTCCTGTTTGGCATCATCGCATCGGATAACCCTTCTTTCAGGCGTCTGACGTCAATGACGCGGCGCAAGGTGGGGCGCGCGAGGCACTCGTGGAGACTAGCCTCGACACCTCCGGCGCCCATGGGCTACTTTGTGAGTCGGGGTCTCCGCGCTCAATAGAAGCCGCGGTCCAGCAGGCTGCGAACATTCTGCCGATCAACCCGAACCCGCTTGGCAACTACGGCGGCGGCAGCACCCTGACCGAGATCGCGGTTGCAGGAGATGCCAGTATCACTGCAATGATGATGGACGAGGAGCCCCTGCTGGGAACGAGCATCCATCTCAAGGGGACCAGTACCTTGGAGGCACAGCCAGCTCCATAGGGAGCCCGCTCACAGAGGGTCCAAAGCGCTCCAAGAGCTGCAGTGCAACGGCGGGACCAAGCCCGGAGCGCCCCTTCCCGAACACCGCCGACCATTCGGCTGGAAACCGCTTGCTCCGGAGTTGGTGGAAGCTCCCACGGAAGAAGGCGTGCCACCGCCTGTTGTCACTCGCTGTACCCTGTCTGGCCTTGACAAACTACTTTTACATGAAGTATCTTGTGGTGGAGAGAAATTGTGAAACGGAGGGTCGAGATGACCGAACGGTCCACGCTCACGACACGGCGACTGAGCACCACTGATCTTGAGATCTCGACCGTCGGCCTCGGTGCCTGGGCGATCGGAGGCGGGGGCTGGGCATACGGGTGGGGCCATTCCGATGAGTCAGCCTCCATGGCGGCGATCCACCACGCTGTGGACTTGGGGATCAATTGGATCGACACCGCCGCGGTGTACGGCCTGGGCCGCTCTGAGGAGGTCGTGGGGCGCGCCCTGCGTACCATTCCCGCCTCCCAGCGGCCTTTGGTGTTCACCAAGGGCGGGATGATCACGGACCGCGACCGCCCTTACGATGAGCCGGAGCGCAACCTCAGCCCGCGGTCGATCCGGAGAGAGGTCGAGGCATCGCTTAGGCGCTTGGGCGTCGACCGCATCGACCTCTACCAGTTCCACTGGCCGGATGAGGTGGGCACTCCGATCGAGGAGTCTTGGGGAGAGATGGCTCGCCTGGTCGATGAGGGCAAGGTGCGCGCCGCCGGGGTATCCAATTTCGACGTCGGACTACTGGAGCGCGCAGAGGCGGTTCGCCATGTGGACTCACTTCAGCCACCCTTCTCCCTGCTCCTGCGCGACTCCGGCCAGGCGGTGATCCCCTGGGCGGCAGCGCATGGGACCGGAGTCATCGTCTACAGCCCCATGCAATCGGGGCTTCTGACCGACAACTTCACTGCGGCTCGGATAACGACGATGGCGGAGGACGACTGGCGACGACGGTCCGCCTTCTTCCTGGAACCTGCTCTGTCTCGCAACCTGGCCCTCCGCGACGCTCTTCGCCCGGTCGCCGACCGTCTTGAGACGACGATCTCAGCAGTTGCGGTCGCCTGGACCTTGAGCTGGCCGGGGGTGACAGGGGCGATTGTGGGAGCGCGTGAACCGGACCAGGTCGATGGCTGGGTCGACGCCGGTCGGATCGAGCTGTCCAGCCAAGACCTTTCGGCGATCACCGAGGCGATCACGACAACTCGGGCGGGGAGCGGACCGACCGCTCCCGACGGAAGGACACAGTCATGACACCGCGAGTTGCAATCGTCGGCACAGGCCGCATGGGCTCGGCCTTCGCCCATCGCCTTTCCGCAGTGCACCCTACTGTTTGGAATCGAACCAACGCAACGGCGGACCAGCTCCGGGTTGGACGGGTGGTCGACACCGCGGCCGAGGCGGTTGCCGAGGCCGACGTCGTCATCACCAGCGTGACCGGCGCCCCTGCCCTGCTCAACCGCTTCTCGGGACCAACAGGTGCTCTGTCGGCAGCGAGTGGCCAACCCTTTTCGCGGTTCGCGATCTCGAAAAGGACGTGAAGCCGACGCTCGAGCTCTTCTCTCAGACTCGGTCCCAAACCCCCCTTACCGCGACAGTTCAGTCGCTCATCGGCGAGATCGGACCATCCGTGGGGGAGCTTGACATCACAGCGGTCATCTCTAGATATGACGGGACAATGTCCCTTCCGCCGGCGCCTGACTGAACTGCCTCCCGGGGCAGCCCTGATGGTGCGGTCCTAGAGCCCCTTGTAGTTAACAACTGACCTCAGCTTGTGGATGACCCGCGCGAGATCCGCCTGATCTGCCATCACCTGATCGATGTCCTTGTAGGCGGAGGGCGCCTCGTCGACCAGCTCACCCGCATGGCTTCTCAGCCAGGTCCGCTCCCCCATAGCCACCGTGAGGTCGGCCGGGGAGATCTCTCGACGGGCCTGGCCGCGCGACATCCGTCGCCCCGCCCCATGTGAGCAGGAGTGGTAGCTGGCCGCATTTCCCAGACCTTCGACCACGTAGCTGGCGGTCCCCATCGAGCCCGGGATCAGCCCCCTGTCACCCACCCTGGCCCTGATTGCGCCCTTCCTGGTGATCCAAAGATCCCGACCCTGGTGGTGCTCACGCTCTGTGTAGTTGTGGTGACAGTTGACCGTGTCGGTGACCCTTCCCTTCCCCACCACCGACAGCAGCGCTGCCGAGGCGGCCGCGCCGATGAGGTCGCGATTCGCTCTAGCGTAATCCTGCGCCCAGGTGAGGGACTGGAGGTAGCTGGTGAACTCGGCTGTCCCCTGGACCAGATACGCAAGGTCCGGGTCCTCAAGCGGAATCAGCCACTGCTTGGCGGCTGCCTTGGCCTGTCGAATCGCATTCTGGGCCAGGATGTTTCCGACGCCGCGAGACCCGGAGTGGAGCAGAATCCAGACTCTGGAGCGCTCGTCGATCGCCACCTCCACGAAATGGTTCCCGCTCCCTAGGGTTCCAAACTGACGGGCAGCCTTCTCGATCAGCGAATCCCCCAATTCCGGGTAGGGGTGGAGTTCCGCCCAAGCCAAATAGCCGGGATGAAACTCCTCGTGTCCCCGCCCAACACCCGACGGAATTGTTGACTGCCAACTGTCCAAGACAGGTTGGAGGGCGTCGGGCAGCTCCGATTCGACAAGGTCGGTCTCGACGGCAGCCATTCCACAACCCAGGTCGACGCCCACCGCAGCCGGAATGATCGCTGACCCAGTTGGAAGGACCGTACCGATGGTCGCCCCGACTCCCAAGTGGGCGTCCGGCATCAGGGCGACGTGGCCCTCGACTACCGGTGACCTGGCGATCATCTGCGCCTGAAGGCGCGTGGACTCATCGAGTTCGCTCGCCCAACTCAACAGCCGAGGGGCCAATTGTTGAGGCGTGGCCCTCCTCCTGACGCGGGGCTGGTCCCCTAGTAGATGCGGTGAAATAGGTCGCGACTGGCCCATGTTACGTGCCGCGTCCCAGCTATCGCCGAGCCCTGGGGCCACCTTGTCTGATGGGGCCGGACAGGTTCCAAGACTGGCAGGCTAGTGGCCCGATCATCGCCGCCTGGGAGACCGCCTCCTAGCCGCCGACCCGTCCGTCCCGCGACCGTCGGTCCTGGGCCGCTCTGGACTGATGTCGGCGAAGGGCGAGGACAGCAGAAGTCTTCTGAGAAGGGCCGCCAGCTGGTCACGATCAGTCCGGTTGAGTCCCGACAGGAGCCTCTCCTCGTTGTCCAGATGCGACAGGACGGCCCGGTCGACCAGCTCAAGCCCCCTCTCGGTCAGCCTGACAAGTGTCCCGCGCCTGTCACCCGGGTCCGGCAGCCGCCGAACGAGCCCCGCCTCCTCAACCTGATCGATCCGGTTGGTCACCGCCCCTGACGAGAGCACCAAAGCCGCGATCAGCTCGGTCGGCTTCATCTGATGGGGCGGGTCCGAACGGCGCAGAGCAGCCAGCACCTCATACTCGCCGAAGGTCAGCCCGTAGTCGCCGAAGACTTCCGCGAAGCTTGTCGCCTGCAGGAGGTAGATCCGGGTTATCCGTTGCAGTACCTCGGTCGCCGAGACATCCAGCTCCGGACGCTGCCGCTTCCACTCGTTGACGATTCGATCGATCGCATCCTCGATCACCCACCGATGATACCTCGACTAAAAGATTCTTCACGACCAGACACCAGCCGCGACAGCCGGCGAGAACGCCGCCATTTCCATGCAGCCCCGAATGCCATGGGGACACTCCTTGGTGCCAGCCGCTGCTAGCCGGGCGATCAGGACGAAGGCCCAAACCGGCCGTGTGCCCCCTCAAGGGCCAGCAGAGACCGCTTGGCGGGGAGGCCTCCGGCGTAACCGCCCAGTCCACCGTCTTTTCGGACGACGCGATGGCACGGCACCAGAATGCAGACCGGATTGCTGCCCAGCGCCCTGCCCACCGCGCGGCTGGAAGTGGGCGCCCCGATCCCCTTGGCCAGCTCTCCATAGGTAATCGTCGTACCGTAGGGCACCCTCCGGACCGCCTCCAACACCCGGCCGGCGAAGACCCCGGCCAGCGCCAGGCTGATCGTGATCTTCGGCTCGCGACGACTACCACCAAAGTAGGCGTCGAGCGCCCTGGTCACCTCCTCAAGTGCGAGCGGCTGGCGCAGAACCAGCGGTGAAATGCGCTGGGCGATTCTTGCCATCAGGGTCGGCTCATCGTCGTAGGAGCAGGCGACGACGGCTCCCGAGCGGTCGACAGCCAACTGCAGTCGGCCGATTGGAGTGTCGTGTGCCGCACAGGAGATCTCCACCCGCGGCAGCTGGGGGTGACGAATGGCGGGGTCGAAGAGGCGCAACGCAGCGGCTACGGACATCAGATCACCTCCCCACTAGTCTCACTTTCCAAGCCCTGGCGTAGCGTCCTCAGTGCGTCGCTCACCAGTCGACGGCTGGCATTGGTGGTCGTCCCTAACTGTCTCGCGACCTCCGCGTGGGGCTGGTCCAGCCCGTAGCGGAGAGCGACGGCGATGCGCTGTCGTTCGGGAAGCTCTCGCACCAGAGCCCACAGCTGCTCGTCGAGCGGAAACGGGTCCTGACTGCCGCCCTCGGGTGGGGTGGACACCGTCGTTGGGCTGCGGCCCTGCGCTCTGCGGAAGTCGGTGGCCACCCGCGCGGTGATGGTCAGCAGCCAACCTCGAAGGTTTCTGGCATGGCTCAGTGAGGAGTAGTTGGCCAGCGCTTGGGTCCACGCTTGCTGGGCTACGTCCGGCCCATCCTGAGCTCCAGCTAGAGCCGCTGCGAGGCGGGCCACGTCACGCCAGTGGTCATCCACGAGCTGTTGAAATGCGGGGAGTCTCACACCTCTACAACGGCCCGGGCCCTCGGGGTGTGAGGGCAAGGGAGGCCTCCGGAGCTACAAGACAGAGCCATTGGCCCGGACTCGGCTGCGACAAAGGCGCAGTTGGTCCCGGCCGATAGTACCGGATGAGGAGCTTTTGAGCTAAAGAGCCGCCATACACAGGTGGACCACCTCACCAAGGCCCTCCGCGAAGGGCTGGTCGATGGCTGCCCGCTGGTCGAACATCTCGATGCTCGTGATCGCCAAGAGCATCGGCACCGCTCGAGAGCGCTCCCCGCCACCAGGACCGGTCAAGCGTCCTACCAAAACAGCCAATCCCTCCCGCCTGCGATGGTCGCGCCCTAAGATCACAGCGCCAACCTCCGGGTCCAAAAGGGCCAACGCCCGCAGCCGGCGCATAGACCACTCGATCGACGTCCCAGAAGCAGCTGAAGCGGTCCACGAACCCGCGGATCGCGTCTTCTGGGTAAGGGATCCCCAACTCCGACATCCCGCCGGATTCGGCCAGGGCATCACACAACCCCTCCAGCAGCCCCGTCTTGGATCCGAACTGGTAGTAGATTGTCGCCCTGGCCGCGTCGAGGACCCGGCGACGGCTTTCGTCGACACGGTCCTGGCGCAGTCCGAGCTGATAGGGTCGGGGGCTCATGCCGATTGACAAAGGTCGTGCATCGACATTTTTAGGCATACCTACCGTCTGACCAAATACTAGTGGAGAGGAGCGAGTTGCCGGAGCCGCGCGGGGCCACCATAGCTTCCATCTTTCCACCAGTCTGGGTGGGGCTGGGCTCTTTAGCGAATAGCAAGGGCCCCGGCCTCATCTTGGAGCATCGAGGCCCAATCGAGCTCCCTTCGGGCTGCTGTTCCCAGCCAGTGATCCGACCTCCATCAACTCGGAGGTGGCAGCCGTAAGACCCCCTTTGGATGGGGCCTTTCGGCTCGAGACGCACGGCCCGCCGGGGCTGGAGCTTGCCCATAAGGTGGCGCTGGTGACCGGCGCCACAGCGGGGATCGGGTTCCAGACTGCCAGCATGTTGGCCGCCAGGAGAGCCACTCCGCTGCTCACTGGGCGAGACCCGGGACGCGGCGCTGCCGCTGCTCAGCGTATGCGGCAGGCGGCCGGGCACGACCGGGTGGAGGACCAAGATCAAGGACGCCAAGGACTGCGGCTTGGCTAACTACCCCTGTCATAGCTTCCAGGCCAACCAGGTCTGGCTCTCACTGGCGAAGATGGACCACAACCTGCTCTGCTGGGCCAAACTGCTCGGCCTCAGCCCTGACTTCCTACTGGCCTGACCCAAGCGGCTGCGTCACCAGCTGCCGCAGGTTGCTGGCAGATTGGTGCATACCGGCAGGCGAAGCGTCCTACGCCTAGACGCCAGCTGGCCCTGAACCAAGGCTGCCGGCGACCGAACCCGCTCCACCAGGTGTGAGCACGCCCCAACTGCTCCCGCGCAGTCATCACCCCTCCCGTGGCGCCCGGGCGTACTGCAAGCGACCAGCCCAAACTGACCGGGCGACCCGCCACGAGGTCCCACGACACGGTCCCCTGGTTGCTTGGCGCCACGACAATATAGCATATGAGTTATGCTAAACCCATATATGGCTCATTAATAAGCTTATAAGAGTTTGTCTCTCTTCTAATATCTTTCATGATATAATGCAGCTAGAAAGTCAGCTAATAAGCTTTTACAGATCTAACCTAGCTAAAAAGAGGGATCATGAGAATAGATGAAGACAGTACTGATCAAGTGGTCCTCGCGGAGATAGGGGAACGGCTGGCGCGCCTCCGGCTGGATCACAACCTCACCCAGGCAGAGGTCGCCAAGGAGGCCGGGATCAGCAAGATCACGGTGGAACGGATGGAGGCCGGCAGGCCGGCCGAGCTGCGGTCCCTAGTCAGAGTGCTGCGGGTGCTGGGAGAGCTGGCGGGGCTGAACCAGCTGATCCCTGAACGTTTGCCAAGCCCGATCGACAGCCTTCGTCTTAGGGGGAGGCAGCGCCGGCGCGCGTCGGGATCCCGGGCTAAGCCGGAGGCGTCCTCCCCCTCCTCGGTGGCCTGGAGCTGGAAGGACCAGCGGCCACCTGCAGGCTCATGACCAGCGTCGCGGCGGTCAACCTTTGGGGCACTCGGATCGGAGCCGTCGAGATGGCTGACGGCGACACCACCGCAACCTTCCAGTACGACCGCCATTTCCTCGAAAGTGGAGTTCAGCTATCTCCACTCGCCATGCCCTTGCGCGAGGCTCCCTATGCATTCCCGGAGTTGAGCCTTGTCAGCTTTCACGGACTTCCAGGCATGCTAGCCGACTCGCTCCCGGATAGGTTCGGGAACGCGCTCATCGACTCCTGGCTGGCCCGGACGGGACGTCAGCCATCCGAGTTCAACTCGGTCGACCGGCTCTGCTACGTGGGGCGGCGGGCCATGGGTGGGCTGGAGTTCGCCCCCGTTCTGGGGCCGAGAGGAGCAAGGAGCCAAGCCATAAACGTCGAAGACTTGGTCGAGCTGGCTTCAGCGATTCTGACCAGCCGCCAACGTTTTGCGGCCTCCCTGTCGGAGCAACAGCGCACCAAGGCAATGAGGGACATTCTGCTCGTGGGAACCTCGGCCGGGGGAGCCCGCGCTAAAGCGGTCATCGCCTACAATCCCGCGACAGCTGAGGTGCGCTCGGGCCAGGTCGAAGTGGACCCCAGCTTCGAGCATTGGATCATCAAGTTCGACGGGGTGGCAGGCAATCAGGACAAGGACCTGCGCGGCCCCCTGGGATACGGCGCTGTCGAGTTCGCCTATTCCGAGATGGCCAAAGCGGCGGGCATCCAGATGACCGAGTGCCGCCTACTCGAGGAAGGTGGACGCCGGCACTTCCTGACAAAGCGGTTTGACCGACTGCCCGGAGGGGACAAGCTGCACATGCAGTCGCTCGCCGCGCTTCGGCACTTCGACTTCAACATGGCTGGCGCCTACTCCTACGAGCAGGCGTTGGAGACCATACGACGGCTGGGTCTTGAGATGGAGAGCCGGGAGCAACAGTTCCGCCGTTTGGCCTTCAATGTGATGGCGCGAAATCAAGACGATCATGTGAAGAACATCTGCTTTCTGATGGACCGGGGAGGCCGGTGGTCGCTGGCCCCGGCATTCGACCTAACCTATGCCTACAACCCTGATGGGCCGTGGACCAGTCGGCACCAGATGTCCATGAACGGCAAGCGTGAGGACTTCGTTTTGGAGGACTTTCAGGCCTGCGCCGAGGCTGCCGGCCTGGGTCGGGGACGGGCTGAGGGGATCCTGAACGAGGTGGCCGCTGCAGTTTCCGACTGGCGGTCCTTCGCCAACCGAGCTGGGGTCGAGCCGCAGACCGCCGAACGTATTGGACGAGCCCAGCTCGCTCGCCTGTAACCCCTTGGGCGTGGCCCCGATTGTCCGGACGGGTCGGCTGTTACTCTTATCGACCGATGGCGACCACAACCTTCGACGTCGGCAGCGGTTCCTAGCGGATCTTCGGATGGCGTACCGGTGAGGGGACTGCCGTGGTTGTCCTTCATGGGGGGCCGGGCCTCTCCGAATACACCAGCAGCCTGCTTCCGGAGCTCACCGACTCGTACACCGTCATACGCTTCCAGCAACGAGGGCTGGCTCCATCCACCACTGATGGGCCATTCGATGTCGAGAGGCAGGTCGAGGATGTCGTCGCGGTGATGGACGGGCTCGGTTTGCGCAAACCGTTGGTGATCGGGCATTCCTGGGGAGGACATCTCGCCATGCATCTGATGGTCTCCCGTCCCGACCGGGTGGCTGCTGCGCTGGTAGTGGATCCGCTGGGTGCGGTTGGCGATGGAGGGGAGGCCGACCTGGGACGCATCCTCGGAGAGCGGGTCTCCAAAGAGGCAGCGGTTAGAGCTGAGCTGCTGGACCAAAAGGCGTTGAGAGGCGAGGGCACCGCGGAAGACCAAGTCGAGGGACTGTCCCTGGTTTGGCCGGGATACTTTGCCGAGCCAGCTCAGGCGCCTCCCATGCCGCCCATGGAGATCTCTGTATCGGCCTACTCCGAGACCTTCACATCAATTCGCGACCACCTGGCCCGGGGGACGCTGGTGACGGGTCTTCCAAAGGTCGACATCCCCGTCACTTTTCTGCTCGGTGAGCAGAGTCCGATTCCAATCGAGCACGGGCGGGCGAGCGCCGCCTTGATGCCCATGGCCGAGACAACTGTGGTCAACGGCTGCGGCCACTTCCCCTGGCTGGAAAGGCCCGGCTACGTGCGGCTGGAGCTGGACAAGCTGCGCTCTAGAAGCGGCTGAGCGACCCCGCTCAGCCAGCCCTCTCGGCGTGTGACCGAAAGTCCTGCATCGTGGTCATAATGGCCCCGGGCTCCGCGTAAAACGGCATGATCGCGCTGCTCTCGATCAGTGCCAGCTCGGCTAGTGGGAACTGCTGTCGCATCAGCCTCATGTGCTCTGGAGTGCATTCGTCGTGGCGTCCGGCGACGAACAAGCTGGGAACGGAGATCTCGTGAAGCCGCCCCAGAATCTCCCACTTCTTCAAGCTTCCGGTCACGTCGCAGTCACTGGGACCGACCATCGTCAGGTAGATCTCAGATCGCTGCCCCGCGAAGCACTCCTCCAGCCCCTGGGGCCATGGTTGCAGCCGACAGATGTAGCGCTGGAACCAGGTGTGGTGGTCCATGGTCTCATGCACCGACCAGGGCAGCGCCAGCTTCGGCTGTGCTGTCTACTTTTCCATGAGCGGCATGCTGAAAGACTGTTGGAGGCGATGGGGCTCACCAGGTCTGGCCGACGATCCAGGACGTACTGCTGCACCAGCATGCCGCCCCAGGAGTTGCCGAACAGATGATGTCTGTCGAGCTGCAACCGCTCCCGCCCAGCGTCCACCTCTAAAAAGGAGCGTTCCATCGTCCACAAGGAGCGATCGGTCGGTCGCTCGGGCCTCCCGCACCTCAGCTGGTCCCAGAAGTTGACCTGGCGGTTTTCCGCCAGCTCCTCAAGGGAGGTCAGGTAGTTGTGGGTGAAGCCGGGTCCACCATAGACCACGAGCAGTGGCGGGAGGGGTCCTTCGCCGACCACCTGCTACCAGGCCTTGCCGCCAGGGACCTCGATCGTCCCCTCATGGGAGGGTGAGTGGTGGGTCACTTCGACTCCAAAGAAAAAGCCCGTGATCTGGGATCGGAAAAACAACTCAGGGCCAGGCCATGGTATCGATCGGCGGCGTCCGGCCAGCTGACATTGCAAGGGCGGCCAGAGCGCAGTCCAATTTTCGAGCCCCCAAGTTGGCGGCGCCGATGGCCAGCGCAGTGGAGGCCCGCAGGGCCGCTGCGTGGCGCCACGTCACTTCGCCAGCGGTACCTCGGTGGCCGGGATCGAAGTGGCCAAAGTGCCAGCACTCGCCACAGTCTTGCGCAGAGGCACCTCCTTGAGCACCCAGGTGACCGCAAAGCCGGCCAAGCCGAAAGGCACAGCCCATAGGAACACGGGGTGCAGGGAGGCCGTGACCGCTTGGATGTAGCCGGCGTGAACCGCGGGAGGCAGCTTCGCGAGCGCTGCGGGGCTCGCCCCTGCTGCGCCGCTGAACCCCTTTGGCAAAGGAGTCTTCCCGAGATAGCGGACCAGGTTGCCCGTCAGCACGTTGGCAAAAATCGCTCCAAATACCGCTGTCCCGAACGATCCTCCGATCGACCTGAAGAAGGTGGCGCCGGACGTTGCAACCCCCAGCTCCGAATGCGGAACCGAGTTCTGCACCGCGATCACCAGGACCTGCATTACCCCACCAAGGCCAAGCCCGAGGATCACCATGTACACGAAGATCGTCGGGGTCCCGGTGTCCTCCCCAAGACGGGAGAAGAGAAACAACCCCACGGTCATAACCGCGGTCCCCATGATCGGGAAGATCTTGTACCGACCCCAACGGCTGATGAGTACTCCCGACCCGATCGAGGTCACCAGCAGCCCTGCCATCAGGGGAAGGAGCTCGAGCCCTGAGCCAGTGGGGCTGGCACCGCGGACCACTTGAAGATAGGTGGGCAAATAGGTGATCGCGCCGAACATTGCGAACCCGACGATAAAGCCAATGGCGCTGGCGGCCGAGAAGACGCGATTTCTGAACAGCTTAAGCGGCAGGATCGGTTCAACCGCCCTTCTTTCGACCAGGGCGAAGGCAGCCAAAAGAACCACCCCCACGGCCGCCAGAATGACGATCGGTGCGGAACCCCAGGGGTACGTCGTGCCCCCCAGAGTGGTCAGGAGCACCAAGCAAGAGACCCCGCCCGCCAGCAGCACCGCACCGAGGTAATCAATTACATGCTGCACCCGGCGCAGGGCGCTTGGGAGGTACCAGGTGGTGACGAACAGCGCAACGATCCCTATCGGGATGTTGACGTAGAAGATCCAGTGCCAGGAGAGGTTCTGAACGAAGAAGCCCCCGAGGAGCGGCCCGGCCACGCTCGAAAGTCCGAAGACAGCGCCGAATATCCCTTGGTACTTGCCACGGTCCCGCGGGGGGACCACATCGCCAATTATCGCCTGGGCCCCTACCATCAGACCACCCGCGCCCAGTCCCTGGAGAGCCCGAAAGACGATGAGCTCGATCATCGAGGAGCTGAGGCCAGAAAGCGCAGAGCCGATGAGGAAGATGACGATCGCCGCTTGAAAGAAGATCTTTCTGCCGTACATGTCGCCGAGCTTCCCCCAAAGAGGGGTGGAGACCGTCGAGAGCAGGAGGTACCCAGTCACCACCCAAGACAGGTGGGAGAGACCATGAAGGTCCCCGGCGATCGTTGGCAGCGCGGTGGCGACGATGGTCTGATCAAGGGCGGCTAGAAGCATCCCCAGCATCAAGGCGCCGATGATCAGAGATACCCGCCGCTGCTTGAGCATTGGCTCCCCCGCAGGGTCCAGCATGGGCGGCGTCGACTCCGAGTCCGACACCCGCCTCACCCAGGACTTCCCATACGGTCGGCGGCGCCTCTGAAGAGGGCCGCCGGTGCCCCCGCGGCCTCTCCGGAGGCTGACTCGCTCCTACCGTCGGAGCCTCCTCCTCCGCTGCCATCGTGGAGATCTGGGGAGGGCAGTCCCTCTGAGACCCTGGAAAAGGCCTCATCCAACAGGGCGGGAAGATTCCCGGCCAGCTCGCCGCCCCGCCACGACATGAACACCACTCGGAAGACGCCAAAGGCCACCGCCGTCGCCAGCGCCGGATAAAGGTCACGGTCGGGATCGGTGTTGGTGCGCATGCCAATAACCTCCGCCAGCGCTCGCTCGTAGGTCGCGAAGGCGGCAAAGGCGCGCGGAATGAGCGATGGGTAGCGGCGCAGCACCTCCATGCGTAAGGACCACTCCTCGCTCCGCTCCATCATCTGCGCCGTCAGCTCGCCGAGCACCGCCCTGAGCGCCACCAGAGGAGGCTCGTCCGCGGGACGTGCCCCCAGCTCTTCCGCGAGGTGCTCGACCAGCTCGGGGTCCAGCCCAACGATCACATCCTCCTTGGAGTGGAAGTGATTGAAGAAAGTGCGGATGGAGACGTCGGCCGCGTCGGCGATCTCCTCCACCGTCACCTGGTTGAGGCCGTGCTCCGCCACCAGTCGGAGTGCAGCAGAGCGCAGCCGCAGGTGGTTCGAGATCCGCTTGCGGTCGCGCCGGCCTATCTCTGTGACCATGGGTCCACTCTATAGCGGTGCTGCACGAAGTGCAAATTTGCACTTCGTGCAGATCTCCTGGTAGTAGCGCTCCCAACCGAGAGGCGCCGTCAAAGTGAGCCCCGTGGGGCTGTCAGGGGCTGTCTGGGATGGGTGTAAACACCCTCCCCAGCCGATCCAGCGTCTGATTGGCGCCGACCTCGGCGTGGTATTGCTCGACCGCTCGATGCCGCTCGGCAGCAGTCGCAAAGACTAGCCGCATCGTCAGAGCGGTCATCCCCATCATCTCATCAAATGTGACGGTGGTTTGAAAGCGCGGGTCCAGATGGGTGTATACCAATCGGTGGGGCGGGGCGACCTCGTCGTAGACCACGGTGTTCGGGTAGTCCCCGCAGCCACTCAAGCACTCGGAGACAACAGCCAACGCGGTCTGAACGTCGGGCGCTTCTGGCCGGTCCGGCGCTGACTTTGAACTCCCTTCAGGCGAGGTTTGCGTGACGCGGGGTCGTGAGCGGTCGCGCTCGCCTTCGCTGGTGGACCGCGAAGACCACCAAGATGACGACGGCCAGAGTGGTCAACGGCCCAGCCGTAGCAGCCAGGGCGTCGCTGCTAATTAGAAAGGCGACAGGCAGGACCAATAGCGAGCTGATGAGCAGCCACCCCTGCGGACGGCGCAGCGCGACTCCACCGGGACCGAGGGCGAGAATCACCAACGGCAGCAGAACCAGGGTGTCGTAGGGGTGAACGTACGGGCTGATCAGTACCCAAACCGCCAGCGGGAGAAGCATCTCCCAACCGGCGCGCTCCGGACGAAGCATTCGCGCCCCAAGGTCACCTCGTGTCATTCGCAGAAGCCAGACCGCAACCCCGGTCCCAACGGCCACCAGCAGGAGAGTGAATGGACTTGTCAGCCCGGAGTTGACATGCCAGCCAGCGGGGAGCAGCCGAAGTAGGGCGGGGAACCCGACCAGTGACGCCCGGGGTTGCGCGATGCCGCGGGAGAAGCTCAACACGGCCAGGCTCCACGCGCGCAGCGCCGTGGGCTGCAATAGCGAAGGCACCCCCACCAAAAGTGCCAGTGACACCGCTTGGCCGATCAGGACCCGATGAAGCGGACCCCGCTCCCGGAAAGTGAACAGCAGTACCAGCGGAACCAAGGGGAGCGCGACCTGAGGCTTAAGCAGGGTGGCGACCACCGAGACCAACCCTGCCGCGAACCAGTGGCCACGACCAGCAGCGACGATGACCACCACCACCAGCGCCGCCAACACGGCGTCCAACTGCCCCACCTGGTACCCGAGGAAGGCGATCGGCGACAGCGCAGACAGGAGGGCGAAGACCCAGGCGCGGCGCCAGCGCAGCGCGCGCAGCCAAGCCCGCGCAGCCCCCCAGACCAGCGCACCGCTTACTGCGATCCAAATCGGCAGGGCGGCGGTGTATGGCAGCAGGCTCCAGGGAGTCAGCGCCCACCCAACCCACGGTAAATACGGGAAGGCCCCGCGCGGATCGGAGATGGCGACTCCAACGGCAGTGAGTGAGGCCCGGCCCAGCTGACTCGCTCGGTAAGGGTCGAGCCCATGGAGAAGGGCCCAGCCAGCGACATAGAAAATGTGGAAGTCGACACCCCGGAGACCCGCGGGGGCGACCAGCACTGGGTCCAGCAGCGCTGCGGCGATGACCATGCTGAGGGCGGAAACCAGGACAGCCGCCGCCTGCCTCCATGGGGGACGCCCACCTGCCGTCCGCGGCGGGTTTTCGGCTACCGATAGGCGGTGCTGGTGAAAGTCTGCCGTGGGGTGAAACTCGCTACCGACCGGCCCAGCTGGCGGCGTACGGGCAGCTGTGAGTTGGGACTGGATCCGGGTCGGACCGCCCGCAAAACCCGCTTTTTCCTCGCGGGAATCCGGCGGGCCATTAGGCGTCCGATGCCCCACCGATGCCGCCGGCGAACCAAGTCCGGTCGATTGATTCCCCTTCAAACGTACTCAGGTGGCGGAGGACAACGGCACTTACGACCCGCGGCGTTCGCTGGAGCTCCGAGCGGTGTCATCCGCGGGCTCCGAGTTGGGCAGGGCGACAAGCCCGCGACGGCTAGCCGGGTATCCTGAACTCCGCGGGAGGGCCCGGAAGGCCGCCGCCGGAGTGCGCACGACCCACGCCCACCGGCCCAGTGACGTTGAAGATCGTGACCCTCTGCTCCGACCGGCCTGTGGGCAATCACCCGTGGGCCGCGCTTCACCGGGCCCGCTGGGCCCGAGCCGTCAGGTTGTGTGGCCGCGCAGGCCGACCGTGGGGCTGTCGGTGCAGGCCCAGAACACCCGGACGGAATCGACCCAAGATGGCCCCTCCCCACGATGTTGTCGGGCTAGGTCGACTCCCGACGCCTCCAGTCAGCTCCGAAAGACACGGCGCGGCCGCGCCGTGTTCAGGGGGAAGCGCGAGCGGTTGCATCTCGGAGATTGTCGCAACGCTTCCTGAGAGTCCCATGAGCAACGTCGGCACCGAAGGCCATGACCATTCCCGACCAGTCATCTTGACCCAGCCGGCGCGGAGCGAAGCCGTCCGATTTTCATCTGACGATCGGGGGCGCCAAGAGGTGACGGTACCTGATCTGGCCCCCTTTTTCTGGACTCGGTTTGTGAGAATCGAGCAGTTCAGAAGGGAGATGGTCATGCCCAAGGTATACGCGGCAGAGTTCCGCCGACGGGCAGTCGCCCTGGTCCGATCGGGGAGA
>Ga0307374_10002812_pt1 | contig 30501 bp, 25 predicted proteins | sample OX3MG_FD_202532 | JGI IMG/M metagenome (GOLD analysis project Ga0307374, IMG submission 202532) | Soil microbial communities from Risofladan, Vaasa, Finland - OX-3 | ecosystem: Environmental > Terrestrial > Soil > Coastal area > Acid sulfate soil | place: Finland: Risofladan, Vaasa | collected... | reverse complement strand
CCCACCTTCCGGCAGATGTACTCGGTCATCGGTCGGCCGAGCATCCCGCCCGAGCACCTGCTCAAGAGCACGGTGCTGATGGCAATGTACTCGGTTCGCAGCGAGCGCCAGTTCTGCGAGCGGCTCCCGTACGACATGCTGTTCCGCTGGTTTCTCGACCTAGGCATCGAAGACCGAGTCTTCGTCTCCACCACCTTCACCAAGAACCGCGAGCGTCTGCTCACCCACGAGGTGGCGGACAAGTTCTTCCAGGCCTCCGTGGAACAGGCACGGCTGCGGGGCTACGTCTCGGACGAGCATTTCACCGCCGACGGCAGCTTGCTCGAGGCATGGGCCTCGGTCAAGAGCTTCAAGCCCCGCACCGAGAGCGGCCACAGGTCGGCCGCCAGCGGTGGGGGCGCCGGGCGGGATCCCGAGGTGGACTTCCACGGGGAGAAGCGGAGCAACGCGACCCATCAGTCCACCACCGATCCCGAGGCCCTGCTGATGCGCAAGAGCAAGGCCCACGCGGCCAAGCTCTCCTACGCCGATCACGTCCTGATGGAGAACCGCTCCGGCCTCATCGTCGCGACCGAGCTCACTCCGGCGACCGGGTACGCCGAGCGGGACACCGTGATCGCGCTGCTCACGCGGCTGCCCGGAGCAGGCCGGCAGCGCCGCACCCTCGGCGTCGACAAGGGATATGACACCCGTGACTTTGTGAAGGGCTGCCGCGCGCTCAAGGTCACACCCCACGTGGCCCAGAATGTGAGCGGACGCCGCAGTGCCATCGACGACCGGACCACCCGCCATGCGGGATACGCGGTCAGCCAACGGATCCGCAAGCGGGTGGAGGAGATCTTCGGCTGGAAGAAGACCGTGGGCGGTTGCCGCAAGCTTCGCTTCGTGGGCCGGAAGCGCAATCGGATCTGGACCCTGTTCAGCGGAGCGACGTTCAACCTCACCCGGATCGCCACCCTCGATCGTGACGCCGCCCTCCGGACGGCATGAGGGCGCCGGGGACGGCTGCGCGGAGCGAGCCGGGGGCTCCGGCGGGCGATCCAGCCGCCACCCCGGAGGCCGCCACGGGGCGACGAGCGCCTCGGGCCGCTGACCGCGACCAGCTTGGCGGCCCAGACATCTCGTGAGGTCGCTATTTCAGCACCCTGCTAGAGCCCTCAGGCTAGACTGGCCTTTGTGCGCGACCGTCTGCGCTTCTGGTGGCTGGCCAGGAGGTGCGGCTGGGAGTTCCACGGGTGGGTCTCAGACCGATGGGGCCGCGTGTCGGTGATAGCGGTCGCCGTGATCCTCGTGAGCGGCGGGAGCTTCCTGCCGAACATCGCCAAGTGGCTGGAGAGGTGGCGCCCAGTCGCGTGGGCTCTGTTTGGGCTCCTGGCGCTGGCCTATGTCGGAGAGGGGGCGTATCGAGCCGCGAAGCCAGGACGGGCCGCGCCCTTACCCGCTGGCGCGGGGGCGGGGCTTTTCGAGCGGACTGTTGCAGCAATAAGCACCGCCCCTTTGGCCAATGCGGTCACCATCGGGCGGACAGAGGTTTCAGTGTCGGGCAGCGCGGCCACCGTTTGGGCGACGATACAGCCCCCGTCGGGAAACCTCACGTCTCCCCCAGGAGCTTCGTGGCGCGTGAACGAGAACCCGCCCCCTTTGGCCGACGGGAATGCCGCCCCCCGAACGCTGCGACCGGAGAATGACATCGCCTTGTGGGACTATCGCAGGAGCCCGACGATCTCGGAGACCGACCAGATGTGAGCCGTCACCCCCGCCGCCATAGCTGGGGTCCGCGGGTATGGGTTGGCGAGGCTCATGTGGGGCCGGGCGAAGTTGTAGTGCATGAAGTGGAGGGAGACGGCGGCGGCCAGGTTCTCGGCCTTCTTGGAGAAGGCGTTGGTGAGCCGGGTAAACCGGCGCATCCCCATCCGCATGGTTAGGTTCTGCCGCTCCACGTAGCTGGTGGAGATCGGCTTCGCGTTCGGCCGCCCCTGGATCGTGTGAACATCGATCCCGATGCACTGGGGCGGGCTGTACCGCTTCTCGGCCCCCGGGGCGCTCCCGTAGATCTTCTGGAGGACCGCGTAGTCGAACTCAGAGCCGAACGCCCCCTCGACGGCCTCCAAGTAGGGCCGGTGGCCATCGGTGGTGAGCTGGACCCGGGTGCTCAGGCGCTCGGCCAGGTCGGCGATGAAGACCTTGGCGTCGGCCCCGCTCCGGTCGCCCACCAGCCAGGAGGGCACCAGCTTGGAGTCGGCGTCGATGGCGACCCAGGTCCACACGTCGCCGAAGCCGAACTGCCCCTCCAGTTCCTTGGGGACGTTCTTGGCCTTGGCGTAGCAGAAGCTCCAGATCTCGTCGCACTCGATCCGCTGGCAGTGGAGGCCGCGGAGCGCCTGATCTTGGTAGGCAGCGCAGGCCTCGCCGAGATCGACTAGCAGCTTCACGATCGTGTTCTTGGCGACCCCGGTCATGCGGACGGTGGCCCGGATCGAGTTGCCCTCGAGCAGCGCCTTCACCACCGCGATCTGCTTCTCTCGGGGCAGCCGGTTCATACTGACCATTATGCGTGAGGAATTCTGAAAAGCCAATAGGCTTGGCGCGCGGACCTATAGCATTACCTCCAGATGATGATAGGATGTCCTCAACAGCCGATAGGAGCCGTCTAATCCTGGAGGGCCATGATCTTTCGAACCCCGCCGCTCCGGCCGGAGGACGGTGCCGCCATCGAGCGGATCAACAGGCTGATGCGCCAGCTCCGGCCCTATGTCGCTGACCGACGCCGGTGGATGGGAGCCGTCCGTAGGGTTCTCGCGGCTAGGGCAATCCAGGGGTCGAACAGCATCGAGGGGTTTGATGTCTCGGTGGAGGATGCCGTGGCCGCTGTGGAGGGGGAGCCCCCGGTCGAGGCCCGCAGCGAGGACTGGAGCGCGGTTATGGGTTATCGGCGAGCCATGACCTTCATCTTGCAGCTCGCAGACGACCCTCACTTCAGGTACACCCCCGAGCTAGTGCGAAGCCTCCACTACATGATGACTGAGTACGCACTCCTGGAAGCGTCGCCGGGCCGCTGGCGCCCGGGGCCGATTTGGGTTCGCAACGACGCTACGGGGGAGGTGGTCTATGAGGGACCGGAAGCCGAGAGTGTTCCCGGACTGGTCGATGAATTGCTTGAGCAACTCACGGCGCCGACCAGCGTCCCCACCGTCATCCAAGCGGCGATGGCCCACCTGAACCTCGTCATGATCCATCCCTTCCGCGATGGAAATGGACGGATGTCGCGCGCTCTCCAGACCCTGGTAATGGTGCGGGACGGTGTATTGGCGGCTGAGTTTTGCAGCATCGAAGAGTACCTAGGTCGGAACTCGTCGTCATACTACAACGTCCTAGCGGAGGTCGGGCAGGGCCATTGGAGTCCAGCCGGAAATACGCGACCGTGGATCCGCTACTGCCTAGGCGCCCACTACATACAACTGGCGAGTGTCCTGCGGCGCGTCAAGGAGTCCGAGGCCATCTGGTCCGACGTGGAGCGGCTCATAGAAGCGCATCACCTCCCCGAGCGTGCGATTGCGGCCTTGTTCGACTCGGCAATCGGCTTGCGGGTACGCAATGCCTCCTATCGGTCGCGGCTAAAGGACGACCAGCCGATCAGCTTGCGTCTCGCCTCCAGCGACCTTGCCGCGATAGCCGCCGCGGGGCTGTTGGTTCCGAAGGGCACAAGACGCTGGGCCTACTATGAGGCGGGGCCAGCTATCCGGGAGATTCGGCTCCGCAGGAGAGCGAACCGAGCCCCGCTGACTACGGACGGCCTGTTCGACCCCCTGGGTGAGGCGCCACCCATGCAGGCGGAGCTTCTTCCCCTAGAGACACACGCAAGCTAAGAGCGTCGGCTCCACCTGGCCGCCGCCGCCCGCCGCGCCGACTCCGACCGCTCCTCGGCGGTCATCCGGGCAGCCCGGGCCTTGCCGCCCTTCTTGCCCCCCAGCCGACCCAGGGCGACCGCGGCGGGATTCTTCCCGGCGTCGGGATCTTGCGGCCCTATCGTGGCTTCGGAGACGATCGACGCCGCCATGGCATTGAGATCCCGGGGGCGCTTGCGTGGACGGTCAGGCATACACTGGCATGGTACCGCAGGGTGTCAGGAGGATGGCGATGGGACGCTGGAAGATTCTGCCGGGGCAGTTGGACGCAGCCAACGTCGCCGGGATGTGCTCGACTCCAGGGTGGGGCGCAGAGTTTCGCGACAACGCGACAACAAGAAGACTCAGCCCCTCCTGTTCTGGGCGCTCCTTCGGTCAGGGGAGCTGATCGGCGTGGTGGGCGTCCCGGCCATCGGCGCGATCGTCGCCGACACGGACCCGAATTTCAGCGGCTACGTCCAGCTAAGCCCAAACCGACCCACTACCGGGACACCCGAGAGCTTGACACTCCCCCCATGCTCGGGTATAACCAGAGACATCGTGACCGCCAAGCTTGCCGTTCAGCTGATCGCGCGGGACCTTCGGGTCCTGGTACTCCTTATTTGCGGGGGGCCGCTCAGCTAACGCCAGATCACGACGGCGAAGGCAACCGGCCCCCCGACAGTCCCGGGGGGCCGGTTCTTTTTTGCCCCCCGGTCGATGGGAGCCGGAAGCCGCGCAGAGCCCGCCGGCCACCACGACCCGACCCCGTCCACCTCCGAGGAGATCTCTGGTGACCCGTCCCCCACTCGCACCCGTCCCCGAGCGGATCCCCCACCTCGCCGGGTTCCAATCCGGCCTCCAGCGCCCGGACCCTGTCTTCGATCGTGCCGGTGACCGCGGCCTGACGACCGCGGTCGGCGCCCCCTCCCGGGCCGGGTGATGGCCGCTCTCGCCACCGCCGAGCTCCTTGAGGATGAGGATCCGCAGACGACAGCCGCCCCCGACCGGTGCGGGGCCGAACTGCTCCTGGGTGCGTTGGTCGAACAGGGGGTGACCACCATCTTCGGGCTACCGGGGGGAGCCAACCTCCCGATCTACCAGTACCTGCCCGACTTCCCGCTCCGCCATGTCCTGGTCCGTCACGAGCAGGGCGCCGCCCACATGGCCGACGGGTACGCTCGCGCCAGCGGTCGGGTCGGCGTGTGCCTGGCCACCTCCGGGCCGGGGGCGCTGAACCTGATCACGGGCCTGGCCACCGCGCACTTCGACTCGGTGCCGGTGGTTGCGATCACTGGTCAGGTCCCCACCACCCAGATCGGCACCGACGCATTCCAGGAGTCCGATGTGATCGGCTCCAGCTTGTCGGTCACCAAGCACAGCTACCAGATTCACGACGCTCGCGAGCTCCCAGGGGTCGTGGCCGAGGCCTTCCATGTCGCCACCACCGGGCGCCCGGGGGTGGTCCTCATCGACGTTCCCAAGGATGTCCAGCAGGCGCTGGTCTCCGATCCTCTGGGCGCGATCGCGCGGGCGCGAGCCCACCAGGCCCCCCCACCGGCGGACCCCCGGCTGATCGAGCGCGCCGCCGCCCACCTCGCGTCCGCGCAGCGCCCGGTGATCCTGGCGGGGCGCGGCGTCGCCATCGCCGGAGGCGAGGCGGCGCTGCAGCAGCTGGCCGAGAGACTCGACGCGGCGGTGGGCACCACCCTGCTCGGGGTCGGCGTGTTTCCCAGCACCCACCCGCTCGCACTCGGACTGGTGGGCTTCATGGGGACCGGAGCGTGCAATCGGGCCGTCACCGACTGCGACTGCCTGTTGATGGTCGGGATGCGTGCCGACGACCGCGTCACCTGCCGACTGGACGGCTTCGCGCCCCGGGCACAGCACATGGTCCACGTCAACATCGATCCCGCCGAGCTGGGGAAGACGGTCCAGGCCGACTGCCAGATCGTGGGTGACGCCCGCCATGTGCTGGAGGCGCTGACGGCCTCGGTGCCGCGGCACCCGCGCCCGGCGTGGCGTCAGCAGGTGGCCGATTGGCGCCTGCGCCACCCGCTGCGCTACCCCCATAACGGCCGGCTCCAGCCACAGCAGGCGCTGGCCGCGCTCTACGCTCGCCGGCGCGCCCAGGACATCACCGTGGCGGACGTGGGCCTCAATCAGATGTGGGCGGCCACCGGATGGACCGGTGACCAGCCGGGGCCCTTCCTCAACTCCGGCGGGCAGGGGACGATGGGCTTCGCCTTCCCCGCGGCGCTCGGCGCCCAGGCGGCGCACCCGGACCGACGGGTGTTCTGCGTCACCGGCGAGGGGGGATTCGTCATGACCGCGCAGGAGCTGGCCACCGCGGTGGACGCGGGCCTGCCGGTCAAGGTCGTGATCCTCAACAACCACAGCCTGGGGATGGTGCGGCAGTTCCAGGACGACTTCTACGGCGGGGTCCGCTCCCAGGTCGACCTCACCGTGACCCCGGACTTCACTCTGCTGGCGCAGGCGTACGGGTGCTTCGGCGCCCGGGTCGACAGCGCCGACGAGGTCGGTCCAGCGCTGGACCGGGCGCTCGCCTACCCCGGACCCGCGATCGTGGACATCTGGATCGACCCCGAGGCCAACATCTACCCGATCGTGCCCATGGGCAAGGGGCTCGCGGACTTCGTCGAATGCCCGGAGGCACCGTGACCGAGCCGGTCCATGCCCACCTCGCCCCCCGCCCGGTCCCCGAGCCGACCGGACGCCGCGTCCGGGTGGTGTCGATGCGCCTCGAGGACCGCGCCGGGGTGATGCAGCGCGTGACCAACTGCATCCAGCGCCGCGGCTTCCGGCTGGAGACCTGCGTGGTCGGCCCGACTCCGGCTCCCGGGATCGCCGGGCTCACGCTGCGGATCGACCCCGGATACCAGCCCCCCGACCAGGTGGTCAAGCAGCTGGCCAAGCTGATCGATGTGGTCAGCGTCGAGGACATCACCGACCTCCCGCGGGTGGAGTGGACCACCGCCCTGGTCACCCTGGACCGGCGCGGGGTCGAGGCGCTGGTTGATCCCGCCGTGGCCCGGCTCGATGGCCAGGTGCTCCACCGCGACCGTGACCGCGTGGTGGTGGCGGTGGCAGGACCGCCCGCCGAGGTGGCGAGCCAGCTGGAGTCGCTGCGCCCCCTGCCCGGGGCCGACTGGGTCTGCAGCGGGCCGCTCGCCTGCGCCCCCGCCCGGTCGGCGACAATGGGGGCTCCGCCGCCCGGTGCGGCGCCACCGGACGAGCCACGAGGACAGTGAGCGAGATGGAGATGTTCTACGACGCCGACGCGGACCCCTCTGCCCTCCAGGGGGCACGGGTGGCGGTCCTCGGGTACGGCAGCCAGGGCCATGCCCACGCGCAGAACCTGCGCGACAGCGGACTCCAGGTGGTGGTCGGCCTCCGGCCCGAGAGCCGGTCGCGCGCCCAGGCGACCCGCGACGGCTTTGAGGTCACCGACGCGATCCAGGCGGCTCGCGACGCCGACGTCGTGATGGTGTTGATCCCCGACCACGACCAGGCCCAGCTCTTCCAGGAGGGCCTGGCCGCGGCGCTCCGTCCCGGCACCCTGCTCCTCTTCGCCCACGGCTTCGCGATCCACTACGGCACCGTCCAGCCGCCGGCCGGCTGCGACGTCGCGATGGTCGCGCCCAAGGCGCCCGGGCACATGGTCCGCTCCACCTACCGCGAGGGGATCGGGTGCCCGGCCCTGCTGGCGATCCACCAGGACACGACCGGCCGCGCCCTGGCCCGCACCCTCGCGTATGCCCGGGCGCTCGGCGCGACCCGAGCGGGGGTCCTGCGCACCACCTTCCGCGAGGAGACGGAGACCGACCTCTTCGGGGAGCAGGCGGTGCTCTGCGGGGGGGTGGCCCAGCTGGTCAAGGCCGGGTTCGAGACCCTGGTCGAGGCCGGCTACCAACCCGAGCTCGCCTATTTCGAGTGCCTCCACGAGCTGAAGCTGATCGTTGACCTCATGTACCAGGGGGGCCTGTCCCTCATGCGCTACAGCGTCAGCGACACCGCCGAGTTCGGCGACTACGAGAGCGGGCCGGTCGTGATTGACGCCCACGTGCGCCAGCGCATGCGGGAGGTCCTGACCCGGATCCAGGACGGCAGCTTCGCCGAACGGTGGATCGACGAGAATCGCTCCGGGCGCGCGGCCTTCCTCGCCCGGCGGGCCGAGGAGACCCGCCAGCCGTTGGAGGAGGTGGGACGGCGGCTGCGCGCCCACATGCCCTGGATCCAGCCGGTGGCGACGGTGCCGGACCCCGAGCCGGTCGCGGCGGCGGGGCACGGGGCGTGAACCGGGCGCCGGGCGGATCGGACCCGGACGTAGCCGGGGACGCCCCGAGCGCCCCCGCCGGCATCGTCGAGTTCCTCGATACGACCCTGCGCGACGGCGAGCAATCGCCCGGGGCGACCCTGCATCTGGCCGACAAGCTCGAGATCGCCCACCAGCTCGCCCGCCTCGGCGTCGACGTCATCGAGGCCGGCTTTCCGGCCTCCTCCCCGGGTGACTTCGAGGCGGTGCAGCGGATCGCGCGCGAGGTCCAAGGACCGCAGGTGACCGGGCTCGCGCGCGCCACCCGGGGGGATATCGACGCGGTGCACGCCGCCGTTCGGGATGCCGCCCGGCCCCTCATCCACGTGTTCATCAGCGTGTCCGATCTCCACATCACGAGCAAGCTCGGGCTGGATCGAGCCGCCGTGCTGGAGCGGACCGGGGATGCGATCGCGCACGCGCGATCCCTCTGCGAGCGGGTGGAGTTCTCTCCCGAGGACGCCGGCCGTGCCGATCCCGACTACCTGTGCGAGGTGGTCCAGATCGCGGTCGACAACGGCGCCTCGGTGGTCAACATCCCCGACACCACCGGGTACTGCCTGCCGGAGGAGTTCGCGGGGCTGGTCGCGACCGTGCGCCGCCAGGTGCGGGGGATGGCGACCGTCCTGGTCAGCGTCCACTGCCACGATGACCTGGGCCTCGCCACCGCCAACTCGCTGGCCGGGATCGCCGCCGGCGCCCGGCGGGTGGAGGGCTGCATCAACGGCCTCGGGGAGCGCGCCGGCAACGCGGCCATCGAGGAGGTGGTGATGGCGCTCCGGGTCCGCCGCCCGGTGCTGGGGCTCGCCGACAACCTCCACACTCCCGAGCTGGTACCCACCAGCCGGCTGGTGGAGCGGCTCACCGGGATCCCGGTGCCCCCCAACAAGCCGGTGGTCGGCCGCAACGCCTTTGCCCACGCCTCCGGCGTCCACCAGCACGGCGTGCTCCGCGACCGCCGGACCTACGAGATCATGTCCGCCGCCGACGTCGGGGCCGAGGGCACCCAGATCGTGCTCACCGCCCGCTCCGGGCGCCACGCCCTCCGCCACCGCCTCGATCAGATCGGAGTCCGGCTCCCGGCGGAGTCTTTCGAGATGTGCTGGGAGCGATTCCTGGCGGTGGCCGACACCGCCAAGGCGGTTGACGACGCCGACCTCGCCGCCATCGCCCGGTCGGTGCTGGCGGAGCAGCCGGTGGGGCCGACGGCGACCGGGCTCGCCGGGTGAGCGGCGCCCGCGGATCCGGGGGGCGATGCCGCCTGGTCGTGCTGCCGGGCGACGGAATCGGGCCTGAGGTCACCCAGGCTGGCCTGCAGGTGCTGGAGGCAGCCTGCGAGTCACAGGGGATCGCCCTTGAGGTGAGCCGGCACCTGATCGGGGGCGCCGCCCTGGAGGCGACCGGCGAGCCGCTGCCCGCCGCCGCCTTGGAGGCGGCTCGCGGCGCGGATGCGGTCCTCCTGGGAGCGGTCGGCGGGCCCCGCTGGGACCGGGCCGCGGTGCGCCCCGAGGCGGGCCTGCTCGCGCTCCGGAGCGGCCTGGGCGCCTTCGCCAATCTGCGCCCGGTGGTGGTGTGGCCGGGGCTGGAGCGGCACAGCCCGCTGCGACCGGAACGTCTCGCGGGAGTCGACATCCTCTTCGTGCGCGAGTTGACCGGCGGAGCCTACTTCGGTCGGCCCAAGGGGGTGGCCGGCACCGCTCCCAACCGCCGCGGGATCGATTCCATGGAGTACGCCGAGGCCGAGATCCGGCGGGTGGCGCAGGTGGCTTTCGCCGCCGCCGAGGGGCGCCGGGGCCACCTCACGTCGGTCGACAAGGCCAACGTCCTGGCCACCTCCCAGCTCTGGCGCTCGGTGGTGGAGGAGCTGGCCCCCGAGCATCCCGGGGTGACCCTGGACCACTGCTTGGTCGACAGCTTCGCCCTGCGGCTGCTGCAGCAGCCCCGCGACTTCGACGTGGTGGTCACCGAGAACCTGTTCGGCGACATCCTCACCGACGAGGCGGCCGCCCTCACCGGCACCCTCGGCACCCTCCCGTCGGCCAGCGGCGGCGGATCCGGACCCTGGCTCTACGAGCCGGTGCATGGATCCGCGCCCGACCTGGTCGGCCGCGACCTGGCCAACCCGCTGGGCGCGATCGCGACGATCGCGATGCTGTTGCGGCACACCCTGGGCCGCGAGGACCTCGCCGCCGCGGTCGAGGCCGGGATCGCGGCGGTGGTGCGAGGGGGACGGCTGACCCCGGACCTGGGCGGCGACGTCACCACCCAGGAGGTCACCACCCAGGTGGTGGCGCACCTGCAGGGGCAGGCAGCGGCATGACCGAGCCCGTCGTCCTGTACGACACCACTCTGCGCGACGGGATGCAGGGATTCGGTCTCCAGCTCAGCCTGGACCAGAAGTTGGGGATCGCGCGCCGCCTCGACCGACTCGGTCTCGCCTATGTGGAGGGGGGCTGGCCGGGTGCCAATCCCCGCGACACCGCCCTCTTCCAGCGCCTGGCGGCGCATCCCCTCGAGACCGCGCGGCTGGCCGCCTTCGGCGCCACCTGCCGCCCCGGCGCGGCCGCCGAGGTCGACGAGGGGCTGCGCGCCACCTTGGCCGCGCAGGCTCCGGTGGTGACGCTGGTGGGCAAGGCGTCGCGCTGGCAGGCGGAGACCGTGCTGGGCACGACCGCCGCCGAGAACCTGCGCATGATCGCCGACAGCTGCCGCCACGCGGTCGACCAGGGGCACGAGGTGATCTTCGACGCCGAGCACTTCTTCGACGGATTCGACGGATTGGGGGCGGCCCCCGGCGACCGCGGCTACGCCCTGGCGGCGCTGGACGCCGCCGCCGCCGGGGGTGCCGCGTGGATCGTGCTCTGCGACACCAACGGCGGTCAGCTTCCGGCCGCGATCGCGGCCGGGGTCGCCGCCGCCCGCGAGCGCGTGGGAGATCGGGTCGGAATCCACTGTCACAACGACGCCGGGGTGGCGGTCGCGGCCTCGCTGGCCGCGCTGGCGGCCGGGGCGCGGATGGTGCAGGGCACCCTCAACGGCTGCGGCGAGCGCTGCGGCAACACCGACCTGCTGGTGGTCGCGGCCACCTGCGAGCTCAAGCTGGGGCGCCCGGCGCTGCCGCCGGGCCGGCTCGACGAGCTGGTCCAGGTGTCGCGAGCGTTCGACGCCGCCCTCAACCGGGCCCCCGACGCCCATCGTCCCTACGTCGGGGCGGCGGCCTTCCTGCACAAGGGCGGCCTGCACGCCCAGGGGATGGCTCGTGATCCCCGGGCCTACCAGCACGTCGATCCGGCCCGGGTCGGAAACCGCTCGCGAACCGTCGTGTCCGACCAGAGCGGCCGCAGCAACATCGCCGCCAAGCTGCGCGAGCTGGGGCTCACCGACCTCGACCGCGACGCTCGCGGCCGGCTGGTGCAGCAGCTCAAGGTCCTGGAGGCACACGGCTGGGCGTTCGAGGACGCCGACGCCTCCTTCGAGCTGCTGGTGCGCCGCGCCCAGCCGGACGACCGCCCCCCGTTCGCGCTCCGCGAGGTGCTGGTGGTGGCCCGCCAGGAGACGCTCGACGAGGGCGGCGACCGGCAGTCGGTGGAGACCAGTGTCAAGCTGGAGGTGGGCGGCACCCGGGTGCACACCGCCGCCACCGGGATGGGTCCGGTGGAGGCCCTCGACATCGCCCTCCGGCGCGCTTTGGTCCCGCATTTCCCCGAGCTTGCCCAGGTCCAGCTGATGGATTACCGGGTAAGGGTCATCGACGGGGACCGCGGCACCGGGGCGACGGTCCGGGTCGGGATCGATTCCAGCGACGGGGTGGGGCTGTGGACCACCGTCGGCTGCTCCGGCAACATCCTCCACGCGTCCGCGCTGGCGCTGGTGGATGGCTACGAGTGGGCGGTCCGCCACCTCGGACAGGGTCGGTTGGTGGCCAGCGCATGAGCGGCCGCACCGCCTACGCCAAGATCTGGGACGCGCACGTCGTCGCCGGGGATCCCCGCTCTCGCGCGCTCCTGTATGTGGATCTCCACCTGGTCCACGAGGTCACCTCGCCGCAGGCGTTCCAGGGCTTGCGGGAGGCAGGCCGACGGGTGCGTCGCCCCGACCTCACCCTGGCGACCATGGACCACAACGTCCCCACCTGGGAGCGCAGCCGCCCGACGCCGGACCCGGTGGCGCGGGAGCAGCTCCGCCAGCTGGACGAGAACTGCCGCGCCGCCGGGATCCCACTGCTCGGCCTGCAGCACGCCCGCCAGGGGATCGTGCACGTGATCGGGCCCGAGCTGGGGCTCACCCAGCCGGGGATGACGGTCGTCTGCGGCGACTCGCACACCGCGACCCACGGCGCCTTCGGGGCCCTGGCGTTCGGCATCGGCACCTCGGAAGTGGAGCAGGTGCTGGCGAGCCAGTGCCTCTGGCAGGCGCCGGCCCCCACCCTGGCGGTGCGGATCGAGGGCGACCTCCCGCCCGGGGTCTCCCCCAAGGATCTCGCCCTTGGCGTGATCGGCCAGATCGGTGTGGGCGGCGGCCAGGGGAGCGTCATCGAGTACACCGGCACGGCCGTCCGGCGGCTCTCGATGGAGGGTCGGATGACCTTGTGCAACATGAGCATCGAGGCGGGCGCGCGGGCGGGGCTGATCTCCCCGGACGCCACCACCGTCGACTACCTGCTGGGCCGGCCAGCGGTCGCCGGCGGCCAGGACGTCGCCGAGACCGCGGCCCAGTGGCTCAGCGTCGCCAGCGATGCGGATGCCGTCTTCGATCGCAGCGTGCTCGTCGACGCCACCCAGCTCGCCCCCTTCGTGACCTGGGGCACCACCCCCGCGATGGTGGTGCCGGTCACCGGGTGCGTCCCCACCTTGGACCAGGTCGTCGGCGAGTCCGAGCGCCGGGCGGCCGCGCGCGCGCTCGAGTACATGGGCCTGACCGAGGGCACGCCGATCGAGGCGATTGCGATCGACCGGGTCTTCATCGGCTCCTGCACCAACAGCCGGCTGGAGGACCTGCGCGAGGCGGCCGCGGTGGTCGCCGGCCATCGCGCCCACCCCCGGGTGCGCGCGATGGTGGTGCCGGGATCGCAGACGGTCAAGCGCGAGGCGGAGGCTCTCGGTCTCGATCGCATCTTCCGCGACGCCGGCTTCGAGTGGCGCGAGGCGGGGTGCTCGATGTGCTTGGGCATGAACCCCGACGTGCTCGCTCCCGGGGAGCGCTGCGCCTCGACCTCCAACCGCAACTTCGAGGGACGCCAAGGCTCCGGGGGGCGCACCCACCTGGTCAGCCCGGCGATGGCGGCCGCCGCCGGGCTCCACGGCCACTTCGTCGATGTGCGCACGCTCACGCCGGCCGGGCTGGCGGCATCCCCCGGGGCGGAGGGCTAGGCCCCGATGCACTCCTTCACCGAGCACGAGGGCCTGGTCGGGGTGCTCCCCCGGGACGACGTCGACACCGACCAGATCATCCCCAAGCAGTTCCTGGCCCGCACCGGCCGCGATGGCTACCAGGACGGGTGCTTCTTCGCCTGGCGGCTCGACCCCACCGGCCAGCCGCGGGCGGACTTCGAGCTCAACCACCCGGCCTTCCTCGGCCACAGCGTGCTCGTGGCCGGGCGCAACTTCGGCTGCGGCTCGTCCCGTGAGCACGCCGCCTGGGCGCTGCTCGACAGCGGGGTGCGGGTGGTGGTGGCCCCGTCCTTCGGCGACATCTTCACGGTCAACGCGCTCCAGAACGGGCTTGTGCCCGTGACCCTGGAGCCCGCGATGGTCGCCACCCTGATGGCCCGCGGCCAGCGTCGCGACGGCTACCGGGTGACGGTCGACCTGGTTCGCCAGGAGGTGCGCGACGACGAGGGGCTGCGGGCCGGCTTCGCGGTCGACCCCTTCTGGCGCGCCTGCCTGCTCGAGGGCCGCGACCCGATCGCGATGGCGCTCGACCAGGAGGCCGCGATCGCCGCCCACGAGGCGGAGCGGTCCCGGCTGCTGCCGGTCACCACCGGGCTGGACCGCTGAGCGGGGCGGCCGCCCGCCCCGGCTCCGGGAGCCGGCGATGACCTGGGCGATCGCGTGCCGCTGCCGGGACACCCCCGGGACCCTGGCGCATCTGGCGGCGGCGATCTCGGCGCAGGCGGCCAACATCCGGGACGTCGCCCTCACCCGTGAGGATCCTGACACCGTCTTCCTCCACTTCGAGCTCGACGACGGCCCGGACCCGGAATCGGTCCTGGCCGGCCTGGCCGGCCTCGCCGACGTGGACGAGGTCGAGCGGGTGCCGACCCAGCGAACCATCTTCGGCAAGCGGGTGATCGTCATCGGCGGGGGGGCCCAGGTGGCGATCGTCGCCCAGGGCGCGGTGAACGAGGCCGACCGCCACAACATCCGGGGCGAGCGGATCAGCGTCGACACCATCCCGCTGGTGGGCGAGCAGGAGATCGCCGCCGCGGTGCGGGCGGTCCGGCGGCTGCCGCGCGCGGTGATCCTGGTGCTGGCCGGGTCGTTGATGGGGGGCGCCATCACCGAGGCGGTCCGCGAGGTGCGCGGCCACGGGATCCTGGTGATCTCGCTGCACCAGGCGGGATCGGTGGTGGACGTCGTCGACCTGGTGGTGTCGGACCCCATCCAGGCCGGGGTGATGGCGGTGATGGCGGTGGCGGGCACCGCCCGCTTCGATCTCGCCCGGGTGCGCGGCCGCCACTTCTGATCGCGGGCGGCGGGCCGCTGTGAGGGCGTGACCCCATCATCGCCCGGGCGCGATGGCGCCGTGACACCGGGCCCGCACACTCACAGGTGGATCGCCAAGCTCCCCCGATCGAGCTCGGACGCTGACCCCCCTTAGAGGACGACGATGCCCGCAGCCGAGCCGCATCCCGCAGCGGCGTCGCAGGCGGCCGCGGCGGCACCGCTCGACCAGGCTGGCCTGGAGCGCTGTGCCGCGGGCCGGATCCTGGACGGACGGCCCACCCGCCTGCTCGTGGTCGGGGTCGACCCGCCCCCGCCGGCATCGGTCACCCAGGCCGCCGTCCGCGAGGCGGCGGAGGAGCTGCTGGGAGAGCCGGCCGTGGTCGCGGTGGTTCGCTGCGACCCGGTCCTCACCGCCTTGGTCCTGGGCGGGGGACGGGGATCGCTGGCGCGCGTCAACGACCTGCGCACCGCCCAGACCCTGGAGGTCGCGGTCGGAGCCCGGCTGCGAGCCGCCGGACATCCTCAGTGCGGCGTCAGCGTCGTGGCCGGCTCGGAGGCGGCCGCCACCTTGCCCAAGCTCGAGCTGATGGTGCGGGCGATGCTCCACACCCTGGGGGACCGCGCGGCCACCCTGGCTCGGGGCCGCGCCCACCTCCAGCAGGTCGCCACCCTGCTGGAGCACCAGCGCCTGCGAATCCTGTTCCAGCCGATCGTGCGGCTGGGCGATGGCGCCGTCTCCGGCTACGAGGCGCTCTGCCGAGGTCCGTTCGACCATCCCCTGGAGATGCCGAGCCGGCTCCTCGAGGCGGCCGACCAGGCGGGACTGCTGGGCGAGCTGCACTGGGAGCTGGTCTGGCTCGCCCGGCTGCGCGCCGCCGAACGCTTCGCCCGCGGCGACCTGCTGCTCTTTGTCAACGTCGAGCCGCGCGAGCTCGGCGACGCCCCGCCGCCGCGCCGCCACGACTGGGACCATCCCGCGCTGTGGCCGGAGACCCAGATCGTGGCCGAGGTCACCGAGCGCCGCCCGATCGCGGACCTCACCACCTTTCGCCGCCACACCGACCGCTACCGCCGCCGGGGCTATCGCTACGCGCTCGACGACGTCGGCTCCGGCTACGCCGGCCTCGGCACCCTGGCGCTGCTGGCACCCGAGTTCATCAAGGTGGACATGCACCTGGTTCAGGGCTGCGACGAGGACCCGGTGCGGCAGTCGGTCGTGAGCGCGCTGGTCCATCTCGCCCGCAGCCTCGGGGCGGAGGTGATCGCCGAGGGGGTCGAGACCCGCTCCCAGCTGCTGGTGCTGCGCCGGCTGGGGGTCGACTACGGCCAGGGCTTCCTGCTCGCCAGCCCCGCCGAGGCGCCGCCTCCCATCAGCGGTCCCGGGCTGGCGGCGCTGCGCCAGGCCGCCGGAAGCGACGCCCTCGCGATCCGAAGGCTGGCCTGATGCTGCCGGCCGGCCGTCGGATCGGGTGGCCTCGGAGCGCGTCGCTGGGGCAGCGGTTCGCGGGCGGCCTGCTGCTCTTGGTCGGTGTCCTCATCCTCAACCTGGTGGCGGCGGTCCCCCAGCTGACCGCGATGCAGGCCGCCAACACCCAGCTGCGGCATCGGGACCTCCCGCTCCAGGCCAGCACCGACAGCCTCTTCAACCAGCTCCTGGGAGTCCAGACCGAGCTGGGCGAGACCCTGCTGAGCGGGCGGGTGAGCGCGCTCCAGGCGATGCGGCGCGACCTCGGCGCCACCGCCGCCGAGCAGGCCCAGCTCACCCAGCTGACGCGCGGCCACGCCTCGCTGGTGGCAGCCCTGGCCGCGCTCCGGTCCCGCGTCGGCAGCTGGGAGGGGAAGTACCTCGGCCCCGAGCTCAGGGCTCGGGCGTCCACGCCGTTGGCCCAGCTGGTGACCGCCATCCCCCGTGGCGACCGGCTCTTCCACCAGATCGAGGTGGCCGCCGGGAGGCTCAAGCTCGCGGCGGCCACCCAGGTCTCCGCCGACCTCGGCCAGGCGGCCGCGGCCCAGCTCGAGATCTTCATCCTGGTGCTTTTGACCTCGGTGATCGGGTGCATCGTCGCGGGCACCCTGATCGTCCTCACCGCGCGCTCGGTGCTGCGGCCGCTGGCCGCGCTCGGGCAGATGGCGCGTGACCTCGGGGAGGACCGCCCGATCCGGCTGGAGCCGCCCCGGGGGACGCCCGAGCTGCGCCAGCTCCACGCCAACCTCACCGCCGCCGGCCTCCACCTGCAGGCGCAGCAGACCCGCCTGGCCGAGAGCAACGGCGAGCTGGCCCGGGCGGTTCAGGTGAAGAGCGAGTTCCTCGCCACCATGAGCCACGAGCTGCGCACGCCGCTCAACGTCATCTTGGGATTCACCGAGCTGATTCGCACCGGCGCCGCGGGCGAGATCCCGGCCACCGCCCGGGACCACCTCGACCGGGTGATCCGCAACGGGCGGATCCTGCTGGGCCTGATCAGCGACATCCTCGACCTCAGCAAGCTCGAGGCGGGTCGAATGGAGGTCGGCTGCACCGTCACCGCGGTCGACCAGATCGTGGGCCAGGTGGTGGAGGATGCCCGCTCCCTCGCCGACCGCAAGGGCGTCCGGCTCACGCTGGAGCCGTGCGCGGAGCCGGCCGCCGCCCTGGCCGACCCGCGCGCCATCCTCCAGGTGCTCACCAACCTTGTTGGCAATGCGGTCAAGTTCACCGAGTCGGGCAGCGTCACGGTCACGGTCCGGACCACCGCCGCCCTCTGCTGTGTCGACGTCCTCGACACCGGGCCCGGGGTCGCAGACGCGGACCGCGAGGCGATCTTCGACGCCTTCCGGCGCGCCGGCGCCCGGATCCACGACGAGCTCGGGTCCACCGGCCTCGGCCTGGCCATCTCGCGTCGGCTGATCGGTCTCATGAGCGGGCGGATCGAGCTCGAGAGCCAGCTCGGGGTGGGCAGCCGCTTCACCGTGGAACTGCCCCTGGCCCGGGTCAGCCCGCAGCTGCGCGCCGGGCGCCAGGAGCAGCCGCTGGTGATGGGGGTCGCCCAGGACCCCGCCGCCCTGCAGCGCTGGGAGGTCCACGCCACCGCGGTCGGATTCGATTTCGTGGGGACCGCCGACGGGCCCACCGGGCTGCGGGCCGCCGCCGCCCTGCGCCCGGCGGTCGTGCTCCTGCTCGCCGACCTGGACCGCGAGGGGGCCGAGCTGCTGCTCGACCAGCTCCGGGGTCAGCCCGACACCCGTCAGCTGCCGGTGCTCCTGGTCACCAGCGGAGAGCCGCAGGCGGCCGCGGGCGGCGAAACGGACGGGTTCCTGCGGCGGCCGGTGCCGGAGCCGGGGCTGCGCCAGGTCCTGCTCCAGCACCGCCGCAGCCGGGCCACCGCCAGGGCCGCCTCGTGACCCGCCCCCACGTCCTGCTGATCGAGGACTACCCCGACAACCGGGTGCTGGTCTCGGCGGTGCTGGGGGACGCGGGCTGGGCGGTGAGCGTCGCCGAGGACGCCCCCAGCTGCGACCGGCAGCTCGCCCAGGGGCTCGACCCGGACCTGTTCCTGATCGATCTCTCGCTGCCCGGCGAGGACGGCTGGAGCCTGGTCCGCCGGCTCCGCCAGGATCCGCGCTGGCGGGAGCGGCCGATGGTGGCGCTCACCGCCCACGCGATGGACGGCGACGCGCGCCGCGGGCTGCGGGCCGGCTTCGACGGGTACCTCACCAAGCCGATCGACCTCGGCACTTTCCCCACCACCTTGTCGCGCTGGCTGCGCACCCCCAGCCCCGCCGAGGGCGGCTGAGGCCACCCCCGCGCGCGACCTGGCGCGGGACTTGACCGCCGGGCCGATTGTCGCCACCATGCACTCGACAGATCAGGAACGGCCCCGGGGGGGATCCGTCAGGGAGGGGTGCTCATGACGATCGGCTCGCTCAAATCGATGGTGCGGGCGGCGCGCACGCGGCGGCGGTGGCTGGCGGTGACGGCCGCGCTGGTGGCCGTCCTGGGGTCCTCGGCGGCGGGCACGGCGGGAGTGAGCCGCCACGCGGGCAGGGGGGGCACGGTCACGTTCGCGCTGCCACCCGGGGAGTCCTGCAACTACATCTCGCCCTTCATCAACGGCCCCGAATCCAACAACATCGACCTCTTCCAGTGCGAGTACTTCCTCTACCGGCCGCTCTACTGGTTCGGCACCAACGGTCAGTTCACCATCAACTACCACCTCAGCATGGGGCAGCCGCCGGTGTACTCCAACGGCGGGCGCACGGTCACGATCAGGCTGAACCACTACATGTGGTCGGACGGCAAGCCGGTGACCAACCGCGACATCGAGCTGTGGATGCACATCCTGCAGGCGGAGAAGGCCCAGTGGGTGGGCTATGTTCCCGGGGACATCCCCGACAACATCACCTCGATGAGCTTCCCCGCCGCCACCCCCGACAGCTTTAGCCTCACCTTCAACAAGGCGTACGGCCACACCTGGCTGCTCTACAACAACCTCAGCATGATCTTCGCCATCCCCCAGCACGCCTGGGACAAGACCTCGAGCTCCAGCCCGGTGGGCAACTACGACCAGACCCCCACGGGAGCGGCGGCGGTCTGGCGCTACATCGATCACGCCGCCAAGCAGGAGCCCACCTACACCACCAATCCGATGTGGAAGGTGGTGGACGGCCCCTTCAAGCTGGCCGCCTACACCCCCGCCACCGGCTACGCCGCGTTCGTGCCCAACTCGGCCTACACCGGGCCGCAGAAGCCCACGATCGCCCGGCTGGAGGAGATCCCCTTCACCAGCGACACGGCGGAGTTCGACGCCCTGCGCGCGGGGACTCTGAGCTTCGGCTACCTGCCCACCCAGGACCTCAATCAGAAGTCCTACTTCACCCAGCGCGGCTACTCCGTCAACCCCTGGGTGGACTGGGGCTTCAACAACTTCTGGATCAACTACACCAACCCCAAGGTGGGGCCGATCTTCAAGCAGCTCTACATTCGCCAGGCGCTGCAGCGGCTGGTCGACCAGAACAAGATCGTCAAGGACATCTACCACGGTCAGGCCTACCCCACCTACGGGCCGGTGCCGATCCTGCCCAAGAGCACCTACCTCAGCTCCTATGAGGCCTCCGACCCCTATCCCTTCAGCCTCAGCGCCGCCAAACACCTGCTCTCCAGCCACGGCTGGGCGGTCCATCCCAACGGGGTCGACACCTGCCGCACACCCGGCACCGGGTCGAACCAATGCGGGGCCGGGATCGCGGCCGGGACCCCGCTCAGCTTCAACGAGATCACCTCGCCGGGATCGGTCGTGTTCAACGCCGAGATCGCGGTGATCCAGTCCGACTACACCCTGGCCGGGATCCGGCTCAACATCTCGCAGACCCCGGAGGCAACCTTGTTCGCCGAGCTGGTGCCGTGCCACAAGGCGACCGGGGCCGGCTGCTCCTGGCAGATCGCCAACTTCGGGCAGCCCGGCTCGACCCCGACCTACTCTCCGCAGTACCTGCCCACGGCGGGCATGTGGATCGGCAGCGGCGGCGGCAACAACGCCGCCGGATACCACAGCTCCGAGCTCGACCAGCTGATCGCCGCCACCAGCTTGAAGCCCGGGCTGGCGCCGTTCTGGGCGGAGGAGAACTACGCCGCCAAGCAGCTGCCGGTGATCTGGGAGCCCAACTACTACTACCAGCTCTCGGTGATCAGCGGGCATCTCCACGGCGCGATCCCGCAGGACCCCAACCTCAACATCTACCCCCAGGCCTGGAGCCTGAGCGGCTGACCCTCGATGCGGGCGGCGGCGGGACCCCGGGTCCCGTCCGCCGCCCGCTCCGCTCGCCTCACGGCATCGCGGCCCCGCCGTCGACCACCCAGGTCTGGCCGGTGATGACGTCGCTGTCGGGTCCGGCGAGGAAGCTGATCGCCCCGACCACGTCGGCCGGCAGCTCGACTCGCGTGATCGCCCGCTCCCGCAGGCGGGCGGGGGCCTGCGCATCCGGCCGATCGGCGCCCCCGGCGTCCGAGGCGGTCCGCCCCGGAGCGACACAGTTGACCCGGATCCCGTCGGGCCCCAGCGCCCGCGCCAGGCTGCGGGTGAACCCCACCACCGCCGACTTGGCGGTGAGGTACTGGAGCGGGCTCGGGGCGGCGCCCGTGAAGACGGCGGCCGAGCCCAAGGTGATGATCTTGCCGTCGGCCAGGCGGCGCATCTCGGGGACCACCGCCCGGCAGCAGCGCCAGGTCCCGATCACGTCGACCCGAAAGACCTGCTCCCGGTGCGCGATCGGGATCGTCTCGAACGCCCCCTGGAGCAGGGGGACCGCCTGGAAGACGGCGGCGTGGTTGACCAGCACGTCGATGCGACCGAAGGCGGCCACCGCTCCCGCCGCCATCCGCTCGACGCCGGCGGGGTCGGCGACGGCAGTCGCCAGCGTCACCGCCTCACCCCCCTGGGCGGCCAGCTCCCGGGCGACCGCCCGGCCCGCGTGGGCGTCGAGCTCGGCCCCCACCACCTGGGCGCCATCGGCGGCGAGCCGGGCCGCGAAGGCGCGCCCCAGCCCGTGACCGGCGCCGGTCACGATCGCACAGCGGGGGCGCTGCGGGTGAGCGTCCATCCCGTCAGCGGCTGGGCCCGCGGCCCCCGGCCCGAGCTGGTCCTGAGCCCCGCCGATCCCCCCCGGGCGGCGCCGGGCCGCCGGCGCGGCTCCCAGCCGCCCCGCCACCATCGGCCGCCCCCGCCGCCGGGAGACCGCCGGGCGCTGGTCGGCCGGTCGGCCCCCCCCCCACCGCGCCCCTCAGCGTGGGGCGGCGGGCGGGGTCAGGATGGGACGCAGCTGGGCCGCCAGCACCGAGCGTCCCAGCTGACCCACCTGGATGCCGCTGATCCGGCCGGCCGCGGTGAGGAAGACGTTGACCGGCAGCGCGACCACCCCGAAGCGCTGCGCCACTGTGCCCTGGGGATCGAGCAGGGTGGGCCGGTCGATCCCGAGCCGGTGCAGGAATCCGACCGCGGTGGACCGCGTCTGCTGGTAGTTGATGAGCACCAGCCGCACCCCGCGGGCGGCGTCGCGCCGGGCGGTGCGGTCGAGCAGGGGGAGCTCGGCGCGGCAGTTGACGCACCAGCTGGCCCAGAAGTCCAGGATCAGCGGGTGGCCGCGCAGGCGGGCGAGGCTGACCCAGCCGCCGCGACTGCTGGGCAGCGTCGGCAAGGGGGCCAGCTGGCCGACGCGGCCCACCCGGGCGACCCCGCTCGGGGTGGGGAACGCCCCCCCCACGCCCTGGGTCTGCAGCCAGGCCAGCACCTGGTCGACCACCGTGGTCGGCGACCAGCTGCCCCCCGAGCGCAGCTCCCGGCGCCCCAGCTGGTCCAGGTAGCGGGCGATCAGGGTGGGGATCCCGGCCCGGATCGTGGGCTGGCCCAGGACCTCGGAGACCACCTGGCCGGAGGGGTCGACCACCATCACCACCGAGGCGTGAAGCGGATTGCTGGTCTCGCGCCGGCGGGTGAACGGGTCGACCGGGGCCACCCCCCGGATCGGCTGGTTCACCGGCAGCGGGATGTGGAGGCGGGTCCAGAACCGGTTCACCGCCGCGACCGAGCCGGTCAGGAGGGTGAAGGGGAGGTGGAAGTATCGGGCGTAGCGGGCGATCGCCACCGGCGTGTCCACCTGCGGCTCCTGGGTCACCATCACGATCGCGACCCGGTGCTGCAGGCCCCGGCTCTGCAGCTGGCGCTCCACCCGCAGCAGCGCGGCGTCGACCAGGGGGCAGGTCTCCTGGCACTCGGTGAGGAACGACGCCAGCACCATCACCCGACCCCGGAACTGGCGCAGTGACACCGGCCGGCCGCGCTGGTCGGTGAGGGTCACCCCGGGCACCGCCAGCTCGGTGCCGGCGGCGACCTGGAGCCCGAAGTTCAGCTCGGCGTTGCCACCGTAGGCAGCGGCCAGGCGCACCGGCGGGACCCCGGGGCCGCCCAGCCGGAGGGCGAGCAGAAGCGGGGTGAGGCCGGTGGCGGCGACCCGCACCCCCGCCCGCGTCCGCTCCCGGTGGACCCGCCCGCCCGGGCCCCGCCAGCTGAGGCCCACCCCGTCGTAGCGGCCCACCGGGACCTGGAGCTGGACCCAGGTGGCCTCCCCGGGCGCCACCAGCCGCCCGGGGAGCGCCACCGCCCCCGCCCGCACCGGCAGGGTGGTCCAGCCTCTCCCCCACCCCCACCCCGCGCGATGCAGGCTGAGGCCGGTCGGCCGCACGGTCTCGCGGGCTGCCGCCGGCACCGGCCGGGAGACCGTGGCCACCACCAGCACGGTGCCCCGGCCGGGGCCACCGCTGCGGGCCAGCAGCCATCCCCCTCCCGCCGCCAGCAGCAGCGCCACCGCCCCCAGGCCGAGGGCGACCGCCCGCCGCCCCGGGGGCGGTGGCGCCCCCTCCGCCACGCTCAGCTCTGGTCCCACTCCGGCCGCTTGCGGAAGAGGCCGCCCCAGCCGAGGTGGAACCATCGCTCGGGCCGGTACGGGGGCAGCTGGACCACCTCCACTGCGCTCAGCGTGGTGTGGATCGCGCGGCGCGTGATCGTCTTCACCCGGTCGGCGGCGACCTCGACCAGCTCCCCCCCCGGGCGCCGGACCGCCAGGCCGTGGAAGATGTCCGCGCCCTCATCGCCGAGCAGCGACTCGGTGGTGCCGATGGACCCCCCGTCCTGATCGAGCACGGGCGCTCGATAGGGCGTGGCGATCCAGGCCACCGGCTCATCGCCCGCGGCCGGCGTCGCGTCGGGAAGATCGGTCATGGCGCCCTGCCTCTTTGCCAATTCCGCCAGCTGATGATAGCGTCCCGAGCGCGCCCGGCCGGCGCGACGGGTCAGCCCGAGGCGGGAAGCTGCCCCAGGCGAACCGTCACGGTGGCGTGCGCCCCCGACGGGGTGACGATCCCAACTGGGACATCCGCCCCGGGCTGGAGCTGCGCCAGCACGCTGGTGAGCGCGTCGACCGAGAGGGTGGGGCGGTGGTCGACCGACACGATGATGTCCGTGGCCCGGATCCCGGCGCGCTGGGCGGGGTCGCCCGCCACCACCTTGGCCACCTCGGCGCCGGCCGGGGTGCCGGTGGCGGAGAGCACGTTGCCGACCTCGACCCCGAGGAACGCGCGGTGGCTGTTCTCGACCCGGCCGTAGCGGATGATCTGGCCGGCGATGCTGCTGACCACGTCGCTGGGGATGGCGAAGCCGATCCCGGGCGCCTGCGAGCCGCCCAGGGTGCTGTCGGTGGCCGCCAGCGTCGGGATCCCCACCACCTGCCCCGCCAGGTCCACCAGCGCTCCGCCGCTGTTGCCCGGGTTGATCGCCGCACTGGTCTGGAGCACGTCCGGCAGGGTCACCCCGGTGGGCTCCTGCACGGTCCGGCCCACCGCGCTGATGATCCCGGTGCTGACGCTGCTCTGCAGGCCCAGCGGGTTGCCGATCGCCATCACGATGTCACCGACCTGGAGCTGGCTGGAGTTGGCGAACACGGCGGGATGCAGCCCCGGCGCGTGGACCCGGATCACCGCCAGGTCGTCGGCCGTGAAGGTGTTGACCAGGGTGCCCCGGACCACCCGCCCGTCGGCGAAGGTGACCCGGAAGTGTCGGAAGCCGTTGACGACATGGTTGTTGGTGACGATGTCGCCGCGGGCGTCGAAGACGATCCCCGAGCCGAGGTCGCTGCTGGTGGAGATCTCCACCACCGAGGGCGAGACCCGCTGCACCACCTTGACGTAGTCGTCCTGGAGGGCGGTGAGCCCCAGCGACAAGGTGGCGGGGCTGACCGGGCTGGGCGAGGGGGCCCGTCTCGGCGCCGGCCCGCTGGCCCGGTGCGCCGGTGCCGCCGCCGGACCGCAGGCGGCCACCAGCACAGTGATCCCGATCCCGGCGGCCGCCACACGCACCCGGGGGAAGGCGGTCACCCTGGCAGTGTGCGCGCTTGCGGATGAGAGGAGCGTGAGAAGGGACTGAGAGCCGCACGAGGCACCCGGCCAACGGGCATCAGCCGGCGGCTGCCGACCTCCTCACCGCGAGGTGGAGACGCCGACCGGCGGGGGTCACCACCGTCAGCCGCAGCGCACGGCCGCGCCGCAGCGGCGCCAGGGCGCGCCCCAGCTGCGCCACCGTCCAGGTGGCGCGCGCCCCCACCGCCACCACCACCTGCTGGGGCAGCAGGCCCGCCCGCGCCATCGGGCTGGCGGGACGGACGTTGGTGACCAGCACCCCCAGCGGGTCCCCGGTGGGGCCGACGACGTCGCCCCCGGCGAGCCCGAACAGCTCGGGGGCCGCCGCCACCACCCGGCCGCGGCGGATCAGCTCCCGGGCCACGCGCGCCACCGTCCGGCTCGGCACCGCGAAGCCGATCCCGGGGGCCTCGCCGACCGCCTGCTGGCTCAGCGCCACCACGGTGGGGATCCCCACCACCTGGCCGGCGAGGTCGACCAGGGCCCCGCCGCTGTTGCCGGGGTTGATCTCGGCGCTGGTCTGGATCGCACCGCTCAGGGTGACGCCGTCGGGCTCGGTGACGCGCCGACCGACGGCGCTGACGATCCCGACGCTGACGCTGCTCTGGAACCCGAGCGGGTTCCCCACCGCCAGCACGATCGCGCCCGCCTCGGCGGCGCCGGGGGGGGCGAAGCGCGCGGGCGTGAGCCGACCGGCGTGGATGCGCACCACCGCCAGGTCGCCGGTGGGGTCGGTGCCGACCACCCGGCCGGCGACGACCCGACCGTTGGCGAGGGTCACGGTGACCCGGCGGGCGCTCCCGACCACGTGGTCGTTGGTCACGATGTCGCCCCGGGCGTCGAAGACGATCCCCGAGCCGAGGTCGGTGCCGGTCGTGATCTGGACCACCTCGGGCTGGACCTCGCGGACCACCGCCAGGTAGGCCGCCTGGAGCGCGGCGAGCGCCGTGCTCAGCCGCCCCGCCGGGAGCAGGACACCGCCGGGGGCGGGCAGCGCCCGGGGCCCCGACCGGCGGGCCGCGACCTGGCGGGCGGGCACCGCGGCCGCGTTCGGGCGCGAGCCCCGGGGAGCTGCGGTCTGGGTCAGGGCCAGGGCGGCCGTGACCAGCACCGCCAGCACCGCGAGCGCACGGATCCCGTCGGCGGCGGGGCGGCCGCAGCGGGCGGGACGGGGCGAGCCGGGAGGGGATCCCATCCCCAAGATCCTGCGCCCCGGCGGCGTCGGGCGGCAAGATGACGCTCGCCGCCAACTCTCACAGGAGGGCCCCGATGGCCGACCGAGCCCTTGTCCAGCTCACGATCGCCGGCGAGGTGGCCACCGTGGTCCTCGACGCCCCCGCGAGCCGCAACGCGCTCTCGCAGGCGGTCCTGGCCGCGCTCCAGGCCCAGCTGGATGCGGCACTGGCCCATCCCGGGCTGCGGGTGGTGGTGCTGGGCCACACCGGGCCGGCCTTCTGTGCCGGCGCTGACCTGGTCGAGCAGCGACGGACCGGCGGCCTGGGGGTCGCGGGCCTGGTCCCGGTGCTGCGGACGATCTGGGAGGCGCCGGTGCCGGTGGTGGCGCGGATCGGGGGCGCGGTCCGGGGCGGGGGGATGGGACTGGTCGCCGCCTGCGACCTGGCGGTGGCCGCCGACACCGCCTCCTTCGGCTTCAGCGAGGTCCGCCTCGGGGTGGCACCGGCGGTGGTCTCGGTGATCTGCCGTCACAAGTTGGGGGTGGCGGCCCTCGCCGAGGCGTTCCTCACCGGCCGCCCGCTGGACGCGGCGCGCGCCCGGGCGATCGGGCTGATCCACCGCACCGTCCCGGGGTCGGAGCTCGACCGCGAGGTGGCGGAGCTGGTGGCGGACCTGCGCCGGGGCGGGCCCGGCGCGCTGGCCGCCACCAAGCGGATCCTCAACCACCAGCCCGACCGCGCCCTGGAGACGGCGCTGGACCGGATGGGGGACCGGTCAGTGGAGCTCTTCCGCTCGCCCGAGGCCCAGGAGGGGATGGCGGCCTTCATGCAACGACGGCCCCCGAGCTGGGTGCACGAGCCCTAGCCGGGCGGTCAGCCGCGGGCGCCATCCACGGTGAGCACCTGCCCGCTGACGTACCCGGCGGCGTCTGAGCAGAGGAAGTTGGATCACCTGGGCGATGTCCTCCGGACGCCCCAGGCGACCCAGCGGGACCCGCTGGCGCACCTGCTGGTGGAGCTCCGCCACCGTGAGGTGGAGGCGGGTGGCGACGGCGTCGGTCATGGCGGTCTCGACAAACCCCGGGGCGACCGCGGTGACGTTGATGTTGAACGGGCCCAGCTCCACGGCGAGGGTGCGGGTGAGGCCCTGGAGACCGGCCTTGGCGGTCGAGTAGTTGGGCTGGCCGCGATTGCCCATCGCCGAGGTCGAGGAGAGGAAGACCATCTTGCCGCCCCGCTGCGTCACCATCCGGGCCGCCGCTTGGCGCGCGCAGAGGAAGGCCCCCTGGCAATGGACCTCCAGCACCTCGCGCCACTCGGCGAGGGTCAGGCGGGGGAGCAGGGTATCGCGGGTGATGCCGGCATTGCTGACGAGCACGTCGGCGCGGCCGAAGGCGGCATCGACCGCCGCCAAGAGCTGGGTCACCTGGCCCTCGTCGGTGACGGCGCAGGCGACCGCCCGCGCCGTCCCGCCGGCGGCCACGATCGCGGCCGCCGCCGCCTGGGCGCCGGCGAGGCTCCGGTCGGCCAGGACCACCCAGTCGCCATCGGCGGCGAAGCGTCGGGCGGTCGCCAGCCCGATGCCCTGGGCGGCGCCGGTGATGACAGCGACCCGGCCGGCGGCAGCGCCCGCCCGGGATGCGGTCTCGGTCATCGGCGCCCCCTCCCGCTGGTCCTGCTCGCCCGCCCGCGCCAGGGCGGCTCCGGCTAGCCGACGCCGGCGCGGGCCGCGGCCCGCCTGGGCGAGGGGGCGGCCCGCGTCAGCGGGGGACGGAGCCACGGCGGGCGAGCAGGCTGAAGGTCAGCGGCGGCCGCGGCCCCGGGACCGGCGCCGACCACACGCCGTCGCCAGCGGAGATGAGCCACGCGAACTGCGGCCACACCGTCCAGTCGTGTTCGACCAGCCACTCCAGCTGGAGTCCGTGCCGGATCAGGGCCGTCACCGTCTCGCCGATTCCGTGGTTCCACTCGTAGCTGCGGCCATGGGCGATGCCGTGGCCCAGGTCGGTGTAGGTCAGGTCGGAGTCGGTGACCAGCGGCTGCTCCTGCTCGAAGTAGGTGTGCTGGAACTCCGGACGCTGATCCGCGAGCGCCCAGGCGACCGGATGCGTGTCGTGCAGGTAGAACCGCCCGCCGGGGGCCAGCAGCTGTCCCACCTGCTCCGCCCAGCGGTCGACGCTGGGCAGCCAGCAGAGCGCCCCGAGGCTCACGTACACGATGTCGAAGCCGGCCCGGCCCAGCCTCTCCACGGCGTCGTAGACATCGAGGCAGACGAACTCGGAGACCCGGGCGAGTCCCGCGCGCACGGCGAGCTCCCGGGCGGCCGCGACCGCCGCCGGCGAGAAGTCCAGCCCGACCACCCGGGCGCCGGCTCGGGCCCAGCCGAGGGTATCCATCCCGAAATGACACTGGAGGTGGAGCAGACGCAGCCCGGACACGTCCCCCAGCGCCTCCACCTCCCTCGGCCTCGGGCCGGGGCGATCGCGCAGCCAGCCCTCGACGTCGTAGAACCGGGACCCGAGGTGGATCCGCGTGCGATCGTCCCAGTTGGCCCGATTGGCCTCCCGATAGGGGCGGGTGTCGGGGGTGGGCACGATCGCCTCCTCATCTGTCCGGGCTGACCGGGACGGGGACCGCGCCGCCCGAGTCCAGGAGCCCTCCCAGACGCGGATCGTACCCGCGGCCGGGGCAGGACTGCCTGCCGGGGCGCGGCGGCTCCAGAGCGGCGCGGCCGATCCCGGGCCATCGAGCTGGCACGCTGACCGGCACCCTGTGGGATCACGGGCGGGGCGCCGGGGAGCGGGCGGGCGCGCGCGTCGCCGGGCCTCGATCGGCTCGACCCCCTGCGGCCGGTCCCGGCGGCGCGCGCGATGTAGGGGGGCGGCACCCCGCCCCCATCCGACGACGTCGGGGGTCAGTCGGGCGCGTTCCACCCGCCCCGGGGCCCACCCGCGGGCGCGCTCCCGGGGCGGGACCTCGGTCGCCACCAGGGCTGCGCCCAGGAGCGCCGCCCACAGCCGTCGCCGACAGCGCACACGGGTGCGGGCGGAGTCGGTCCCCCGCGCGCGGGGCGCCTGCCGCAGCCCCCGTCATGGCCTGGGCGCCGCCGCGGCCAGCCACTCGACCCGCAGCCCTCCACCCGAACCAGCTCTGGCTCCCCTCCCTCTCTCGGCGGAGGGGGGCCATTGGAGCCAGAGCCGGCGGGAGCCGGCAGGACAGGATCGGCTCGCGGGGGGACCGGGGAGGGTGCCGATGCCCCCGGAACGGGGGCCCGGGCCGGGGGCGTGGTGGCGGTGCTGGCGCCCGGTGCGGGCCACGGCCACAGGAGAGCCGCATCGGCCCGAGTGGGGGAACGGTCGCACGTCCCCGCACGGGGTGGCGGCCGCCGATCCGCTCCGCCTTCAGCCCCTCCTATACTCCGGCGGGTGGGCCGGGTGCTGATCGTCGCCAACGACGTGGTCGGGCGGCAGATGGCGGGTCCCGGCATCCGCTGCTTCGAGTTCGCGCGCCAGCTGGCCGCCGCCGGTCACGAGGTGACGCTGGCCGCGCCGGGCCGGCCCGACCTCGACGAGGAGGCCTTCACGGTGGTGGAGGCGTCGGGCAGCGTCGTCCAGCAGCTCGCCGAGTCCCACGACGTCGCGATCGTGCAGGGGTTCGCCTTGGAGCAGTACCCCAGCCTGCGCCACGCCAACGTGCGCCTGGTGGTCGACCTCTACGACCCCTTCCCGCTGGCGCTGCTGGAGCAGTTCGCGGCGGAGCCGATGCCGCGCCGCCAGGGGGAGCACCAGAGCACCTTGGCCGCGGCGCACACCCAGCTGAAGGAGGGGGACTTCTTCCTGTGCGCCAGCGAGCAGCAGCGCGACTTCTGGCTGGGCGCCCTCACCCTGGTGGGGCGGGTGAACCCGGCCACCCACACCGATGATCGGCGCCTGCGGCGCCTGATCGACGTCGTCCCCTTCGGGCTCCCCGAGGCGCCGCCGGTGGCGACCGGGCCGGGTCCGCGCGAGCTGGTTCCCGGCATCGGCCCGGGCGATCTGCTGCTGCTCTGGGGGGGCGGGATCTACAACTGGTTCGACCCCCTCACCCTGATCCGGGCGGTGGGCCGGCTGGCCCCCACCTGGCCGCATCTGCGGCTGCTCTTCCTCTCCACCACCCACCCCAACCCCAACGTCCCCGCCATGTGGATGCTGGCAGCCGCCCGCCGTCTCAGCGAGGAGCTCCGGCTGACCGACCGGCACGTCTTCTTCAACGAGCGCTGGGTCCCCTATCACGAGCGCGCCAACTGGCTGCTCCAGGCCGATGTCGGGGTCTCCACCCACTTCGACCACATCGAGACCCGCTTCGCCTTCCGCACCCGCATCCTCGACTACTTGTGGGCGGGGCTGCCGATCCTGTGCACCGCCGGGGACACGCTGGCGGAGATGGTCAGCCGCTTCGGCCTGGGTCTGACGATGCCGCCCGAGGACATCGACGGCGCCGCGCTGGCGCTGGAGCGGCT
>Ga0307374_10002809_pt1 | contig 30523 bp, 32 predicted proteins | sample OX3MG_FD_202532 | JGI IMG/M metagenome (GOLD analysis project Ga0307374, IMG submission 202532) | Soil microbial communities from Risofladan, Vaasa, Finland - OX-3 | ecosystem: Environmental > Terrestrial > Soil > Coastal area > Acid sulfate soil | place: Finland: Risofladan, Vaasa | collected... | reverse complement strand
ATGCATCTCAGTCAGTGCTGGGTTGCGTCGGGTCCAATATTCTTGTCAAAAAATTGCAGCATGCGTGTATAAAGCTCGAAGTTGTGTTCCGGTTTGCCGAAGCCATGGCCTTCGTTGCGCTCATACGATACTTCATATTTCTTGCCGGCCTTGTCGAGCGCGGCCATCATTTCCTCAGCATTTTCCGGCACCACGGTCCTGTCCGCACCGCCATAGATCAAAAACAGCGAATCGTGGATTTTGTCTGCCTGGTTTACAGGTGACTCGGCCTTGAGAGTCGCGGTATCGGTACCCAGCACCACGTCCACGAAACGTTGTCCGGAAGCGAAATGACCAAAAGATGCCCGGTCCGCCAGCGTAAGATCGTATAGACCCACATAACCTACCGTACATTTATATAAGTTGGGATACAGAATGCTGTTTTCCAGCGCTGCATAGCCGCCGTAACTTGCTCCGTAGATGCAAATGCGCTTGGGATCAACGATGCCTTGGGTTATTGCCCAATGCACCGCATCCGCTAAATCCGATTGCATGGTAGTGCCCCAATGGCGGTATCCCATATCCTGGAAGTTCATTCCATAACCGCCGGAGCCGCGATAGTTGACCTGGAGTACCGCGTAACCTCGACTCGCAAAAAACTGCGCTTCCGGATCCCATCCCCATACATCGCGGATACCATGTGGACCGCCGTGAGGATTCAGGATCAACGGCAGATTCTTGCGGCTACTGCCGGGTGGCAGTGTCAGATAACCGTGCAGGGTGGTGCCGTCACTTGCCTTGAAACTAACAGGCTGCATGTTCGCCATCTTCTGTGGATCGATATCTGGCAAAAGATTGAACAGCAGCGAGACTTTGCTGTCCTTGGCATTGAAGAGATAGTACGAGCCAGGATTGCGATCGCTATGAACGAATACCACCATGAACGAACCGTCGCTTGTATTGCTGGTGATGTTCACAATTTGGCCAGGAAAAGCATCGTATAGTGAGGCCAGATAGCCGGCTTTGGGTGCATCGCCGTCAAGTATATGCAGCGCAGGCATGCCTGGCATGGTCATGACTGCGATGATTTTTTGGGTCTTCTGCCAATCGAAGGACCAGATCAGATTACCCATATCAAAGTCGGGATCTCCATATAATAAAGTGGATTTCAGCGTATCAGGGTCCAATGCATACAAGCCTGTTGTCATGGATTGAGTTCGGCCTAACCAATAGACTGTTTTATTGTCGGCAGCAAACCCCAAGGGACGCAAGGGAGAATCAGCCGGGTCATCCTGCTTGTAGAGAGCACTCAGATCCTTCCAGTCAACACTGTCCCCCGTTGCGCGATAAAATAATTTGCCCACTCCCGTCAGTGTGTTGGACCCAGTCGCCAACCGCACAGCGCCAGTGTTATCGGTAAGCAGCATGCCATCCGCTGCGGGCGAGTGAGCGATATTCCTCAGGGAGCCGTCATATATATTTAGCGCATAGGCCTGATCGGTTTGATTTCTACCTCCAGTAGGGTCATAGGTCTGCACCACAACCTGCTTTGAGCCGTCTGGCGGTATGTATAGCATGTGCCAGAAGTAATAGATTTGATGCCTAGAATTAATATGTGTGAATTGCTCAGATGTGTCGGGGTCGTTTCCCAACAGCAACTTGAGCTGACTGCCGTCTACATTGATCCCCCATAATTTCCCATCCGCAAGCGGACTGTCCAAGCTTCCGGTCTGAATCGCTGTGGCCACCAGCAGACGCTCATCGTTGGCCCACCAATATTTATAGATATCCTGATCGCCGATGGTGTGAAATCCTGCCGTCGCCTTGAGATCACTACGATCAAGAATCGCCACACCCTTACGATCCTCCCCGGTTTTGCTATCGGCCACCACCATGGCCAAATAACGGCCATCCGGTGAAATCTGCACATCGGAAATCTGAGGATAGGAAAAGAACGCCTGTACTGTGGGTTGTGACGATTGTGCTGCTCGCGCACTCCCCAAAAGAACCGTCACTGACAACAACAGTATTAAATTTAATTTCACACTTTTATTATTGCTCACGTTTTTCCCCTTTTACGTTGCAATCAGACTTGTGTTTGCAATCTATTATCCGAAATTGATCTTGGCTTCCAGATTGGCGCGTGAGTCGGCATATCGCAAAGCTTCCTCAAGGGTTATTCTGCTGTCCTTGTAAAGGATATGCAGGGCCTCATCGAAGGATTGCATACCGGGCTCTGAACTTTCTTCCATGGCTTCGCGGATACGGTCTATCTGCCCCTTGAGGATCAGATCGGAGATGTGCGGGGTATTCAGCATGATCTCCACCGCCGCCAGGCGCTTGCCGTTCTTGCCCATCACCAGGCGTTGCGAAACGATGGCCCGCAAGTTGATGGATAGGTCCATCAGCAGTTGCTTGTGCATCTGCTCGGGAAACATGTTGATGATGCGGTCCATGGTCTGGTGCGCGTTATTGGCGTGCAAGGTTGAGATCGCGAGCTGGCCGGTGCCGGCCAGCTGGATGGAAGCTTCCATGGTCTCCCGGTCGCGGCACTCACCGATCACCACGATATCCGGGGCCTCACGCAGGGACTGCTTGAGGGCATTGGCATACGAGAGCGTGTCCTGGCCGATCTCCCGCTGGTTGATGATGGAAAGTGCATTGGAATGGTTGTATTCGATCGGATCCTCGATGGTGAGGATGTGTGAGGCCTCATTTTCATTGCGATGCCGCATCATGGCAGCGATGGTGGTGGACTTGCCGGAACCGGTGGCGCCCACCACCAGCAAGAGACCGCGCTTGTGCATGATGAGTTCCTTGAGCACATCCGGCAGCCCAAGTTCCGATAGCAGTGGTACCTCGGAAGGAATATAGCGCAGCACCATGGCCACCTGGCCACGCTGCAAGAAAACGTTTACACGGAACCGCCCTACGCCTTCCTCGGCAATGGCGAAATCGGATTCATGCTTGACCTCGAAGGAGCGTGCCTGTTTCTCATTCATGATGCCGTAGGCCGCTTCCCTGACTAGGTCGGCGGTCAGCACCGTCTTGCCCACCGGCATCTGCCGGCCCTCGATTTTTATTTTTACCGGAGCATCACTGGTGAAATACAGGTCCGAAGCCTTCTTTTCTACCATGAGTTTGAGGTATGGGTTGATATCCATTGAGTGTTCGCGTTAGATTTTTTTGACGGCAGCGTGGTTATTCAGAATTTCCTGCCTTGGCCCTGGTCAATGACGCGCAAGTCTTCGATGCCTTCGTCCACTGCACGCTTGTCCCGCTTGCTTTCCAGCTTAATGCGCAGTCGCAACTCGTTTTGCGAATCGGCATTACGGATCGTATCTTCATAACTGATAAGTCCCTGCTCGAAAAGATCAAACAGTGCCTGATCGAAAGTCTGCATCCCGAGCTGGGTGGATTTAGCCATGATCTCCTTTATCTGAGACACCTCGGCTTTGAAGATAAGGTCTGAAATCAATGGAGAATTGAGCATAATTTCAACAGCCGGTATGCGTCCCTTACCGCCCTGTTTTCTCACCAGACGCTGCGAAATTAGCGCCCTGATGTTCAGCGACAAATCCATGAGCAATTGCTGGCGGCGCTCTGGAGGGAAGAAGTTGATGATGCGGTCGAGCGCCTGGTTGGTGCTGTTGGCATGCAATGTGGACAACACCAGGTGTCCGGTCTCAGCGAATGCCACGGCGTAGTCCATGGTCTCGCGATCGCGAATCTCGCCGATGAAAATCACGTCCGGCGCCTGGCGCAACGTGTTCTTGAGTGCCACATCCCAAGAATCGGTGTCCACACCGATCTCGCGCTGGGTGATAACGCAACTGATATGCGGATGCACGAACTCGATGGGGTCCTCGATGGTTACGATATGATCTTTGGAATTCTTGTTGCGGTGCCCGATCATCGAGGCGATGGAGGTGGATTTACCCGAACCGGTAGCGCCCACGAATATAACAATGCCGCGTTTGGCCATGACCACGTCTTTGAGAATCTGCGGCAGCCCCAGCTTGTCGAAATCGGGAATCTCGGTATTCAGGGTGCGTAGTACGGCACCCATGCGGCCCTGTTGCACGAAGGCGCTGACGCGGAAGCGCCCGATGCCCGGCGGACTGATGGCGAACTGGCATTCCTTGGTGGAATCAAACTCCTTGGTCTGGCGGTCATTCATGATGGCACGCACCAGCAAGCCCGCCTGCTCGGCGGTTAGGGGCTTGTCAGTGGCTGCGGCGATTTGTCCATCCACCTTGATGGCGGGTGGAAATCCTGCAGTGATGAACAAGTCCGAGCCTTTGCGCGAGACCATGGCCCGCAGCAAATCTTGGATGAACTTGATGGCTTGATCTTTTTCCATTGCCTGCTCCGTGGAACCTTATTCAGGCGAAGGCATCTTTATTGACCGCATACATGCGGGCCTCGTCTTTGCTGACCATGCCCTTGCGTACGACATCGGTAAGATTCTGATCCAGTGTGATCATGCCGCTAGCCTGACCGGTCTGGATCGCCGAATACATCTGTGCGATCTTGTTCTCACGGATCAGGTTGCGAATGGCGGGTGTGCCGAGCATGATCTCGTGCACTGCCATACGGCCGCCGCCGACTTTTTTGCAGAGCGACTGTGAAATCACAGCGCGCAATGATTCCGAAAGCATCGAGCGCACCATGTCCTTCTCAGCTGCCGGGAATACGTCCACCACACGGTCGATGGTTTTGGCTGCTGAGCTGGTGTGCAGAGTGGCAAACACCAAGTGTCCGGTCTCGGCACCGGTGAGCGCCAGGCGGATGGTCTCCAGGTCGCGCATCTCGCCCACCAGGATGGTATCCGGATCCTCGCGTAACGCTGAACGCAAGGCTTCGTTGAATCCCAAGGTGTGGCGATGCACTTCGCGCTGGTTGACCAGGCATTTCTTGCTTTCATGTACGAATTCGATCGGGTCCTCGATGGTCAGGATGTGGCCGAACTCGTTTTCGTTTATATAGTTGACCATGGCCGCGAGCGTCGTGGATTTGCCGGAGCCGGTGGGTCCGGTCACCAGCACCAGCCCACGCGGGTTGTTAGCGATATCGATGAATATTTTGGGTGCATTCAAATCATCAAGCGTCAAGATCTTTTCGGGAATGGTACGGAACACGGCGGCCGCGCCGCGGTTCTGGTTGAAGGCGTTGACACGGAAACGCGCCAGACTCGGGATCTCGAACGAGAAGTCGCATTCCAGGAATTCCTCATAGTCCTTGCGCTGCTTGTCGTTCATGATGTCGTAAATCATGTCGTACACGTCCTTGTGTTCCATGGATGGCATGTTGACGCGACGCATGTCGCCATCCACGCGAATCATGGGGGGTACGCCTGCGGACAAGTGCAGGTCGGAGGCCTTATTCTTGGCACTGAAGGCCAACAATTGGGATATATCAAAAGCCATATCACTCCCCTGGATGCGGCACCTGGCCGCTTTCTGAAAGTATGACAGCAGCCGCCATGGTGCAGCACTTAAAGTAGTATAGAGACTTGCAGGCCCACTGTTTATAGGCCTGTACACTGTCCACGATACCCATACCGGCATGACCCGCGCAACCCTGGAACCTATAGCCCGAAATCTGGCCACCGTGCATGTGCGTATGCAGGCAGCAGCAGAACAGGCTGGCCGTGACCCTGCAAGTGTGCGGCTGCTGGCGGTAAGCAAGGCCTGTGCAGCCGCGTCTATATCGGCAGCCTATGCCGCCGGGCAAATGGAATTTGGTGAAAACTACCTGCAGGAGGCACTGCCCAAGCTTGAAGCCTTAAAGCATCACCCGGGGCTGATTTGGCACTTCATTGGAACACTGCAAGCCAACAAAACCCGGCTGGTAGCGGAGCACTTTGACTGGGTGCATACGGTTGACCGTGAACGGATTGCGCAACGACTTTCGGAGCAACGGCCCGCAACACTTCCGCCGCTGAATGTATGCATCGAGGTACGACTTGGCGACGAGCCCGGTAAAAGCGGCGTCATGCCTGAAACAGTAGCGGCGCTGACGAAGCGCATAGCTGCTTTGCCGCGCCTGCAACTTCGAGGGTTGATGTGCATCCCACCGCCCGCAGGAGACGTGGCAATGCAACGTATCGGATTTAAACACTTGCGTGAGCTCTTCGAAGCGCTCAACCATCAAGGTCATGGACTTGATACCCTGTCCATGGGCATGTCGGGTGATTTTGAGTCTGCCATTCTGGAAGGTTCCACGCTGGTGCGCGTGGGTACGGCGATTTTCGGGGCGCGCCCACGCAAACATCCCTGAAATCCCTATCAGCCGCTATGCTTAGGCGCGACCCGGGAGAAATTATTGGTCAGTGACACTCAAATCGCATTCATCGGCGGTGGCAATATGGCAGGCAGCCTGATAGGCGGTTTGCTGCACACGGGCTTCAACGCAGAATATATCCGTGTCGCTGACCCAGATGACGCCCGACTGGAACACTTGCGTCAGCGGTTTAAAGTACATACCTGCGCCGACAACCTGAGCGCAGTCCGTGATGCCCAGGTGGTGGTGTTCGCGGTCAAACCGCAGGTATTCCGCGATGCGGCGCGTCCATTGGCCACCACGCTTGTCAAATACCGGCCACTCATTATCTCCATCGCTGCCGGTGTTCCCGAAAAGGACATCCGCCGCTGGCTCGGCTACCAAGCTGCGATCGTGCGCGCCATGCCCAACACACCAGCGCTCATCGGCGCGGGTGCGGCAGCCTTATATGCCAACTCTATGGTCAACGGTGCGCAGCGCACGCTGGCCAAGGAAATGTTCGAGGCCGTGGGACTTGCGCTCTGGATCGAGGATGAAAAATTTATGAATGCGGTCACCGCTGTTTCCGGCAGCGGCCCCGCCTATTTTTTCCTGGTCATGGAAATCATGGAAGCCGTCGCACGCGAACTGGGGCTGCCGGCAGATGCCGCAGGCAAACTCGTACAGCAGACTGCCTATGGCGCTGCACGCATGGCGCTTGAAAGCCAGATTGATGTGGCGAAGCTAAGAAAACAGGTCACTTCCCCGGGTGGCACCACCGCGGCGGCTCTTAAAATCCTGGATACCGAAAATTTGCGTAAAATGTTTTTACAAGCACTGACGGCTGCGCGTGATCGCGGCGTGCAACTGTCGGACAAATTTGGCGAGGAAACGTCATGAATGGCCGTGGACTCTATGCTTTGGTGTTTCTCATCAACACCTTGTTCGGTTTATATACCGCTGCGGTCATACTACGATTTCTTTTACAGTGGCTACGCGCGGATTTTTATAACCCCATCTGCCAGGCCATCGTGAAAATCACGAATCCACTACTGCTGCCTTTGCGGCGCATCATTCCCGGCTGGCGTGGGATGGACTTTGCCGCCGTAGTATTGGTGATCATCCTGCAGCTCACCAACGTGGCCTTGGTGATGGTCGTCGTGGTTGGTTTTCCTGACCTGCTGGATCTGGCCTGGTGGACGCTGCTCAAACTCATCTTCCTGCTGGTCAATCTGTACTTCGTGACCATCCTGGTGGAAGCGATTCTGAGCTGGACGAATGCCAGCCAGCGCAATCCCATTGCCGGTCTGCTGTGGAGCATCAATGCACCCCTGCTGCGACCAGCCCGCAAGCTGGTACCGCCCTTGGGCGGGCTGGATTTATCACCCCTGGTGGTTTTGATCCTGTTGCAGGTGGTTAATATCCTACTACCCCTGCAATGGCCGCTGCGCTGATTGTCAGCTGGTTATTAACTTGGACACGGCTGCAGCCCTAAAAACTTCATAGACAGCATAAAAACCCGTGTTTTTTAGCGAAAACCCTCACACTTTTTCCCTGCGTGTGCTAGATTTCGCGGCGTGTTCTGCACTGCCATCCAGAGGAGACCTAAATGGCTGCGATGAATAAATCAGCTTCCAAGGCCAAGGCGAAGGTGAAGACCGTCGCCAAAGCCACCAAGGCCCCGGTTATCTCGGCGGACAAGCCGCTTACCAAATCGGAAACTTATGCTTACCTGGCCCACTCCACGGATTTGAGCCGCAAACAGGTGGCAGGTATATTCGAAGGACTGGCCGAACTCATCGGCAAGAGCCTCGGTAAGAAGGGTCCGGGAGTTTACGTAGTACCGGGACTCATGAAAGTACGTGTGGTGCGCAAGCCCGCCACCAAGGCACGTGAGGGCATCAACCCGTTCACGGGCCAACCGACGATATTCAAGGCCAAACCCGCACGCAATGTGGTGAAGATCCAGGCCCTCAAGGCCATGAAGGACATGGTGAAGTAAGCCTTTTTGGTTCGGAGCCGCGGCAACGCGGCTCCGGTCCGGTTCTTCACGCATCAAATGGCTTCCGGCGCAATGCCGGGGGTGTGGTTACTCCGCCGTCATAGCTTTCTGTTTTGCCAGCATCAACTCTCTGAGTGGCATGTACAACAATTCCGCCAGCTTGTGCATCAGCGCATCTTCATATTTGTCGAGACTGCCGTCTTCGTAAGCCACCCGCCATAACATCTCCAGCAAAGTCCGCTTTTTCGTAGCGTCCAGATGTTCGTTAAGCAGATGTGTAAACCCATAGAGTGATACGCTCTGGTCGGATACCGTGCGTCCTGCGCGAATCAGAGCCTGGGCTTCCTGGTCATCCAGGCAAAACCGTCGCGCCAGCATCGCCTTGGCGCGCTCCAGTTCTTCAGGCTTCTCCTGCATATCCGCACGCGCCATCTCCACGCACAAGGCCGCAACCGCAAGGCGCAATGCCTGCTGCGGATCTGTAGAATCTCGCGCATGTTTTTCGACCAGAGTCTTTTCAATAAACCCAATAAAAGAAGCAAACATTATGGCCTCTCGAACATTTAGAATTGTTTAGATAACCATGGCCTTCGACCATGGAAAACGCGAAATTGTTCCATCGGCAACCCCAATAGAACAATCATAATGACAAGGCTTGAAAATCAGAAACCGAAAGCGAGTTTTACACCGTAGGTGTTGTTGCCGGCAGTCCGGTTGGCTTCCATGGTGAGATTCATTATCGCCAGACTCAGACGGAAGCCTGCGAACACTTCATTGGCAGTTAAGCTCACATTCTGCAGCCCCGTTGAAACATCCGGATTGCTGCTGGCCCAAACCTCACCAATACCCACGTAAGGAGTGAACGGGCCAAAGCCTTTGGAGAGGGTTAGGTCAAGACTGTGATTGTTAAAAGTAAGTTGATTGACACCGGACAACCAGCTGTAAGTGGCACGTATGCCAAGTGCGGGTTCTAATGCACTACCATCCAGAATGGCATACCGCAGCTCGACACCATACGCTTTGAGATTGGTATTGGGTGAATAACCATAATAGCCGCCTACATCGAAACCGAACGGCAATCCCTTGATAACATTCACCTGCGCCATCGAGACTGTGCTGATGCTGCTGTTGCTGGCGGTATCCCAGGCGGTTTGGTGTGCGATGTTAGTAAGGCTATAGGCAATCCCAAGGTTAAATCCAAGGATGCCTTGAGGAGTCGCGGCTTCCAATTGTTTATAGGTCGTGACCGCCGTCATGTCGTGGGACAGATCGCTGAATTGACCCTGGTTGAGGGTCGAGATGTTGATATCGTTACTCGCGAATGCGCTGCAAACCGGCGCCAGTAATAACATCATTAGAATCAGACGACGCATGATATATCTCCCTCTCCCGTAACCTCGGTTTATCGATACCGCACCAGCATTAAGAGTCTATCAGAGATCATCAACCCCCAGGATGACTGACAAAATAATCCACTACAGCCTGACGCACATCATTCAGGCGTCCATGAAAAAAATGGCCGGCACCTTCAAGGATCGCGATTGACGGTGACTGCGGCAACTTCCTGGCCCAGTCCAGTACGGCTTGCGGCGACACCACTTCATCTGCATCACCCTGCACCAGCAGCCAGGGACAGGCAGGCATTTTTATGGATAGCGTATCGAAACGTTCCACTGCTGGCGCCACTGTCACCAGCCTTTTTGTTGCGCATTCGCTTTGGGCACGCAAAGCTATATAGGCGCCGAAAGAAAAACCACCAAGCCATAGGGGTAAACCTGGGTAATGGGCGCTCAACCAATCCACGGCCGCCAGCGCGTCGCTAGTTTCACCGATACCGTTATCGAAAATGCCGGCACTCTTGCCGACGCCACGGAAATTAAAACGCAGACTCACGGCGCCCAGATCGTTGAAAGCGCGCGCCAGGATGTAAGTCACTTTGTTGGTCATGGCCCCGTGTTGAAGTGGATGCGGATGACAAACGACTGCGATGGCATGCGGCTTATCTTGTGGGTTATCCAACAATCCCTCCAGCATACCCGCGGAACCGGCGAAGCTTACGCTTTGGCTAGTATTCATGCGGGTGTCGCAGGCAATGGATTTTCTTTTCGAGATATGCCGAAGCTGATGACCGTATCCCCGGGACCGGGCGAGAACGGCGAACTCTTGGTGTTCAGAGTCAGACCACCACCTGGATTCACCACCATGAGCTGCATGCTGCCCTCAGTGCAGTCTGCAAGATATTTTTCGAAGGTATAGGTTTCGGTGATATGGGTCTTTTGGAATACCCAGCCTTGATTCAGTTTCCGCCACAACTCCTCATAGAGCGCGGCATCGCCGAATGCGATCCGGCCACGCATGCCGCGGGTAACGCCCTTGGGATCGCCTGCCTCGGCAGCAAACATGGGTAATTGGAATGCCTGACCACGTCCTATCGACGGCGCAAAGGCTGTGCATACCAAGGCGTTGTAAGCATCGTTGCTGGTGGCGGCGATCAATATACCAACATCATGTGTCTCGAGGGCCGCTTCCGCAGTCTCGGATAGTATCTCACCGTAATACACCGGAATGCCGGCAAGACGTGGCGCACTCAAACGATGCCAAGAGTTATCCACCACCAGGGAATTAGCCCCCGCATCGATCAGCGCCTGTGCAAACCCAGTGGTCCAGGGTGACGCCCCTACGATCAGTACTCGGTTGCTGACTGCGGCGGCCAACCCGAAGACGCGCGCAATCCGTTCAAGCGTCAGGCCATGCACCAGCACAGTAATGAAAACCAGCGCGAACATCAGCGGTACCAGCAGATTCGCATCTGCATAACCCGCGGCTCGCAGCCGTGGTGCCAGTACACCGACGGTGGCTACCGCCACCACACCACGTGGAGCAATCCAGGCCAACAGTAGTCGCTCACGTCCATTCATACCCGCACCAATCGTAGCGATCCACACCGCCAATGGCCGCGCCGCCAGCATGATGGCCAGGATCATGAATGCGCCGCCCCATCGCAAATGACTGAGGATGTGTGGGTCTAGGTTAGCCGTAAGCAGAATAAAGATTATCGAAACCAGCAAGATGGTGATGGATTCCTTGAAGCGCCGCATCTCCTCAATACTCGGCAGATGCATGTTGCCCATCACGATACCCATGACGGTGACTGCCAGCAGTCCCGCTTCTTCTTGCACCTTATTGGTACCCACAAACACACCGATTACGAGTGCCAGCGTGATGGGCAACTTCAGGTATTCCGGCACAAAATGACGGCGGAAAGCCAAGCCGATGAGATATGCCACACCGCCGCCGCACATACCGCCCACCGCGACTGCGATGGCCAGATTCCAGGCCGCCTGTCCAGAAAAACTTCCGCTGTTGGTGTAGACAAAATACTCAAACACCAGCACCGCCAGCAATGCGCCAATCGGGTCGTTGATGATGGCTTCCCATTTAAGATAAGAAGCGACACGACGCGTAAGCCGGGCCTGACGCAACAGCGGCAGAATCACTGTGGGTCCTGTGACCACGATGATGGCCCCAAAGACAAGTGCGACAGGCCACGAAAGGCCACCAATGTAATGGGTTACGAGCCCGTAGAGGACGAAGCTGATGGGCACGCCAAGATACACGAGCCGACGCACACCAATAGCCGCATGCAGCAACTCATGGAAACGCAAATTCAAGCCGCCGTCGAACAGTACCACCGCCACAGAAACGCTAATAACGGTTCCCAGTGCATGTCCAAACTGCACCGACGGCTGCAATACATGCAGCACCGGTCCTACCACGATACCGAAGACACTCAATAGGATGATGGCTGGGAATTTAATGCGCCAGGCAAGCCATTGGGCGACTACACCAAGCACTAGGATAAGAGCAATTGCGCCTGCAAGATCAAGATGCATTAGCCGTTGTCCGAATGGTGATTTTTGTAGGCCCTGGTGTCTTTGAGTATGATACTGGGTTTCCCACATCTTGCGCGAATGAAGGCAATGCGCGAAGCATTAGAGAACGTACAGCCATGAATGAAACCATCGAACTCGAAAACCGCTATTGCGCACACAACTACCATCCGCTGCCGGTGGTGCTTACCCGTGGCGAAGGTGTGTACGTATGGGATGACGCCGGCAACAAATACCTGGACATGATGAGCGCCTATTCGGCCGTTAGTCACGGCCACGTACACCCACGCTTGGTGAAAACACTTCAACAGCAGGCGATGCAGCTCGCCATCTGCTCGCGCGCATTCCATACCGACAAACTCGGGTCGTTTCTGAAGAAAGTCTGCGAACTCACGGGTATGGATATGGCATTGCCCATGAACACCGGCGCCGAGGCGGTGGAAACCGCGCTCAAAGCAGCACGTAAATGGGGCTATAAAGTCAAAGGCATACCCGCCGATAAAGCCGAGATCATCGCATGTCATGGAAATTTTCACGGCCGCACCATCGCCATCGTCGGGTTTTCCAGCGAGTCACAATACAAAGACGGTTTTGGGCCGTTTCCACCTGGCTTTAAACTCATTCCCTACGGCGATGCCGCAGCGCTTGGAAAAGCCATCACACCAAACACCGCTGCATTCCTGGTAGAACCCATCCAGGGTGAAGGCGGCATTGTGATCCCACCGGCTGGTTATCTGAAGAAAGCCGCCGAGCTTTGCAAGCAACATAACGTATTGTTGATCTGTGATGAGATTCAGACAGGTCTTGGCCGCACCGGTAAGTTGCTGGCTTGCCAACATGAGGGCGTGCAACCGGATGGCCTGATTCTCGGCAAGGCATTGGGCGGAGGTTTGCTGCCGGTTTCCATGTTCCTGGCGCGACGTGAAGTAATGGACGTATTCACACCCGGCGATCACGGCAGCACCTTCGGTGGCAACCCACTGGCCGCCGCCGTGGGATTGGAAGCGCTCAATGTACTGATGGAGGAAAAACTCGCGGATCGTTCCGCCGAGATGGGCGCTTACCTTTTAGATAAGCTCCACTTGCTCAAGAGTCCGCTCATCAAGGCGCTACGTGGCAAAGGATTATTTATCGGCATCGAGATTGATTCGCGCAAGGCCAAGGCGCGCGAAGTATGTGAACGATTAATGACTCAAGGCATTCTCAGCAAAGAAACCCATGAGACTGTGGTGCGGCTCGCACCGCCGCTGATCATCACCCGTGAACAGATCGACTGGGCGGTAGAGCGTATCGATTTGGTGCTTAAGGAAATGAGCAAAATACGTGCCACTGGATAAACAGATCCCATACTGAACCAAAAATGCGGGCCGGCAAATGCCGCCCCGCATAATTATCCTCAATCAATAATTTCTCATGCCGGTGTGGGCTGGTCTTCAGTAAATAAACAAGACCCCGGATATGTCAATACACGTACCAGGCCTACACCACCACAAATCCAATCAATACCAGGGAACTGGCACCGATCAGGATGCACCATAGGATGGATCACCAGAAGGTACGGATCATCCGGGTCAGGTAAGGCATAGGGGTCAAATCTTAGCTTAATATATTTTTGTGCGTCATGCCGGCATAGGCTTGTCTTCGGTAAGATAAATCAGACCCCGGATGTGGCGGTAAACGTACCAGATCCAAACAAGCGGGAACCCGATCCAACCGACAATAAAACCGATGAGCACAAAATAGCTCGCGCCGATCAGGATGCACCACAGGATGGCCCACCAGAAGGTACGAATCATCCAGGAATGATGACTGTCCAGCATGGCGCCGTCATCGCCACGTTTCACGTAATTGATAATGAGCGCCACAACGCTCAGGATGCCGGTGATGGCGCCCAGGAGATGCAGGATATACGCCGCGATAGTGACGCCGTGGCCTTTTTGCGATTCTGACATGACGAGTCCTCTGTGTTGAATCTTCAGGCTTGATGAGGCGCAATTGTAGGAAATTCAAGTCGCACGCGCCGGTTTTGTTTGCCTTTCTTTTCGATCTTGCTGATAGTCACTGCACCGATTTCACCGATATGTGCCACATGGGTGCCGCCACAGGGTTGCAGATCCACGCCTTCGATGTTCACCAGACGTATACGCCCCACGCCCCTAGGCGGCTGTACCGACATGGTCTTCACCAGTTCCGGGTGGGCATCGAGTTCTGCATCCGTGATCCAGCGGAATGAAACTGGCGCGTTGCTAAGAACCAGGGCATTGAGTTTCTCGTTTACTTCTTCTTTATCAGGCGACTCCGGCAGATCGAAATCCAGCCGCCCGTAACCATCTCCCACCTGGCCACCGGTCACCGGCGCAATGATGATGGCGGATAACAGATGCAGGCAGGTGTGCATACGCATCAGCCGATGGCGGCGTGCCCAGTCGATCTCCAGCGTGACACTCAAACCAGGCTGCAACCAATTCGTGATCCCCGCTGGCACGTGCAGGATTTCACCCGGGAGCTGACCTTTGCGGGTATTGGCGATACGCAGTTCACGGCCATCGGCGAGACGCAGCAGACCGCTGTCGCCGGGCTGACCGCCGCCTTCCGGATAGAAAACCGTGCGGTCCACGCGGATGCCGTGCTCATCCACATCCAAGACCGTGGCTTCGCAAGAGCGCACATAGGCATCACTGCGGAAAATCTCTTCGGTCATCTGTTGTCTTTATCCTGCGGCTCAAACTTGAGCGCGGCAGAATTGATACAGAAACGCAGTCCAGTAGGTGCCGGGCCATCATCGAACACATGGCCCAGATGCGCATCGCAGCGCGCACATACGACCTCCACTCGCCGCATCCCGTGGCCATCGTCCATACGCCGCTCCAGGTTGGCTTCACTGGCCGGCGCCGAGAAACTCGGCCAACCGCAGTGGGATTCGAATTTGGCATCGGATGTGAACACCGGGTTACCACAACAAACGCAGTGGTAAACACCCGCTGCCTGGTTGTGTAAATATTCGCCGCTACCAGGCCGTTCCGTGGCTTGCTTGCGTGTGACCGAATATTGCTCCGGCGTAAGTTCGGCGCGCCAGACTGCATCGGATTTGTGGATCTTGTCCATCGGTTTCACCACAGCAGTGTGTTAGTTTTCTTTACCAACATTAATTCCAATTATGGCCCTGACAATGGCCGCCTGATTGCCATTTAATCTCCCTCACTCATGAGAAATTCAATATCATGCTGTTTTTCAGTGGTCTTTCTCCATGGCTTGGGATGCTGCAAAGACCTTACCAAGGCAGAAAATATTACACCGTGAGTATGCGCCAGGCGTTCGTACCCGGATTGCTGCGGCCATTGTTATCTTCCGCACGCCTAACGATGTGCAGAAATCTAGCATGCAATCTGCTACTCTATGCGCCGCTTTATTCCAGATAGATTAAGTGTAAACCCCTTACCCAGGGAGACCTCCGATGCGGAGTCACGTTGCTGCTTTTATGTTCGCCTGCGCCATACTCACAATGAGTCTCACGGTTCACGCAGATGCAGATATCGCCAAAGGCAAAGTCGCATCCCAGACCTGCCTTGGTTGCCATGGCATCCCTGATTACACTAACGTCTATCCCACCTACCGCGTACCCGAACTGGCCGGACAGAATGCAGCATACATCGTGCATGCATTGGAGGAATATAAATCCGGCGCTCGCAGTCATCTGACCATGCATGCGCAAGCCTCTTCCCTAAGCCAGCAGGAGATGCAGGACATCGCCGCATATTTCCAGAGTCTGGGTCCGGCAGACAATCAGTAAAGAGGGTCGATATCAATGAAGCGCGTATCGCTGTTCGCTATTCTGGGTCTGGTGATGATTACAACACTTGGCCTGGCCGAAACACCCGCAAGCCCCTCACCGCCTGCGACGCTTGCCTGGGCCACCCAGCACTTCAAGGACACCTGCTCATCCTGCCACGGCGCCGATGGCGCCCATCCTATCCCGCTGCCGGGCAATCCACCGCCCATCATCGCCGGCCAGTATCAGGATTATCTCGTACAGGCGCTCACGGAATACCGTGATGGCCAGCGCCAGAACATGATCATGGCTCCCCAGGCGAAAGACCTCACGGATGCCCAAGTCCGCGCCCTGGCGGCCTATATTTCAAGACTGCCTTCACCGCTACATGTATTGCCGCGTCCGGAATTCGCCCACTGACGGGCAACGCCGCCGAAACATACAGCCACACCGGATGTTTTTGGTTTGCTGGGAAACAAAGATTATTTTCCGTTGAGCGCGAGCGCAACTTTGCCAGTATTCACAGTCAGGCTGATGGCATCCTGGCCGTGGCCCTGATAATTCACATGGGATCCTGCACCCGATTTCTCCAGATTGCCGGCCGACACGCCATTGACCAGCAGTCCTGCATCGCCCACATCGGCGCCCAATGTTACGTTGGCATAATTCAGGGTCCCGGCTTGGGCATTGATCTTGCCAACGTTGATCGACACCTTCATAGGACCACTGGGTAAATCCAGGGCAACCTTGCCCACATTCAGATTGGCCTCGACACCCCCGGTGACACCGCTCACCTGCAGCTTGCCCACGTTGATATCGCTGCTGATGTGCATGCCAACCGGCACTGCCAACGTCCAGTACTCATTGACGCCGCTGGCATCGGTATTGGCGGGGTATTGGAGACTCAATTTTAGCGCTCCATTGGAGCTCGTCTGCTTGATGACCGCTTCCTTGATAGCATCCTGGCCACCCATGCTGAATATACCCAGGAAGGAGTTAGATGGCTTCAGGCCAACGCTCACATGCACCTGCGAATCCGTGCTGGGGGTGACTACAACCGAGCCGATATTCACGCCCAATGCCAGTGTCGTGATGCCCGCGGCAGGTATTACGGCCTCGAGTGTACGAACCGGCTTCTCTTGAATAGAGCAGGCCGTCAGCGGCAACAAGATCAGCAAGTACAAGGCAATGCGGCGCATGGGAACCTCCGAATTAAGATGTGCTTCACGACCAGCGCCAAATAATCGCCCGTTACCAGCGGCAGTGCAACTCGACGTCTTTAAAGACCTTCAGTAGCGCGCGCCCGATTCGATGCTAGCCAGGTAATCGCTGCCGAGCTGCTGCATCTGATCCAGGATCCAGGCCTGGCGTCTCAAAAGATAATCCGAGGGATCCACCACGTCGGAGCGATCCGGCGATGGCAAGGCCGCCGCCAGCAGTGCGGCTTCGTCCGAATCAAGTTGTGCCGGTGATTTGTTGAACAGATGCCGCGCTGCGGCGCCCACGCCGAACACATTGCTGTCGAATTGGGCAGTGTTGAGATACACCTCCAGGATCCTTTGTTTCGGCCACGTGGTGTCCAGCAGCACGGTGAAATACGCTTCCAGCAGCTTGCGGAAATAACTGCGTCCCGACCACAGGTACAGGTTCTTGGCGGTCTGCTGCGTGATGGTGCTGGCGCCACGGATATAACGGCTCGCGCGGTTGTGCTGCAGGGCTTCTTCCATGGCGATCCAGTCGAACCCGTCGTTATCAGGAAATGTCTGGTCTTCTGAAGCCACCACCGCAAGATGCATAGCGGGTGCGATGGCCCCGTAATCCACCCATAGGTAATCGATATGCGCATGCGCATTGCCGTGGGCATACAGATACAAAAGACGCTGTTGCATGAAGGCGGTAATGGATGGATTCATAACGCCGCGGAAACCCACACCAAGCAGTGTTCCCAGGAACGATACCCACGCGATCGTCAGCAACCGCCAACCCAGTTGCCGCATGCGTCCAGATGTTGATGACTGTGGAGTGCTAGACATTATCAATACCACGCCGAGTCAGGAGATACACAGCGAAGCTCGGCAACCAATGGCTGCCCGCATATAGTTCATCATGAATACCCGCGAGTCCCGCTTGCGCGTGCGCTGCGGCAGTGACCAACAGCACATCACGGCGCGAATCATTTGCCGGCAATGCGTACGCGATACCTTCGCACATCCAGGCACGACTGAGATTCAAGCCATCCAAATGAGCCAGTTTCCCATCGGCGGGATCCTTAGAAACCACCGGCCGCAACCACTTCGTATCCGGAGTTCGTGGCATGAATGTTTTCAGCCAGCCTGTATAATCCTTGTGTGACAATACACGACGCATCAGATCGGCTTCCGCCAGCGCCGGCGACAAAAAGTCATGACCGGAAGGTTCATAAGAAATTGGCGCGTTAACGTCCTGCAGATAAAAATCCCGGCTGCAGGTTTCCACTAAGCTCATAAGCTGAGTATCACCAATGATGCGAGCGTAATCATGGGTCAGGCACAAAGCAAACGCGGTCTGGGCGTGCTCGCCGCTGCGGACAGGGTGCACGAGCTTCGGCAGCCACTCGGCAAATCGTAGCTTTGCTATTTTTTCCAGTGGCGCCAACAGCGCATGCCAATGCATAGCTTCGGCCGACTGCCATTCGTAGAGTTCTGCAGAAAATTGCAGCAGCCAGGCAAGTCCATACGGGCGTTCAAATGTGGCGCGATTAGGTTGTGCAAAATAAGCACACTCCACCGCCAGTTTCTCCACTGTCAGCTGACTATTCAGCATACGATGGATATCGGAAGCTAACATCGCTTGCGGGAACAGACGTAATAACCGCACCAGCAGCCAATGGCTGTGAACCGATGAGTGCCAATCGTAGCAGCCGTAGAAAACCGGATGCAGCTGACGCGGTGTTAAAACATCTGCATCGCCGTTCAGCATGTGCATGATGTGATTCGGATATTCCCGCACCACGTTCTGCATGACCATGTGCGCGTAACGCGTAACCATTCGTTCATCCAGACCAGGCATCACGATACTCATAGATCCACCAGTTCCACATCCTGCAGGCTGATAGGCTCACCCAGAAACAGACTGCCGACACGCGCGAAGCGTTCGGCGCCATCGGTCGCCAGGTAACGGGCATCGCCGCGGCCGGACGTGCGCGCAAGCTTGGATGCGTGCAGGACTTTCTCTACGGCCAGCGCCACAGTTTCGCTGGAATCCACCAGCACCACATCCGGCCCGGCCACATGCCCAATGGTTTCTTTCAGCAGCGGGAAATGGGTACAGCCCAGCACCACACAATCCAAACCCTCGCGTTTCTTTTCCCCCAGCATCGGCATCAGATACTCGCGTGCCACGGCTTCCACCAACGGGCCTGTGGTCCAACCTTCTTCCGCTAGCGCCACGAACAGTGAACAGGCCTGTGAGAAAACCAGCGCGTCGGCACGGCGTGACTTGATGGCGCGCTCATAAGCGCCGTCATGCACTGCGCTCTCAGTGGCCAGTACGGCAATATGGCCATTTTTCGATGCTTCCACCGCAGCCTCAGCACCCGCTTCCACCACGCCTATCACCGGTAAGGGTGCGAATTGTTTGCTGAGCGTCGGCAAGGCGACAGCGGAAGCGGTATTGCAGGCGATCACCAGCATCTTTATACCGCGTGCTACCAGATGGGATGCGGCTTGCGCGGCGTAGCGCGACACTGTTTCGGCTCCCTTGGTACCGTAAGGCAGCCGCGCGCTGTCACCCAGATACAACAGATGTTCGTGCGGCAGAAGTGCGCGTAGCGCCCGTAACACCGTCAATCCACCCATGCCGGAATCGAAGATACCGATGGGAAGTTCGGCCAGCCTGCGTTCAGCAGTCATGCAAGCCAGACTCGGTCATTGATTAAATCACGTGCATCAGCGCGCGCCGGGTGGCGCTGATGCATCCTCTGCACGGATATCCGGAGTATCGATGTTTTCCGCCTTCCATATCATGGCGCGATGGATACGGTTCCAGCCACTCGGATGGTCGAAAAATATAAACTCCTCCACTGGACCAGGTTGCATCTTGCGGTATTCGGACAGATGCAATGCGGCCCGGGCGAAACCATCCGGCTGGCGCGCGGCATTTAATCCGAAAGCGTCTGCTTCTGCTTCTATACTGCGGGTGATGCTGTTGTTCACCGGCGTCAGGACGAACAAGTAAATCGTGAACAGCGCGATTATCAAAGGCAGGCCGGCCACATCACCGACACCCCGGATTCCCCAGCGCACACCCCAGCGATTATCGGCCCAGCCGAAGCCCCAGCGCACGAAAGCGAACCCAATGATAATAATGATGCCGAAAAACACGATGCCTTTATATACGTGGTTGAGCACGTAATGACCCATCTCGTGGCCAAGCACCGCCTTGATCTCACCCGGTGAGCCGCGGTTCATCAGATTGTCGTTCATGCTGATGCGCGTAGTGCCGAACATACCGCTTACATTCGCACTCATGCGCGTGGTCTGCTTGGAGGCATCGAACCAATAAACGTCGGTGGCGGGAATTTCGTTGGCGCGGGCCAGTGACAGGATCTGCTGCTTGAGTGGGCTATCGGGCAAAGATTTGTAAGTATTGAAGATCGGCGCGATATACACCGGCGCAATGGTGGCGACAAAAATCAAGAACACGATGGCCACTCCCGCTCCCCAGATCCACCATGTGCGCGTGGCTTTGCGGATAACAACATAGATGATCACCAGGGCGAGGGTGCCGAGTATCAGTGTGACAATCAGGCCCTTGAACTGATCGCCCAGCCATTGACCGAAGTCCTGGTTAGACAGGCCATATTGATGCTCGCGGATGAAATTCTCGTAGATATTCCACGGCAGGGTTAACAGCGTCACCAGGATGATGTACTGGATCGAATACAACGCGGTCTGCAGCCATTTGAAACGCGTCACGCGTTCGGCCAGGTTGCGCATGCGTGCTGAGAGTCGCGTACCCAGTAGCAACCAGGCCACGCCCAGCGCCCACAGGCAATCCCACAGGATCAGCCAGTAACCGCCCTCGAAATAAGCATCGGAGCGTGCCCTGGCTGAAGGCGATAATTGCGCTATGTAAGCAGCGGTGGCCGCATCGGCATCGAAATGTGCTGGTGTAATCGACGCGGGTGTAGAAATGGCACTGGCTGTTTTTGAACTTGCCGGTGCCGCTTGGACGATTGTCATGCCGAAGAGTAGAAATACTGCCGGCAGGGACAATAAGACACATTTCATTGAATACCCTCCGTTCACAGACCTACACACTATCGTAACCACCCGATACCTACCAGCAAACCATAGGCAGCTCTCCACATCACCTGCTAGGTACGGGACAAATAATGATCTTGTGATACTTGCAAGGTTAGTTAAGTCAGCAAGATTATCCCCACGCGAATCGTATCAAGTGATACTCCAAATACGTCTTGGATGAAATGTTGGCACATAGATTGCTTGTATTTATGCGGGGAGACGGGGATCAGGTGCGCGCCGGCCGTCCCTCCACGGCCGGCGGCGCCCTGTTTAAGGGCCTCAAGCATATGTGCATTGCGCAATAGGATTGCCATTGGACATGTCCAGCGACCTGGCTAAATGGTACGCAACTGACAAAGTTTGTCAGTTTTGACAAAAAGCAGCCAGCTGATAATTCAGCGCCGTCATTAAAGCCAAAAAACAAGGGATGACGACGTATGACGCGCGACAAACGCCGCCTGTTGCTACTAAGTAGTTCGCGCACCGCTGGAACCGAATACCTGGAGCATGCCCGTGATTATCTGCGCAGTTTTCTGAATGCGCGGGCGCGCACTCTGCTATTCGTGCCGTACGCGCGCGTTTCGAATAACTACGATGACTACCTGGAGCGCGTGCGTACGAATTTCGCCGCCATTGGCTATGAGGTCGCCGGCTTACACACGTTCGCCGACCCTGCGAGGGCCATCAATAAAGCCGAAGCACTGGTTATGGGTGGCGGCAACACTTTTCAATTGCTGCGCGAGCTGTATGCCAACAAACTTATGGGCGTCATCCGCCAGCGGGTACAGGCAGGTATTCCATATGTTGGTTGGAGCGCGGGTTCCAACATAGTATGCCCGACCATCTGCACAACTAACGATATGCCGGTGGTATGGCCGGAACGCTGTGAAGCGCTCAACCTGATACCTTTCCAGATCAATTCGCACTATACCGACGCGCATCTGCCGGGTTTCCAAGGTGAAACGCGTAGCGAGCGACTGCAGGAATATGTGCGCGCCAATCCTAAGGTCCCGGTGGTGGGTCTGCGCGAAGGCAGCGCTCTGCGCATCGAGGCCAACGATATCCAGTTGTTGGGTTTGTACACTGCGCGTGTATTTACAGTTGCAGCTGCACGGGAAATAACCCCGCACGAGTCGCTCGGATTCCTGACTACCGGTAATTGAGAGCGTGGATGACTGTTTCGGCAATCTACGCCCGCAACCGTACACCCCATAACCTGAGTTGCCGGAGTCTACCTGGATACTCGCTAAACGTTATAATTAGCTTGCATGGAATCATTGTTATTCATTTGAACTACAGGAGAATGTCATGGGTAAAGGCGATAAAAAGACCGCACGCGGCAAAATCTGGCGAGGGAGCTACGGCATATCGCGGCCCCATAATTCGGGCAAGGCAAAGCCCAAAACATCGTCGGGAATCGTGAAGAAAAAAAAGAAGTAGCTCTCTCGATAAACTCTATCCAATAAAAACCGGAGCAATGCTCCTATTTTTATTGGATACCTGCTTCAGGCGACCATATATCGAGCCATAACTTCCAAAATCGGCAGCGCCAGATTCTGGAACCGTGGGTTCAGATCCAATGGCTTCATCAGCATCTTGATGCTCATTTCGAGTGGGAAATATTTTCCGGCAGTGTGCCGACAGCGTTTCTGCAAACTCCGGTACACATACCTATCGAACAGTTCCCCCGGATGGCTAGCCAGATATACATGTTTGAGAGCTATAAAACTATCCTCCCTGTCTATCATCTTCAGGCGGTGCCAGATTGCCTGCAGTATGCGCGCGCGGCCCGCGCCTTCGCGTTGGCGATAACGCAGATAATAATGATAGAAATGTTTATAGTGACGTATCTCGTCTTCGCGAATATGGTGTGTAAGAGTACTCAGTACCGGATCGGGACTCAGCGTGCTCAACATTGTGTAGCTACAGGCAGTACCCATCTCCACCACGCATCGGGCTGCCATCTCCATGCTGCGTGTGGGTTCCAGCAGATCCACCTGGCAGCATTTGGAATATTCTTCTAAAAACGCTTCGTACGCTTGTTCCCATTTGAATTCCGGCCAAGCCGTCTGTACATAACGCTTGAGCGAATTGCCGTGCTGCAATTCCTCATGCTCCCAATGCTGGCCCAGCCACATGCTTACTTCCTCATCATCGCAAAAATATTCGAGCAGGTTGCGGGTGTACAAATCTGTGGTGATTTCGATGAATGAGGCGACCGTAACCAGGTAAAATAGCTCTTCTTGATCTGCCACCAAATCACATCGGATGCTGTGCCATGGGATATCATCCAGCGACCAGCGCTGGTGGGATTGGAGCTCTTGTTGGGCTATCGGCATCAATAAATTCCTAATAACATCCTATGCAGAACTAACTATATGCCAGTAATATCTGTATCTACTGGTGGGACATTTTCTCCCCGATAAAAGTTCCAAATTTCGCATACATCATCATTATTTGGATATTAAATGGATATTATACGCTCTCGAGTTTTCCCAATTATTCAATCAATTTCACTGTTGGCCAACAGTTTGCTGGTAAACACACTGCTAACGCATATCAATTAATACTTTTTGGAGTACCACCTTGTTCATAACCCGTCGACTACAATCAAAGATGATCATCGCTGTTATCACTTTACTCACAGGCTGCACAACCAATCCCTATAAAGCGCCTTTCGACGTGGCAGCACCGTCCGCTCATGCGATCAAACTGGCGGACGGACTCGCTTATCGAGTATTAAGGCGGGGAAGCGGGAACCAACATCCAATGCTGGCCTCCACTATCACAGTTAACTACACCGGCTGGACTACGGATGGTAAAAAATTCGATAGCACCTTCAATCCCGACGGCAGCACTAACCCTGCAACCTTTCCGTTAAGCAAGCTTATCCAGGGCTGGCAAGACGTATTGCCGCTTATGGTCAGCGGTGAAAAAATCCGCGTTTGGATTCCCGGGAACCTAGCTTACGATAACCGTAATCGTCCCGATGCACCGCATGGCATGCTGGTATTCGACATTGAACTGCTGAGTTTTAAAACAAATTCGGCTTCGGAGTGATCCGCATGCGCGAGCTGCGCGGCCTACTATTCATCATCTGCATCAGCGGGCTAAGCATCAGTACGCTCGCAGCACAGCCGGCTGCACCGCTTAGCGATCTTGATGCATACACGCAGAAAATAATGGCCGACTGGAAAGTTCCGGGACTTGCCGTAGCCGTGGTCAAAGATGGAAAACTAATCCTGGCACGTGGTTATGGTGTACGTGAACTCGGCAAGCCTGGCAAGGTGGATGCCGATACCTTGTTCACCATTGCTTCCAACACAAAGGCCTTCACCGCCGCGGCCCTTGGCACACTGGTAACAGAGCACAAACTCCACTGGGATGACCCGGTGACACAATATCTAAATGGTTTCGAGCTCGACGATCCCTGGGTAACACGTGCCTTGACAGTTCGTGACCTGCTCACCCACCGCAGCGGCTATTGCGATCCATCATTCATGTGGTTCACCACCGATTTTAGCCGTGCACAAATCATCCAGCACCTGCGCTTCGACAAACCTAGCTACGGCTTGCGTGCACGCTTCTGTTACAACAACGCTATGTATCTGGTGGCCAGCCAGCTGGTCCCGGCCATCACCGGACAAAGCTGGGAAGATTACGTGCGATCCCGCTTCATCGTGCCATTGGATATGCAGCATACGGATACCAGTGTCGCGGCCATCAACGCTGCAGCGGATGCTGCTGCCCCGCATGCCGATGTGGATAATAAAGTGACTGTGATCCGCCGTTACGACACTGACGCCATGGCGCCAGTGGGCGGCATCAACTCCAGCGTAAACGACATGTCACACTGGCTGCTAATGCTGCTCAACAACGGCAGCTATGCAGGCAAAACCTTGCTGGATCCGAAAATCATCGCTGAGATGGAGACCCCGCAGATGATTATTCCGGTGGACAGCGGCATCGGTACTTGGCTGCACGCCATGAACCCTGAGAGTCTCTTTTATTCCTACGGGCTGGGTTTTGTGGTGGAGGACTACGCCGGTCATACGCTGGTGATGCACGACGGTGACATCGATGGCATGGCCTCCGCCCTGGGGATGCTGCCGGACCAACATCTGGGCGTGGTGGTGCTCACCAACATGGACCACGATGATGCGCGCAATGCGCTGTTGTTCCATATCCTGGATGAATATCTGGGCCGTCCACCCCGCGATACCAACGGCGCATTGCTGGCATTGGCGCATCAACAGGAGATGGCGGACAAGGCCGAGCAAACCAAACTTGCCGCTTTTAAGACTCCCGGAGCTGCACCACTGCCGCTTGCACGGTACATCGGTTTATACAGCAATCCGCTAAACGGCGATGCACGAATCACATTGGAGAAAGGTCATCTGGTATTGCGGCTTGGAAATCCTGAGTTCACCGGCGACCTGGCTCACTGGAACCACAACACCTTCAAGGTGAAGCTGCGTTACCGCTTCTACGATGAGGCCTTTGAGCAGTACCTGACTTTCGATCTGGATGCTGAGGGCAAACCCATGGAGCTGCGCTTCTATGACTTGCCGGCGCGTTTCACGCGCGAAACTTCGCACGCCACGATCAACCATTGATGTTGATCAAGGTGGTCGCTTCGCAGGATGTTTAGTTCGGCTAACCGCTTTCCGATCTTGCACATGCCCGCTAACGATGGTGACTTTCTGCAACAGGTATTGGGGTCCAAAATCGTAAGTCCATTCTTCACTGTGCATCATTAGCTTCCCTCCGGAAGCCTTACCGCCGCGGATGTGTGTATCTCGATCGCGTTCGCTGTTCGGCTTGCCACACCGGCTCGCCAATTCGTAGGCGCTCATGCCGGTATTGATATCTTGCGGTGTACAACGCTTCTGATCGGGCCTGAATCCATAACCGGGCGTATCTACAGCCGCGAGTTTGCCCTTATGAAAGCGCAGCTCCCGCAGTAAAAGTCTGGGGCCATCGTTGTAATACCAACGCGCGTCGATGGCAACGAATTTGCCGCGTTTAAAAGTTCCTGTATCGCTGTAGACGTAATCCGGCAGGCCACATTTTTTACGCACTTGGCTGGCGCTATCACCGATATTCACCAAGCCATGTTCGCAACGCCAGCCGAATGCCGGCGACATAGCCAGCAACAATAGGAAAGCTGATGGCCAGATAATCCATTGAATGTGCATACCGATTCCTTTCGGTGAGCTGGCTATAGGTAAGTATCCCTATATTATAGGGACATCAGCAATACTGCAGCGCATACGGTAAACTATGCGCATCCAATCCGGGTATTTGACGAGTGGAATTTATGAAAATCTCATGCACATTGTTCATGGCAATCGCATTCACTGCGATAGCGGGTTGCACCTGGGTTTCGCCCAGCCCACAGGTGCAACAGCAAGGTATCATGGTATTGCCACAGGATCGTGTGGCCAACTGCCATCTACTTAGCAAGACAACGGTATCCGTCGCTGACCGAGTAGGCTTTATCAATCGCGTGCAAGCGGATGTGGAAAAAGACTTGCAGACGCTCGCCATGAACCAGGCGGTGTCACAGGGCGGCGATACGGTTTCAGCTTTGAGTCCTGCAAAAGATGGCGACCAGACCTTCGGCATATACAAATGTCTGGGCAGCAACTCGACTACAAAGACTTCAGCGCCCCCGGCAAGCTCCACGATCAAAACCACTCCCTTTCAGCCGCCGCGCTAGTTACATACGTAGTTCACCTGCCTGCAAGCGCTTGCCTGAGCGGTTCCAGGTATTGGGCATAACGCCGCCAGCGTCCTACAGAGCTCGCGTAGATCGGCTGGCGTACCTGGGCAAGACTCGCGGTCTTGACGGTACGCCGGTGTTCATGAAACCTCAGGCAGGCCTCATCCCACGGTAGCCCGCAGAAATCCACAAGCCGCCGCGCTTGATTTTCAAAATCCATAATCACATTTTCATAACGCACTTCCAGCATGCGCCCTGTCGGCAGCAGCGTGTGCCAGTGTTGCATCAGCTCTTCATATAGCCGGTAGAAACGGCCCAGCTCACCTAATTCATAACTGAAGGCATGGCCGGTGGTGAATAGTTTGGAAAAACAGGATACACAGGTATCCAGCGGATCGCGCACACAATGGATGATCTTGGCGCTTGGGAAAGCGATGTGGATGAGACCCACCAAGGCCATATTTCCGGGTAATTTATCGGTGATGCGCACTGCGTCGGGTGCGAGTTGAGCAAGCTCTGCACAGTAGCGCTCGCCGATGCGCCGGAATCTGGGCCCATCCAGTTCCGCGAGCTTTGCCGGTAACTCATCATCGCGATCTGTGGGACCCAGTTCCACCCGCAGGCAGCGTCGTAGCAGATGCAGTTCGCCTGCTCCATGCACCTTCGGATGACTGGCAAGGATCTGCTCTACCAGGGTAGTGCCGGAACGCGACATGCCAACGATGAATACAGGGAGCTCAATGTTAGTACCTGCATCACCATTTTTTTCAAGCAATGCTGAATTGAAATAACGGATAAAATTCTGAAAAAAAATTCTTTGGCGGTTTTCATCGTATTCGAGAGCGGCGCGTTTCAAACGGTTGGCATGCAGGTAATGTTCGAAAGCCTGGGAAAATTCGCTCCGGTCATCGCACACCTTTCCCAATGTAAATTGCAGCATGCTGGCTTCAGCAGGCGGTAACTCGGATACATGGCTTGCGAAGTTCTGCAATGCTGGCCATAGGGGGTCGTCAGGCATGAGACGAGTCATGCCGGTAAAATTATGCCAGCCACTGGCATAGGCAGGACGCAGTCGCAAGGCTTCGCGATAGTGGCTTTCGGCATTGGAGAGATCGCCCCGATCACCCAGAGTGATCGCCAGGCTGTTGTGCGCTTCAACAAAGTCCGGCCGCAGCGCCAGCGCCTGTTCGAAGCAGGCTTGGGCTTCCGGCATAGCGCCGGCCTCGCGCATACACAGACCCACACGCTGCAATTTCTCTGCATCGCCTGCGGCCAGTCGATGTGCCTCGTGATAATGCTCCAGGGCTTGGTTGCGGCGTGTGAGTTCCAGCAAAACACTGCCGCTACCCAGTTGGGCTTCAAAGTTATGTGCATCCAGAGCCGACGCCCTGACGTAATTCGCATAGGCATCTTCGAAATGTCCAAGTGCCTGCTGCGCCATCGCCAGCCCGATGAACGCTTCCACATAATCCGGCTTGAGGGTCAGTGCTTCGAGGTAACATCGCTCGGCTTCTAAATTCTGGCCGAGTTCCCGATGCACAACGCCGAGATTATGGCGGTACATAGCGCTACTTGGACCTAACTCTATGGCCCGTTTCAGCAACGCTAATGCTGCATCAGAATGACCGGTCTGGTGCGCCAACAAACCCAGGAAGTGAGTGGCGTCAGCGTGTTCTGGGTATTGACGAAGCACTTCACGATAGCCTGCTTCAGCATTTCGATAGTCGCGTCGTTTATAGCAGGCCACCGCCTGAAGCATAAGCTCATGTAGGCGCGTGTCATCCACTGGTTTATTCAATGCAGATGACGGGCTTTTAGTCTGCATATCCAAACGTCTCTATATAAGGCTGCAATTCCTTCAGGAAAGGGCGCATAACATCTGCGTAGCGCTGCCACCGATCGCAAGCATCAACATAGATCGGGCGCTTGACCTGAGCATAGCTCGGTGTGGGTATATGACCACGCTGCATAGCAAATGTCGTGTGCCGCAACACGCTATCGGACCAGGGCACGCCCAGCTCTTCCAGTAATTGGCGCAGTTCTTTTTCAGGCCGATTAACCAGAACCTCATAGCGCACGAGAGTGTAGTTGAGCGGCAAGGTCTCCACGTAAGTCAGCCACAGAGCCATCAACTGGCAATACAGTTTTACCGTGGTTTCGAGTCGAGTGAAATGCTGGGTACCCGAGTTCAGTTCGAAATTGTTCAGGAAGCAGCTCAGACACACATCACAGGGATGCCGGGCAACAAATATCAGCTTCGCTTCCGGAAATATCCTGTGAATGAGGCCTACATGCGCGATATTGAATGGAGATTTGTCCAGCAATCGTTGCTGGCCGGACTCAAATGGTTGCGTCCTTACCGCCCGAAAATATGCGGCGCGCAGCGCCAATTGGCGTTCCGCAGTAAGCGTCGCAAGGCCCGCAGGGTACCCAACTTCATACATCGCCAGACGTTCCAACATCGCCTGTACGGTCGCCTGCTCTTCCAGCACCCTGAACTCCGGATGCGCCCCCAGCATGGTATCCAGCAAAGTAGTGCCGGAACGCGGAAAGCCGATGATAAATGCCAGGTCTTCCGATTTTTCTGGGAATGGCAGACGCTGCCATGAAGCTACCCAGCCACGCTCAAACTGTTTCTGGAGTGTAGCCAGCATGCGCAAATAATCCGCGCCCTGTGTAGCGTTATATGCAGGCAGTTTCTCGGCAACAAGATTTGCTTGAGTGAAATGCCGGTAAGCTTCTGCTGTTTGGTCCAAGCCATCTGTACACCACCCAAGCTCGTATTCAATATCCGCGTGCAACTTATCAGTCGGCTCGCCACTCAAGAGTTCCTGTAACAAAAGTTCAGCTTCGGTATATTTCCCGAGATGGCGCAGACAGCGAGCCCTGACGAAACGCAGCGTCCGGTGCTCAGGCCAGCGCCTTAAACCTTGCTCGACGATGTCCAGTGCCGAATCTAGACGGTTATCCTGCTCATAAAGGATCGCCAGATTGCCATAAGTGTCCGGGAAATCTGGTGCAACTTCGCGCGCCCGCTCTAAAACCACACAGGCCTGAGCGTGCCGTCCTTGAGCCATCAACACCATCCCTGAGGCATCCAGCAATTCCGCCGACTCCGGCCATTTCTCCAGGGCCGTGCCAACCACATTTTCTGCCTCCTGAAAGCGACGACAGGCCAGTAAAGCCAAGACCAGCTGCTGGGGTATGCGCGGGTTGTCAAGATCCAGATGCGCTGATTCCTCGAAGGCTGCTATGGAAGCGGCAAGATTTCCCAAGCGCATCAGGATTTGGCCGTGGGTAAAATGAAACGCCGCACAGCGGTGCTCCTGTTCAAGTGCCTGCTCCACCAGCCGCAAACCTTCTGCAGGTTGGCCTTGCTGCGCGGTGATGATTCCAAGCAGGTGTAGGGCGGGGGCATAGTGTGGTGTAACGCCCAGAATAGCGCAGCACACACCGGCGGCTTCTCCTAAGCGTCCAGCAGAAAAATGCTGGATAGCCTGATCAAAATCACCTATCTCCGGGGCGCCCACAGACCGAAAACCCGGGGATAAATCAGTGGGTGGTAATTTCATGCCGGACTTGTGCACAAATGTTTCTCAATATTTTTCA
>Ga0307374_10002807_pt1 | contig 30533 bp, 21 predicted proteins | sample OX3MG_FD_202532 | JGI IMG/M metagenome (GOLD analysis project Ga0307374, IMG submission 202532) | Soil microbial communities from Risofladan, Vaasa, Finland - OX-3 | ecosystem: Environmental > Terrestrial > Soil > Coastal area > Acid sulfate soil | place: Finland: Risofladan, Vaasa | collected... | reverse complement strand
CGAGACGCTCACGCTTGAAGACGCCCTCAAATTGCTGCAGTTGCCGCGCACGGTTGGAAGAGATCCCGCGAGTGGTGAAGAGATCGTCGCGAGAAACGGACGATACGGTCCTTACATCCAGCTCGGTGCGGACTCGCGCACACTCGATTCGGAAGAGCAGCTGCTCTCGATCGCCGTCGACGAGGCGCTTGCGATCTTTGCCCAGCCAAAGCAGCGCCGCTTTGGCCGCGCGGCCGCTGCTCCGGCAAAGGAGATCGGCATCGACCCGGATGTCAATCTTCCGATCACGCTTCGCCAGGGTCGGTTTGGCCCGTATGTGACCGACGGAACCTATAATGCCTCGTTGCGCAGAGGAGATGACCCCGAGGGCCTGACGCTTGACAGAGCTGCTGAACTGCTAGCGGAAAAGCGTGCCGCTGGGCCACCGCCTGCGAAACGCGGTCGAGGTCGTGCCGGAGAAAAGAAGACCGCTGCCAAGAAGGCAGCCGCGAAGAAGACTCCGGCAAAGAAGAGCCCGGCCAAGAAAGCTGCCTCCAAAAAGGCGCCGGCGAAGAAAGCTGGCGCGAAAAAGACAGTTGCGAAGAGGGCGCTGACAAAAAATGCTCCCGAAAAAAAGGCTGTGAAGACGCGCGGTGTATCCGTCGTCGAGGCACCCCAGATCGCAGATGAGGCGTGACGTCGTTCGCACGATGAGATTGAACGGGCGCTGAGGGCCTAGTCTTTTTCACAATGTCAGGTAATGGTCGATTCATAGTCTTTGAGGGCGGTGAGGGCTGCGGTAAGTCAACGCAGGCGTCGCTACTCGCGGGTGCCATCGGCGCACACCTTACGCGTGAACCGGGCGGCACTGTGCTCGGCGAGAAGGTCCGCGACCTTCTTCTCCAAGTCGGCGAGCAAGAACTTCATCCCCGTGCAGAGTTGCTCTTGCTCGCGGCAGCACGCGCACAACACGTCGACGAACTCATTATCCCGATGTTGCGATCAGGAAAGCACGTCATCTCTGATCGTTTCTCTGGTTCGACGATTGCCTATCAAGGATATGGCCGGGGACTTCCAATTGAAGATGTCATCGTTGCGAGCGAGATTGCGACACATGGCCTGCAGGCTGATGTAACAGTTCTGCTCGATCTTCCCTTTGCACTTTCTTTGGAACGCAGGGGAGTAGTTCCGGATCGCATCGAGGCAGCGGGCGAGGAATTCCACCTGCGGGTATTCGAGGGGTTTCGTGCAGTCGCAAATACAGATCCGGAGCGTTGGGAGATCATCGATGGCTCTCGGTCAGTCGACGAGGTAGCGTTATCGATCCGCGAGTTGATCATCGCTCGTTTTGGCTCAGAGATTTTTTTCCGCTGATGGAATTGACAAACCCAGTCGAGGCGGCCCCAGTACTCAACGGGATGGTCGGTCAGCGGTTTGCGCGAGAGATATTGCAGTCATCGATCGCGAGAAGTGTCCACGCCTATCTTTTTGTTGGTCCTGCGGGAACTGGCAAGCTCGCCTCAGCAAAGGCCTTTGCCTCAGCGCTGGTCTGCCCATTTGGTGGTTGCGGGAATTGCGCATCATGTCGGGATGCATCACTTGGCATGCATCCCGACATCACTGTCTTTGAAAGACAGGGCGCAGCAATATCAATTGATGAGGCAAGAGAGATCTCGCTCGTCGCGCAGAGATCGCCGAATGCATCGTCGCGTCAGGTCCTGATCCTCACCGACTTCCATCTCGTTGCCGGAGCAGCCCCCGCGCTTCTCAAGACGATCGAAGAACCGCCGCCATCGACCGTTTTCATCGTTGTCGCGGACACCTTGCCTGCATCGCTTGTCACAATCGCAAGTCGATGTGTCACCGTTCCCTTTCATTCGATCGGGGTTGAGGCGATTACCGAGGCACTCGTCGAGGAGGGATTTGACCGAGCACTCGCGAGTTCAGTAGCTGCGGCGTCTTTTGGCAACATTGACCGAGCGCGACTCCTGGTTGGAGATCTTGGTTTTCGAGAACGACAGGATCGATGGCGTGCTGTGCCAAACAGACTTGATGGCACTGGTGCCTCAGTTGCCAAGACCGTCACGGAGTTGCTCGCAGGGGTTGAGGAGATCGTTGTCGTAGTACGCGAGCGTCAACAGGCAGAGCTTTTGGAATATGAAGCGGCGGCAAAGATTGCGGGAGATCGACGGGTCTTTGGTCTCAAGGGCATTGAGGAACGCCACAAAAGAGAGCAACGTCGAGTCCGTATCGACGAGCTCAGATCCGGACTTGCGACTCTCGCGGGTGTGTATCTGTCTCAGCTTGCTGCGCCACAGGTGACGCCACGCCGCATTGCTGCCTTGGAAGAGGCCTGTGGTGCAATTGACGAGGCAGCAAAGTATCTCTCGCGCAATCCCAACGAGACGCTCTTGCTCCAGTCGTTATTCGTAAGTCTTGGTGACCTTTCGGCATGAGACTCTTGAGAGATGCTGAATCTGACTTCGGTTCACTGGGTCGAACGTTCAAGGCACAGGAGGGGGGATCGAGATGTTGCACGGACGTCTGAAATGGCTCGGTGAGGGCGATCTTGATTTAGCCCAGCGAGAGCTCTATAAGCGCATACTCGGCGGCCCCCGATCGAAAACGCCGCGCACCACTCCGATGACTGACAACGAGGGGAGGATGCACGGTCCCTTCAACGCGATGCTGGTTGATCCTGTTCTCGGCGAGGCGACCCAACAGCTAGGAGCTGTCGTGCGATACGGGACAAAGCTTGATGATCGCACCCGGGAGATCGCCATCTTGGAGGTCGCAAGACATCACGAGAGCGAATTTGAGTTCTATGCACATCGTGCAATCGGTGTCGCCTCCGGATTGAGCGAGGTTGAACTTTCGGCAATGCAGTCTGGAAAGGACGCAGAGAGTTTCTCGTCGAGCGAGCGGCTCGTGCGCGAGGTTGTCACTTCGCTCGTTGTTCGTCATGATCTTGAAGATGAGCTCTATTTTCAAGCAGCCGCCGCGCTTGGTGATGTCGTTCTTGTCGACCTTGTAGTGCTTGTTGGATTCTACGAATACACCGCTCTTGCGCTTCGGGTGTTCCGGGTGCCGCTTCCCGATGGCGTTACACCGAACTTTGAATGATCAGATTCGGCCGATTCGCCTCAGAGTCGAACGTCGCGGTAGTAGGTCGCGATGAGATTGAGATCTCCGGATTTGTCGAGAGCCGAAGAGAACCTGCGCCGCCACAGGTACATGAGAAGGTCATAGGCCGTACCGGTGAGTTCGGCATCTACCAATGAACTGTCAGAGAGGATCTCAAGATGATCGGGGGCAAGCTCGAGGACCCAGCGGTTCTTGCTGTCGGTAGCTCCAAGTGCCAATCGCCCGCTTAGCCCCGGTACGTGCTTTTGAACGAGTTTTCTCTCTAGCTGCACCGAGAAGAACTCATCGACTCCATCCGCGACCGAGCGAGCTGCCGGACTGTGCATGGGGAGATGGATCTCGTCGAGGTCGAATGCGTGGACCATCGTCTCGTGCGTCATCCGTCGCATCCAGAAAAGCGCTGGCAAGACTCCTGCAAAGGTCCATACGGGAGCTGTCGGGTCGAGTCCGACGAAAACCTCTGAAAGTTTGCTCACCCCCTCTTGGTAGAAACCAAGAACATCGCGGGGATCGTTCGGTGCGATGAAATTTTCTGGATTTAGCGGTTCGAGCGAGCTGGTACGGATGAGTTCGGCGATGCGGTGATAGATCGAACCAATGTGTGCTGCGAGTTGTGCAACATTCCATTCGGGGCAATTTGGCACAATTTCATCGAGGTTGGCGCGTAGGTATGCGTCAACGAAGGCATCCGCTTCGTCCTTGAAGAGGCTTTGGTAGCTCTCTTTCGAGAGTGGGAAGTCGGACATGTCAAAATTCTAGTCCTCGTACCATTTTGAGCCCAGCGAGAAACCTGATCTAATACTTGAGAGACAATGAGATTGGAGGGGCGATGTCGGATCTGTCAGAACATGTCGCGTTGGTGACTGGTGGAGGTCGCGGAATCGGACAGGCGATCGCCTGCACACTCGCGGGCGCTGGTGCCGCCGTCGTCGTGGTTGCGCGTAGTGCTGATGAGGTCGATGCAACGGTCCTGAAGATTCACTCCGAAGGGGGCCGAGCGATTGCTGGGGTTTCAGACGTTGTAGACGCACCTGCAATGAACCTCATCTGTCAGAGCGCTGAAAAGGCTCTTGGTCCGATTGATATTTTGATAAACAATGCCGGTGTCGTTGGGCCGCTCGGGATATTCGCGACGATCGATATAGATGCATGGGAATATGCATGTGCGATCAACCTTCTGGCTCCCGTTCGCCTGACTCGTTCGCTTCTCGGCCCGATGTGTGCGAACGGTTGGGGGCGGATAGTGAACATTTCGACAGGAGCGGTAAGCAATCTCAATCGCGATGATGCTTACAACGCCTATGTCACGACGAAATCCGGGCTCGAGGCGCACACTCTGAACCTTGCCGCAGAGCTCTCGGGGAGCGGTGTTACCGTCAACGCTCTTCGTCCGGGGATCGTTGATACGGAGATGCAGACCTTCATTAGGTCACAAGATCCGACGGTTGTCGGTGAGAAGTTTCACCGGCGTTTCATGCAGCGATATCTTGCCGGCGATCTGATTTCGCCCGAAGTCCCCGCGGGTGTACTGCTTGATCTTGTACTTGGTGACCAAAACGGTCAGATCGTCAGTACGAAGGTTTCGTGATCGCGTTTCCCTGCACCATTCCTACTTCTCTCAAGGAGAGATAATGTCCGAGCCGATTACCTTTTTGCATCCTGAACGCCTCGGCACCTCTGGAGGCATGTTCTCGCCGGGAGTGCGGATCGAAGGGCCAGCAGCGACGCTGTACATCGCTGGACAGATCGCGGCAGACACCGATGGTTCGACTGTTGGTGAGCAAGATTTTGCCGCGCAGGTTCGTCAGGTATTTGTCAATATCGGTGTGGTGCTCGAAGCGGCTGGGATGAATTTTCCTGACGTCGTAAAGTTCACGACCTTTGTCGTGGGAGCTGAACACATTCCGACCTTTGTTGAGACTCGTGGTGAAATCTTTGCTTTGCTCTTTGGTGAGGGTCCCTACCCGGCGAACACGCTCGTCGTGATTGACCGTCTCGCGCGTCCCCAGTTCCTCGTTGAGATCGAGGCGGTAGCGGTGCAAAGCACAAGGACTCCCTAAGACGTCAGGGAGTGTGTAACAAAAGGAACTCACGGATCCTCGTCGTCGCAAGTCGCGCGTGCTCGGGGGAGTCCTTCCACGGCGAAATGGTCACCGCGCCCGGTATGAGCCGCGCGATCTCAAGCCCAATTTCACTTGGGTGGATCTCATCGATACCAGGCAGTACACATGTCGGAACGCAGATCGCTTCGACCTCATCGCGGTTCAGACTGGCGACGAAGTCTTGGCCCCACATTTGGTCGACAAAGTGGTGTCCGGGTGTCTCATCGAGGTCGGGTCGATCTACAACAATCTCGGTGACCCAGTCATGGCAACGGTCCTTCCAGCCCTGACGGTTCGCTAGAATAAGACCCATTGGCTGTTCGAGGACGACCGCGCTAACCCGATCTTGATATACGTAGGCGAGCTTGAGCGCAAAAGAACCGCCGATGCAACAGCCGAAGAGGTGAAACCGCTCGTACCCGAGTGCGTCCATGACGCCAATTTGGTCCCGAGCGAATGCGTCCCAAGGATGATCGACTGGAAAAGGCGAGCGAGAGTTGCCCGCGTTGCGTTGGTCCATCGCGACGAGGCGGAAGTCTTCAGCGAATTCGACGAGCGGACTGATCGTTGCGTTCTCCCACTTCCCAATTGCAGAGCTCAGGCCACCGGGTGCGATCAGGAGAACCGGATAGCCGCTTCCGAACTGCTCGAAGTAGATGCTGGTTTCCCCACTTTGGATCGATGGCATCGCACTCGCCCAATTGAGCCTATGAAGATTGCATCACCAGGTGATGACGTCACGGATATTGATGTCGCGCGATCGATCTTATGAGTCGCGATTGCCCATTGTATGAATCTGAAACGTGACGGCTGGGAAGGGCGCTCGCAGCGAAGAAGTTGTCGGTCATTTGGCGCGTGACTGTGGAGATGTGGCTGAGGAGCTTCGCGGGTGACAAAGTGCTCCAAACCGTCTGTCGCTCGAGGGAGTCGACCGTTATTACCCGACGGACGGGGCATCTCTCAAAGTATTCACAGATGCCTAATAACTCTGTCTGCAATTATCTTCATAGGGCATCCCGTTCATTACTACGATGGCCGAGAACAGTTGGCCGGCCAACGTAAGTTTTTTGCGTCGCCTAGAGGAGAAAAATTGTGAAGGTTTTAGTTCTTGGTGGTGATGGTTTCTGCGGATGGCCAACCTCGCTTCATCTTTCTGACATCGGACATGAGGTCACGATTCTTGACAACCTCAGTCGCCGGAATATCGATATCGAACTCGAAGTTGAGTCGCTGACACCAATACGGCCGATTAGTGAGCGCGTTCGGGCATGGAAAGAGGTCTCGGGGAGAGAGATCCGCTTCATCAATCTTGATCTCGCCAAGGAGTACGACCGATTTGTTGGAGTACTACTTTCGCTTCGCCCCGATGCGGTCGTGCATTTTGCAGAGCAGAGAGCCGCTCCGTATTCAATGCGATCTTCGAAGACCAAGCGTTATACCGTTGACAACAATGTGACCGGCACGCACAACCTTCTTACTGCGATCGTCGAATCTGGTCTCGACATCGCTGTTGTGCACCTTGGCACCATGGGCGTCTATGGGTATGGCTGGTCTGGGTCTGCTCCGATTCCAGAGGGGTATCTCACCGTCAAGGTGCCGACTCCCGATGGAGATATCGAACGCGAGATCTTGCACCCCGCGAACGCTGGCTCGGTGTATCACATGACCAAGACGCTCGATCAGCTGATGTTCAAGTTCTACGCGCAAAATGATGCACTTCGCATCACCGATCTCCATCAGGGAATTGTCTGGGGCACCCAGACTCCCCAGACTGTTCGCGATGAGCGATTGATCAACCGGTTCGACTACGACGGGGACTACGGAACCGTTCTCAATCGCTTCCTCATGCAGGCAGCTATCGGCCATCCGCTTACAGTGCATGGCACGGGTGGTCAGACCCGTGCATTCATCCATATTCGCGACACTTGTCGTTGTATCGAGATTGCCCTTGCCAATCCGCCGACGAATGGTGAGAAGGTTTCAGTTTTCAACCAGGTAACGGAGACCTATCAGGTTCGACGGCTTGCGGAATTGATCTCAAAGCTCACCGGTGCAGAGATCGCGAATCTCCCGAATCCCCGTCGCGAGGCGGCAGAGAATGATCTCAATGTCAGCCGGGAGCGTTTTCTCGCTCTTGGGCTGAACCCAACCACGCTCTCCGAGGGACTTCTCGGAGAGGCGCGCGACATCGCGAGCAAATATCACGAACGCGCGGATCTTTCAAAGATCATCGCGCGATCGGTTTGGCGCCAAGGCATGGAGACCTCACCAGACCTCATGCAGTAACGCTGTATTGCGCATCGACCCGGTGAACCTCGACCACAGATGTCCTCTGAGTTCCGGTTGGTTCAAGGTCGCGACGCGCCAGGCAGTGCCATTCGGGGTGTTCCTAGTCCGGGATCGCGATTGACGCGTATTCACGGTTCTTGGCCGTTGTCAGAGCACCGAGGTTGAGCGCGTCACCGAATCGGTAAAGCGCGCCGCCCGAGGTGAGGAGGTAGTACCCCTTCCCATCGGTTGAGGTGACAAAGGAGACGATCGGTGATGCCAGCCTTACCCGCGCCTTTGAACCATAAAAGTGAGCGTCCCCGAGATTCCAGATGTTTCCACCCGACGAGACGAGGTAATAGCCATTGCCATCCGCGCTGAGCGCAAATGCGGTGATGGGATGGGGTAGCCGGACGCTTGCTTTTGAGCCGCAGAACGTTGCATCGCCCTTGTTGAAGACGTTGCCACGCGAGGAGATGAGGTAATAGCCTCTGTCGTCTCGTGTCGGTGCGATCGCCACGATTGGCCTGACGCGTGGGTTGGTCGTGACTGAACCAAAGGAGGCCGCGTCGCCAAAGACATAGACCGATCCATTTGCGGTGACGAGCCAGTATCCGTGTCCGTCAGAGGTTGTCGCAAAGCCGCGTACGGGCGAGGTCAGTTTCGTCGTTGCAAGCGAACCATAGAAGGGTGCCCCGCCCTCATTAAAGACATTCCCTTTTGAGGTAACAAGGTAATAGCCAGTTGTACCTGGATTCCGGCTTATTGCAACGATTCGTCGAAACTTTGGCTGCACTCGCACATGACCCGACTTCATTGCCTGTCCGAATGCAAAGACTTGTCCTGAGGTTGTTGCCACGACATATCCGGGAGAGTCAGGTTGTGCAACGGACACGGTAACGGAGACCGAAACTGGTGAGAGCACGCCGTTGGTCGCGGTGATCGTGATCGGGAATGATCCGATTGGCCCAGTCACCGTTCCACTGATCGTCGCAGTTCCCGCACTTCCCACAGTAAATACCAGCCCGTGCGGGAGATCGCCGACCTCTGAGATGACAGGGGTTGGAGTCCCTGTCGCGCTAAAGCTCAAAGACTTTGCAGTGCCGGTGACAAAACTTGCAGGCGCAACACTGGCAAGCGAGGCAGGAACTCCCGAGAAATACGATTCGACGCTCGAGATCGCAGCGCCAGTCGCGTCGTTTCCACCGAATACGAGCAGCTCGCCGCCGGTGAGTTGCACGGCAGCGGCGTTCTCACGAGCGGTTCCAAGAGAACCGGTAGCTGTCCACGTTGCACTCTGTGGTGAGTAGATCTCAGCGCTGGCAAGAACTTGACCGGTTGCATTCATTCCACCGGCCGTGATCACTTGGCCCGTTGCAAGGGTGGCAACGGTGGCGCCTGACCGGGCTGTCGAAAGCGAGGCGGTTGAAGCCCAGATCTTTGTGGTTGGGTTATAGAGCTCCGCGTTCGCGATGGCAGAACCGGTCGCGTCCTTTCCTCCAGCGAGCAAAACTGAGCCGTTGGCAAGCACACCAAGGCCCGCGTTCGATCGCGCTGTTACGAGTGATCCCGTGCTCAACCACGTATTTTGCGTTGGGTCATAGAGTTCCGCGACATTGGTGACTGCTCGTGGCGCGCTGAGGCCGCCTGCGTAAAGCACATCTCCGTTGGAAAGCGTGCCCGCTGATCCATAGGCGCTTTGGTCACCAACCGGGAGTGCATCTCCGGTAGTCCACGCGTTCGTTGACGGCGTATAGATGCTGACCGCGTTTGTAGCTGTTGGTGCAGTGCTTAATCCGGTGTATCCGCCGATCAGCATCACAGAACCGTTCTCAAGCACAACTGCTGAGGCTCCATAGACCCCGGTTGGCATTGTGTTGGCAGTCGCTGTCCAGACGTTGGTGGTGGGGTTATAGATGGCCGCTGAGGTTGTCGCACTCGCACTCGCTCCAGTCCCAGAGATTCCACCAGCGACCAGCACATCTCCATTGGAAAGCGTGAGCACGACCGGGTTGCTCACCGCGGGAGCACCGGTGGCGGTGGTGCTCCACACGTTCGTTGAGAGATTGTAGATTTCGGCGGTCGAGATTGGGGTTCCCGCACTCGTCGTGCTTGAAGTTCCTCCTACCACGAGGACGGATCCATTTTGCAGCACCGCCGCTCCTGCAAGTGTGCGCGCGGTCCCGAGGGATGCGAGCGGGCTCCAAGTATTGAGTGCGTTAGCTGATGCAGTCTCGATGTTGATACCAATCAGTGCACTGGTCATTGCTACGAGCGAGAGAACGCGACGGAGACGGAAGGTTGATCGAGTGTGTTGCGTTCTCCGGTCGGAGCTGATACTTGCGAATCTATGCGTGACAGTCATGTGAAGTTCCCTATCTTTGGTCTTTGTCCGACTCGTAAGTGATGCACCAACCGAGCGCGTGTGACATTGTTTGTTTGTTCATGAAGAGGTAATTGACATCATGACTCTAAGTGTGAAGCAGCGAAGAGTTTGGGTCACTCAGCGGTTCTTCACACTTCTCTTACGCGTTGCACACAGAGTCTTCAACTCTTCGTGCATTCAGGAGTTTGCGCGACCGGCGAATCCCTGCAAGGACAAGAGTGCACATGACGAGCGGGTGTTGAGAGCGCTATGAGATGCACAATTGAAAGGACCTGTGCCCATCAAACGAAGTGAAGCGCTATTTGTATCTGAAATTCCGACTGTGCTGAGCCTATTTACTCAAACCAAATGACTTGAGGATTGACCTTGTGAAACCTCCGCTTGCGCGGTATACCTTGCGGCGCACCTGGCGGGTGGCGAATGCCGCTGGTCCTCGTGACGCGGCGCGGAGGTTATTGGACATCCGTGCTGCTCGATAGAGTTCACTGGTGATGCTCCGGCGTCTTGACATGGCTCAAGCTCCGTTTCTCTGTCATCTTGCGCACAGCATTCGCGAAGATGCAGTTGCTCGCCGATATTTTACCGCGCCAAGACCTTGTTGTCTGGTCCTCGCATCAATAATCTCGTGGCTCGCTTGAGTCAGCTCGCAACTGCAAGAGTGACCTAGCGAGCGAGGATCTGAGTTGATTTTGAAAACTGGCCAAGAAAATCGAGCACCTCGGCGAGCGATCGCACCTCTGCAAACTTGCGATGCATATCAAAGAGATTCATCGCATGAGTTGCCTCGTGGCGATCGAAGGTGCAGTCTTCGACAACGATGACGTTGAACTGGTACTGATCCGCATCGACTACCGTCGCGCGCACGCATCCGCTAGTCGACTCACCACAGACAATCAGGGTATCCACCTGATTCTTGATGAGCTGTCCGACGAGAGGAGTACCCCAGAACGCGCTCGAACTGATCTTGTTGATCACGGTCTCGCCCTCGATCGGTCCCACCTCGGGGATGATCTCATAGCGGACTTCTGGTGCAATCCAGCGGGGCTCCCCGTTGAGTGGAGCAACCTCGGTTGGTTTTGGCCGGGCGTGCTGGCCCTCGATGGTTCCATTGACCATCCCTGTCGTATGGATGATGGGCATGCCGGTGCTGCGACATGCACTGAGAAGCTGTTGTGTCGGAGCAATTGCGTCCCACGCGATACGCCCGCAGCTGTTTGGCCAGGTATCTATAGCCTCGATCAGATCCTGGGGTCGATCGCCATAGACCCCGCGAAAGAAGTCGACGAGCACGAGCGCCGGCCGATGGCAGAACGAGCGCAGATCTCTAGGAATCTTTGGAGACTTTGCAAGTGCCCGTTTGTCCTGTTCTGTGAGGAACCTATCCCAGACTCTCTCTGCCACGTACTCCTCCTCGTTGAATCCCGTCTCCTATCGTTGCAGAGTTTTCAGAGGCCGATGAATCGATGGATCTGTCGGTCCTTACGGCGCAGTCGAGAGCGCTCCGGATCGATGCTGTGTTGAGCATTTTGGCACCGCGTGCTGTCAGGCGAAACCAGCGCGAGAGGCAAAGGAGCAAGTGTTGTTTCAATGACTCCAGGGGCCAGCGTGTCCGCTCGCCTCTCATCCGCGGCGAATATTGCTGAATCTGCCGCGTTGATCGCGGTGAGTGTTGCTGGGTCAGCAACGGAGATGGGCCTGACGTTGATGATCCAAGCGCCAAGCTCGAGCGAAAATGTGTCTGTTCCGATGGCCTATTGGAACCAACGACCCCTGTCTGATCCTGAGAAGTTCTCGGTCTCGAGCTTGATGCCACGGATGTGCCGTTGCGTATCTGATGACGCAAGATTCAATGCAAGCCTGATGATAAATCTGCCTCTCGCGAGGCTCTGATTCCGCGAGTTCACCCGCGGATGTGCCATCTCCTCTTGGTTGGCCAAACGCAGGCATAGGCGTCAGAGACGCTTGGTCACTTGGCACCCAAGAATTGTCATCAAAACGAGATAAGAGGTCAGGATCTTTCCCGTTTGTGCAGCGTCGTGGCTGTTATCTGGCCCCCACTGAGCCCGCGATTATTGCGAAATTGTCCTAGAAATTTCTTTTGACTTCGTCGTCGGACCGGAGCAGCATTGGCAATAGCGCTTCGTTGCGCTGAGGTGCCGATCGTGAGCGCAGTGCAGGCGCGAGCGTGGAGGAGGTAAGGATGAGAATCTCTCGGCTTTTGGATCGGAAGGGTTCGTACGTCGCGACTGTTGACCCGAACTCATCGATCATTGATGCAGTACGAGAACTCGCCAATCGATCGGTTGGTGCGCTTGTCGTCTCCGAAGATGGCCGGGGCATCGCCGGGATAGTCTCTGAACGCGATATTGTGCGCGCGGTCAGTCAGTTCGGTGCAGCAATTCTCGATTCTCCGGTACGAATGATCATGTCCGAAAATGTGTTCAGCTGTTCACCAGATGATGCCGTTGATTCGCTGATGTCGGAGATGACTGATCGCCGTATCCGTCACATTCCCGTAATCAGCAATGGTGCTTTGGCGGGGATTGTGAGCATCGGAGATGTCGTGAAGACCTGTCTTGATGAGCTTGAGCACGAGCGCGAAGCACTTGAGCAATACATCACCGCGCGCTAGCGCAGTCCTAACAAGGTTTTCCCAAACCACACAATTTGACTGGCGTCAATCTGAATAGCTCATCATCGGACCAAGTTCGGGGAGGTCTGATGATGAGTTAGTGGGAGATGCGCGTGAGGTTCCCATTCTGAATTCGATTGATCACCGGTGCGTAACTCGCATCTCGACTGATATCAAATGAGAAAGCGCCAAGAACCGTCTCAACGCCATTGATCTTGCCAAGTCCATCCTGGATGCCCGCTCGCGTAGAACCCCCGATTCGAATAGCGTCTCGAAGAATCTGCATTCCTGCATACGCCTGGGCGGCGAATGAATCGGGTGTCGATCCGTAGTGCTTTCGATAGTCCGCGACAAAGGCGCGGCTCAAACGAGACGGACTGTTTGCATCCCAAGCACCACCAACATAGACATTGTTAGCGACTGGGCCAGAGGTATCGAAGATGGCCGAGGAGTTGAATCCATCGCCACCGACAATCGCTTGGTCAAGGCCATTCGCCCTTAGCAGTTGAAGGATCCTGAGTGCGTCGGTCGATTCGGCTGCAACGCATATGAGACCTGGTGCTGCAGCCTTGATGTCGGAGACGACCGCCGAGAGATCGGTCTGCCCGCTCAAGAAGCTTGTCTGGCCAATGAGACTGACGGCGTCTTGTGAGAGTGAAGCTGTAAAGATCTCCCGCTCTGCGACGGTGAACAGATCGTCACTGGTGTAGATGATGTACGCAGTTGTTGCCCCGGTCGCGCGAGCCGCAGCGGTTACAGCCGGTGGGATTGTCCGGTCGCTCGCGATCGAAACTCGCCAAAGAAAGGGCCGAAATGCGGTGAGCCCGGGAACAGTCAATGAGAGTCCGAGCATTGGGGTCTGGGCGATGTCGACCTGGCTGTAGACCGATGTTGCAAAGGATGAATGTGTCGGACCAACAATCGCAGAGACTCCGTCCGCGAGGAGTTTCGTTACACCAGCGGCTCCGGCAGCTTCATCAACGAAGATCGGATCAAAGCGCGCTCCTTTGGTTCTCGGGAACTGACGATCGGCGAGCATGATTGCCTTGCGCTGGGATATGCCGATTGGAGCATCCACGCCCGTGAGGCTGAGCACGACGCCGATCTTTACCACCGGATCGACCGGTCGCGCGTTCGCTGTTTTTGTTGTTCCACAGGACGTCGCGACCAAAGCAATCGCCAAGAGTCCTGCGAATGTTGTGATACGTGCTCGCATCCTCGTCACTAACCGCTTCTCAGTATCTCTGCGAAGGGAAGCGACGAGACGCTGTAATCGCCGGTAAATGGATGGTTCAGCACAACGATTAGGAAAAGCATGATGCCGACGAGGGCCGCGACGCCTCCGGTCATGAAGAGTTGCGCGCGGAGGCGGTCCTGGCCAAAGAACCAAGAGAAGGCGATGGTCAATCCCGCGGAGGCAATGATCGAGAGCCAGAGCATGCCGGGCAGCGCACTATCTGCAAGGGCGAGGCGAGTGCGTCTTGCCTGAAGAAAGATGTCGTATTGGGCGAGCGCCTCTTGCATGAGGTTTGACTGTGCCTGGTTCGTTGGCTGGAATGCCGATAGGTCGGTAAAGATCTGCGAAGCGGCGTCTTCGGCCTGCCGGCTCGATCCCCCTCTCGCCATCGCCGGAAATTCATCAGAGACGACGAGCTTTGAATAGCTGAGAACATCAGCCTGGATCGTGGTCGCGAGTTCAAAGGACATTGCCGTGCTCTCTCGGTATACGTCAAGCAGTGAGCCCGTCTCCTGATGAGTCGCCTGGGTCGCAGTTTCGGCGGTTGTGTAAAGGGTGACCACCACAAATCCAGAGAGGACCGCGAAGATCGTCGCAACCGCAGTCGCCATGACTGTTGCAACCGCGTTGTTTTCTCCGGCGGAGAGGTGGGGAAATATGCGGCGGGTGAGTAACAGTCCACCAATCCCAATTCCGATGCATACGCCGACCGAGAGAATCAGAATCTCCCACGCCCGCATATGGATGAGGAGGGCGCTAGTGAAGTCGCTTGCGAGCACGCGGTCTGTCTAGCACAAGTCGATTTGATAGGCGAGGGAAATAGCCTGCTCTCTCGCGGGACACGGCGAGTCCGCGAGAAAAACGTCCCGAGTCAGCAGTGGTTGCGCAGTTTTTGGCGTTGGCCGTCCGCGTCCACGGCACGGCCACTGATGAAAAGGGTATGCGTGAAAAAGTCGTTCGTTCTCATTCACCGTGGGCGAGGTCGCGGAGGTGTTGCTCGAACGCCGTGGCACGCGAGGTGTCTTCGCGCGAACGCATATTTTTCTTGGCTCTCGAAGAACCCTCTGACCTAGAGTGATTTTATCCGTTTCAGTGTGCAAGTACTGGTGTATCTTGCGCTGCGTTTGTATGACATTGCGTGAAGGAGCAGACGTATGCGCATATGGAGAGGACATCGTTCGAGGCGGATAGTGCTTGGTGCCGCACTCCCAGGACTCTTGCTGATCGGGTCGACGCAGTTCGTCCTCCCTCCCGCTGGAGCGAGCAGCTCTGGTGGCACTGGAAGCATTTCGCAGCTCCATCAGGCGGTGACGTCGAATGGAGTACCTGCGGCGATTACGTCCCTTGGTGATGGAGGTGCTCCGCTACCGGGTCGCGACTTCGTCGTTTACGTTCGCGCTACCTCTCCAGCCTCGGTTCCCGGTGGCGCTGCAGGGTTCTTCGTGACGGTATCAAATACCGGAAAGGAGGCGACCGCGCCAGGATCGCCGACGACGATCACGCTTGCAATCCCTTCGGGGATGACCTTTGGTTCGGTGACCGACCTCTCGGGAACGTCGCTTGCTGGCGTCCCGAGTGTTCCATCGGGTGAGGTGGGGGCAACCTGGCAGTGTGCTGTGCCGGTCTCACAATCAGGGTCTGAGACGGTGAGTTGTGAGTTTGGCACGAGAGCACCCGACGGCACCGTGGTCGCCTCAGCCATCGCTGGACAGTCTGCGGCCGCTGCGTTTGTAGTGCTTCAGGTGAACAGGAATTTTGCGACAGACTCCGCCGGAGTCGTGAGAACGCTCAAGGTCAGTCTGGCGGTGGCTGGGAATAGTGCAACGACAGATCTTTCGTCGAGCGCGAACGAACTCGTTATCACTGGGGCACCATCTCCGGGCTTCTTTCCCGATGTCTCTGGCTCCGCCTCGGTTGGTGCTGGCCAGACGGCAACCGAGTCCATTCAGGTCCTCAATGTCGGTTCAGGTGCTGCAACGTCGACTGCGAGCCAGCCAACGGTAGAACTCTCCAACCTGTTGCCAAGCGCGATCCTTGGAGACTGGAAGTTGACGAGTAGCGGTTGGACCTGTAATGGAGCTCCAAATGCATCTCCAACGTGCACCTACGACGGAGGCTCTCTTGGCGTGGGCGCGATTACCTCGCCGCTCACACTTGAATACCGGACTGACCCGATCGCGATTGGAAAGCTCGGTCTGTCGCCTGGAGCAAAGCCGTCGATTGAATCATGGAAGATCGGCATCACCGGTGCAGGTATCGGGAGGATCGCGCAGAGCTATGAGAATCAGATCGCGGTGGTCCCCACTGAGGGTTCGAATCTGATCCTCGAAGCCGCTGCTGCCGGCGGGATCGACCAGCTTGTGCCTGGCGCCTCTACCGCGATTGATGTGAAGATCAGCAATGTCGGAGCCGTGGCAACAAAGGGCGTTATCGCGGTGAGCGGATCGCTCCCGGCTGGTGTGACATTGAAAGGTGCTGGCTCTGGGGCCCAACTGGTCTCAGACAGCGCGACTGCCGGGTCAGAGGTGCCATGGACCTGCAAGATCATTACGAACGTATTCAGCTGTTCACCAATTGGTGAGTTACAGATTCCCCGTGGGGGATCTTCAAATCTGGTGTTGAACGTAGAAGCAACGCCCACTGCCAAGGCGGGCGCCCTTGTGCTCAATCTAGAGGTGATCTCTGAAAATGCAACATCTGGCGTAAGTCCTGCCGCGACAACAGTGAGACTTTTCATTCTGACGGACAATGTGGGATTCCCTGTCGTGTCGCTTTCGAGTGCAACCGGCAGAGCCACGCTCGTTCCGGTGACCGATGGTGCTCCGACAGACATGCTTGTTGGCGCGACGATGGTTGAGCGCCTTGATGTCACAAACGCCGGAGGCGCCGCGATCGCCCCGAAGAAGACGGTCGATCTGAGCCAGCACTTCACAGATGGAGTCGTGGTCCGCTCGGTGACAGCCCCGAATGGTGAACAATGCACTGTGGTCCGCTCTTTTGCACCAAGCATCACGTGCATCGTTGATCTTGTCGAAGGCCTCGGTGTGCGCGCAACTCTTGTTGGCCCAAGGGTCGTCCTGCTTGTCAATCGTCCAACCATTGGCATCTCCAACTGGGCGGCAACCGCGCGACTTTCTGGTACTGGTGCGCCGCCGCTCACCTCTACGGGGGACTATGTTTCCATCGGTCGTAGGGTCGCTGATCTTGTCGCCAGTCTTTCGTCGACACAGCTGCCGAGCGCCGGGGGATTTGGAAGATGGAACCTCCTCGTTTCGAACCGTGGAAATCAGCGCACTCCATCGCATGTGAGCGTGTTGATCTCGCTGCCGCGTGGAGCGGGTGTCGCGAGCGCGGGCGCCAAAGGATGGAGCTGTGCCGGCGCGACTGCGAGCACTTCGGGTCAGGCGAGTATTCGCTGTAGCTCGAACTCGTTGCTCGGTGCCTCGAGCACTCTGAATCCAATTCGCGTGCGCGCCAAGGTTCCGGCGAAGGATTCGAGTCGGACCTATACTGTCTCCGCGCTCGCGTCATCGGGGGGCTCGGGAGCGAGAATCTCTGCCAAGGACTCAATGACAGTCGTTGTGCGCAACGCGATTCACGCGCTCATCAAGGCGCCAGATACCGTGGTCTTTGATGATGTACCTCTGACCAGTCTGTCCCAGCAAATCAGGCATTCGACGGTTACTCTCGAGGGTGACGGGAGTGGCGGAAATGGCCTCGGCCTCAGCTACCGCTGGACTCAGCGCTGTACGACCCAGGCAGACGTTGCGTCGCTACCTGGCCGGTGCAAGAGCTTGACACCCAAGGTGAAATGGGTGAACGAGCCAAAGGGGACGACCAACCCGACAACCGCTGATGTGCTCTTCGTCACGCCGTCGGTTGCCAGCCTGACCCCACTTGTCTTTCAGCTGACCGTGAGTGACGGGAGCAGTTCAGCAAACGCCTTCCAACGTATCTCGGTCATTCCCCCGACCCTGGCGTCAAAGGGATTTGCGATCGAGAGTCCACACCCGCCAAAGCCAAAGAGTGTTGGACCAGCCTCGGAGCGCCTGAAGCTGCCAAGCGCGGATGCTCAGGTCAAGGTTGTCTCGAAGTCAGTTAACGGATCCAATGCAAGCACGCTCTCGACTTCGTTGCGATCGGGTCGACCAGTAGCTGCCCGTCTGACCTCGGTTGCGCGACTTGGCAGCGCTTACGGGCGTAGCGCGGTATCACCGAGGTCACTCTCGGTATCTCGCGACACTGCCGCGCTTCCTGCGCTGTTCTGTAGCTTGATCACCGATGCAGCAGCGGGAGCAAGTCTCTCAAAGACCTTCTCGGGCATTGAGCTCAATCTTTCCAATATCTCCATAACCGGAACCGGTTGCGCAGTAGATACCAAGGTTTCGTTTTCGAATTCATCAATCAAGATTGGTTCGCTATTCAGCGCGACCGGAGTCGCAGGAACGATCGGATCCGATGGTATCCACCTCTCAAGCGGTACGATTTCTGGTCCGAGCGACTGGCATGCGCCTTCGTTCTCTCTCAATCCAGATCCGAATGCGAGCGGGATTGTCTTTGGCTACACCGCGACCGATGGACTCTCTGTCTCTGGGTCAGTAGCCGCGAGTGGTTTTGCATTCATCCCGCTCCCGGGACAGTGGACGAGCGATACCAAGCTTGACTTTGTCGCAAACGCCAACGCGTTCAGCATCAGTCTTTCCGCAAACGCGACGGGACCTGCAAGTGATGCAAGTCCGAACTCGCCAAAACCAACTGCGTCGTTGACGGGAACCGTTTCGTCCGACGGCACCTTCTCTATTACCGCATCCGCAACCAATTTTGTTCAGCTTCAGGGCACAGCGATAAATCTTTCGGGTTCGATCACAAGGGCAGTTGTTGACGGTCCGATTGTGACGAGCATCACGGGTAGCCTCGCGAGTCCTCTGAAGATTGTCGGTGGACTGAGTCTCGATTCACTGCTGGTGACGATCAATCCCACCGCGATGTCGCTCGGACTCACAGGTTCAGGCGTTGTCTCGGTGACCTCCGGGACTACGAACTTTGGATTCGCGGTGAGTTTTGGCTACAGCGACCCGAAGAACTGGTCACTGAAGGCGACCGGTACCGGGACGTCGACCTGGACTCCACTAGCTGGTCTGACGATTTCGCCATCTGACGCAAGTGGCTCAATCTCTGCGGTCAACGGTGCGTATGAATTCTCGTTGGTTCTCAGTCCGCAGGCCCCGTGGACGCCAAAGACGGGCATCACGCTCACGAACATTGTCCTGTTGCTGAGCAACGTCTGTCCCGACAGTGGAGCTCCATGTCCGACAGATGCTTCTTTGTTCTTGAAAGTCAGTGCTGATGCCTCGTTGAATCTACCCGCGGTCGGCACCGCGCAGGCTCACGTAGCAGGGGTGCTTGCGCTGCCGACAGGAGCATTCAGTATCGAGGCCTCGCTGACGAACTCACTTTCGCTTGGCGCCGGGATTTCAATTGATCAGGCCAAGATCGAGTTGAACCGCGGCCTTGCCGTGCCGACGGGAACCGCTACGCCATTGATCGATACCCAGGATCCGGCGGGCCTTTCGGTCTCAGTGCAGGGTTCAGTCACGATTCCAAAGATCGGATCACTTCCGACGGTGATTGCGTCGTGGTCCTCGGCAGGTTGGGTTGTTGCCGCGAACCTTGGGAGCTACACCCTCCCAGGTGTTGGAGGAGGCGGCACCACGCTCTCCGATACTGTCATCGGGTGGTCGTCGTTTGCGACCTCGCTCAACGTTGTCGATCCGGTCACCAAAATCGCGACCTCGATTCCACTCCCGGCAGATGCCTTTGAGATCTCTGGGTCATACGCTGCACCGGACTGGTTCAAGCAGCTGTTCAGCCTCTCGAGCGATGCCAAGGGTCGGGCAACAGGTCTGCTCAACCTGTCGACTGGCGAGTTCGCTTTGAAGATGTCCCTTGCAGCATCTCCGAACTGGTATCTCTACGGTTCAAACACGACCGCAACGAGCATCCGCCTCGACAGTGTGTATTTCAATATTGAGCACAAGGGTCCGGATTTCTCGGTTTCGCTCGGCGGAACTGCTGCGATGGTCGCTCCAGGCGTTACCGCGGCAGATCCTCTCAAGCTCGGTATCGCAGTCAGCTATTTCGCCGCCTCGACCACAATTGCTGGATCGTTCACACTGACAAGCAAGAGCGGTTGGCAAAATGCCTTTGGAGTAGGTGGTCTGACGCTGTCTGATCTTGCACTCTCGTTCCAGCTCAACATTGCAACGCTCACCCCTGCGATCGGCTTTGGTGCAACGGCAATCTTGCCCTCGTCGATACGCGATCCCCTCGGCATGCCGTCGAACGTCAAGACAACTCTTGTCGCGAATATCTCGTTGGCCAACCCCTGCTTTGGAATCCAGATCGATGACCCATCGAACTCGGGGGCCAATGTGCTCAGTATTGGTGCGGGTGCGTTGACTGCGAAGCAGTTCCAGATAGAGGTTGCACCGAGCGGGTGCACGGTCGGTCAGTTCCATTACGACCCCGGCGTCTCGGTAAACTTTGACGGGGCGATACTTGGAGTCTCGGTTGCCGTGAAGGCAACAATTTCGACGAGCCCATTCAAATTGGACGCGAGCCTCAACGTTGGTGACTTCAAGGTCGCCGGTGTCGTCGTTGATCACACCTCAATTGTGGTAGCGGTGAGTTCTTCAAATCTGGCAATCTCGTTCGCCGGAGGCATCCATGTCCTTGGCGCTTCGATCAGCGTCACTGGCGGGTATCAACGAACCGGTACCAACTCGACAATCGATCTGCATGGTTCGCTTGACAATCTTGTGTTGGGCTCATCTTTGAATATCAAGAAGGTGACCGTCGATATGCACGTCGTGCTCGGTGCGAATCCTTCAGTGCAGTTTGCCGCCTCAGGTTCAGTTGACCTGCTTGGCTCATCGGTCGATGCTGCATTCAAACTCAATGTCGACAACGGCCAGCTCGTTGAGGTGACTGCTGCTATCAAGGCAAACATCACAGTTGGAGGAACCAATGGTGTGAATCTCAATGGCACTTTCAACCTTGATTACGGCCCGGCGATTCCATTGGTAATCAACGCCGACGTCGCAGTCTCGGTGGGAGGGTTCCAGTTCGCCCACGCCACGGCCGTTATCAATAGCAGCGGATTTAGCCTCACAACAGATATCAATGTCAACAATGTGTTCACCGCGAGGTTGATCGGAACGCTCTATTACGGACCCCCACCAGCGGGCACGACGATCACCGGACCGAATAACACCCGGGTCGCGGCGACAACCGGAGATTTCCTCTTCTCAGCGAAGGATGTCTCGATCAGCCTTGCAGGGTTCCGGGCAAATGGGTCAGTCAGCATCGGACGGGCTGGCGGAACGACATGGGGAGCGATCGGGACCCGGATCCAGCTGCTTGGAGCCGCGAGCGGTAATGCGATCGAAGTCAACGGTTCATTCAGTGGAAACGGTGATTTTTCTCTGTCGGGAAACGGCACGCTTTCGTTGGTGGGCTTCAGTGTTGCTGTCAAGGCATCAATCACCAAGACCGGTCCAAACGTGACTGTTGGTGCATCCGGTTCCCTTGTGGCGCTTGGATCGACGGTCGCTGTCTCTGGTTCGTTTAGCTCCAACAACGGTTCCCCATTGTTCCGACTCAATGGAAGCGCGAATCTGAATCTCGGCGGGTACAGCCTCGGGAGTGGCAGCTTTTTCATCTCGAACTATCCTCAGGATGCGGGTTTGAATGTCACGATCAACTCGAGGATTGGCTCGGTACTCAATATCGCCGGACAGCTGTCGATTACCGGGACAGATCGCTTCTATCTGAATGTCAACGCAAATCTTGATCTCAAGGTGCTTTCAACCTCAGCGAGTGTCGTCTTTACGAACTGTCAGATGACCTACACCACGACCTATCAGACGATCAAGATCTTGTTCTTTACGATTCGTGTTCCAACGTTGACGAACCCTGTGTGCAGCTCTACCAAGGCGACGACACTTGATGCCACCGCTTCGATAGATCGTGCAGGTTTTTCATTCGGCGTATCGGTGCACATTGACGGAAATGGGAATTTCTCTGCAACCGCGAGCAGTCCCGCCTCAGGTACTGTCAATCGCGAGACGGGATCGGTCAATTTTGGTTTTGCGCAGTTTTATGCCGCGTATGCCTATCGCATGTCGCTCACGATCTCGAGTTCGTCGCCCTACGTTTCAGTCTCCGGATACGGCTCGGGTGATGTCTATGGAAAGACATGGGATATTGGTTTTTGGTACGCAGGTTGGGGTAGCTGGCAACAGATCGTCGGTATCACGGCAAGCATTGATACCAGCCCATTCCGGGTATGTGGTTCGGCACGGGTATGGGGTATTTCGTTTGGACCAGCCTGTATCTCGTAACAGCGACGTATCAAATCGTGGATGCCCTGTTCGCACATGTGCGGACAGGGCATCGTTATCTCCCTATGTCGCAATGATGACGTGAGCAAACGCGTCGATTCGCTGGATTCATCTCATGAGGTCCAAAGCGCTCTTGTCCGGAGATCGGTATTTCGGGGGTGTGCATTTGCGCAGACACCCAAGAGACGAGAGGCTCGAGGGGCCTGTGGAGATAACAGGTGAAATCTTGATGAAGGAGAAAGACGAATGGACCAATCGCTGGATCTATTGCGACAAGAGGTTGCCGTATGTTCACGCATGCTTGTCGATGCAGACATCTTGAACTACAGCGGGCACATCAGCGCACGCATACCTGGAACAGAAACTCTGTTCATCCAGAGAGTGTACGACGTGCGCTCCGCGGTTGAACCTGACAGGCTCGTGACTGTTGATCTTGACGGTCGAAACCTCGGCGATTCTGGCCAGCCACCTGGCGAGGTGTTCATCCACACGGAGATCTACCGCGCTCGGCCAGATGTTGGTGCGGTCGCCCATTTCCATCACGATCCGACAACGGTGTTCAGCATCGTACCGGGAACGCCGCTCGTGCCGGTAAAGAATCATGCGAGCCGGTGGATGAACGGAATACCGATTCACTATGACTCTTCACAGATCCAAAATTCCGAACAGGGACGATCCGTTGCGAAGACGCTCGGTGAAGACTCTGCGTTGTTGCTTCGCGGCCATGGCGAGGTCCTTGTTGCCGAAGGCGTTCCTGCGCTGTTCGCCGACTCGGTCCATTTCGTCGAGAACGCCCAGTCACTGCTGCTCGCGGCCCAGATTGGTACGGTGGAGGCCCTGACAACAGAAGAGTTGACCTCGTTTCTTGCGACATTTCATCGGAAGAACCACTCACAGAAGCTATGGAAGTACTACACGGCGGTCGCTGCAAGCCGAGGAGTCATTCCGAACGAATGGGTGCTCGACCAAGACACCCCTTGGTATTAGCTCGAGCGCCGTATGCATTGGTCCGATGTCAGCAGATATCTGATGACCTGTAGCCGCGACGATCGGTGGAGGGCTATTTGAAGTCGGAGGAGTCACAGGGGAGGAATCAACGTGACGACGTTTGTACTTGTCCACGGCGCATGGCACGGAAGCTGGTGTTGGAAGCGCGTTCGCAAAAACCTTCAGAGTCTTGGACATGAGGTCTTTACCCCGACTTTGACCGGTGTTGCCGACCGTTCGCATCTTGCGTCTCGCGAGGTAAATCTCGAAACGCACATCCTCGACGTGGCCAACTTGATTCTCTGGGAGGAGCTCTCAGAGGTGGTGCTGTGTGGCCACTCGTACGCGGGTGCAGTCATTAGCGGGGTTGTTGACCGTATTCCCGAACGGATCCGGTCGTTGGTCTATCTTGATGCCTTCATTCCCAGCGACGGCGAGAACCTCATGAGATTCGTGCCGGACAACCTTGTCAATGACTGGCAGGTGAATCCGATCCCCGCCGAACGGTTTGAGGTAAACCTTGCAGATCGTGGATGGGTCGATCGACTGTGCACCGCGCAACCACTCGGTTGCTGGGAGCAAAAGATTCATCTAACTGGTAGGGGAATCTCTGCCGAGAACACGACGTATATCTGTGCAATCGGGAAGACCGGTAGCACTGGGAGATTTCTCGAACACCTCGAGAAAGCAAAGAAATTGGGATGGAAGACCTCCACGGTTTCGTGTGGTCATGACGTCATGCTTGATGAGCCGGAGGCATTGACCGACCTTCTTCTCGATTGCTAGTACCGCGACCGGCAACAATCGCCCGGTCCTGACGGCGTCAGAACAGGGCGATCGGTCGTTCGGTCGCGACAGGCAACGTGAACTCACCGACTATTCGGTGCGCAAATTCGGTACTCGCGATCGTCCACAAACGGCATAACCGGGATCGAGCTGACCTGTCCTATTTCTGAATCGATGTCAAGCGGTATGCCACGAACGGCCCGTCGGCGCGAGGAGCCTCCACGACGGTCATGGAATGCGCGCTGGTTTGCATCTTGAAGGTAAAGAGCTTGGTTGTTTGTACGAGCTGAGCTCGAGAGGAGCCGACGGATACGAAGTACACCCTGCCACCGAGACCACCCTGGTTCGACCACCCGAGGAACAAACCGTCGTCATTCGCCGCGATAACCGGTTCACCCATCGACGGAATTGAAATTTTCTGCTCAAGCACTCCGCTTGTCGATGAGAACCGGAGTACATCTGCGCTGTTGCCTGAAGGGACATAGAGCCAGATCCAACCATCAGCCGCCGCGGCAGAGGGTCGCGCGTCTGCTCCATCTCCGAATTTCAGAAGTACCGGGCCGACGGAGACGGCGTGCATCTTCGGATTAGCGCGCGCGATCCGCAGAACCTCGTATTGAAAGTGTGAGTCTTGTGGTGATTGAAGGAGACCGAAGGTCTTGCCGGCGATGAGCGGGTCGCACTTGGTACCGGGGTAATAGGGTGAACTGCGCCGCAACACCGGCACGCCGGGGATGCCATTGAGCCAGTTGCAGTAGGTCAGGTCGTTCTGCGCCGGGCTGAAGTCGTTGTTGACGCCACCACTCCCCGGATAACTGAGATCACTATTTGACACTGTGGTCGGTACGCGCGTGACTGTGAATCGGGTGGAACCAGCTGTAGTTGTCGACGCCGATACCGCGGACGCCAAAGAACAGGCCAAAATTGCGAGCACGGTAATCTTGATGGCTAGTGGCATTTGCCTTGTATTCGCTAGAGCCTTCATGATGGGTTACCGACGGTGCACATGGCCAAATTATGCCAGAACGCTATTCACGCGGAATGGCTCGACAAACTATTAGCAGATGTTGCTTTTGACCGCATCCGATTCTCCCATCCGCTATTCCAGCACCGAGACTGGGGCGCACAGAACGAGGCCCGTCGAAGCCGACTCCGGCAGTTAAAGGGAGCGCATACTCGGTGACCTGTGCGCTCTTTGGGTCGCTCAGCCGGCAACTGTCAAACAGCGCAAACGTCTCCGGTCGCGGCACTAGTTCATTGATTGTGGTCTCGTCTCGTGTCCCGGAGGTGAAATGCGTTCGCTGCATCTCGGAAAGTTGAGCTGGGTGAGTATGACCGAACTAAGGGAAACATGACATCAATGTGGCAAATACCAGTGGTGCGGGGCAACGACGGAGGCAATTGACGCAGGTCCCCATGAGCCCTTTGGATAGGTCTCGATCGGTATCGGGTGCTCAAGCAATGGTGTCGCGATCTCCCAGAGGTGCTCGATGCCATCTGATCGGGTAAAGAGTGTCTGGTTCCCAACCATGCACTCGAGGATCAGGTGTTCATAGGCCTCGAGATTGTTCGCGACACAGAATGAATTTTGGTAGTCAAAGGTCATCTCTGCCGGACCGAGCTGCATGAAAGGTCCAGGCAGCTTTGCCAGAAAATCCGTATGAATTGAGCCGGGATCCGCGAAGTCGATGACGATCATATTGCCCCGACGATGTCGAACATCATTTGTCACGGGAAACAGGTGCGCATTGGGTTCGTGTAGCCCAATGGTGACAATCTCTCGGGTCTCGGCCATGCATTTGCCGGTCCGTAGGTAAAACGGGACACCCTTCCACCGGCTATTTTCGACCTCGACCCGCATAGCGATGAAGGTCTCTGTCTGCGAGTCAGGATCGACGCCTGGTTCCTCTCGGTAACCCTCGTACTGGCCGCGAACGACGTAGGCAGGGTCGATCGCCTTGATCGAGGCGAAGAACTCGCAAACCTCGTCTCGCAGTGGCCCAGCGGTGAGTGACGAAGGTCGGTCCATAGCGACAAAGCCGAGTACTTGAAAGAGGTGGGTTACCACCATGTCGCGCAGCGTTCCAGTCTTTTCAAAGAAGGCTGCCCGTCCCTCAATCGACAGCGTCTCGGGAACATCGATCTGCACAAAGCTCACGTGTTCTCGGTTCCAGATCGGCTCGAATAACTCGTTGGCAAACCGAAAGGCGAGAATATTGTCGACCGACTCCTTACCGAGAAAGTGGTCGATCCGAAAGACCTGGGATTCATCGAAGTTGGCCGTGATGACCGCGTCGAGCGTTCGAGCTGACGCGAGATCAGTGCCGAATGGCTTTTCGCAGATGACGCGTGCATTTTTGTCGAGGCCGTTCGATCCGAGCATTTGAATCATCTCGAGAACGGCATCGGGTGGGATAGCAAGGTGATACAGCCGCCGGACGTCCCCGCCGATCTCTCGCTCGGCACGCGTGATGGCTTCGATGAGTTCTCCCGAGCCGTCGGAGTTCGCACAGGCAAAAGAGAGTGTCGCTTCGAATGAGTCCCACGTTGCACCGGCAGGTTTTGTCGTTCCGAATTCGTCGATCGCATCTTTTGTGTTCTGTCGGAACTCTGCAGTGGTGATCGCGAAACTTGTTGGAGCTGAGCCGATGATTCGGTAGTTTCTCGGGAGCAGACCTGCCGCCGCGAGGTGGTAGAGCCCGGGGAGAATTTTGCGCTTCGCGAGATCCCCCGTTGCACCGAAGAGTACGATTATGTGGTCATCAGGATTCGATTCACCATTTTCATTTTGATGAAAACTCATGGGCTCTCACTCCTGGTTGTCTTTGTGATTGTCTCTCCCGAACAGATGAAGATCTCGTGCACGAGTTCTGGGGGGAAGAGCCCGTGCTCGATGACTCCCGGTGTTGTTGAGAGTTGATTCATGAGTTGGCGCGGATCTGTGAAGTTCCCAAGGTAGTCGGCGATGACGCCACCGTCAGGAGATCTTGATCCGCCCAATGGGTCGCGGATATTCGTGAACGACAGGCGGCGCAAGGTTGCCGAAATGCCAAACGACAGGAGTTCAACTGGTACTGGTGGACAAAGCTCATCGACGAGTTTGCGCGAATCGGCGATGATGACAAAACGTTCGGACGAGGCAGCGACGACCTTTTCGCGCGTGAGTGCTCCCCCTCTTCCCTTGTTCAGCCACCCTTCGGTGGTTATCTGATCGGCTCCATCGATGGAGAGATCGAGTCGATCGATGGATTCAAAGGAATTGACCACGAGACCGAGCTCTCGAGCGGTCAGCTCGGTATGCGGTGAGGTCGCAATGCAGGTGATGCGCAGTCGGCGTCGAGCCAGGGCGGAGAGAAGGTATGCAACGGTCGATCCTGTTCCAAGTCCGATCCGCATGCCATCTCTGACGAGATCAGCGGCTGATTCAGCGGCGAGCTGTTTTTCCCGTTCGATCTCCATCGGCTACGTCGCTGCCTGATCTGCCATGATGAGCGAACGAGGGGCCTCAACCCGTCCAGCGGGAATGGACGCGTCGCCATTCACAAGCATCGATAGTGGTCGTTGCTTGTCGCTGCCGGTTACCAGCCACAGAATCTGGTCTGCACGGGCGAGCGCAGGATAGGTGAATGTCATCCGTCGGAAGTTTTGGTACTCACCGGTGATCGCGATCAGACGGTCCGATACGTCGAGTACAGGATCTCCGGGTATGAGAGATGCGGTATGACCATCGCTACCGAGACCAAGGTGGACGAGGTCGATCCGTTCGGGTAGTTCGCCGGCGTAGTCTCTTGTCGCCCTCTCGAGATCGATGTCTTCTACCGCCATCGCCTTGATCACAGGGCGCACCTTCGCAAGGCAGCTTTCAAGATGGGTCAGGTTTCGCATGTGATCGCCTCGAGGAGCAATCCTCTCATCGACCTGGTAGATCCAGGTCTCGTCCCAGGGGACATCGAGCAAGGCGAGCCGCGAGAGCATCGCCCACGGCGTGTTGCCACCGCTCATTGCGATGGTGAATCGACCGGTTTTCGCGACTGCGTTGTGTGCTTGATCGGCGATGTACCGAGCCGCACTCTCAGCAAGAGAGTCGGTATCGGCAAACGTCTGTAAATCGTGATGCACGTCAGGAGTTCTTCTCGACATGTCCGCCAAACTCTGATCGCATTGCGGAGAGGATCTTTGCGGCGAACTCTCCTTCACCGCGTGACGCGTAGCGTTGCCAGAGTGCCGCGCTGATGACCGGTGCCGGAACTGACTCATCGATTGCTGCCTGCACGGTCCAGCGTCCCTCACCTGAGTCTGAAACCCGTCCACTGAACTCCGCGAGTTCTGGAGAGCGAGCAAGCGCATCGGCAGTCAGGTCGACCAACCACGAGCCGACGACGGAGCCGTGTCGCCAGACCTCTGCTACCTCGGCAATATCGATGTCAAATGCGTAGGCCTCTGGGTCGCGAAGCGGGGAGGTCTCTGCGTCCGCTGCCTGGGTAAGTGTGCCAACGTTGGCATGCTTGATGATGCTCAGTCCTTCGGCAATCGAAGCCATCATTCCGTACTCGATTCCGTTGTGCACCATTTTTACGAAGTGTCCTGCTCCATTTGGTCCACAATGGAGATAACCCTCAGGGGCAGTTCCGTCGGTGCGAGTTCTCCCTCGCGTTGGCTCGGTGCCATCGGCTCCGGGCGCGATGGACTTGAAGATCGAATCGAGGCGCAAGACAACTTCATTCTCGCCTCCGATCATCAGGCTGTAGCCGCGCTCAAGTCCCCAGATCCCTCCGCTCGTACCGCAGTCCACATAGTGGAGACCACGTTGTGCGAGCTGCTTCGCGCGCGCAATATCGTCTCGGTAGTAGGAGTTGCCACCATCGATGACAACGTCTCCTGGTCCAAGGAGGGCGACAAGCTGGTCCAAGGTGGCTTGAGTAATCGCTGCGGGCAGCATGAGCCAGATGGCCCGAGGAGTATCGAGCTTGGTCACGAGATCTTCGAGCGAGGTGGCCCCATCTGCGCCATCTTCTTCGAGTGCTTTTATCGCCTCTTTGTTCACGTCATAGACGACGCAGCGGTGCCCATCGCGCATCAGCCTACGAACGAGGTTCGCACCCATGCGCCCTAGACCCACCATTGCGATCTGCATAGGTTGTTCAGTTGCCATGACTTTCCTCGTCTCTTTTGAGTGCCCGGTAACGATGGATGAGTGTGTTTGTTGATGAATCGTGCGAAAGCTCTGGATCGGTGTCAGCTTCGAGCTCGGGGATGATCTTTACCGCGAGAACCTTGCCCAGCTCTACACCCCATTGGTCAAATGAGTCGACTCCCCAGACGGTGCCCTGAACGAAGACGAGATGTTCGTAGAGCGCGACGAGTGAACCAAGAAGGCGCGGGGTAAGCACCGTGGCCATGATGACGTTTGTCGGACGATTTCCTTTCATCACGCGAAACGGGACCACCTGTTCTGGTGTCCCCTCTGCGCGCACCTCTGTCTCGGTCTTGCCAAAGGCGAGTGCCTCGGCCTGTGCGAATACGTTCGATGACAAGATGTCGTGGTGGCTGCCAAGCCTATTGAGCCCGCGAGCAAAGACGATCAGGTCAACGGGAATCAACGTTGTGCCCTGATGGATGAGTTGGTAGAAGCTGTGTTGGCCGTTCGTGCCGGGCTCTCCCCAGTAGATCGCTCCTGTCTCAAAGTCGACCGGTTTACCCTCGTTGGTGACGTGTTTTCCGTTGGACTCCATCGTCAACTGCTGAAGATAGGCCGGGAGACGTCTCAAATACTGGTCGTAAGGCATCACGCCAACCGTCTGGCAGCCAAAGAAGTCTCGGTACCACAGTCCGAGCATTCCCATGATGACCGGGAGATTTCGCTCGAGTGGGGCGGTACGAAAGTGCACGTCCATTTCGTGAAAGCCAGCAAGCATCTCGGTGAAGTGCTCCGGTCCAATTGCGATCATCGTGGACAGTCCGATTGCGGAATCCATTGAGTAGCGACCTCCTACCCAGTCCCAGAAACCAAACATATTTGCGCGGTCGATTCCAAACGCGGATACGCGAGCACCGTCAGTAGACACAGCCACGAAGTGCTTCGCTACAGCCTCTTCACCGAGTTGTCCAACAAGCCAGTCACGCGCGGAGTGTGCGTTGGTGAGCGTCTCGAGAGTGCCAAAGGTCTTCGAGCAGATGATGAACAGCGTCTCGGCGGCGTCAAGGTCTCTTACGGCTTCGACGAAGTCTGTTGCGTCGATGTTCGAAACGAAGCGGAAGTTCAGATCGCGTCTCGCATAGTAACGAAGTGCCTCGTAGGCCATTACCGGACCGAGATCTGACCCTCCTATGCCGATGTTGACGATATTTTTTATGGCAAGGCCGGTATGTCCTCTCCAGGCACCAGATCGGACGCGACTCGAAAAGTCGGTCATCTGGTCCAATACTTCGTGAACCTCCTCGACCACATCGACACCGTCAACCACAAGCGAGGACCCTTTTGGCATCCGGAGAGCTACGCCGAGGTCTGCTCTGTTCTCTGAGACATTGATGTGCACGCCCTGAAACATCTGCTCTCTTCGTTCGGCGAGGTTGGTCTCTTTTGCGAGATCGAAGAGCAGTCGCAGGGTCT
>Ga0307374_10002806_pt1 | contig 30535 bp, 25 predicted proteins | sample OX3MG_FD_202532 | JGI IMG/M metagenome (GOLD analysis project Ga0307374, IMG submission 202532) | Soil microbial communities from Risofladan, Vaasa, Finland - OX-3 | ecosystem: Environmental > Terrestrial > Soil > Coastal area > Acid sulfate soil | place: Finland: Risofladan, Vaasa | collected... | reverse complement strand
AGGACTATCAGTACGATGACTATGTCCTGGTACCCTGGGAACAGGTTGCCATCGACAGAGTCTTGATCCCTTTTGATGTCGGTATCGCGCACTCCCTCGCGATGGCCCTTGCCCAGGCGCTCGGCCCGTTTACCCCGGCGTGCGTTTTCCCCATGACGGGCCTGCTCGCAGGCGTTGAACGTAAACTGTTATGCGTTCAGGCTGCGAGCAGGCGCCCATCCACTTGAAAGGAATACCAGGACACGATGGACAACGATTTTTCACAACTGGAGCGTGGCGTTGAGGTGGCTGAGCGCCGTCAGTTTCCGGCAGGCATATCCCAAGGTGGAGGCACCTACTGCTCCTTCGAGGCCTGGTGCGGCGAAGACATCAGAACAGGCTCCTGAACGTGGTATTCGATAACCTGCCTGGGAACCAGGCACCGGTCAGATTCAACCAGCAGGGTTACCCGGTCCGGCCAGACGGCCCGGTCGAGCGCCAGGCCTACAAGCGTTACGGCAGCATGCTTGTGCCGATCACACCGGCCATCGAACGCATCTTCAGACACCAGAAGGTCCTGAGCACCATCTGGAAACTGGCCTGGGCCGAGTTGCTGCTCCTCCAGGACTACGAATTGGACTATCTCCGCGCTCTGCCCTCTGAGGCAAAGTCCAGGAGCATGGCCAGGCAGCGTACAGACGAGAGCGAAGGCCAGGCAAAACGCGGTATCACATCACATTCGGATGAGCCTGAGTACTCAGAACCTACTGAAAGGAGTGTTATGGACGACAAACACCCAGAGGGGGTCGATCACCCCCATATCCACGCTGGCGCACGCGAGGAATTCGTTTGGACCGAGATTGGCAATCTCATATCCAGACTGAATATCCTTTGGATCTATCTGCTCACAGGCCTTTTAGAGGGGCCAGGAGCAGCATATGCCTTGTGGCGACGTTCGCATCTACGTGAGCAGCGCTTTCGAGCTAGATACGGACGACTATACACGTACAAAGAGGTGAAACCGATCATCGATAAACAACTATGGTATAAGCAGGTACTGCACCGTGACCCAACAGAGCAGGAACTTGATCAAATCATTGAGGAGACGATGACGTGGCGACATTCTTCTGGCGATGGCTGCAACTCTAGGAGCGCTGACAGTCCGCGAGACTAGCCAGCGGTTGACGAGCAAAAAGATAGCCTCTGCCTGAGGTTGTTCGACTGAGCTTTTTCATCTCTCCTCGTCTTTCCTGGTTCGGAGCCATCGATCATATGGCTCAGCCAGGGTCGTGTTAGTTTAAACATGAAAGCGACCGCTAGCTCACGAGCAGCAGGTATCGTCCAGGCACAGGCCCCATACACTGTCGTATGGGGCCTGTGCTGTTTTCATGAAATGAAGGAAAGAAACAGGCAATGTTACCTTACACGCGCATCGAATTGTATCTGGTCTACCCTGATACGCATCTGCCATGGAAATCTGGTCGCTGGTACGGCATGCTGGATCTGCCACCGAGCATCTACTGGCGAGAACATCGAGGCAAGCCTATCCGACGAGAAGAACGCAAGGTCAGGCCGGGCGAGACAGTGGAACTGGTGGCGCTGGAGATCAGCGAGGGTCAGCACTCCTACTATGGTCTCTTGCATGGGCTCGCACGGCAATTGCACATCCTGCGCCGGGTACGACTCAATGCCGATGATACCTACACGGACCTCTTCCAGAGTCCGCTGTATCTTCGCTGGAAGGCAGAAGGGAGCTTGCAGGACTTCGATCTCTATCCCTGGTTGCCACTGCCCGTCACGCCTCATGCGCTACAGTAACCACGTGTGATCCCTGTGTTGAGAGCCAGCCTCTCATGCTGTATCATTTCCCACGTACACCATAGTCGAAACACCCCCAGGAATCCCGTGTTGTTCCTGGGTGTTTCTTTCTTTTTTTGAGAAAGGGACCATTCGTATGCCACGAACACCCCGCGGTGTGTATTGTCCCGTTGCTACAAAAAAGACCCGCCATGCCACGCTTAGGCAGCCGCTCTTGCAGGAGGTAGAGGCCGTCTGGCCCGGCGCTGTTTCACTGTGGGATTCCCAGACACGATGGCAGGAACAGCAACTTTGCGAGGCCGTTGCGCCCTATGTCTGCCTGGCCGAACTACGATGGGTCGCTGCGTCCAGTGCAGATATCCAGTCGGCAGTGAGGCAGAGCGAGTCGCTCCCGGAGTAGTCACTGTAGCGCCTGCCAGTATGCTTCCTGCAAGTATACATTTGGTGGAGTAGATTTTTTCCTGCACAGAAATATCCATGAGTAAGCTTTTCATCCTTCAGGAATATCATCTGTGTTGCACCTTTGTCATCGTTGGTATTGACAACAAGAGATCATAATACCTACTCCTTTCACCATTCCATTCCGCAAACATTGGACCTTCTTCAAGGTTCTGAGCTAGACTTTGAACGTGCAGTACTGCCTGTATCACAGATTGCTCACCGCTCTTTCGTCAGGTTTTTGATCTCACTAAGATTGATTTTGACGAGATCAGTACCAATTGTTACTTTCCGAGAAACCGTTGCGTGAATGTCGCGATGAAACTGATCTCGATGAGTAATCCAACCACGGCTTCTAGCGCGGCAATTTGTGCGTAGGCATCGCCCAATGTGATATTCTGTGAGAAAAAACCTCGCCCATGAAAACTGCTCACACTCAGTACCAGTGCTTCATCCAAGCGTAGATGGGGTCCACCTGGAAGTGTGATGACCAGGTAGAGTCCCGTAAATTCGAAGATAATGATGAGATAGGTGAGAATGCTTCGCCCAGGCCGATATCCATACCCTGCGATTAGCGCAAGGAAAAGTGAGAAAAACCACGAGAAAGCGGAAGGATCTCCAATGGATGGGTAATATTACCGCTCATCTCATCTGAAGTGGAGAATCTCCGTACCCTATTTTGGCAACAGGAGATATGGCTGATATACTCTTTTCAAACACAAGGAAAGGATTACCAGATTGTGGCGTCATCGCCTGAGACATCTCACACGGGAGTACCTCATCCATCTCAATCACCATTGGAACACATGCAGGGCATCGTAGAGCGTGTGACATATCATGCTGAAGATACTGGGTACACCGTGGCACGCCTCAAGGTCCCCAATGACCGCGACCTCATCACCATCATTGGACGTTTTCCTGATATTCATGCGGGTCAGACTTTGCGCCTGAGTGGGTACTGGCGGGAGAATCCAAAGTACGGGCAACAATTTCAGGTTGTGCATGCACAGGAAACCAAACCGGCTACCCTCACTGGCCTGGAGAAGTATCTCGGGAGCGGCCTTATCAAAGGCATCGGACCTATGACAGCCAAGCGCATCGTGGCGCACTTTGGACTAGAGACGCTTGACATCATCGAAGCGCACAGCGAACGCCTCATCGAAGTCCCTGGGATTGCGCAAAAACGTGTTGAGATGATCAAGAGTGCCTGGGCAGCCCAGAAAGCTATCAAAGAGGTCATGGTGTTTTTGCAAGGACATGGAGTATCGACAACCTACGCTGTGAAAATCTTTAAGCAGTATGGTGACCAGGCAATCGAGGTCGTCTCGAAGAATCTTACCAACTTGCCACCGACATCTATGGCATCGGCTTCATTACTGCCGACACCATTGCACGCAACATGGGAGTCGCCCCAGATTCACCATTCCGCTTCCAAGCTGGGATTACCCACGTGCTGGGTGGAGCAGCCGAGGATGGGCACTGTTTCCTGCCTCAGGGGAAACTCGTCGAGCGAGTCGTAGCGCAATTGGCGCTCCCAGAACATCCCGTTGCACCTGAACGCATCATCGAACTCATCGTTGAGATGGGGGACTCGAAGCAACTCATCATCCAGTTCGGCTACGGGGATCTGCAAGACCAACAGATCTGTTACAATCCAGCGTTTTACCACACAGAACAAGCCCTTGCCACACGGTTTGCCACCTTTGCGAAAGTTCCGGTCGAGGTCGATCTGCCACGCGTGCAGCGGTGGATCGATGGCTACACCCAGAAAATGGGAATCACCTTGTCAGATCAACAGCGACGTGCCGTGGAACTTGCCGCCTCTTCGCGCCTGCTCGTGCTTACTGGCGGTCCCGGCTGTGGCAAGACCTTCACGACGAAAACCATTGTAGCCCTGTGGAAAGCGATGGGCAAATCCATCCTGCTTGCCGCGCCGACTGGACGCGCAGCACAACGCCTCGCGGAAATGACGAAACGGGAAGCCAAGACGATCCATCGCTTGCTGGCGTTTGATCCCAAAACCATGCACTTTCGCTTTGATGAGCAGAACCCCTTGGAGGCAGAGGCGATCATCGTCGATGAGACCTCCATGCTTGATCTGTTCCTGGCCCATTCACTCATAAAGGCGATTCCCTCTGGTGCGCAGGTACTCCTGGTTGGCGATATCGATCAATTACCCAGCGTGGGACCGGGCATGGTGTTGCGAGATATGATCGCTTCAGAACAGATCCCAGTGGTTCTGCTCACGGAAGTGTTCAGACAGGCTGCATCCAGCCATATCATCACGAATGCACACTTGATCAATGCCGGTCAGTTTCCCCATCTGACACCAACGACGAAGTTCGCTGAATCGGACTGTTTGTGGTTGGAAGCAGCAGAGCCTCCGCTGGGTGCAGAAGGCATTGCCCATCTGGTGAGCGACTACTTACCGAAGCACGGCATTGATCCGGTCAAGCAAGTGCAAGTACTCTGTCCAGCCACGCGTGGAGAGGTCGGTACGCGCCAGCTCAACGTTCTGCTCCAGCAGGTGCTCAACCCACTTGCATCTTCCAAAGTGGAACTGACCCGTGGTGGTCACACACTGCGGGTCGGGGATCGGGTGATTCAGCAGGTCAACGACTACAATCGAGAAGTTTTCAATGGAGATATGGGCACCATCGCTTCCATTGATCTGGAAGAGCAAGAGATTGTGGTCCAGTTTTCCGAGCGCGAGGTGACCTACGATTACGCGGATCTCTCCGAACTGGCCCTGGCCTGGGCGGTCACAGTGCATAAATCGCAAGGAAGTGAATATCCCGTGGTCATTCTCCCGATCTTCATGCAGCACTACCTGCTCCTCTCCCGAAACTTGCTGTACACAGGGCTCACGCGTGCCAAACAACTCGCGATCCTGGTAGGGCCAACGAAAGCCATTGGCCTTGCGGTCAAACGCGTGATGGATCGACAACGATACACTGCGCTCGCCGACCGCCTGCGGAGTACATCCGGCAATCTCTCCTAATGTTTGTAGCATGGCGCATTTCCTCTCACCAATTACACGGGAGGGGAAGATCGCCAAAACGTCCTTGCTCTTCTCGCTGTATTTGTGAACAGACCTGCTCTACAAACGTACGATAGGGTTCCAGTTCGGCAATCCTTGCCTCCCGTCTGATGCCTGCTTCGGCCTGTACGGCGAATTGCTGTTGTACTTCTAGAAGCCGCTGTTGTGCCGTGCGCAAGCGTTCCACTAGTTGCGGCTTTTTGTAGCTGAGCAATGGATCGCGAGGCGTAGGCGTAGCTTCTTCATCAGTGCGTGGCTTCCGCTTGTTTCGCTTCCTGGCAGCGACGAGATGGGTACTGTTCGCCTGGAACAGTACCAATGCCTCTGGGTTGCGGTGGATCGCAGCGTAGCGTAATCCGCACTCGTCATAGATAGCATTTTTGCCCGGTAGTTTCCTTTTCTGACCGCTTGCTCATGTAGGGGCGGTTATTGATCGGGACGTTGTTGGGAAAGAGCTACTCCTTCTTCAGAGGCACTTCCCTACTAGTCTACCCGCTCTGGAGGAGCGTCTGCCCCTGTTTGTCCACCTTTGCGTTGTCGCGCTTTCTCTTTGGGCCATCCCGGCTTCGGGCGATCATCAATGCATGCAAGTCCGTCACGGTGGATGAGGTAGACGCCCTTGTTCTTCTGGGGAAGACCCTGAATGCGACCTGCATAGAGCAGCGTCAGCACCTGATCTCGGGATGCTTTGTGCGCGTAGGGGGCTAGTACCCCGCTTGCGCACCAACGCTCGATGTTTCTGATCACATTCGCTGGCTTGTCGCCGTCTTCGCTGACCAGGGGGACGCATTCGCTGACAACGAGCCAGACAAATCGCCCTACAGCATCTCGTTCCATTACGTTTTCAAGTGGTCCTGGCATATCTTTTCCAAAGTGTTATATTTGTCGATGACATCGACAAATATAACATAACAGAGGGGTCAGCACCTGTCAAGTTTTGCGAGATCACAGGATGCGTGCAATCCAATTGTGCTGCGTTGTTGAGAATTGGTAGCAGAGCGGAGATCGTTGGCACGGCGAATGGAAAGAAGGCCGCTCTCGTTTAGCTATTTGCTTTTGGCGGCACGTTGCTGCCAAAGCGCAATGCCTCCAGAGAGAGATGACCTGGATGATCCTCAGAATCAGCAGCGGCGCGAAGCTACAGAGCCATAGAGGCTCATGCACGTTTTGGTGAATGCAACTCCCAAAAGCTAAGATAGGACCAATATGCCGAATTCTACAAGCTCACTGGAGGTATCGACCATCTCAGATATCCAGAGGATTTATTAAAAACGTGCATGAGCCGAAAATAAGCACGTATTAATGTATGCTGTACAGAGACAATACTGTCCTGTACCACACAATACTATTCTGTACGATACAATAGTGTACAGTACTTCATGAATAATTACAGCAGCAAGCGACTCAAAGTAGCCTCACAACATTCCCCCGTTTTCCCCTGGGCAAAAGAGGCGGAAGCATATCCAAGAAGCTTTGGTGAGGGAAACAGTTTTGAACGACGAGATGGATTGATCTGAACAAAGAGGGTCCTCTCTAATGGAAGAGATGTCTGTTATACCACCGATTGTCAGACTCAGCTAGACAAAATGGGAAACCGTCATTTCTCACGCAGAGGACGAGCATACGGCCAACTGGTCCAGCGTGGTTTACTCCTCTGTTATCATCCTGACCTACTGCAACAAAACAGCGCAAGAGCTTCCCAGAGCGGGTTACCAAAAGACCAGCACAGAACTTCGAGCAGTATGTCCAGCGTGTGTTGAAAAGATACCTGAATCGAACCGTTTCGCTTGTACAGATTTTCTCCTCTCTTGTCTGGTTGGCGCAACAGATGCAGTACTGCTACCTGACGGAGTTCCAGATGGAATCGCTCCAGGCTCATTAGCTCAGTACAAGACGCGCTCAAATCATCTTCGGGCTGATCAGCGGGCTGGTTTTCGGACTGATTTTCGGGCTAAGCTATGATCACACGACAGCCGAACTTTCTCATCACGGGGTCCCGACATTTTTTCCTCCCATTTTCCCCGCTAAGCAACAGGGAATGCATGCAAAAGATGGAAAAGAAGCATTAGTGCGAAGGCTTTTTCAAAAAACTGATGCAAATGCTCCATTTTTCAGGGGAAGCCTCTTTTTTTCTGCCTTCTAGACAACGTAAGGATCCCGGTAGGAGCAGCTTTTCTATAAAAATACTGCTTAAATCGCCTATTTCGCCTATCCCTTAGCGGGGAAAATGGGAGGAAAAAATGTCGGGACCCCATTTTGAGCAAAGCTGTGGGTCACGGCTGCATCTTAACGGCATGAGAGAAACAGACACAAGCAAACAGCACAATGATAGGAACATCACCTTATCACAGAGAGAAAAGTGCTTCCACTAAGATAGATTATCTCGACTTGCCGTTAGTCTTTTGCTCGTTTAACGTCGTTGATATGTCATGATCGAATAGCAGATCATTGGGAAAAATGCTATCATGAAGAGCATAGTGATGATCTGCTGGATGCGTTAGTACGACTGAAAACTCTGTTTTGCAGAATGAATGCAGCGAGAGGAAGAAACGGTCTGGTATGAATGAAGAGAGGAATGAGCCATTCATTCCTAGAACAGCACCACGTTCTCAGGCGAACGAATCCCCCATTCCGCTGTTAACTGAGGATGATATTCGAAGACATATGGCTGGTCGAATCCACGCGGGAAGCATCAAGAGCGTTGGACAACCAGAGATTACTCAATTGACGCTCATGACCACTCGTGAGGCCAGCGGTCTCATTCACAATTTCATCAGTTTCCAAACTGACGCTCTGGTCTGGTATGTTGAGTTCCACGGAACCTTTCTCTTTACTGGCGGTCCGCCAGGATACCAAGGAGGCAACATTCCTCACGAAGAGAGCGTTTTTGAGATTATCGATGCTCAAACAGGCACCTGTCTCGTCAAGGGATTTGTGACAAAATAATCATCAGAGCCGGTCATATGCATTTCCCAGAACCGTTTGTAATTGCTTTTTGAGCTGGCGATTCTCTTCCTCTAAGGCTTTGATCCGACGGTCTTTGGCAAGAATCACCAGGTCGCGACTTGCATCTGTTTTTCCCGTCGGGTGAGTGACTCGTTCACGTAGCATCTGTTCCACTCCTTGTTGCTGAAGAGCTTCAATGCGTTCTCGCAAGTCCGGTTGGCTGTAGAGATAGGCTTTACTGACGCTGGCCACTTTTGCTACAGTATTGAAGTTGACGGTCTTCTGTTCTCGTAGAAGTGTGGCGACGGTATCCTCTACGACTTTGTGTTTGTGCTCTTTGCGGCTTTGCGTATGAGCAGCCAGACCTGCTGTGTTGCGCTTCCAGGTTATCTCATTCATAGATCTTCTCCTGAGGTTGGTGCTGACGCTGCTCCCATTCTTCCTGCGTGTATTCGCGCTCGTCCTTCTCACTTTTCGCTACCGTTTGTCCTTGTTTAAGCATGGCAATAGCTGGTCCAACGCGTTCTTGCAGGTTCTTCTGGTTGATCTCAATCCAATAGGTATTGTTGGCCTGTTTACCGACCTCAATGCGCTCCAAGAGTTGTTGTTCATATGTCTCTAGTGCTGGAAGATCCTCTGGGGTCAGCACGTAAGCGGGACAATGGAAACAGGGCAGTTCTGTGAACTTGCAGATGAGTTTTGGAGGCTTGATGCAGTTCCCCACAGGAAGTTTTGTATTGGCCCGATACTCGCGCACACGTGCTGGATCAAACGCTTGCGGCTCATTGATCACGGCCAGCATCTTCTTGCTTGACACATATTCGGGCTTCCCATCGTTAAACTGAACAATGCCACGTTGGACTGCCTTTTCCCATTGAATATGCATGGTCTCATCGAGGATTCTGGCGTACACGAGAGTCATTTCAGGAGAAGCGTGGGCCATCCATTGTTGAACCATGACCAGGCTCATTCCATTGTTGATCAGTTCAACTCCTTTGGTATGTCGGAAGGCATGAAGCCGAATATGAAAAAGGTTCCCTTGCTCATCCCGAATGTGATACTTGGTGACTAAATGATCGAGGGCATGTTGTACTCCCTGGATACAAAGCGGGTTCCCACATCGAAAACGGGGGCTGTTCCGGTTGTGTTTAGATGCTGGAAACAGCCAGTTCTGAGGATTTTCTTCAGGCGTGTAGTGCTGCTTCACCCACTCGCGTTGTGCCAGAATAACAGCTGCCACTTCTGACGTAATCGGTATCCTGTGTCCAAGCACTCGCGTTTTTTGAATGTCGCCTACCAACCAATATTTTTCTCCGTCCTTTTCTAAGCAGGAATTGATTTTCAAGTACAAGACATCCGAGATGCGCCAACCAGTTGCACGAAGAAGGATGGCCACAGGAAGATAGGTCGGATGCAAATGAGTCATGTGGGTTTCAAGCTGCCTGAGCACAAACTGAGGAATATGGCGGGTTGTCCCAGCCGATGGACGCTGGAACTTTGGATAATGTGTCAAGGCCAACTTACTTTTGACCCATTTCGGCAACTTGAAATGGACCCACCCCTATGGTACAGCGAGAAAGAAAGCGTTTTTCGCGCTACGAATGTGTAACCGGGTTCATCTGTTCAGTAGATGGTGGTGCAGTTCTGCTGGTGCCTCCTTTCATTGGTGCGACAAGACGATCTTTCATGCGATATGACTTCCCGTTGATCGTCAGCACTTCTGCGTGATGTAATAAGCGATCAAGCAGCGCTGTTGCCAGGACTTCATCATTCATGAGTTTTCCCCATTGTGCAAAACTGGTGTTACTGGTAAGAATGGTTGACCCGCGTTCATAGCGTTCGCGAACCAGATCAAAGAGTTGATTGGCTTGAAGTGCGGAAAGATTGGTGTACCCAATCTCGTCAATGACCAGTACTTGTGGCGTACTGTAGCGACGAAGCCGCGCTTTGAGTACGTGTTGTTGGCTGGCCAGTTCCAGATCCTCTACCAGTTCCGTGAGCGTGCTGAAAAACACAGAATAGCCTGCACCCAGCGCAGACTCTGCCAAACTCAGTGCTAAATGGGTTTTCCCCACTCCCGGCGGTCCCAAAAAGATCACATTGGAGTGCGTCCGCACAAACGACAACGCTGCCAATTCCCGCATCTGTCGTTCATTGATGGATGGCTGGAACGCGAAATCAAACGCATCAAGTGTTTTGCTTACGGGAAGATGCGCCGCTTTTCGCCGGTTCTCATGGGCCGTTTGCTTGCGTGCATCTACTTCGAGAGAAAGCACGCGCCGCAAAAAGGCATCGTAGGTGAGACTGTGAATACGCGCCTCTTCCATCAGATTGGCCAGGTGCTGTTCCACATACTTGAAATGGAGCGTTTTCAAGAGTTCTGGGAGTTCGTTCATCGTGTTGCCTCCTGGCTGAAGAGCTGATCGTATTCCGCTAAATTACGGATTTCTACGGCGGGAGGCGTGATGTGATGTCCGAGTGGTTGTTCGGTTTTGCGCAAGGAGCCAGTCGGTGATACTTTGCTAAACTGGTCGGGGTGCGGTGCAATGTCCTGAGAACGTGGAAGCTTGTTCAGCGTCGCAATCAAACGTCCTTGCGAAAAGACACGCAATTGCAGTTGGCGTTCACGTACCTGCACAACTGAGCCAGCCACTGGTGGTTCTGCGGGTACCCCATAGAGGACGCCATCGTAGGAAAGGAACCCATCCCAACTGACTTTCCGTGCTTCTGCGCCGAAGCGCTCCCAGGCGTAGTCGGTCGGCAAAGGACTCAAGTGTTCCTCAACCCACATATTCAGAGGAATACGCCCGGTCGTGCGATGCACTTTTTGATTGAGCCGATCACACCAGGCTCGCGCTTGTTGGTTGAGATCGTCGATATCCGTAAAACGCACGCCGGGCCAGAAGCCATCTTTGATCACCCCCACACTGCGCTCCACTTTGCCTTTGGTTTGTGGTTTGTAGGGCTTGCACACACGAGGCGCCATGCCCAAACAGGCGGCAAAATCGGCAAAAACCGGATTCCAGATGGGCGTTTTGCCATCCATCTCCAGAAACACGCTTTTCATCCGATCGGTGAGCGCAGCTTTGGGCAAGCCATCAAAATATTCAAAAGCTGCCATCATACACCGGATCATGGTTGCGGTATCACAGCGCTTCACAAATGTGATAAAGCGCATGCGAGAATAGCCCAAGATAGCGACAAAGCCATAGAGTTTACGTTCTTTGCCGTCTTTCTCGTAATGGAATTCTCCCCAATCGTATTGCATTTGTTCACCGGGTTTCGTTTCGTAGCGTTGGATGGGATACTGTCCAACTTTCGCAGGACGTAACGTCTGCACATAGGCTTTGATCGTCGAAAGACCCCCGGTATATCCCTGGGCTTGTAAGCGAGGAAACATCACCTCACAATTGGATAAGTGATCGTCTGTGATCCAGCTGCGGATCTGCCCTTTGTAGGCATCAAGGATTGAGCCTCGTTTTGGACGAGGGGCTGCAATGGGTTTTCCGCGCAGATAGCGGCGTACGGTATTACGTGCGATGCCAACGATGCGAGCAATTTCTCGAATGGATTTCCCTTGCGCTGACAATTCATGTATGCTATTAATGGTGCCACTCCTTATCATGGCTACCTCCCTTGTGTTTAAGATACACACAAGAGTAGCCCTTCTTAAGGGGTGGGTCAATTCTTTCCTGGCGTCCATGGGTCAATTATACATTGGCTTTAACAAATGGTATGACCAGATGAGTTGTGTCGTTGGCGCATCAGGTCGAAAGGAATGTTGAAGCCGTTCGAGGTAAGATAGGAAATTTTCCAGATAGGTGAGATGATTGTACACATATTGCCAGTCGGTCTTCAGTCCCCGTGCGTGTGCATCTGTCTTCAAGTACAAGATGAAAGCATCAATGTCTTGCAGACAGAGGTGTTGCAATGTGGTGGCTTGAGGATAGTGTTGCGAGAAAAACGTTAGAAAAGTTCCTAAACAGTACGCAGCTCGATTGAGCGTACCAGCCCCTCTGCCTTCGGCTATCTTGAATTGGGCATATTCCTTGATGTGGGAGCGAAAGCGCTCTGGGACATGTACAAAGTGAATGTAGTATGCGGTGCTGTGAGGAGGATAACGAAGACCAGGAATGTTTCTGGCATCCCAACGATCTTTCGCAAATTCTGTTTGGACCTGTGAAGTTTCTATCAGAGCAGAGGTGCCATCTATGAGGTCAACGTGGGCGCGACGGTTGTGAGAGCGACGATTCATGCTTTCTGCTCCTTTCCAGATGAAGCGGAGAGCGCTATGCGACTTTGTGTCTGTTCCCAGGCTTCTCTGAGTGCCTCTTGTGAAGGATGAACATACGTTTGATATGTCTGCTGAAAGGAGGCGTGCCCGGCGCGTTCTTGGAGATGCTCTGGCTGCCATCCCAGTTCAGCCAGCTTTGTGAGCATCGTATGGCGCAGGACATGAGGTGTGACCTCAATGCCAGTGCATTTGCGAAGTCGCCGAAAGAGTGAGTCCACCTCAGGGTAGGCCAGTGCCTGTCCCGCACTTTTGCCGTGCAGTTTGATGAACAGGTGGTTTGTCCTGACTTCTACCGTGTGTACCTTTCCTACATAAGCAATGATCTCGTCAATGAGGTCTGAAGAGACATCAATAGTACGCGGTGCATGGACCGTCTTGATTTCCGCGCCATTCTCAAGCGAGCCTCGATCACGCACCTGAATGCGATTTTCTGCCACGTGAATATCCTCGACCCAGAGGGCGAGTAGCTCTCCCACCCGCATCGCCGATTCATACAACAACCGAATCAGAAGCCGATCTCGCTGATTTGCGCAGGCATCAATGAGCTGTTGAACCTGGTCCTTTGTAATGGTTTTTGGCCTCGGCCTCTTCTCTTCTTTTTGCTTGAGAATACTTTTGGCGACTGGCGCTCCTTTTGAAAGATGGTGCAGAAAACTCTTGTAGCGGCGAGCGCGTGCAGGCACATATGTTGTCGTTTTGTCCTTGACATTGGAGGAAACGGCCTCCATGCGCCAGTGGTAATCGTAAAAATTCGTGACAACAGTAATGGCATGGTTGATGGTACCTTGAGAGCGTGCTTGAGGTACTGGATGCACTGGCAATACTTTGAGCGAACCCGTTGGAAGCTTGAGCCACAGGACAAACTTGGAAAAATCGTCAAGCGTGATCTTGTGCCAATCAATGCATTCCTGAGACAAAAATTCCCAATATTGCTTGAGTACGAAGGCATATGAGCGGATCGTATGACGAGCTGCTCCAGTACGATCAAGGAACTTCAGGTAACGGACAATCGGCTCAACGAGTTCTCCCGTATCGTCGATCACTACATAGCGAAGCTGCTTTTCCTGCGTTTCAATGGCAAGTACACGCATACATCCTTCCTCACTTCCGCATTACTATCTACTTGCACGCTATTCCTCTTTCTACCAGTATACGTCCTCTACCAAATCACAATGATCAAGATAACGGTTCTACAACATAAAGAAAAAGGCCACAAATCATTCCTTGTTTACGTTGTTGCCTCTCTTAAAAAGGGGTCGAGATAAGTCCTGTTATCAGAACCTCAACCTGTGATATACTTCTGATAACGCGAAAATTTGAGAGTCAGAAAGGGGAAAAGAACTTCTGATAACAAGGAGGAAGATGATCAGAGAGGACCTTGAGCGACAGCTTTCTGCGTACGCGATGTGGATTGATCGGCAACCCCTCGCCGAAAACACCCGCCGAGCCTATCTCTTCCAGGTGCGCCAATACGGAGAATATCTCTCAGCGAGAGAACTACAGAATGACGATCCGCTGAGTGATCCTTTTGCTCGTGATTATGCCGTCCGTGATTACAAAACCTACATCAAAACGGAAGCGAAAGCGAAGCCTCGTTCTGTCAATTTGGCACTCGCTGCTATTGATCACTTCTATCTGTTCCTGGGTATGGATCAAGCACGCGTGAAGCGAGAAGAGCTGCCAGCTCAATCACCGCAATCCTTGAAGCCAGAAGAGCAAAAAGCTTTTTTGCGTGCTGTTGAGCGAACTTCTTCCATCCGCGATCAGGCCATTGCAATGCTGCTCTTCTACACTGCGTTACGCTTGAGTGAATGTGCAGATTTAAACGTGGATGATGTCTGTATTTCAGCACGCAAAGGGCTAGTGATTGTCCGTTCAGGAAAGGGAGATGCCGACCGTGAAGTTCCGCTGAATACAGAAACTCGTGAGGCGATCCAAAAATGGCAGAAACAGCGAACAAAACAGTTTCCACATCACCCTGATCCAGCTCTGTTTCTGAATCTCAAGGGAAGACGACTTTCCACACGCGCTATCGATCTGATCGTTCGTCATTTTGGAGTTGACGCGAAGCTGGAACTATCAGCTCACGTTCTGCGCCACACATGCCTGACCAATCTTGTACGGCGTGGTAATGATCTGGTGCTGGTCGCTGAGATCGCCGGACATAAGCGTTTGGAGACGACGCGACGTTACAGTTTGCCATCACTACAAGACCATGAAATAGCGATGGAAAATCTCCGTGTCGATTATTAACCTAAAAATGCTCTCTGATTGAAAGAGGAGACAATGATGCCATCGGAAGAATTACAAATAGGTCATTATCAAACTACTCAACTTATCGGGCAAGGTGGCATGGGAACAGTCTACTTAGCGCAGGATCAGCGGCTCTCACGTAGCGTTGCGATAAAAGTGATTCGAACTGAAACATCTAACCTTATCAACCAGAATGACTCTATTCGTCTTTTTAAACGTGAAGCACAAGCAATCGCATCTCTAGGTCACCCGCATATTCTGCCTCTTTTTGACTTTGGCGAGGAAACCATCCAGGGAATTAAGATAACATACCTAATCATGCCCTATCTCAAAGATGGTAGCCTGGCAACCTGGTTGCAGCAGCGACCGAGCGACACACCACTAGCTCCAGAGGAAGCAGCACCCCTGATCAGCCAAGCTGCTAGCGCGCTGCAGCATGCACACCGAGGGCATATTATGCACTTGGATGTCAAACCCTCCAACTTCCTCCTGCGTCTTCGAGAGGAGCAGCCAAATCGCCCAGACCTGCTCTTGGCCGACTTCGGCATTGCCAGATTCTCTACGGCTACCTCCAGTACGAGCCAGAAAGTGCAGGGTACGCCTTCCTATATGGCCCCAGAGCAATGGAGTGGTCAGCCAGTACCCGCCAGTGATCAGTATGCCTTGGCCGTTATGGCCTACGAGATACTAACCGGCAACCGCCCTTTCAAGGGGGGGCCAGGGCAGTTGATGTACCAACACTTCCATGTGCAGCCACAGCCACCCAGCAAAGAGAATCCACGTATTCCTGCCTCCGTGGATGCTGTGATCCTACGTGCGCTGGCAAAAAGGCCGGAAGAGCGCTATTCTTCTGTTTACGCCTTCGCCCAAGCTCTCCAGCAAGCTGTATTCAATCGCCAAGATGAAATAGCAAGCATCAATTCTTCAAAGAAGGTAGAAGGAGACACACTATTATCGCCAACGGCAGAACAAGAAACTCAAGAAGATAATAAAATTCCTGACCTTGTGCAAAAGATGATACATCTTGGAAAGAGCATTTGGCAATCTGTTTGGAAATCAAGACAACAGGCTAAAGCTCCCGCTAGACATCAACAAGCCATGTCTAGTAGTCCCCCAACGGTGTTATTCCCAGAATCACGTGTTTCTGAAGACTCTCTTAAGGACTTTTTTATTAGCTATATTAGCAGTTACAAGAAGAAAGACTCCTCATGGGCTGAGTGGATTAAATGGCAATTAGACAAAGCTGGCTACTCAGTCATACTTCCTCCTTGGGGGATTCGATTAGACTCGAACTTCGATATAGAAATGCAGAAGGCTAGAGCAAAAGCTAAACGTATCATCGTTGTTCTCTCGCCAGCCTATTTACAGATACTTCATAACCAATCCATCTGGATGGAAACTTTTAAACGAGAAGTAACAAGTGAACAGCCCACAGTACTGCCGATATGCGTGCAAGAGTGTGAACAAGACGCGAAGCGGCTGTTGGAGACAATTAACTATGTTGATCTTATTGATTGACGTTTAGACTAAATGAAAAAGCGGGGCAAGCCCTCTTGCAAAGGATTGCCCAAGCGAGTAATGTTCCAGGTATCATACCAAGGAGCGTTATTCAAATGCACTTTAACACATTGGAACCGTTTCGTCAGCAGGTCTATGGCTGCTTTGAGCGCAGCCGAGATGCGCTGTTCAATTTGTGCGATGCGCTGGCAAGCGAGCCGCAAGCCCGCAGCTTGCCGGAATTGTCGCTCTCGGTCTTCTTCGAGCGACGCTGGCCGAGCGTCTACGAAGCCTTGCAAGATGGACGCATCAACGTGGAGCGACTGCGCAGTGTCTTCGTGCAAGCTCTGATCGCGGGTGAAGCAGCAGACAAGCCGGTCTGGTTGGGGATTGATAGTAGCAGCATGGAACGGCTGGAAGCCGTCAGCAACCAGGATCGTGGCATGATCTACGTACCGAATATGCCCCACGCGACCAAACCGATCAGTGTAGGGTGGCAGTTTTCGACCATTATGCTCTTGCCGGAGCAGCCCAGTAGTTGGGTCGGAGTGCTGGACCAGCAACGCATTGGGACGAAGCGGACCGCCATCGAGGTCGGCATCACCCAACTGCGGGCGCTGCTGCCTCAGATCACACGTCCAGTCATCTTGCTGGCCGATCGCTGGTATGCGACTGCTCCTTTTGTCCGCGCCTGTCGCGAGTTGCACTGTTGTGCTCTGATCCGGCTCAAACGCAACCGCCGCTTGTATCGGGCTGCGCCAGTGAGAAAGCCGAAGCAACGCGGCGCACCTTGCAAACATGGCCCACTCTTCCAAGGAACGCGCCCCGAGACGCAAGGGACGGCTGATGCACAGTGGGAAGGCACCGATGAGCAGGGCAAGCGCGTAGTGGTTTCCTGCTGGAAGCGACTGCATTTGCGCGAAGCCCCGGAGGAGGAGGTGTGTGTAATCCGCGTGCAACGCGACGCTGCTCGTGACAGCAAACGCGATCCGAAGATCAGCTGGTTCATCTGGACGGGCAAAGAAGACATCCCGTTGGAACAGGTGCGTCCCTGGTATCGCAAACGCTTCTCGCACGAACACGGCTATCGGTTCCTCAAGCAAGACTTGCTCTGGACACAGGCGCATCTGCGCACCCCGGAACAAGTCGAACGCTGGAGTTGGCTGGTGGCGTGTGCGTGCAACTTGGTACTCATGAGCAAACACCTGGGCCTGGCCGTCCTGCGTCCGTGGGAAAGCACACAGCGTGCGGTCACGCCTCGACAGGCGCGGCGAGCGATGCCGGGCATTTTGCAGCAGGTTGGCACACCCGCTCAACCGCCCAAACGGCGTGGAAAATCGCCTGGATGGCGCAAAGGCCGGGCAAGAACCCCTGCGCCACGCTTTCCGGTGGTCCGCAAACCCAAACCAGTACCAAAAACGTCCCGGAAGCGGGCTTAATGGTATCACAATCAGTGTCATGAGTCATCCATTCCGACTCTCTTTAAGGAGTCGGCCAAGTCATTTTAGTCTAAACGTCAATATTGAAGTAGACGAAAATAAGGCGCGAGCTATACTTCTTGCAGTTGTATCAGGCAAGAGTATTGAATTAACAACAGAGCCAGCTTTCCCTGGAAATGCTACAGGCAAACCGCCTTTTCCTAATGACGTTTCAATGGAAGCAAATGCTATAAGTCAGACAACAAGGGAGGCTAATACCTTCATAAGTTCAGGTGCAACAATTGCATCTTTTACCAAACAAATTGAAGTTGCTTTTGCTCAAGAAGACTGGTCATCCGTCATCAGAAAAGTAGATTATCTCAGTAAACGTTCACCTGATACCCTTTCATTTGAGCTTTACCATATGCAAGGGCTGGCTCTTCTAGAACATGGGGATAACCAGCGAGCCTTTGAAGCACTAGATGCGGCGCTGGCTTTAGCTAATGATAACAACCAACGTCTCTTACTTCTGGAGAAGTATGCTACTACCCTTACTTTATTAAATCGATGGGAGGATGCCCTGCGTGCTGCGAAAGAAGCACTGCAACTATCCCCTGATAATCCCTTGTGGCTCACTCTCCAACAACAAACTCTCACTCAATTGACCAATAACAGAGAGGTGTCTACAGAAATAAAGACACAAACAGAATCTCTGCCAGTCTCTCCGCCTATACAGGGGCTAGAGATCTTTTTTTCATATTCTCATCAGGACAAAGAATTAAGAGATGAATTAGAAAAATATTTAATTAATTTGAAGCGACAGGGCTCAATCATAGGTTGGTATGACGGGGAAATAGGAGCAGGAAATGAGTGGGCAAATGAGATCGAGAAGCACTTGAAGCAGTCTAATATTATTCTACTACTTGTAAGCCAAGATTTTATTGCTTCAAACTATTGCTATGAAGTCGAAATGCTAAGGGCTCTAGAAAGACATGACAAAGGCGAGGCTTGCGTCATTCCTGTCATTCTTCGTCCTGCAGACTGGCAAGTCCCGCCCCTTCGTAAACTTAAAGCATTGCCCATGGGAGCCAAACCAATAACTCGTTGGCAAGACCGTGACGAGGCATTTCTGGATGTTGCCAAAGGTATCCAACAAGTAGTTGATAGGATGGCAAAGAGTATTGAGCAGTCTTAAAATCCTCAATCTCTAACTCCCACCTAAGGAATATAGCAAAATGCTCTAAGCCCTAAAATATGTGTTATCTGAGAGCTGGCTCATATTCAACTCAACGATGATTTCTATGAAAGGCTTTTCCCTACAGAACGCGAAACGCCACTGCTTGACACAGAGGCTGCCATGAATGATATCGTCGAGTGCATTATTCAAGGACGGTTCGGCGACATCAATATGAAGAATGTTGCCAGAGTCCAAGAAGGTATCCAGAATGAAGCTAAATATCAAAGAATATTGACAAGCGGATTCAGGTATAGGAGAGTAAAGCACACAGCATGACGGTGCGCAGGCATTTAAACGCACACATGAGGGGATTACGTTGTGTCTCATCCTCTTCTCTGGTGGAAATGCTGATTTCCCATCTTTTGCACGAATTTCTTCTTGATTAGCGGGGAAAACGGGGTTCTCCCTCACTTTCCGTGAATCGAAAGGTGTTAGAAGGGAAGGTACCGAAAGTGGTCCACTGCTGAAGCCTGTTGAAGCGAATGGGTCAGTAGCAAATGCTAGAGCTTTCACGGAAAGTGAGGGAGAGCCTGACAAATGTGTCCACCTTGAACTGACGAGAAAGTACGACGTGCTATATAACTGAGGCTAAGCTTGTTCTTTTTCAGCACTCTTGCATGCAGAACCGTTTATTCGCTTCTGAGAGAAGCTCTTTCGCTGCACTTTTCTCCATCGATTTCTTCGTTCGAATCAAAAAGATGTCGGCATGTAAAACACCTACAGTAGCCTCTAGAGCCATTTCGTTTCAAACTCAGCCTCAGTTATATGGCACGTCGTACTTTCTCGTTAAAATGGCACTTGCAGGCCTAATAGAGGTAGGGCCAGGATACGTGCAAAAATCTATCATAAGCTTATAAAGCCGCTTCACAGGCCAATCGAGGTTGTATTAGTAGAAGCAAAAACTCACAGAATAAATGTATGAAGGATATGATAAGACCGCTTTTATGACATTCCCTGGATGGTTTCGTGAGCCATATATGAGAAGATTTGTACGCTCTGATAGATTTTTGCACGTATCCTGGCCCTACCTCTAATTGGAACGTCTTATGTTCCTTGTGATTTCGCTTCACTTTGATTTGTGGCTTTCGGGGTCATCTGAAAAAAGTGAGCTTACTTGTTGCAACTGGTCAGGATCATTTGCAAAGAGCTGAACGCACGAGCGTCTATATTCCCGTAATAAGACGTGCTTCAAACTCCTGGCGGTGGTGCTCACACAGCCACCAGATCGTGCCATTCTCGGTAACCTGGCTTAATCCATGCCAGCGGTGCGCCGGATCTGCCGTATCCAGGAAGTGAAAGAGTACACGCTGTGCTGCTCCGTCCAAATGTTGCACCGTCTGTACCTTCCCATCCAGTTGCGCATTGCTGAGGGTGTCTATCGCATTGATCTCTGGCAGGTCGCTGAGAATCTCATTGAACACGTCGATATCTGGCACGAAACGTTCGATATCTACCAGATTAAAAGCCTTATTGACGCTCTGACCAAGCGGCATCCCGACTTCAAGCAGCTTGACCATCACCCGCAGCCAGGGACTCATGGTATTCCACCACTCCTTCCCTTGCCGCACCTCATACCCCTGCTCTCCCTTGATTGGATGTGGCCCCTGTGGATACTGACAGAGCAAGCGTAGCCTATATCCACGGCTTACCCAATCATGAGGATTGATACGGTTGCGGGACGCGCGTTCCAATACAAAGAGGCCAGGACAAGTATTGCTCAATTTCTCTTGTTCCAGCCTCATTCTTTGCTGGCGATCTTCGTGCATGGCGCGGTAGAGAAACTCCTGCCCTTGATCGATCCGGGTCAGCACGCGCCTCATCTCGTCGACGAGTTCCTGACTCGGCTGCACCTTCTGGTCAGACATCTGGCCTCGGGTGACGAGCTGTTGCGTCTTTTGCACAGTGATCTCCACCTGAGGCATTGTGCTGGCATGGATACCATAGAGCAGAGTCGCAAGAGCAAGATGCTCGCCTTCTGCACAGACAATCTCGCTCCGTCCCCGTGCCAGTTGTCGCTCCAGGTCTTCGTAGCTATGCGCGTGGGGAAACTGTTGCTGCATGGCACAGCGACAGGGGATCTTGCGCTGCACACGTAGCCCTTGAAAAGACTGAAGTAAATCATCCAGCGTTTGTTTCAAGATCAGCAGGAAGGTATACGGAAACGGCCCCCAGACGCGGAGAGAGATCTCGCGTTGCTGGGTGTCCAGTTCAATGCGAGCTTGCTGACCCGCATAGGCCAGATGCGCTCCCTCGCGCCAGTGCAGCCGCTGACTATAGCGATGGGTGCGTACCAGAAACCAACTCATCAGGCCCGCCGGGACAAAACTCAGTGTATAGTGCATCTCCACCAGCACCTGCCCGGCCTCTGGTGTTGTGGGAACTGGTGGCAACGCCACTGGTGGTTGCGCGGGCAGCAATTGCGGGATCAGACTCTGCGTGACAGGTTGGCCTGGTCGCTCTGGTTCCAGTTGATAACACAACCCAATGCGTTCCATCATGCGCACAAAGATCGGGTAGAGTGCGCGCGCATAGACTTGCCCCTGCTCATCCGTGGCCCAGATACGGGGCAGTTCGCGATGTTCCAGCACCCCACCTGCTTGCCGGACCTGGGGATCGACCAGCACCCGGCTGATGGCTTTGCTGATCCAGTTGGGTTTGAGTACGAACAGCGTTCTCAGCACCGGATCATCGTGAAAGTAGAGAATTTTCCCCAGATCATGCAAATAGCGCCCGAACGTCTCGCGCTCCGTCTCATCCTCAATCTTGTGCTGGAGACAGGTAGCGATAAAGGCAGCAACATCGATATGATGTTCTGGACGAGCCAGCAGTGCTTGTTCCGCATTGACCCAGGTGCGCGGCCATGTTTGCCCCACAAAGGGCGTCTGCGCGGCAACCTCCGCGATCTTGGCCTTGAGATCATCCAACCCCTCTCCTGTTTTATTACTCACCGCGCAGAGTCCAACGATCTGAGGATAGCGTTGCTGGTACGAGGCGAGAGAAAAGAAGGGTGTCTGCGTGATATCGGTATCGCTATGCGTCGTAACGAGCAACACCTTCGCATCTGGCGCATGCCCTGTAATCGTATCCAGCCAGAAAGAAACCTGGCAGTTCTCAGCTCCCCGCCGCGCATTCCAGACGAGCAGATAGACCGAGCGTTGCGTGAGAAAGAATTGATGCGTAGCCTGATAGATCTCCTGCCCGCCAAAATCCCAGGTATAGAGCGTGATTTCCTGTGCGGGACGGGTGGGATGTGGGACACGTAACGTTCCCACCTCGATCCCATGCGTAGCCCGGAATCCTTCCACAAACGGCTGGTGCTGAAGGGCACGCAGCAACGACGTTTTCCCCACCTCTCCCACTCCTACTAGGATCACCTTCGCTTCAAACCGTTCCACATCTGCCTGCAGCAGCGTCCGCAAATACGCGAGGATGGCTGGGATACCCTGTGCAATGATTTCGGGCGGTGGCGACTGTAAGGGATTGTTTCTCAGGCTCAGGCCAAACCATTGCCCAAGCCCTCGCAGGGCGGTGAGCTGACCCACTTCCGCAGGCAGGGCGGTGAGCTGGTTGTCGCGCAGGTCAAGCTCTTGCAGGGCGGTGAGCTGACCCACTACCGCAGGCAGCGTACTGAACTGGTTGTTACTCAGGCCAAGCCTTTGCAGGGCGGTGAGCTGGCCCACTTTCGCAGGCAGCGTACTGAGATAGTTGCCGCTCAGGCTAAGCTCTTGCAGGGCGGAACATTGCCATATCTCTGGGGGAACCTGCGCTAAATCCAATCCACAGAGATGCAGTTTGACTAATTGCCCTTGCTCATTATATTCACAACATGGCTTGGCCTCGAGGTGAGGTGTGCATTGCTTCTTAGGGTCCCAATTCTTCAAATGTTGTTGAAGCTGTTTCACGATGTCTTGATCGCGTGCCATAGCTATCCTGTGCCACCCTTTCGCTTGTGCTTTTCCTTATTCTAGCGCATCGATCTGGTCTTGTACAGAAGGAAAATGTCTTGCGTAAACGGACGTTATGGCACATACACATTGGACTGTGTTATACTTTGTATCACTATCACAAATTGTATATGTCTTGTGGGAGAAAACGGGTTAAGAGGATACAATCCCAATTATGAGCCAGACCATCGCCTACTTGAGGACCTCGACGGATAAACAGGATCTGGGCAACCAGAAATTGGAGATCCTGGAATGGGCCAGAAAAAAAGACCTGAAGATCGACGAGTTTGTCCAGATTACCATGTCTTCACGCAAAACTAGGAAGCAGCGGCGCATTGAAGAAGTGCTTCAGATGCTGGCCGACTCTGATACGCTCATTGTCACTGAGCTTTCTCGCCTGGGCCGCAGTACTGCTGAAGTCATCGCGCTGGTCAATGAGCTGGTTGCACGTAATATTCGGGTGATTATTCTCAAGCAGAACCTGGATATTTCCCAGCATGATATGAGCTCGAAAATTGTGATTACACTCTTCTCACTCTTTGCGGAATTGGAACGTGATCTGATCAGCCTCCGAACGAAAGAAGCGCTTGCTGCCAAAAAGCAACAGGGTGTTCTGTTGGGAAAACCAAAGGGCACCATTCAGAAAAGTAAGTTTGACACCGATCTGGAGCGCATCAAGGATCTGCTCAAGCTGGGACTCTCGGTGCGCAAAATCGCTACCCTCCTTGGGTACAAAAACCATCTTGCGCTCAACACCTATATCAACAAACGCAAGCTCCGTGGGCAACGGTCGTAGCTGGGTTTGTTTGAGGGCGGGCTTTGTTTTGGCTTAGCGGGAACGATTTGGGCTTCTTTTCGTCCTGGAAAGCCTTAGCGGGGAAACATGTACGAAAAAATGTTATGACCCCTATATGGCAAGGATTCGTGATTTTGGGGGCCATTTGCGCCTGTCATCTCTCTTTTCCTTTTCCTACGCCCATTGATGAGAACAATTTTTCCTGCAAAATGCTTGAATCGACTCCCGGCCGGAGCGGTTTTCGGCGTCTAAACTGGTTTCTGTATTGGCTTTTTGGTGATTTGCCGTCGTCCCTGGTCTCGCGGAGATGAAATGTCTCCCTCTTTTCACCCTGCTGGAGATGCAAAAAGAGGTTGTAACAAACAACAAGGAAATGACGGGCGCAAACGGCCCCCAAAGTCACGAATCCTTGCCATATACCTAATAGCGTGGAGTTGTAAAATAAAAGGTCGTTCCTTCGTTGGGAGTGCTTTCAAAATCTATGGTGCCTCCATGTTGCTCCACGATTAGTTTGGCGATGGAAAGGCCAAGACCGTAACCGCCCATTCGTGATTGCAAGCTGTGATTCGACTGGTAGAAACGCTCGAAGACACGCAGACGATCCTTCGGTGCAATACCATAGCCGGTATCGATGACAGAAATCATTACAAAGCGTTCGTCGTAGTCGCGGGCGCATATCGTAACGAGTCCACCTGGTGGCGTAAACTTAATGGCATTGATCACAAGGTTGTTCAGCACCTGTCTCATCCGCTGCGGGTCAATATAAAGCAAGGGCAAGGAAGATGGAATATCGTTTAGGAGGATAATATTGGCCTTGCTAGCTTGCGTCTCCAGACTGTTGATAACTTGGCGAACTAGCACATGAAAATTGACCTCTTGCTGCCTAATCTCGAATTGCCCGGCATCTGAACGAGACATAAAGAGAATATCCTCAGCGATAGAGAGCAATTGCTGGACACCTTCTTGTGCATACCCCAGATACTTGTATTGTTCCGCATTTAGCTCGCCCATGTATCCCTGCATGATCAAGTCTATGAAACCGTGGACCGAGTTCAGTGGTGTACGCAGCTCGTGCGATACCATTGAGACAAAATTAGCCCGCACCTGATTGGAGACTTTTAACTCCGTCATATCGCGAGCGGTGAAAACGATAACGGAACCATGGAGCGTTGCTACGGGTGTAACGCTGGTAGAGACCTGCGAGGTCTCGCCGATAATCAATTCTTCATTTGACAGTGGCTGCTTTTGTTGGAGGACGCGTGTCAGGGGGCAACTCGACGTGCCACAGAGCCTCATTTTGTTCAAGTTACAACACTTCAGGACTTCGCTACAAATGCGACCTATTGCATCAGCAGGAGCGATGCCAAGCGTATTACCCGCTGCTGCATTACAGTCGAGAATATGAAACGATTCATCAAGTGCGATCATTGTATCTGGCGAGGTAGCGAAAAGGGCTGTTGAATATGGGTGACTCTCAACAACAGCCTCAGTTATGGGCTGGTCAATGCTCTGGGGTTGTTGTTGCCCTTTCTCTACAATGGGACTCTCTTGATGGACTAATGCCTGTTCCTTTGTTTCAGTATTAGTCTCAACTGTCGGCAATGACTTCGGTATGTGTTTTGGCATAGCACATTTCTCCTTTATTTCCTGACGAACTTATAACCACTGCCACGCACAGAAATAATATATTCAGGATTATCAGGATCTTTTTCTAGCTTCATACGGAGACGATGAATATACACATCTGTTATATTTGTATTTCCTATATCGTCGTTCCATATGTCGGCAAGCAGCTGAGTCCGTCCCACTACTAAACCAACATTTTTCAGAAGAACACGCAACACTTCCATCTCCTTGTGAGTGAGCATAATCACTTTTTGTTGATCAATCACTACCTTTAGCATGCCAGGAAACAACTCAACATCCCCAGCAGACACACATTGCTTGTTCATATTTTGCTCCTTATTAGTACCTTGATTGATATTGTGATACGATGCATCATGGTCTACACACGCACTACAAAATTCTGATGATGGTATGGTTTACAAATATAGTCATCTGCACCAATATCGAATATCGAAACCTTTTAGCTTGGCTTCGATGGAACACTCTTGATAGCTGGCGCTTGTTTCTTTGATTCAGTGATAGTCTCAACTGCCGATGATGATTTCGGTGTCCGTTTCAGCACAGGGCATTTCTCCCTATTCTCAAACAAACTTAAAGCCACTACCACGTACAGAGATAACATGATGTGGTTTCTCGGTATCCGTTTCCAATTTTGAACGCAGACGTCGAATGTAGACATCTACGATGTTACTATTGTTATCACTGTCATTCCAGATATCGGCCAGTAACTGTTCGCGTTTGACCACCTGACCTGAATAGACCATGAGCATACGTAGCACCTGCATCTCTTTGGGGGTAAGAGAAATCGTGGTTTTTTCGGGCATAACTACCTTCAAATCGGCAGGGAACAGTTCGATCTCCCCGACACGAATGCTCTGGTTGCTTGGTTTGTTATGCCCTTTGGTGCGTCGCATCACGGCCTTCACACGCGCTACCAGTTCGTGGTGATTGTATGGCTTACAAATATAGTCATCCGCACCAATCTCGAAGCCTTTTAATTTCGCATCTATAGTGTCCTGTGCTGTCATAAAGATAAGTGGGGTTTCGTAGCCTTGGGCACGCAATTTCGCGGAGAACTCAAAGCCGTCAATGTAGGACATCATCATGTCAAGAATAAGCAGGTCGGGTTCTCGCCTTTGAATCATTTGCATGGCACCGCGTGGATTATCCATTGTTTCGACTTCGTAGCCCTCTTTCTTGAGGACAAATTGCACCAGTGCATTAGCAAATTGGTCATCATCAACGACTAGAATATAAGTCATATCTCTTCATCCTTTTCTGATACGCAATTCATGTTCAAACAAAGGAAATATTCTTGAATAGTAGCTGCGTCGTGGGACGCTAAGCCATATGAGTGTTGACGCATTTAGGCAGTGACCTGACGGAAAAATCCAAAGAAGCATGCTGGTAATCTGCTTGAGAAGCGCATTCTCCATCTGGTTTTTCCGTCACGTCAGGCTACCCACCCTTGTCAAGCATCATGACGACCATTAAGGCGTCATGATGCTTGACACTCTTAATCTTGGGTATCGGTTTTTTCCACATAGGGGAGTGCGTTCTGTTTCGCTTCACCGCTTTTAACATCAATATGTAAAACATGGTGATGATTCAACAGGTGACTAAGCGAAGTAAACAGATTACAGATGTTGTCCGCAGCACTACGATAAAACGCGACAATCAGAAGGAGAGAGACAAACCCTGCCGTTAGAATGAGAAGGCAGACAAGCAGCATAATCTGGGCTTGAGCGGAAAGCCCTTGGAAGATTGCATCCATATCAAACTGTTCCTCCTTAAAAGGACAAAAAGGTCAAGGCAGAACAGATGGATTAGGTAAGCGAGGTTACTTCTATGATAAAAGGTAGTTCACTTGCTAATCGACCTGTCTTGTCACTACAGGTTTTCTAAGCTGGCTCCACCTACCAAGTATTGACAGCATAGAAAGCTAACACATTATGACACGACAATTTATACTGTGATAATAACATGCGTTTTAAAAAAAAACCAGCATTTTTGAATACCTATGCTGAAATTGTAATCTTTCTGACAGAATCATTTACTTATGAATAAACCCGGTCGTGGCGGTAACTCTCTTTGAATGAGGCTGGAAGTCATTAGAATGTTACATTTTAATGAGAAAATAGGATAACGAACTGCCTTGAATTATGAATATTTTGTAATGTTTTGTACCTGTATATTCATGAATATTTCATGAAAGCGTGGTATAATGGGGCCAGTGAAATTGGTTGTCCTGTCTTGTCACTACAGGTTTTCTAAGCTGGCTCCACCTACCAAGTATTGACAGCGTAGAAAGCTAACTTGATACGGCATGATAACCTTTTTTGTTCAGAGGTTTGCTTCACCAAGGCCAAATATGGGCCATAACATTTTTTCTCCTCATCAACCAACGCCTTGAGCATGCTTGTCTCGTTTCTACATTGGTAGATCAGGCAATATAGTTCATTGAGAAGACCATTCCAAAATGGAGACACACTGAACTATTGGTTGAAAAGCATCTCTCTTGCTACTTCGTAGGGGTCCCGATATTTTTCCTGCCCATTTTCCTCTGTAAATGTTTTGATTTGATGGTGTAGTTGGCCCTTGAGTATGAACGGACCCTATTGGAGGTATCTCCCGGATAACGAAATGGTAGGAATTAGAGCAGGGTGGAGTATTAATGGCCTCGGCTTCTCTTGAAAAAGCCGAGGCCATTAATACTCCACCCTTCCTCAATCAGCCCTCTGAGGACTTTGCCCAGTTGAAAGATCGCGGGCGAAGTGACGTTGGGCTAGCGGGTGCCGACGGATCGACCTAACTCCTCGGACACGAGTTGCATACCACTTCGCCCCTGCCGCCACAGGAGGAGCACGGGTTCCAACGAGCATTCCCGGTCTGGTTGGTTTCGACCAGGCCGTTATGGCATAAGGAATTCGGGCAGCGTCGGGTCTTGGTGCCGCTGCATACGGTGCATATCGGCGGTCCGGGCTTCCAACTACTGTACTCAAACGGCTGACCGCCTGTGGGTGTGAACTGGCCATTCGTACGAGTACTGGTGTACTCGACATATTGGGGAGTTTCTGGAACGACAATCAGGTAGATCAAGGTAGAAATGCCACTGAAAAACAGTGTACAGACCAACCATCCCCATTGCTCCTGCTTACCCTGTTTCACCAGCGTACCTATCCAGGCAATCGTACCGAGCACACCACCAACAAGCAACAGACCCATCCCGAAGGGGAGACCGGCGCTGAACGCCAGCTCCGATCCCGAGGAGTCACAAGTAGAGGATGAAACGGCGGTACCGCTAGAATTGTAACAATTTTGAGAGGTAGAAGCTGCCGATCCCGAGGAGTCACAAGTAGAGGATGAAACGGCGGTACCGCTAGAATTGTAACAATTTTGAGAGGTAGAAGCTGCCGGTGCGCTGGACGCCATCAGCGCAACAATTGCAATGCCTGTCAAAACAAGACTCAGAACATAAAGGATAACGATGGTTTTCTTGCGCATTACAGCAATACCTCCATGTAGCCGAAGAAGAACTCTATTTCAGATAGACGATCCCACAAGCATTTTCGCCTGTTTTTTTCTGGCGTTAGTAGTATAGCATGATGATGGTGTTGAGCATAAGGGGGTGATGCGTTTTGGGGAAAAGTAGGTGAAAATATGGGTTTTCGCCTGTTTTCTCGCTTTTTACAACGCCGCTTTTACCGCTTTCTCCTATTTCCTATTATTCCATCATCCGGGAGATACCTCAAATTGTTCATACTACGTGTATCTACTAGATCGGCATCGCTTCTTGCCCCCATCGTCAACGAAAGCCAAGATACCGGTATCAGACTCTCACTCACCGCAAAGCTAGCATTGCTCGGCTCCCGATAGCCGTTTTGTGCAATAATAAGACCAGCGGATGATGGACATGCAAGTGTTTTTCTAGAGAGGAGGTTCTGGCTATGCAGCAGGATTCGACACCATCTGTGGATGAGGTGACTTTGGACCGGTGTCAAGCTCCGCTAGCGGTTTCTGTGGTGACGACTGTTGCTCCAGTGGGAGAGCAACAGTCTCTCTACATTGCTGTTGCAGATCGTCTGTACGCAGTCAATGCCAGTGACGGTACGGCACGCTGGTGCCAGCAGCTGAAGCTGAACAGGGAATTGAGATATCATCCCGGTGTGAGCTATCCGCCGCCTTTACGCATGACATTCGGGACTCCGCGAGTGGTAAATGGCGCTGTCTATGTCTGTGCCTCCGGCTATGGCAACTATACCTACGCATTCAATGCCAGAGATGGTGTTCTGCGTTGGCGCACACGTACCGATGGCTGGATTGTCTCTATGCCGTTTAGCGATTTCGCCGTTCCGGTGGTGAAGGATGGTACGGTATATCACGGAACCTATGCCTTGAATGAACAGGATGGCACAGTGCTTTGGCGCATAGCCATCGATACGCAATGGATCTCGCTCCACGCGCTAGTGGACGACACGATCTACGCGATTACCCAGATGGGTATCTATGCCATCAACGCACAGAATGGTGAGATTCACTGCCTCTATCAGCCCGATGCACACACGATTATGAGCGGACCCCCGCTCATCTTCGACCATTTGCTCTATGTCGGCACAAGCGGTTCGGTCAATCATCCCGAGAAAAGCTGTTTTTATGCCCTGGACGCCGGAACAGGAACAGAGCGTTGGCGGTACCCAATGGACAGCTATATGGGAGCTGTCATCCACAATGAGAATATCTATGTCAGCTCGGGCGATGGATTCCTCTATGCACTGGATAAGAACAACGGTATGCCGCGTTGGAAATACCAATTTGCTTCCTCGGGACACTACCCTGCCACTATTGCAGATAACGTCCTATACATCAATAGAGATGGAGTCTATGCGCTCAGCAGCAAGGATGGCGTAATCCTCTGGCACCAGCACTTGGGGAGTAGTCCCAGTGTCTCCTTTACTCCATCAGTTGTCCTCGACAGCGTTGTCTATGTGGCAAGCATCGATGGACATGGGGAGGGTGTACTCTACTCGCTCAATGCTAGCAACGGGGCTGAGTACTGGCATGCCCACTATCCCTCTGCAATAGCACCTCTCGCCGTCGCTCAATAGTGTTTTCCGGCCTTTAAGAGGTAGGGCCAGGATACGTGCAAAAATCTATCAGAGCGTACAAATCTTCTCATATATGGCTCACGAAACTATCCAGGAAATGTCATAAAAGCCGCCTTATCATATCTTTCATGCATTTATTCTGTG
>Ga0307374_10002803_pt1 | contig 30545 bp, 23 predicted proteins | sample OX3MG_FD_202532 | JGI IMG/M metagenome (GOLD analysis project Ga0307374, IMG submission 202532) | Soil microbial communities from Risofladan, Vaasa, Finland - OX-3 | ecosystem: Environmental > Terrestrial > Soil > Coastal area > Acid sulfate soil | place: Finland: Risofladan, Vaasa | collected... | reverse complement strand
TAAAAAAGCTCAGCGGTGGAGTTTTCGTCGATTGCGAGGGAGTCAATTTCGCGTGGTTGGGCGGCTTCGATCAAGTCATCGTAAGTTTCAGGATAGGCCCAGGTTGGCGGAATGCCGTCCAATTGGATGGTGCGCTCCACGGCCTGAACGTGGGGACGCAGGCCTTCGACCAAAGGCGCGAATTCGGAGTCAAAGAACAGCAGGCGCGGCGCGGCGTCGTTCAGGATAAACGCCAGTTCTTCCGGGCTCAGCCGGATGTTGAGCGGCAGTAGAATCCCCCTGATTTGGGGCACTCCGTAATAGCCCTCGAGCAGGCGGTGGCAGTTGAAGCTGAGAAACGCGACGCGGTCTCCCGGCTGAAGGCCCAGCCCGAGCAAGGCGTTGGAAAGGCGGTCAGCCCGGTCGTTGAATTGGGAATAGGTAAACCGGCTCTCGCCGCAAACCACGCCAATCTTCCGGCCATAGATTTGTGCAGCATGGCGCTTGAACCGCACCGGGGTTAAGGGAAGGATCATGTCGCATCCTCGGACTAGGGTTGATCAACGACATCGCCGAACGCCAGCTATCTTAACGCAGGTTGGAAAACGGTCGCACGGGAAATCGGGGCGATCTGCGTGCGCCTCAGTCGTCCTTGGTGATTGGCACGGTCACGCCTTGCACTCCAATCGTTGTTCTTGCTCAGGCTCCCATAGCAGGCGCAACAGCAGGCGCAACAGGTCTTGGCAAGCGGCCATTTATAACCCGTATTCTTCGCCCGGCCTCATTCATGACGTCCTGGTGGGTATGTTCGTTCAACCGGGGATATCGGCCTTTTAGGGTGGAAAATTGAATTCCCGCCGAATTAATCTTGACGCACTTGTAAAGATATAGCGATAATGAACTCTGATCTAACCACACCGAAATGTGCAGTAATAAATTTCGGATTCAATTTGGGGTTTGAATCATCTCTACTTCGTTGTATAGTTGAATGGAGTGAACGGTTTGTAATGTTCGGGTACAGGCTAGGGCGGTAAAGCCAAAATGTCCTTGATAGGGAGCCAACGGAATGAATACTGAAGTCACCACCATTGAACAGCTTGCAACCAAGGAATATCAGTTCGGCTTTGTGACGGAGATTGAGGCCGATACCGTCCCGCCCGGGCTGAATGAGGACGTGGTCCGGGTGATCTCCGCCAAGAAGAATGAGCCGGAGTGGATGCTGGAATGGCGGCTGCGGGCCTTCCGCCACTGGCTGACCATGAAAGAACCGACCTGGGCGAACGTGCACTATCCTCCCATTGACTATCAAGCCGCCACTTACTATTCCGCACCGAAGAGCAAAAACGACGGGCCGAAGAGCCTGGAAGATGTCGATCCGAAGCTGCTTGAGACTTATGAAAAGCTCGGCATTCCATTGAAAGAGCGTGAGTTGCTGGCCGGCGTGGCAGTGGATGCGGTGTTTGACAGCGTTTCTGTGGCCACGACTTACCGTGAGAAACTGGCGAAGCTGGGCATCATCTTCGGCTCCATGTCTGAGGCGATTCAGAACCACCCCGACTTGGTGAAGAAGTACCTGGGCTCGGTGGTCCCCTATACGGACAATTTCTTCGCCACGCTCAATTCCGCCGTCTTCAGCGACGGGTCTTTCGCCTACATCCCCAAGGGTGTGCGCTGCCCCATGGAGCTTTCCACCTACTTCCGCATCAACGCCCAAAACACGGGGCAGTTTGAGCGCACGCTGATTGTGGCGGAAGAAGGCGCCTACGTCAGCTATCTGGAAGGCTGCACCGCGCCCATGCGCGACACCAATCAACTTCACGCCGCGGTGGTGGAGTTGGTGGCGCTGGATAACGCCCAGATCAAGTACTCGACGGTGCAGAACTGGTATCCGGGGGATAAGGAAGGCAAGGGCGGCATCTACAATTTCGTCACCAAGCGCGGCAAGTGCCTGGGCGTGAATTCCAAGATTTCCTGGACGCAGGTGGAGACCGGTTCCGCCATCACCTGGAAATATCCAAGCTGCATTTTGCAAGGCGATAACTCGATTGGCGAGTTTTACTCCGTAGCCGTGGTGAACAATTATCAGCAGGCCGATACCGGCACCAAGATGATGCACATCGGCAAGAACACCCGGAGCACGATTGTGTCGAAGGGCATCTCCGCCGGGCGCGGGCAGAACACCTATCGCGGCGCGGTGAAAATCCTAAAGGGCGCAAAGGGCGCAAGGAACTTCTCGCAGTGCGATTCGTTGCTCATCGGCGACCAGTGCGGCGCGCATACTTTCCCTTACCTCGAAGTGAAGAACAACACGGCGCAAGTGGAGCACGAGGCTTCCACGTCAAAGATCGGCGAAGACCAGATTTTCTATTGCCGCCAGCGCGGACTTTCCACCGAAGACGCCGTCTCCATGATCGTCAACGGCTTCTGCAAGGAAGTCTTCCGCGCCCTGCCCATGGAGTTCGCGGTGGAAGCGCAAAAGCTGCTGAGCGTGAGTCTGGAAGGAAGCGTGGGGTGATTTCGGGAGATGAGTTTTGTAGCCCCGAAGGGGCGTGATCTTATGGCCCACGGCGCAAGCCGTGGGATGACGAATTGAGCGATGGGTGCAAGCCCCGTCAGGGGCGACATCCAAAAGCATGATGGCAGCAACGAAGCCAGTTTGATACCGCCCTGGCGGGGCTGAGTAAAGTCGAGTGATGCTTGTCGTCCCACCTGGATTCGACTGACGATTGATTTTCCATGGCTTGCGCCGTGGGCCACAAGATTGCGCCCCTCCGGGGCTTCGATGGAGCACAAGAAAAATGACAGCACAAGCAAATGACCTGCGTTATCCCGTTGGAAAGTTTCATTGGCAAGAAGAAAAGCTGACTTTTGCGCAGCGCGAACACTTAATCAGCGAGATCGAGCAAGCCCCGGCGCGGCTGCGGGCGGCGGTGGCGGGATTATCCGACGCGCAGCTTGATACTCCGTACCGCGAAAGCGGATGGACGGTGCGTCAGGTAGTCCATCACCTTGCGGACAGCCACATAAATGCCTACATCCGCTTCCGGCTGGCACTGACCGAGCAAGAACCGCAGATCAAGCCTTACAACCAGGACGATTGGGCGAAGCTGGTGGACGCTCGCACCGCGCCCATCGAGCTTTCGCTTCGGCTGCTCGAATCGCTGCATCAGCGCTGGGTTCTGTTGCTGAAGTCAATGACCGGTGATGACTTTGCGCGGACGCTGCGCCATCCCGAGCAAGGGGTGGTAGGCCTCGATCGCAATCTGGCGATTTATGCCTGGCACGGGCGGCATCACGTGGCGCAGATCAATTCACTGCGGGAACGGAGCGGCTGGGGCGCGCGAATGGCGCAGGCTTAGGGGCTGTCAGATGATAACTGTTCCATTTCGGACCCAAACCATCCCCTCACCCCTGCCCTCTCCCCGCAAGCGGGGAGAGGGTGACGCGAAGCGGCGGGTGAGGGGTGCCCCTCGAGGGCACAAGGCCCGCCCCTGCAGCAAAATTGAAACGGAGTAGATGAATGCTTGAGATCAAGAATCTGCATGCAGAAATTAGCGGCAAGAAAATCCTGAAGGGCGTGGACCTAAAGGTGAATGCGGGCGAAGTCCACGCCATTATGGGTCCAAACGGCTCCGGCAAGAGCACGCTGGCGCAGGTGCTGGCCGGGCGCGACCTCTACGCCGTGACCGAAGGCGAGATTACTTACCGGGGCAAAGACCTGCTGGCGATGGCGCCGGAAGACCGCGCGCGCGAAGGCATCTTCCTGGCCTTCCAATATCCGCTGGAGATTCCGGGAGTCAGCAATATGTATTTCCTGAAGGCGGCAGTGAACACCATTCGCAAGGGCCGGGGCGAGGCGGAGCTGGACGCCATGGAATTCCTCGCCATCGTCCGGGAAAAAATGAAGCTGCTGGGCATTGATGAAGCCATGATGAGCCGCGCCGTGAATGAAGGATTTTCCGGGGGCGAAAAGAAACGGAATGAGATTTTCCAGATGTCGGTGCTGGAGCCGAGGCTCGCCATCCTGGATGAAACGGATTCAGGCCTGGATATTGACGCGCTGCGCGTGGTGGCGGACGGCGTGAACCGCCTCCGTTCGAAGGACCGCGCCACCATTGTAGTGACACATTACCAGCGCCTGTTGAATTACATTGTTCCGGACTTTGTCCACGTGCTTTCCGCCGGCCGCATGGTGAAATCGGGCGGCCGGGAGCTGGCGTTGGAGCTTGAGCAGAAAGGCTACGGCTGGCTGGAAGAGGAATTCGAGGCCGTTAAGGCCTAGGTCACATGGCGGTGCGGGGCTTAGATCAACAATACAAGAGTGGGAAGGAATCCCGCAGAGATGGCGGCAATTAAGGAACAGAGAGAACAAACGGACCATTATTTTTCGGCTTTTTCAGCGCTTGAGGCGCGGCGGGCTCTGAAGGGGGGCTCGTGGTTTGATGCAACGCGCCGCGAAGCGATGGAGCACTTTGGCGAGGTTGGATTTCCCACCACGCGCCTGGAGAATTGGAAATACACCAGCGTGCAGCCCATCGCCCGCGCGACTTTTCAGTTGGAGGAATCCGGCGGGGCCAAGGTTTCTGCAAATCATCTTGAAGGCTTGCCATTTGGAGATCAGGTTGCCGCAACCCTGGTTTTTGTCAACGGCTTCTTTGCCGCTTCGCTCTCCGACCTGGCAAGGCTTCCGGGCAATGTTGCGGCGGGAAGTCTGGCCATGTATCTTGGCAATCGGCCGGACGGCTTCGAGCATCACTTGGCGCGATATGCCTCGCCCATAGAGAACTCATTTATCGCCCTCAACACCGCGTTTCTCGAGGATGGCGCTTGCATTGAGTTCCCCAGCGGAACGGTACTTGATAAGCCGGTTCATGTGATCCACTTGACGGTGCCGGGCAGCCAGCCATTGATGGCAAATCCCCGGACCCTGATCGTGGCGGGCCAGGACGTCCAGGCGGTGGTGATTGAGAGTTATGTGGGCACGGAAGGCACGGTTTATTTTTCCAACGGCGTCACAGAAATCTACCTCGGCGAAAACAGCAGCTTGGAGCACGCCCAAGTTCAGCAGGAGGGCAGTAAAGCTTTTTCCATTTCGGCGCTGCACACTCGCCAGCAGCGATCGAGCCGCCTGCTCTGCCACAATGTCACGCTGGGAGCGGAGCTCGCCCGGAATGATGTCAACTGCGTCCTGGCGGGTGAAGGCGGGGAATGTACTCTGAATGGCCTTTATCACACCATCGGGCGGCAGCACGTGGATAATCACACCCTGATGGATCATGCCAAGCCGCACTGCAGCAGCCGCGAATACTACAAGGGCGTGTTGGATGGCCAATCGACGGGAGTCTTCAGCGGCAGTATTCTGGTTCGAAAGGACGCACAGAAGACTGACGCCATCCAGAGTAACAAGAACCTGCTGCTTTCTGAAGACGCGGTGATCAACACCAAGCCGGAGTTGCAAATCCTGGCGGACGATGTGCGCTGTACGCACGGGGCGACGATTGGCCAGCTTGATGCCGAGGCGATTTTTTACATGCAGGCGCGGGGCATCAGCAAGGCCGCGGCGCGCAATTTGTTGACCCGCGCCTTCGCCAACGATGTGATCGGGCGAGTCAGCTTCACTCCGCTGCGCGAACGGTTGGAGGCGACGCTGCTGGAGCGCCTGTCCAAAGGATGGAAGGCAGAGGAGGTCTTATGACGACACCGGGCACCGTGTTGAGCCATACTGCCGGTGAGCACGCGGCGCCGGGGTTTGACGTGCGGCGCGTCCGCGACGACTTCCCCATCCTGCGGCAGAAGATTCACGGCAAGCCGCTGGTTTATCTGGATAACGCCGCCACCAGCCAGAAACCACTGGCGGTTTTGGATGCCCTCCACCACTTCTACACCTCCGATTGCTCCAACATTCACCGGGGGGTACACCTGTTGAGCGAGCGCGCCACGAACGCATACGAAGCGGCACGAGTGAAGATCCAGCGATTCCTCAATGCAGCGGATTCCAGAGAAATCATTTTCGTCAAGGGAACAACGGACGCCATCAATCTGGTAGCCCACACTTTCGGCAGGCAGAGGGTTCAGGCAGGTGATGAAATTCTTTTGACCGCGATGGAGCATCACTCCAACATTGTTCCGTGGCAACTCCTTGGTGAGGAGAAAGGCGCGCAGTTGCGGGTGGCGCCGATGAACGAGGCTGGAGAGCTGCGGATGGAGGAATTTGAAAAGCTGCTTTCGCCTCGGGTCAAGATTGCGGCAATCTCTCACGTTTCCAATGCTCTTGGCACTGTCAATCCGGTGAAGAAAATGATTGCCCTTTGCCACTCCCACGGGATTCCGGTGCTCATTGACGGCGCCCAGGCTGCGCCCCACCTGAAGATTGACGTTGGCGATCTGGACGCGGATTTTTATGCGATTTCCGCTCACAAGATGTATGGTCCGACTGGCATCGGGGCGCTCTACGGCAAGACGGCGCTGCTCGATTCCATGCCGCCCTATCAGGGCGGGGGAGATATGATCCGCTCCGTCACGTTTGAGAAGACGGAGTTCAACGTTTTGCCTTACAAGTTTGAGGCCGGGACCCCGCACATTGCGGGGGGTATCGGCATGGGCGCGGCGGTGGATTACATGGAGCAGGTTGGCATGGAGCGGATTGCCACACACGAACACAGACTGCTGGAGTATGGGACGGAACTGCTTTCCTCCATTTCCGGCCTCCGGCTGGTGGGGACGGCGCGCGAGAAGGCAAGTGTGCTTTCCTTTGTCCTGGAAGGCGTTCATCCCCACGACGTGGGAACGATCCTGGACCTGGAAGGCATTGCCGTGCGCACGGGGCACCACTGCGCGCAGCCGGTGATGGACCGCTTCGGTATCCCCGCCACCACCCGCGCCTCTTTGGCGCTTTATAACACACGGGAGGAGTTGGACACGCTGGCCGCCGGCATTCGCAAAGTGAAAGAGGTTTTCAACTGATGGCTGATTTGCGCGACCTTTATCAGGAACTCGTGATCGATCACAGCAAGCGTCCCCGGAATTTCCACAAACTGGAGGGAGCGAACATTACCGCCCAGGGCTACAATCCGCTGTGTGGGGACCGGGTCACCATTTACCTGAAGTTTGAGAATGGGCGGGTTCAGGACATCGCTTTTGAGGGAACGGGCTGTGCAATTTCCACCGCTTCGACCTCAATGATGACCGAGGCGATGAAGGGCAAAACGAAGGAGGAAGCCGAGGCTGCTTTTGAACGCTTCCACGATCTGGTGACGGGCGTCTACCCGCGCCAGGCCTCTGATCCTCCGCTCGGGAAACTTGAAGTTTTTTGTAATGTCAGCGATTACCCGGTGCGCGTTAAGTGCGCCACGCTGGCTTGGCACACCCTGCGTTCGGCGCTCGAAGGAACGGGCGATACTATCTCGACGGAGTAAAACAATGGAAGAAGCGGCTCCCGCAAAAGAACAGGAAAGGTCAGATTCAGCCCCACTTTCGCTTTCTGTTTCGGAGGCGATCCTGATGCAGGACAAGGTCGTGGAGGTGCTCAAAGGCTGCTACGATCCTGAGATTCCTGTGAACATTTACGACTTGGGTTTGATCTACGACGTGAAAGTGGATATGTCTGGCGCGGCGGATATCAAAATGACCCTGACCTCGCCCAGTTGTCCGGCAGCCGGAATGTTGCCCGGGGAGATTGAGTTTAAGGTCAAAGAAATTCCCGGAATCAAGGACGTCCGGTTGGATCTGGTGTGGGACCCGCCGTGGGACACGACGAAAATGTCCGAAGCCGCGCGACTGCAGCTTGGGATGTGGTGATGTGTGACGAAAAGGGGATTCGACAGTCAAGGAGTTTGCCATGTCGCTTTGTGGCGCCTGAAAACCACGGAAATGATCGGGTAGGGGCGCCCCTAGTGGGTGCCCACGGGCGGGCGCAAGAACGGCCCCACCAACGCGCAAGGCAGCAGAATTGAGCTTAAGTATTTTCGGGCTCATGGATTGAGCAAGGAGGTTAAGAAATGAAATTCACAGCGAATGAGGAGTACGGTCTCCGGTGTCTTTTGCGGCTTGGGAAAGAAGCCCCGGGCGGCAGCTTGACCCTTCCTGAAATCAGCCGGGCGGAAGGCATCTCCATGCCCTATGCCGCCAAGATCATGCGCGCCCTCCGGCAGGGCGGGTTTGTGCAGAGCGTACGAGGGAAGTTGGGCGGGTACAGCCTTTCGCGTCCACCTGAGCAAATTTATCTGGGAGAATTCCTGGCGGCACTCGGAGGCCGCCTTTATGATCCCACATTCTGCGGCCGTCATACCGGGATTGAGGATGTCTGCACCAATTCGGTGGACTGCTCGGTCCGGGATCTCTGGCAGTCCGTGCAATTGGCCGTGGATCAAGTGGTCAGCCGGATGACCCTTGGAGATTTGCTACTGCTGCACGTCCAGCAACTTTCCCATGAGAAAGGCGCGTTGATTCAGGTCGGAGTTGACCGTGGACAGAGCGCGGCCCCTCCACCCGAGCCCTCAAGCCTCACCCACCCGTAACTTGTGTCTTCCTTCGCTTCCTCGGTGAAATCTTCCCAGATAAGTTACACACCAGAGGACGTTAGGTTCAGCCTTTCCACACTGTGTTTCTCCTTTACGCACCCCCTCTTACAAGTTCTAGTGTCCTGTCACACCTAATTCTTGACAATGTAGGGTAAGGCGGCAGCTTCGCAGCCGCACTCCAAGGCTCCTGCGGCGCGGCCGTGAACTTGCGGGCGAAGCCCGCCGTGGACTGCGGTAGCGGCAGCTACCGCCTTCTCTCGTAAGCGGCGAGCAAAGAGTAGACATCACCCACCCGAGCACTGAGCGCCTGTAAAGAATTAAGTGGGACAGGTCACTAGAACGTAGCCAGGCCGGGCCAGGCCAGCCCAAGATTGATAGGTATATAGAACGTTATTGACATCTAAATACATCTCTGGTATAATAAAATTCCCTCATAAGTTTGAGCCTCTTCCTGATGGACGGCTATTTAGGGCTTTCCAGGATTGGAGGTTGAACGTCAAGGAACTATAAGCTGCCTCTTTCTTACCTCGGGCGCCCCCGAGGGTCGCCCCTACAGGACATGATGGACAATTCCCTGAGAACGATCATAAAATCCCTCGAAATGCAGGTCATTTTGGCTTACGGGCTGTCCCTAAGCCTATTAGTACTCCTCGGTTTCCTCGAATACCAGACTGTTCGCAGGCTCGCCGCAAACGACCAATGGGTGGAGCAGACGGAGGATGTTCTTAACGCGTTGGATGGGCTCGTCGGCGACCGCGCGGTGGAAGAGAGCGCGCACACTGCCGATCTGGTGGATGACAGTGAATCAAATCTTAAATCCTGGCTGTCCGCCCAAACCAAAACGGACCACTCCCTCCAGCGTGTCCTGGAATTGACTGCGGACAACCCGGCCCAGCAGCAACGGATTAGAGAACTTCACAAGTTGATTCAGGAACACCGCGGACGGCGTGTGCAGGAAGGCACGGAGAGCCCAGGGTCAAACCGGATGCCTGCTGACTGGAGCGCCCGGTTGGCTTTTGAACGCGCAACCCAGGAGAATATCGGAAATTTGATTTTCCAGATGTTCAGCCAGGAACGGGGTCTGCTGGCGGAAAGGCACCGGGCGGCCGCGGCCAGCGCCCGCCGGACCGTGATGATCGCTGCCGCCGGATCCATCCTGGCGTTGGGGCTGCTCATCTCAGCCGTGGTCCTCCTTCACCGCGATTTTGCCGGCCGCCATAAGGCTGAAGCTGAACTCAAGCACGAAAGGGACATCCTTCACTCCCTGAAGGAATCGCTGGAAAGATCGAATGAGGAATTGGAGCACCGCGTGCTGGAGAGGACCGCCATGCTCTCTCAGTCCAATGATCTGCTGAGGAGCGAGATCGAAGAGCGGGAACGGGCTGAAGCCGCGTTGCGCGAATCGGAGGAGAAGTACCGCATCCTCTTCGAATCGAACCCCAATCCAATGTGGGTTTACGACCTCGAAACGTTGAAGTTCCTCGCCGTCAACGATGCCGCCGTCCAGAATTACGGATTCAGCAGGGAAGAATTCCTAGGCATGACCATCCTGGAGATCCGGCCGGAGGAAGACCGGGAGGCCGTCCGTCTTGCCGCGGCCGGCGCCGGTGGTCCCGAGCCAAAGACCGGCGCCTGGAGGCACTTGAAAAAGGACGGTAGAGTGATTGATGTTGAAGTCGTTAACCGCCTTGTGAGCTTACTTGGAAGGCGGGGGCGGTTGGTGGTGGCCCTCGATACGACGGCTCGGAACCATGCCGAGGCCGAAGTCAGAACGCTAAACCAGACGCTGGAGCAGCGGGTTGCAGAACGGACCACACAATTGGAGACCGCCAATAAGGAGCTTGAGGCTTTTAGCTATTCGGTTTCGCACGACCTTCGCGCTCCCCTCCGGCAGGTCACTGGCTTCGCTAAGCTCCTGCTCGAAGATTGTTCGGAGCAGCTTGATGAAAAAGGCCGGCACTACTTTCAGCGCGTCATCGATGCCACGGACCGGATGTCCCTGCTGATCGACCATCTTCTGAGACTTTCCAAGGTTACCCGCCAGGAGTTGACAAAGAGACCGGCGGACCTGAACGCGGTCGTGCGAGCAGCATTAGACGATGTCCGCGACGGGACCTCGGATCGTAAAATTCAGTGGGAAGTGGGAAATTTGCCGGTCATCGCTTGCGACCCGGATCTGGTCCGGCAAGTTTTCACGAACCTTCTTACGAACGCTTTGAAGTTCACCCGGGGCCGCGAGCCGGCGGTCATCCGGGTTGACCATGAAACCGAAGGCGGAAAGACGGTCATTTTCGTCAAGGACAATGGCGTTGGGTTTGATATGAAATACGCCGCCCGGCTCTTTGCAGTTTTCCAAAGGTTGCACAGCGTAGAGGAATTTGAAGGAACCGGAGTGGGGTTGGCCACCGTTGACCGGATCGTCCGGAAGCACGGCGGGAAGATTTGGGCCGAATCCCAACCTGACAAAGGTGCCAGCTTCTATTTCACGCTAGGCCCGGCGGCGGCTGGGAAGCTCGAGATCGCCTAAATTTGGGGATCGGCCTGGAGGCATGGATGTACGAAAAAGCTGTCGAGATTCTATTGGTTGAAGACAATCCCGCAGATGAAGAGCTGACGCTGATTGCGTTGAGGAAGAACCGGATAACCAACAAAATCTATGTGGCCCGCGACGGAGAGGAGGCCTTGGACTTCCTGCAGTGCAAGGGAAAGTTCCTGGGCCGGAATCCTCTGCCGGCGCCGCGGCTGGTGCTGCTGGACATCCGGCTTCCCAAAATTGACGGGCTGGAAGTGTTGCGCAACATCAAACAAGAACCAGCCACCAAGGCCATTCCGGTGGTCATGCTGACGTCCTCCAGGCAGGAAGAGGACATGGTCAAGAGCTACCAATATGGCGTGAATAGCTTTCTGCAAAAGCCCGTCGATTTTGGCCGCTTCTGCGAAATCGTCCGCCAGGCGGGGCTTTATTGGCTGCTACTGAATGAGCCTCCGCCTAAAGAAGCCTTTCCTCCTGCTGCGCCCTGAATCTGGTCGAGAATGGCTCTGCGGGAGCTGCAAAGGAGGCAACATGAAAATGAACGTGACTCAATCAATCTGATCAACGTCCAGTCTGTGAAGGTCCGTAAGGCAGCCCTCGCCTCCCCGACTTCCTTCAAGGCTTTGCTCATTTGAAATGGCCGCGCCGGACTGCAAGGTCACGGCTCCCCCCGGCGGCCAGGTTATTCACTAATCAAAGTTGGCACCGGTGTGTCCGCGCAGCCCGAGCGCTACGCTGCAGCTCACAGCGAGCATGGCTGTCGCCTGGCCAAAACCCCGTTATGAAATGGCACGCACGATCCATGAAAGATGTTAACCACGGCACGGTTTGCGTGACCCGGCCTTTTGGCCCAGGAACCCACGGCAATGAGCCGTGCCGTGGCCGCCATGGGCTGATTCTGGACATATGGGCAATTCATACCGGGGCCCCGCTGAGCAGCATTCGGTCTACCTAGGAAAGAGGGAATGGAAGGATGGCTACTTCAGAGCTTCGTACAAAGGGCGATGAGGGTTCTACGCCGCGGCTGTCGCCTCTACACGTTCTTATCTTGGAAAATGAGCCGGCGGACGCAGAACTATCCTTGCAGGAGCTGAAGAGGACCCGGATTTCGATTGAGGTGGAAGTTGCGCAAAACCGCATGGAGTTTGAACAGGCAATCGATCGCCACGCCCCGGATATTGTCCTGGCCGACTTCAATCTGCCGGGATGGAACGGAATGGAAGCCCTGGAGCTCTTGCGCGCGAAACGCCTGGATTCTCCTCTGATTCTGGTCACCGGAGCGTTGGGCGAGGAAGCCGCGGTTGATTGCATTAAGAGGGGCGCAACCGATTACATCCTCAAACACAACCTGGCCCGTCTGCCGTTCGCTGTCGAGCGAGCCCTGGAGGACCGCCGGCTGCGGGTGGAGCGCGCCCGGGCCCAGGCGTCGCTGCGCAAGGAAGAAGAACGGTTCCGGGCGTTGATCGAGAATAGCGCGGACGGCATTGTCCTGATTGATAGGGAAGGCAGCATTATTTTCACGAGCCACGCCAACAACCACATCTTGGGTTACACCGCCGAAGAACGGCTAGGCAAGAACATCTTTGAATTGATTCACCCGGAAGATATGGCTCGAATCAAAGAAACCTTAGCCGGCCCGGCCTTCCGGCCCGGAGAGCGAGTTGTCACGGAGCTCCGCTACCGGCTCAAGACCGGGGGGTGGCGGTGGATTGAATGCATCGCCAACAACCTGCTCACCGATCCTTCAGTGGCGGGGATTGTCATCAACTACCGGGACATCTCCGAACGTATGGAGGCAGAACAGAAAATCCGTAGTCTAAATGAGGAACTGGAACAACGAGTTACGGAGCGCACGGCGCAGCTCGAAGCGGCAAACCGGGGCCTGCAAACGGAAATTGCGGAGCGGCGCCGCGCGGAGGCAATCCTTCGCAGGAGCCAGGAACGCTTCCAGTTGCTGGTTGAGGGCGTCAGGGATTACGCCATTTTTATACTTGATCCCTCTGGCAGCGTCGGAAGCTGGAATGCTGGCGCGGAGCGGATCACCGGATTCAGGGCAGAAGAGGTTTTGGGCCGTCAATATTCCTGTTTCTTTTCTTCGGAAGACGTGAGTGCGGGTAGGCCCTGCCAGATCCTCAGGATCGCTGAGACCGAGGGAAGATTTGAGGAGGAAGCATGGAGGGCAAGAAAAGACGGGTCCCGTTTCTTGGCAAACGTTGTGGTGACGGCGCTCCTCAGCCCAGAGGGCAAGCTTCGTGGGTTTTCTCACATCACCCGGGACGTTACCGAGCGCAGCAAAGCGCAAGAAGCGATCGAGAACCTCCGGCTGCAGACCGAGATGATCCTGAATGCTGTGGGTGAAGGAATCTGCGGACTGGACCCGTCCGGAAATTGTACGTTCTTCAACCCGACGGCGGAGCGGATGACGGGATGGAAAGCGGAAGAGCTGACCGGAAAGAACGTGCACATCCTGATGCATCATACCCACGCGGATGGCTCACCTTGCCACATCGACGAGTGCCTGATCCGGAAAGCTCTGACCGAGGGCGTAACAAGCCGGGTGGATGATGAAATGTTTTGGAGGAAAGACGGAACTGGATTCCCGGTGGAGTATATCAGCACTCCGATCCGTAACCAGCAAGGGGAGATTCATGGCGCCGTGTTGAGCTTCCAGGACATCACCGAAAGGCGGGCCATCGAGCGACTGAAAGGCGAGTTTGTCTCCGTTGTAGGCCACGAACTGCGAACGCCTCTTACCTCCATCCGTGGGGCCCTGGGATTGCTTGCGGCCGGATTGCTCGCTGGCAATCCCAAGAAGATGCAACAGATGCTGGACATTGCCCTGAGGAGCACGGACCGGCTGGTGAGGTTGGTCAATGACATTCTGGACCTGGAACGGATGCAATCTGGCCAGGTGCTCATGGCCCGGTCGGAGTGCGACGCCGGGCAGTTGCTGAGCCAGGCGGTGGAAACCATGCGCATGATGGCAGAAAAGACCTCTATCCGGCTGGAGATTTCAGCTTCTTCGATCCAAGTTCGGGCCGATTCGGACCGGATCACTCAAGTGCTCACCAACTTGCTGGGCAACGCCATCAAGTTTTCTCCTCCCGGCGCGGTTGTGACGCTTTCCGTAACCCAGGAGGGGGATGAGGTGAAGTTTGGAGTTCAAGACCAGGGGCGGGGAATCCCCGCGGACAAGTTGGAAACCATCTTTGAGCGCTTCCGCCAAGTGGATGCTTCCGATTCTCGTGAGAAAGGCGGCACGGGTTTGGGTCTTGCCATTTGCCGCACAATTATCCAGCAGCACGGTGGCAGGATTTGGGTGGAGAGCGTGATTGGCGGTGGGAGCACCTTCTATTTCACATTGCTTGCGGGTCAGACCTCAAAACCGGAAGGCAATAAATACAATGCCTAGAAGAATTTTGATTATTGACGATGATGAAGCGATCCGTGAAATAGCAAAGCTAAGTCTGGAATTGACGACGGGTTGGGACGTTGTGACTGCGTCCTCGGGCCTCGAAGGAATCGCCGCAGCCGGGACCACTCATCCGGACGCCATTCTTCTGGATGTCATGATGCCAGATATGGACGGGCCGGCTGTTTTCCGGGTTTTGAGAGGGCGGTTAGACGCCGCCACGATCCCAGTGCTCTTTTTAACCGCGAAAATCCAGAAAAGCGACCTTCGGGAGTTTAAGGATCTGGGAGTTCAAGGTGTGATTTCGAAACCCTTTGACCCGTTAAAACTTGCCGGCTTGGTCGCGCTGCTGCTCGCTTGGCCAACGGTGACGGAGTGACCACCATGACCGATCCAAAAGAGGGCCACAAGGCTGGCCGAATCGTGATGGCGGGACTCCCGCCCGAGCTGGAATCACAACTTCTCCGCCGTTTGCGTGACTTCAACATAAAATCAACCAGCTCCGGAAGCGGCGCCCTGATGTCTTTGGCGGAAGAAGAAACATCAGTTCTGATTCTGGATCACCGGTTGCGGGAACCCTCGGCGCTCGATGTCCTGTCGGAAGTTCGCAGGTCCCAGGGGGCCTCGTTTTTGCCTGTCATTTATTGCCTCGACAATCAAGCGACTCCGGACCTTCCCTCCACTCTGGTGAGAAGTCTTGGCGTGGGAGCCGTATTGTATCATCCTCTCGATGCTGATGAGTTGATCCGGCAAGCTGCGAGCTTGTCAGGAAATCAGAGTCTTGCAAGGGCGGTTGAAGCCGAAAAAAGCGCCAATCCGCCGGAGTCTCCCCTCGATGGCCTTCAGCAGAAGTTTGTCAGCCTTTTTCTGGAAAGAGTGGAAGTTCTCGAAAGGGCCGGACTGGAATTGCTCGAGGGCAGGCTCACTCCCGATCTGCGAAAGGATGCCGAGCGGGAGGCGCATCGCCTGGCAGGATCACTTGGAACACTGGGTTTCCACGCCGGTTCACGATTTGCGCAAGAGGTAGAAAAGATTCTTCAGCACGGTGTCAACCTCAGTGAGCAGCAGGCCCTACGCTTATCGGAATTAGTGGTGGCTCTCCGCCTTGATATTGAACGAAGGCCAGCCAGCGCGAACGAGCTACCGCCAACAACACCCCGGCCGCATCCGGTTCTGCTGGTATCCGGCGATGACGCATTTTCAGAAAAGTTGTGCGCCGAGGCCGCAGCTCGTGGCCTCGAGTTGGAATGTGTCCCCGACATTGGCGCGGCTCGAGATTGGATCGAGAATCATGAACCCTTTCTGGCGATTCTTGACCTGGGGCGAGGGCAGAGCGAAGAGGAGAGTTGGGAGTGGATGGAGGAATTAAGCGCACGGGTGCCCCCAGTCCCAGCGGTGGTATTAACCGGCAAAGACACGTTGGTGGACCGGGTTGAGGTGGTGCGCCGCGGGGGACGCGGATTTCTGCCCCGGTCCCTCTCCGCCGGCCAAGTCATGGATTTCACCTTGCGTCTGGTCGAGCGTCTTCGAGCTTCAGAAACCAAGATTCTGGCTGTGGATGATGATCCCCAGGTGCTCGAGGCTTTGCAGGCGCTCCTTGGGCCGCGTGGTCTGCGCGTTACCGCTCTGGAGGATCCGCTCAAATTTTGGGAGGTCTTCAACCAGGTTTCACCGGACCTTCTGATCCTGGATGTGGATATGCCTCATCTGACAGGAATCGAATTATGCCATGTGGTCCGGAATGATCCGCAACGGGCGGAAGTGCCTATCTTGTTCCTGACGGCTCACTCCGATCCGGATACGGTGCGCAGGGTGTTCTCCGCCGGAGCCGACGATTTTGTGACGAAGCCGATCATCGGGCCGGAATTGCTTACCCGTATTTTTAACCGGGTAGAACGGAGCCGCCTGCGCCGCAGTCTCTTGGAAATCGACCCCCTAACGGGCGTTTTCAACCGCCGGAAGTCGAGACAGGTTCTTGAAGATTTCATCCGTTTGGCCAGCCGCCACGGCCAACCGATGGCGCTTGGGGTGATTAATTTAGATCATCTTCGCAAGATCAATGAACGGAGCGGATACGGCGGAGGGGATTCGGCTCTTAGAAAATTGGGGCAATTGATGCAGCGCCATTTTCACAGCGAAGACGCAGCCGCCCGTTGGGGCGGGGAAGACTTTGTGGTTGGAATGTACGGGATGAGCCGCTACGATGGCGTCCAAAGGCTGGCGGAATTGCTGGAGGCCTTCCGCCAGGGGGAAAGTACGAACCCAGAGGAGGCCGGATTCCAAACGACATTTTCTGCGGGGGTCGCGGAGTATCCCGAAGACGCGAACGATGTCGAGGGATTGTTCTTGGCTGCGGCGGAAGCCATGCGGATGGCGAAGGCCGCAGGGCGCGACCGCGTGCTCCCGGCGGGTTCGGACTCCACACAGAGAGAAAAGCTACACAGTGCCGACGTGGCTTTGGTCATGGCTGACGAGGCGGAGGCCCACCTACTTTTGAATGCTCTCCAGACTCGGGGATACCGCGCCCGATGGTTGCAGGACGGGAAAACGGCCTTAAAGATGCTTGGAGGTGAGAGGCCCATTCTGGGCGCGCGGATTATCTTGATTGAGGTGGAGTTGCCCGGTATGGATGGCCTGTCACTATTGAAACACCTGGCCTCGAGCGGAAGCCTGAAAGAATCAAAAGTCATCATGTTGACTTCTCCTGCCGTGGGCAATGACGCGCAGGCTGCCCTGCAGCTTGGCGCATTTGATCAGGTGGTGAAACCCTTCAATCCTCCTGTGGTGGTTCAACGCATCCGGCGCGCTTTGGAGTCTTAAAGGTGAATATCAGGAAGATCTGGCTCTGGCCCCGTCACTCGCGGATCACTCCGGCAACCGGCGCCGATAGGAAAAAAATGGAGGCCGGACGTCTCCGGCCTCCCAAGGGCTCTCACTTTGTTGTTCAGTCTTTAATGAGATCGGTCATTCCTGATGGCGGCGCGGGGGCGATTCTCATGCCGTTCGTATCGCCGCTCATGGTTACGGAAGGCAACCGGATGCTGGCGTAAATTCTGTCGAATGGCCGGATGATTCTTGAAGTAATGGGCGAGCTGAGGGTGCTTCCTCATATACCCCGGATTGTCAACGAGGCGCGGGTTCCGGTTTAGTTCTCGCACTACTCTCGGATGTTTGTCCAGATACTGATTGTCAAACCGGGCAAGCTCTCTACGGTGGATGCCCTGTCGATTGGGCGTGAGCGGTCCCACCGGCCCGAGTGTGGCAGCAGTCGACTGTGCCCATAATCCCAACGGCGCCAACATCAAAGCAAACAGCACAGCCGCCAACAACGTGAATGGCCTGCTCATTGATCTCTCAGTCGTTTTCATGGCTCCTCCAGATGGCAATCATTCTTCGAGGGCTTTTGTTCCATCCTGCCCTCTGCTTCCATAAACACCGGTGGCCTAAAAAAGTTTCGGTGGGGAAGCGCGGACGCAGCTAAGTTACGTTCGCTTAAAGGCTTTTTCGATTTCCCGGAGGGAGTAACGGAGAACGATGGGCCGGCCGTGAGGGCAGGCCATGGGGCAATCTGTGCGGGAAAGCTCACGAATCAGCCACTGCATTTTCTTGAAATCGAGCGCGGTGTTGATCTTGATCGCGGCGTGACAGGCTACGGACGCCGCTATCTTGCCACGCAATGCCTCCAATGAAATCGCCCGGGCTTCCGGGCCGATCCCATCCAGAATTTCAATGAGCAGCCGCTCGGCGTCTCCGGCGCGAATGTCGGCGGGCGCAGTCTTAATGGCCAGCGTCCGTTGCCCAAACGGTTCAACTTCAAAACCGTTAGCGGCAAGCTCTTGCCCGATTTCGCGGTAGGTGGCGAGCTGCTGCGGTTGCAGCTCAACGATGATGGGTAGCAGCAGGCGCTGGCCCTCGACGTGTTGTTCGCGCCGCTGCTTCAAGTGACGCTCAAACAGAATGCGTTCATGAGCGACGTGCTGGTCAATAATCCACAAGCCTTCGGAATTGGTGGCGATGATGAAGCTCTCGCGCACCTGTCCCAGGGGAAATAAATCCAAAGGGAACTCGCTGGACCTGGCCTTTGAATTCCCCGGCTCGGGAGTTGAGCTTGTACTCAGACTGTGGATTTCACTTTCAGAGCGCGCCGCTCTCATGCTTTCGCTGATTGGGTTGTGACTCTCTCCGGCGAAAGGTGGAGATTGCAAAGGCAGCCGCAAGGTTTCAGGCGGCGGATGGGGCGGGGAAAGTTGAAAGGCGGGGGCAACCGGAGTAAGGGGTAGATCGGCCTCGCTCACTTTCTCAGGATCGGGAACGGACGCCGCGACCGGAGACGGCGGCAACGCCAACTCTTCAGCGAGGCGCTCCGTGGCGACGGCGTCGATCTCGCGGCTCAGGTCATCCAGAAAACTGCTGCGGCCCCGCGACATGGGAAACGACTCGATGGGCTTTGAGGCTATCAGGGCGCGGCGGATGGAATCCCGCGCGAAGTCGTGAATGAATCCGGAATGTCGGAACCGGACTTCGGTCTTTGCAGGGTGAACGTTCACGTCCACTTCGCGGGCGGGAAGTTCGATGAAGATCAACGCCACGGGGAAAACCGCGGGAGGCAGGATATTGCGGTAAGCCTCCTGAATGGCGTGCAGGATCAGCCGGTCCCGAACCAGGCGACGGTTTACGAAGAAGTAAATCTGGTTTCGATTCAGCCGTTGAACTTCCGGCCGGGAAACAAATCCAGAAAGCCGAACGACTACTGGATCGGGTGCCGCCCATTCCTCTTCTCCGTCCCCGGTCACGGGGATGGGCATCGGCCTCTCGACGAGTGGAATTTCCACGAGCTGATCGAGGGTCTTTGGGCCCATCACCTGATAGATCCGGTCGCGATAGCTTCCCACCGGTGAAACGTTCAACACTTCGTTGGTCAAAGACGAAAGGCGGAAAGCGATCTCCGGATGGGCCAGCGCGTAATGGGTAACGAGTGAGGCCGTGTGGCCGAGCTCGGTGGATTCGGACTTCAAAAACTTGCGACGGGCCGGCGTATTGAAAAAGACGTCCCGCACTTCCATGCGGGTGCCCGGAGCGCGGGGAATCTCCCGCACATCCCTCATGCGGCTGCCAGCAATCTCAATCTGCGTCCCGGCCGGTTCAGACGCGTGGCGCGTCTCCAGTGACACCCGGGAGACGGCGGCAATGGAGGGCAAAGCTTCGCCCCGGAAGCCCAGCGTTGAAACCTCAAACAAATCTTCAATCGTTTTGATTTTGCTGGTGGCGTGGCGCTCAAATGACAGCATGGCGTCGTCCCGCGTCATGCCAACGCCATCGTCTTCCAGCCGGATCAGGCGCTTTCCGCCCGCTTCCACCGCAAGGTCCAGTCGCCGGGCTTGAGCGTCCAGTGAATTTTCCAGCAGCTCCTTGACGATCGAAGCTGGACGCTCCACCACCTCGCCCGCTGCGATTTTGTTGGCGATGGCCTCTGGAAGGATGCGAATGATCGTCATGGCTACGGCCAGAATTTCAGGTTTGGATCATCTGCCACGCAAGGCAGACGCAAACAACTTGCCTGGATTCGTGCTCCCCAGCCTCCGGCTAAACATCTTCGCGGATTTTCAACCCCAGCTCTTCGAGCTGTTCAGGCTCCACCAGCGAGGGCGCATCCGACATCACATCCACGGCGCTTGCGGTCTTGGGAAACGCGATCACTTCGCGGATGTTTGACTCACCGGCCATCAGCGCTGCGATGCGGTCGAAGCCGAGCGCGATCCCGCCGTGCGGCGGCGTGCCGTAATCGAGCGCGTCCAGAAAGAAGCCGAAGCGCTCACGGGCTTTTTCCGGAGTCATGCCGAGCACTTCAAAAACTTGCTGCTGGATATCGCGGCGGTGAGTACGAATCGAACCGCCGCCAATCTCAGAGCCGTTGAGCACCAAGTCGTAGGCCCGCGCTTTCACATCACCCGGCCGCTCCGTCAGAAAAGCCAGATCTTGTTCGCGGGGTGATGTGAACGGATGGTGCATGGCCGCGAACCGGCTTTCCTTCTCGTCGTAATCAAACATCGGGAAATCGACCACCCAGAGAAAATTCCAGGTTCCGGGTTTGATCAGGTCAAGGCGCTTTGCTACTTCCAAGCGCAGCTCGCCGGACGCCTCATCGAGATGCCGGAGGGCGGCAGGTCCAGAGCCACCGGTCTTGCGTCCGAGCAGCAGCACCAAGTCTCCCGGTTGGGCTCCAATTTCTTGCGCCATCGAACGGACGGCATCTGCGCCTAACACCTTTTCAAGCGGCGAATGGATTTGTCCTTCTGCTGATTTCAGGTAAGAAAACCAATCCGCCCCGGCATTGCGCGCCGTTTCTTGCAGCTTATCAAGTTGCGACCGGGACGCGGATTCCCAGCCTGGCACACGCATCGCTTTCACCGCATCATCGATCTTCATCTTTGCGGCAGCAGATTCGGGCAGCTTCAATCGTTTCCATTCCAATGAGAAACCGGTGTGCGGTTTGTCCGAACCGTAGCGCTCCATTGCCTGATCGTAGGAAAGCAATTGGAAAGGACGCTGGACCTTCACGTTAACCAGCGCGAACAGTTTCTCCATTAACTCCTCAATGATGGCAAACAGGACCTCGCGTTGCGGGAAGGCCATTTCAATATCGACTTGGGTGAATTCGGGCTGGCGGTCGGCGCGCAAATCTTCGTCCCGGAAGCAGCGCACGATCTGGAAGTAGCGGTCAAAGCCGGCGATCATCAGAATCTGCTTGAAGATCTGAGGAGACTGCGGCAAGGCATAGAAGTGGCCGTGATGCACGCGGCTGGGGACCAGATAGTCCCGCGCCCCTTCGGGAGTCGAGCGCGTCAGAAAAGGCGTTTCAATCTCGATGAAGCCGTGTTCACTCAGATGATGGCGCACCGCAAGCGCGGCGTGGTGGCGTAAGCGCATGTTTTGCTGCATGCGCTTGCGCCGGAGGTCCAGATAGCGGTAGCGCAGACGGGTCTCCTCGTTAGTCTTCGTCTCATCTTCAACGGGGAACGGCGGAGTCTTCGATTCGTTGAGCAGCAGCAATTGCCGGGCGCGGACTTCAATCTTTCCGGTCGGGGTCTGAGCGTTTACGGTCTCAGCCGAGCGCAGCAGGACGCCGCCTTCAACGCCTACCACATATTCGGCCCGTACTTCATCAGCCTTGGCGTGCGCCTCCGGACTCTCGTCACGGTCGCACACCACCTGGGTGATGCCGGTGTGGTCGCGCACATCCAGGAAGATCAAGTGGCCCAGGTCTCGCCGCCGCGCCACCCATCCCGCCAGGAAAACGCTGGTGCCGTGATCAACTTCGCGAAGTTCCCCACAGTAATGCGTGCGTTGTCTTTCACCGAGAAGATCGAGTTTCAATGTCGCTCCTGATGCCGTTGCGTTTCACGCAACGGGAATTTTGTGCCAGTGGGAAGGGCGGGCGAAGCGCCACTCCCGATGTCGCGCCGTCCCGAAGGCCGCTGTTACGTTTGAACCTCCGAGGATCTTTTCTCTCGCACAAAAGCGGCCACGCGGTCCGGCTCAACCGGGTGTTGCTCGCTGCTTGACATGTCTTTGACCTGGAAACGGGAAGCCGCAAGCTCGCTTTCTCCGATGATGACGGCAAAGCGCGCCCGCCGCCGGTTCGCCGCGCCCAGCATTTTCTTCAGCTTGACCGGCTCATAATTCATCTCCACGCTCAAGTCTTCAGCACGGAGACTGCGCACCAAGTCACGGGCCGGAACGAAAGCGCGATCGTCCATCCAGGCTACGTAGACGTCAATGCCCTCGGGCCGGGTGAGCTTGCCGGCCTCTTCGACGGCCATCAGCAGGCGGTCTTCACCGATGGCGAAGCCAAAGCCGGACATGGGCGGTCCGCCGATCGTTTCCGAAAGGCCGTCGTAGCGGCCACCGCCGAGCAGGGCATTCTGGGCGCCCAAGCTGCCGCTGGTGATCTCAAAGGCGGTTCGCGTGTAGTAATCCAGGCCGCGCACCAAGCGCGGCATGAGGGTGAAGCGGATACCGCGATCCGTCAGCTCTGCCGTGACCCGGTCAAAATGCTGGCGGCACTCGGGTCCGAGATGGTCAAAGATCGTGGGCAACTTCTCAACTAGCGCCTGATCTGCGGGCACCTTGCAATCAAGTACTCGGAGCGGGTTCGTCTCCGCACGGCGCTGGCAATCCGCACAGAGTTGAGACTTGATGGCTTCCAGCGCGCGTCGCAGGACGCGGAGGTACTCGGGCCGGCACAGGCCGCAGCCGACGGAGTTCATCAGCAAGCTGAGATCGCTAAGCCCTACCCGGCCCAGAAAGACCATCAGCATTTCGAGTACCTCAACATCCACCAGCGGGTGCTCGGAGCCCAGCGCCTCAGCGCCAATCTGGTAAAACTGGCGGTATCGTCCTTTCTGAGGCCGCTCGCGACGAAACATTGGGCCGGTGTAGAAGAGCCGCTGAATTCCACCCAGGTTATAAAGGCTATGTTCGATGGCGGCGCGCACCACGCCGGCCGTGCCTTCGGGCCTCAGCGTCAGGGATTCGTGATCGCGATCCACGAAGGTAAACATCTCCTTGGTCACAATGTCTGTTTCCTCACCCACACCTCGCGCAAAGAGCGCCGTGGACTCAATTACCGGAGTGCGAATCTCCCGGAAATTGTAGACTGCAAACACGGCGCGAGCTTCGTCCTCCACGCGCTGCCACAAGCCGGTTTCCGGCGGCAACAGGTCACGAGTTCCTTTGACGGAGCGGATGGGCTGGATCGATTTTGTCATTTTCTTAATGGGCAAAGAGGACCCGGGCTGATCCTCGCTTCCTGACCCGCCCTGAAAGCCTGGGGTCCGGTACTCAAGACCTCTTCTTGCGGTCCGAAAGATAGTTCTCCTTATATTGCAGATAGTGGCTGGCGTGCGCGTCAATAAAGGCCCGATCGGCCTCCGTCAAATGGCGGATGAAGCGGGCCGGGACCCCAACATAGAGGCTGTTGGGGGGAATATCCGCGTTCTCCCGCACCAGCGCGCCCGCCGCAATGATTGCTCCCTCGCCCACGCGCGCGAAGCTCAACACGATGGCGCCCATCCCGATCAAGCAATGGTTGCCGATGGTGCAGCCGTGCAGCACGGCACGATGGCCCACCGTAACCCAATCGCCCAGAATGGTGGGCGCGCCTTCCACCGTGTGCACTACCGACCCATCCTGCACATTGGAGTTGGCTCCGATGCGGATCAGCTCAATGTCGCCGCGCAAGACCGTCTGAAACCAGATGCTGGCATTCTCGCCAATCTCGACGTCACCGATGATGTCGGCGCTTTCGGCAATGTAAGCGGAAGCTGCAATGTGCGGCTCACGGCCCGCATAATTCAGAATCATGTTGTTGCTCGCTCACTTGGGATTCTCAGCAAGAGCTGTCCTGGCGTAGCCGGAATCAAACGCGCGCCCGTGCAAAAGGCGATTGAACACGGTCATTGCCGCGAAAGAGAGAATCTGAGTCTGGCCAAGTCGCTGGATTCCCGCCTGCGCGGGAATGACGGATCGCGCTGGCGCGGACCTCGAAACCGCCGGTCCACGCTACCGGTTTGGTTCCTCGCGCTTTCCCAGCATAGCAGATTACATTGCGGTGAATCAGGAGAGTGCGGCAGATTTTTCAGGCAGGACTCATGTTGCGGTAGGGGATGAGTCCTTACTCTTTCTTTGCGAGTTTGCCGCGCATGGCGACGATACGCGGGCAAATCTGAATTTCCGTGAGTCCGGCCTCCTGGAACCAGCGGCCGAGCTCCGGAAAAGTGTGCTTCCACTGGTAGTGCGCCGAATACCAGTCAAAGGTGTCGAGCACGCGCCAATCGGGATCCGGGTCCATGGAAATCTTGATCACCAGGCGGAGGGGATAAAAAACCGGAATTCGAAACAGATAATAAAGCGGGACGGCGGCGCGGCAAGCGTTGTAAAGCCAGCGAATCGGCAATCGAGTGCTGATGAGCCGGAGAAATTTGCTGGCGGCTTCGGTGGTCCAATCAAACAGCGGCGCGAAAGGCCGGATCACCCCGTCCCATCCGCGCGGAATCTGGTAGCCAACATCCTGGCGGATGACCTGATTGGCGCGATCGGGGAAATACTCGAACGCATCCTGCAGCCGGTGCCGTGGATAAACCCAGATGGCCACTTCACCGCCTGGTTTCAGGACTGCGACGACCTTCCTGAATGCCCGGCGGGTATCCGGGGTGTGATGCAAGACGCCGATGCTGTAGGCAAAATCAAAAGTTGCGGGCGGAAAGGGAAGATTCATCACGTCCGCCTGAACTACATGGCAATTCGGCCGCTCCCGCAGATTCTTGTAAGCCACTTCAACGGCCTCGCTCAGATCAACGCCCACCACCTGAGCGCCGGCTAGGGCCAGAACGTCCATGAAGCGGCCCGCGCCGCAACCGGCATCCAACACCAGCTTGCCCGCCAACTCGCCGGGATTTCTTGCTGTGGAATTTACGAAGGATTCGTTGGATGCCGCGCGCGCCGAAGTGTCAAACTGGGTGCGCTGCCAGCGTTTCCATTCAAAGCTGAACGATGAAACGTAAGCGTCGTTCTTCACAAAGCGGGGAATGCCGCCGTGAATCGGGTAGGAGCGCCGGCAGTCCCGGCATTCGAGCGCGCCTTCGATCACTTCGTCACCGGCGCGGGATGCGACTCGGAGAGTCAAAGAAGTTTTGCAAAATGGGCAGACAAGGCGGCTGGTGAAGGAGGTTTTCATATTTTTACGACAGTGACGAGTGGCAAGTGATAAGTGACAAGCCCATCATAGCGCCTCGTCCTGGTTTTTCACCAGGGTCGGGGCGCAGTTCGGTTGCTGTAGCGGCGGTCTCTGACCGCCGAATTTTATTTACCAACATCTCCCGGCGGTCAGAGACCGCCGCTACAGCCCGTCTCCGAAGTGCTTCCTCCGTCACCGGACCCGGCCGACCGCTTCCTGGCGGCGACCGCCCTCGTGCTGGATCTGACCCTGGCGACGGCTGACCAGCGGCTGTTGGGCCTGGGAGATATTAAGACCCTGGCCAACCGCTGATATTCCGCCATATTTTTCGACAATATTACATTCACAGCCCCATCATTGTGCTAAACTTCGCACGTTCTGGCCTATCCAGTGCTTTCAACCGGAGGAAGTGTCCTATGGGAGAGACCACCTTGGTGGGTGGCTTGCGCCGTCCTTTAGTAAAAATCGGGCGGATCGTTCTTCGAAGGGAATTGGCGGGGCGGCAGTACACCCCGTTCGCTGATGATATCTGCCTGGTGGCTTATCCTAAATCGGGGAACACCTGGCTACGGTTTTTGGTGGGGAACCTCGTCGACCCGGATCATCCAGTGACTTTTGCCAATATCGAGTCGCGGGTGCCATCCATCTATCACAACCCCGATCACATTTTGCGGCGCATCCCGCGCCCCCGCATCCTGAAAAGTCATGAGGGTTTTTTCTCACATCATCGAAGGGTGGTTTACATCGTTCGTGACCCCAGGGATATTGCGGTTTCTTACTACCATTACCTGATTAAATTCCGCGAGCTGCCAGATAACTATCCGATGGAGGCGTATGTGCCCCGGTTCATGCGGGAGGATTTTGACGCAAAGTACGGGCCGTGGGATGACCACGTCCTGAGCTGGATCAGAATGCGTGAAGGCTGGGAAGACTTCCTCCTGGTGCGCTACGAGGACCTGCTTAAGAATACCTCCTCCGAATTAGGCCGCGTGGCGGTCTTCCTGAAGCTTGCCACGGACGGAGAACGGATCGATCGGGCAATCACCCTCAGTGCCGCAGACCGGTTGCGAAAACTGGAAAGGAAAGAGTCTCGAAAATGGTCGGCAACCCGCAACAGCCGGCACGATCTGCCGTTCGTGCGGTCGGCCAGATCCGGCGACGGGAAGCGTGAATTGTCTGAGACTTCCATCCGTCTGATTGAAACCGAATGGGGCGCCGTGATGCAATTGCTGGGCTATGAATTGTCACAGTCTCCTCAAGTGTCGCTCACCGAAGCTTGGAGAGCCTAACGAGGCTGTGGACAAAACCAGCCATCCTGTCATTCTGAGGAGCCGCAGGCGACGAAGAATCCCGGCATTTCGCTCGGAGTAAACTCCGCGAAGAGTCTCCAGTTCGCTGCCGGGGAAAAAACAAATACAGTGATCCTTCGCTCCGCTCAGGATGACTGTGAGGTACTCAGGACGACAGCGAGACAAAAGGCGATCGAAACACCGTCCTTCGGCACGGTTAAAACCGTGCCCTGACGGTCCCTTACCGGAAGTTCGTGAATAATCCGGGTTAATAAACCTGCCTAAAATTGCGGCATCCATGAAGCATTTGACGAACGTCAATTACTGGGAAGAGGACGTTTGGAAAAAGCAGCGGTCGCGGCGGCTCATCCTCTACCGGGATTACGATTTTGAGTTGGTCAGGTTGCTGCGCCGGATTACGCCAGACCGGAATCCGCGCGTTCTAGAAGTGGGAGCGGGGGGATCGCTCATCCTGCCTTACCTGGCAAAGCACGAGGGCTTCCGGGCTACCGGCATCGACTATTCCTTCAGCGGTTGTCGGTTAGTGGCTGCGAATTTCCGCAAGCAGGGAACCGACGGCGGCATCGTGTGCGATGATTTTCTTCAGACATCGATTCAGGCTGGACAATTTGACCTGGTTTATTCGCTGGGCCTGATCGAACATTTTGACGATTTGCAGTTTGTGGTGCGAGTCCATTTGAACTATGTGAGGCCGGGCGGGATGCTGCTGCTGGTTTCTCCGAATCTGCAAGGCGTTCATGGGAAATCACTGCGCAGGCTGGCGCCATCGTTGCTCGCCCGGCATCGAGTCTTTGGCCCGGTCGAGTTGAGCGAAGCCTTCCACTGCGCAGGCATCGAAGCTGTCAAGACGGGATATCTTGGCTCGTTTTATTTCAGCCTGGGCACGGATTGCGATTGGGTGTATTTGGGGAAGTGTCCGGGACCACTGCGATCTCTGGTTTATAATGCCGTGCGCGCGGCCAACGCTTCGATTTCCTTGGCCTTCCGGGTTTCACCCTGGCATCCTCACAGCCTGGCATTCTCCACTGGTTTTTATGCCTATGGGCGGAAGTCCGATGGCCCGCCGGGACAGCCGTCTGCCACTTGATCGACCTGGCCTTCCGGTCCTACAAGGGAGTTGCATGTATAATCCAGGCTAGACTTAATACTGTTCACTTAAGGTCCGTTCGAGAATGATGCACCCTGGTGAACCATATCCCCTCACTCACCGCTGTGCGGTTCCCCCTCTCCCCGCCTGCGGGGAGAGGGCCGGGGTGAGGGGCCAGGCGACGACTCTGACATCAACACCATGAGACTCGCCTTAACTGAACAGTATTGAGGCTGGACTTGACGTTTTGCGGGAGATGAGGGCTGGGAACTTGAATTTCAATGGAAGCTAAAACCGTCCAGATTCCATTTCGCGATCCGCAATTGAAGCCCACCTGGGCGGCGCTCTCCCGCCTGGGTGGAGACCAAGTTTCCATCCTTTTCGAAGAGCTTCGCAGCCGCCTCAGCAAGATTGAGGGCATTGTTGAAAGCCGGGAATACGAGCCGTCCGAAGGGTGGCTCGCTTCCTACCGCACCGCCGCCGGCAAGTTGTGCCAGGTCCAAATCCTCCCCGGAGTTTTGACGGGGATCATCGATTTCTCTGTCGCCCAATTAAAATCGGTCAGTGAGTGGCCTCGATGCTCAAACTTTATCAAGGGCATCATTGGACCCTTCCGCGATCATCGGTCAACTTTGCGAATCAAATTCCCGTTGCAACAGAAACCGCAAGTGGCATCGTTTGCCGTGCTCGTGATTTGGCTTAACCGGGTCGAAAAGGGAGGCCGGCACAACTGAGTTGACCCGGTCGGTTCCAGCTTGTTTCAACGGTGTCTTTCTGCTAGATTGATGATTGCGAGCAGCATGGGCGGGAGTAATTCAGCGGTAGAATGCCAGCTTCCCAAGCTGGACGTCGCGGGTTCGATCCCCGCCTCCCGCTCCAACCGTTTTCGATAGGCGCTTTATTCGAGGCAGATGCACGATCGGCCAACCAAGCGTGATCCCTACCAAACAGGCAGCAAGCAGCAGGCCGTTCATCCCCGCAATTTAGTGCAGTGTTCCGTAAGTTCGTTCACGTATTCTCGCACCCCCCCTCATCCGGCGCTACGCGCCACCCTCTCCCCGCGTGGGGGGAGAGGGAATCTTCAGATGCTTGAGTCCGGCCTTTTTCTTTACCCTCTCCCCGCCAGCGGGGTGAGGGGTTGTTGAAGAACGTTGCATGAATACGTTCGCCGTAATTGCCAATGGGGCTCCAAGCATGGACCCCAAATGATACAGCGGCCAGCCTCTTGTGCCATGCTATTTTGGAATCGATCGACTGTTGAAGTTTCGGCGAAACAGAGGTGAGAGTCCAACGTGCCGGACCATTACACAGTTCTCGGGGTCGCGCGCTCGGCGACGGCCACGGAAATCAAGGCTGCCTACCGGCGCCTCATCGCTCAGCATCATCCGGACCTCAACCCTTCCCCGCAGGCTTCGGACATCACGGCAGCGCTCAACCAAGCGTTTGCCGTTCTATCGGATGAAAAGAAGCGAAAGCTCTACGATGAGGAATTGGACCAAGCTGCCCCGGTTGACGCCGTAAGCGTCGAGTTCACCCGGCATGCCGCGGGCAGATCGCACTTTTCAAGTCAATGCCAAAATTGCGGCCGGCAGGACACCACGCTGCGAATCTCCCATTTCAGCTACACCTTGTCTTTCCTCTTCTTCAGTCGCACTCGCGCCGTTGCGGGAGTCTGGTGCGAAACCTGCCGGGCGGTCGAATCCGCCAAGTGGACGCTCCTGTCCGGGTTGGCGGGGTGGTGGGCGATTCCCTGGGGGCCGGTGCATACGATTCGAGACTTGGGGGCGAACTGCCGCGGAGGCAAGCAGCCGGCGAAAGCCAATGCGACGCTCCTGCGCAGCCTCGGTTATGAGTTCCAAGCACGAGGCAATTTCCATAAAGCGGTTCGAGCCTTTCAGGAAAGCCTTCGATTCAAGCCTGATCCGGCCGTGAAATCGCAAGTGGAACAGTTGCGATCGCGATTTGGAGCTCCCGCCACATCCCGAATCCCATCGCCCTGGACTTTGGTGACGGCTGCCCCCCTTTTGATCTTGGCCGTGATCTGGACCGGTCTGATCGCGGTAACGGTATCGCGCTTCGAAAGACACCGAACGCTTCATCCGCGGGCATTCGACTCCTCCTTCCGGTCAGCCACGGTGCCCTCCGCGGCGCCGGGCGACGTTTGGGAACTGGTGAATTTCCAAATCAAGCGATTGTCCACCGTCATCGCCAACCGTTCTTCCCGCGTAAGCGCCCACTACGAAGGTTCCACTCTGGTCGAAGACTACGGCCTGGATCGCTCCCGCTACGACGCCGGGCAGCTTTACCCCATTGTTCACTCCATCAGCAAGGAATTTAAGCCCCGAACTCCCGATCCCGGCGGGTTTTTGGCAAGCGCCTATTTCAACGCCAAGCTCTTTGCGGTGAGCGTGGAGATGGTCAACCGGATTTATGCAGGAATGACGATTGACGCGCAAACGGCGCAAGCCAGAGAGTTGGGGAACGACCCCAGAGTGTCTGCATGGCTTCGCGCCAGCCGGTTCTGGCCCGATTATCAAGCGTTGCAAGGCGTTCTGCGCACTTCCTCGCGCCGTTATAAGCCGGGAGAGCCGCTGGAACAGATGGAGCAACGGGCCGAGCTGCTTGAGACGACTCTCCAACAGTTGAAATCCCGGCAAAGCCTTTTTCAGGCTGAACAAAACATTTCCGGATACAACGGGTTGGTTCCCGTCTATAACCGCGACCTCAGCCATCTCAAATTACTCACCGATCAGATTCAACTTCAGCTTGCTCTTGCCAAAGAACTGGATTTGGCGTTCAACCGCTGCCTCGATGGCTCCATTCTGTTAAGCAAGGACGGGCCCGTTCGCCTTACAGCCAGCACCTCGAAAACCGGAGCCTGGTGACAAAGCGGGTAGCGCAGCGCGGCGGAGCCGCAACCAAAAGTCATGACACTCCATGACGGTTTCCGGCATGATGTTTGTAAGGAAA